>Ga0207426_1000557_pt1 | contig 51292 bp, 48 predicted proteins | sample AraplaMF_Cvi_mMS_FD_184265 | JGI IMG/M metagenome (GOLD analysis project Ga0207426, IMG submission 184265) | Arabidopsis root microbial communities from the University of North Carolina, USA - plate scrape MF_Cvi_mMS (SPAdes) (version 2) | ecosystem: Host-associated > Plants > Roots > Endosphere... | reverse complement strand
AATTTTTTATCTTTGTCCAAGTTTATAGTTTGAGCTTCGTAACCTAAACTTATAAACTATTGGGGGCTTTGGCCCCCTTTTTTTTCCTTTTCTGTTATTTTAGTCGGACAACACTGCTAAAAAACCATCGAAATCAAAATGCTTATCCATAATCTACGAAGTTTATTCACTAGTTAAATTTATAGCTTAAACCTCGATTAAAAACATTTACGTTTACGGTCGCTAGAAAACACGTGAAATCCACACATATCATAACTAATTTTGAATAAAATATTATATCCTCATAAAGATAGGCTAAATCGAATAATCTTAAGTAAGCAAGAACTCCGCAATCGCACTTTGATAGACTAACAAATAGACCAAAACAACAAAGCCCGCGACTAGCGCGAGCTTTGTTGTTTTCCAGTGATCCCCTTGGGAGCAGCACGTATGTTCGTAATGTCTTGTAGTGTCTGTGTTTGATAGTGGTGAGCGTTTGTTGCTAACCGTTATGCTAACCTGATCACGAGTAACCGTTATAGTCAGGGTAATAATAGGTAAATATAAGAAAATCCAGGGAACAGTTTTCTTCAAAATATTTGATCTCGTCAACTCTCTCTTCCATCAGCAATAATGGATAAATGAACTTTATACAGCTACGCGATCTCCAACGGTATATATTGAGCGCAATATTTGCAATATATATCGCTGATTATCCTGCAAGTCGATTGGGGTCCATTTTTCATTTTGAGTAATCAAGCGAAGTGACATAGCAAACATATTTATTTTGTCTTTAAAATACTTCTCTTTCTTATCTTCATAATCTAATCTACCTAAGGCGCTATTCTTTCTTCTGCCTAATAATATAAGGTTTCCTAAAATATTGCATAGCATCTCTCTTTGGGATTCATCAAAATCAATGCACCATTGGCTATCTTCTGAAGGATTCTGTGGAAGCAAATGCTCAATGGTAATATTTTCATATCCTCCTAGCTTGCAGGAATCATGATCCCAAAAATAGTAATCAAGCTTCAATAAAATATAGCGAACGTACTGTTTTCCATAAACATTACCTTCCAAATTACGAAATAGATTATCGATATCCACTTGAAGACAATCATGCTTTAGTAAAGCATTTGTATCCGTTTGTTGTTCAATTTCCTTCATTATACGATTCATACTCTCAATTCGCTCTGTAGGAGTATAACCTGCTATCCAATCACCACTAAATTTGTTGTCCAATTTTTTTAGAAACTGAACTATATTTTCCTCCTTAAATCTATTATAATAGAAAAGTAATACAGGAATCCAGTCATTTGAAGGCATTCCAAGATTCATTATGGTAATAAGATTATCGAAATGGTAACTGCTGGAAAAATCGTAATTATCCTTTGAGAGTAATTGATTATAATGCTGATGGTATGACTTAATAAGTTTAAATGTCTCATCACCACGTTTCAATAAGGCTTTTTTTGGTAACCCTGTTATTTTATCTCTCTCCTTCGGCTCATATATGACTTCGTCAAATTCCTTCAGTAGACTAAGTCTAGCTTTTTCTTTGACGACCATTGTTCTTATCCAACTCATGAAGCGATCAAAATCTTCGTCAAGTTCGCCCTCTAATTCCTCCCAGTATTTAGCCCAAGTTTCTCTGTCTGATTCTTTTATTAAAGCCTTTAAATTTTGTGCCTTTAATATGTCACTATTGCGGAGTTTCACGCCGCGATCATTAAGGATCGTAAACAATCTAAATGCATCCTCTAACTCCTCTGAAGACACATATATCAACAGCACTTTATTTAGTAAAAATTTACAGAAATCTTCAAGTTTGACGGCAGGCTCACCGGTAAAATGCTCATTAAACTTAATTATTGCATTTGCCATATTACGGATAGACGGATCATTCGATTTTTCTCTAAATTCACATAATTTCTTCTTTTGAAGAGTCCCCGATTCTTTTTTTACATACTGGTCAATAAATTCTTCTACTTCCCTCCTAATCTTGAACTGTATCCGAATGATCTCCGGAATATTTTCATATGGATTACCTTGTTGAAAAATGAAAGCTTCACAGGTATTTTTCAAATTAATATCTTGTGTAACGTCACGTGCAACGGCCATCAATAGAAAAAGTGTGGTAAGTCGTTGCTGCCCATCTAGCAAATCATTCTCTAAATGCGTTCTGCCTCCTGGCACCGGTTGCCTTTCTTGAAATACAATAGATCCAAAAAAATACTCATTGTCAGCTGCATGACGAGAGGCATAACTTATATCTTCTAATAAATCGCTTAGCTGATCATTCCCCCACACGTAAGGTCTTTGGTAATCAGGAATGCGGAACCACATTTTAAAAACTTCCTTTACAAATAATTTACCACTTTTAATTTCTTTGGGATTAGGCATAATGAGGTACTTAGGGGGATTTAAAGTTAAAAAATACGTTTAAATATAAGATATTTTTTAAATTATGTTCATCAGTTATTGATTTTCAATAACTGAAAATGGGAAACGAATAAAATTATTTAATAATACGAAAACCTAATTGAGGTACAGCCAGCTATGTTTTGGTAACACCAAAACCCTTAAACTTCATGCTCCGCATTCAACGTCATATAACAGAAATGGCGCAAGAAGAATCAAGCGCCATTATCGTTTAGTCCTAACACAAAAAAACTCGATGCTTCTAATCCTGCCCGCCGAAAATGGAAGTAGATAGGCCATTGGTAACCTCCTCAGCAATCTCCCTTATCTTCTCCTTTTCTGCCTTACTTAAAGCCTGTATCAGCTTACCTTCAACCCGTTTATCCATTCCCCGCATCTTTCTGTAGAATGTAGGGGTGCTATAGTTACATTCCTCACAAACACGCTCCCTAAAAAGTACAGGCAACTTTGAAAACGTAGTATGCAGGTCAAGCAAAATGTTTACTGGGTGGGATTTAATGCTCATAAATGAAGTTTGAAAGGTTAGTACTATTTGATTTTAAGTTTTTGATCCGTTCCTCAATACCCAATCCGTGGAGCGTAAGGAAAAAAGTCTTGAAATAATTGCCTGCAATGGCGGCTATTGTTCCGTCAATACCATTATCCCCATCCACCAGTATGGAGATATATTGATCCAATGCGGTTTCCAGATCATGTAATTCAATACCAGATTGAAAACTCGATAACTCATAAAGGTCACTTTCAAACTCCTTTACCAGCGAAGATGTTAAGTCCTCTACCCCGTCCCTTCGCAGGGCATCACGAATAGTAAAAGCCGCAATAGTGTTAGTTCTAAACAAGGCATAGAACATCATGAAATCAGCCCTTTGGTCCCCTTTCCAGTTATCAGCAATGTTGCTACCAATAACATTTGATAACTCGTACTCACAGACCTCAATAAAGCCATCTGAGGTACCGCAGGCTGTGATTTGATCCAAGATGGTTAGTAGATTCTCCATAACATTTAATTTAAAAAGTGATTATTACTATATCAGATTGATGTATAGACATAGATTTTTCGTTCCAACCGATAACTATCGATTAGGCTAAATGATGATGAGGAGGACTATATATGCTAATCACCAGGATAGCACTATGCCGCCATAAGGAGAAAGGAAAAGCTTAAGAGAAGGAAGGCACTGCAAAAAAGAGAATAAAAAAAGCGCAGGCATTCACGATCCGTTTCAGAGGTACTGGTATACCCGACGACGAGAAAGTGAAGCCCACGCTATATCGCATGAGCAACTCACTTCATCTCCCGTCGTCTTAAAATTACCAGTTTTCTGAAACGAGAATCTTATGTGTTGCTTCAAATCATTATTGAAGTTACAAATATAACTTTTCCTTGCTTTAATAAAGCATTTTACGAAAGAATCGAATGGCGTTAATTATAATACTAAAAGACGCAAAAACGATTCCTTGAGTAGCAAATATAATTATTAAAATCATAAAAACAACCTTTTAGATTCTTTTTTCGATCTTTTAGTATTTTTTTTAATTCCAAAAGATCGAAATATGCAAAAAATACACTTTTTTGGAATCGATATATTTGTTCCGAACAGATATTATCAAAATAAGTATGGCTACTTATAATAAAATCAAAGCGGTGCTTGCATTAAAGAAAGTAAAGAATGATCAACTGGCTGAAGCTATTGGGGTAAGTTCCGGCGCAGTATCTACTTGGTGTAGAAATTTTAAACAACCCTCTATTGAAAAATTATATGCTATTGCCCGTTTCTTAAATGTCGAAGCTACAGCATTATTAAGCCCAATGAACGAGGTAGACGAATAAGTACTCTTACACCTCTCATCTCAATAAACAATATGCACGTTAAACAACTATTCGTCAGCTCTCTCCCCCTGCTGAAATAGCTGCCAAACTTCCTCCCTCAAAAAGAAAACACGCGATCTAATCTTATAGCGCTTTAGCTTACCAATCTTTATCCATTCATACACCGTTTGGCGGGTTATCTGAAACAAGTCGCATACTTCCACAATCTTATAGACAGGCTTGTGAAGCAAACTATCAGCTTCATTAACAATCTTACCAGAACTGTTCTTTCCTGCAAATAATTCCTCGCGGATTATTACTCTTACTTGTTGCCAAAACTGGTCAGAGCCAAAAGGAAACGACAAAGGGGACATAGCATTTTCATTGTTCACATTTTCATTCATACACTTGCTTTTTAAAATTATTATCAATGGTTAACAGTTCAAAAATAATTAAGCGATTAATAATAACCTTGACCTAGACGAATTTTGCCATAGGTTAAACCACTTCCCGACTTAGGAGGGAAGATTCAAAAATCCCGGTTGTGATACAACCGTACATCTTGCGGGTTCCAGCGAAGCACGGAACTATCTATCCGAAAATAATCAAATGCTCAACAATAACCTTTACCTCTTCAAATTTTAAAAGAAGTCTATCACTTCGCATAAAGTCCTCGAGTGTTCTGTAATTCCAGCGAAAGAATTTTTAACTACAACAGCAGTTACCGGCCCACCTGATGTAACTAAAAGGCTGTAATGTTTGTTTAGATTGGATTTCAGGATTGCCAATTGACGATCAATCTGTCTGTGCCTCTTCGATGTTTCCTTTAACACATTACGCAGAAGCATTCCATAGTGCAGGGATTACATACTGACACATGGAAAATTCTGCACATTTGTCGCCTAAGCTGACACGAAAATAAAACCTTATAGAATCAGCATCTACAAGGCTTAAATTAAGCGAGAGTATCTATTTTTACTCTCTTCAGCGATCCCACTGGTATAGAAAATCGAACTATTTTCTTGATGAGTTAAGGCCATTGGCTATTAATCTTTGATAATTCTCTAGGCTATAATACAATATAAAAAATTATGCGCCTGGATTGGCTTCTCGTACTGCTTGCACTTTGTCGGCTAAATCTGCTAATCCCATATTTAACTCACCGTAATTACCTACAGGAAATTCAATGAACTCCAAGTTATATGAAATCTTATTAGCTTTTTTCAATATTTCATTAGTCCCATCTCCCATTATAAAATAATGTGGATGAGCAGTCGGTGCTGTTATATTAACATTTTCTAATAATAATTGAATATCTGGGTCATTCAAACTATATCCAATAAAAAGTATGGTATGTGTTATAAATAAGGCATCCAATACTTTATAAAAATTAGGAAAGTCCTTTCTTGCTTTAAAATATTGCGATTTGGTAAGCACAATTTGAGATGGATCGGATACACATCCATGGGCTTTTATAATTGTTCTAATCGGCGACCTTAAATCAGCTGCCAAATGCTGATCATAATATTTAGAAATATTATATCCATCAGCGGCTGTCCCTATTGTGCAATAATTATCATATATCTTATCATAGTTAGTCGTAATTACAATTTTTGGATCTAAGTCGAGAACTATCTCATGAATTTTAGAAGCTTGATATTTAGGTAATTCCAATTCATCCCGTATGAATTTAGAGTAATCGGCCTTAGGGACTAATTCATGAATAATTTCTGCGGCTTCCAAATATTTATACTTCTTCATTAAGTCCTGGATTACGATCTTACTTTCTTCATTATCCGGGATTAAATCTATTAGCTTATTTAAAAATGCCTCCCAAACCGGCGGCCTTTTTGTTCCGTCTGCGCTTAAACTTGCAGCTGATGCACCAGACCCCAAAAAAATTATGCATCTTCTGTGCGCAATTTCAGTTATAAGTGATTTTGGCCAATTCATTTCTACTTAGTAAGATTATTGAATAGTTTATCTACTATCTCTTTTAATATTCTCTCGTAATCCTGCACTTGCTTAAACTGAGACCCAACGAGACCGTCAGTACCTTTTAATTTCAACAAGGGGCTTGAGTTAGATTGTGCAAGAGGAATCAAACTATACAAATGCGGTACATCTCCGAGCTTTAAATCATCTTTATGAAGATTCGTTTTTAGATATCCCCCTAATGACTGTTCTATCTCATTTGGCACCCCATTTATTATTTCTTCATATGCCTTAGTGGGTCTACGAACACCTCCGTAACTCTTAGTGATGTACTGTTGTATAGTATATCCTATATAGCCATGCTTAATTTTCACCTCACTTGGGATATTGAACTTGACTAAAGTTCCCGGAGTCCTATCTTCACACAACTTCAAAGAATTGTCATAAAGAGAAAGCCAACTCCTCAACCATTCTGCTATATTCCGGATTCCTAGTATACTAAATATATCGGTTCCCATAGGGGTTAAAAAATAATCACACCCTATAAGTACACTTCTATTTATCGAGCCTAAACTTGGTCCCAAATCATAAAAAACAAAATCGTAGCTATTTTTAATGGAGTCTAACAAAAATGTGTTCCAGTTTGTTTTTCGTATCCCTCCTATGTCACCTCCTTTTAATTCGTGCCATGCCGCCCCCAATCTATCTTCAATTATAGATAGTTTAGGGCTTCCAGGAATAAGATCGACATTAAATCGAGTTTGAGAACTTTTAATAGGAACTATCTTAGCACTAATGCTTGAATCTCCATCCTCTATTGGTTGTAAAATTTGACTTATAGTAGTGACATTTTTATCATCACTACCATTCCAATACAAATCCCTAGCAAAATCCTCTCCCATAAGTAGTTGGGTACTGTTGCATTGAGGATCACAGTCTACTACTAATACTCTTTTTTGTTTTATTTCAGAAATATAGGATGCTATATTATTTGTCAAGGTAGTTTTACCAACTCCACCTTTGTTATTGAACATTGCTATTGAAACCATTGATAGCAGATTTAATATGCAAAATAATGTTAATATTTTTCAAAAACTAACAAAGTTTCAGATTTATTTCCTTCATGATTTCTTCTTACCCTTCTATTGGTAGGAATAATGCTTTCATGTTTAAAAATGAGTCTGAAGTTTCCAATTTCTTTAACTAATATTTTCTCTAAAATCTCGGGAAGAGTCAGATTTAGTTTTTTGCTGTAATTGTCCCCAAGAAATAAAATACACTTTCCCCCTGGACGAATAATCTCATTCCAATTATTCAAGCATCTTGAGATAATACCAATAAAATCAATCTCTTTGGGAGAAATTGTAGCATCAAGTGGCTTATAATCTTCAACTCCTAAAAACCATAATCTTAATCTGTTATCCCTTGCATAATCCAATTGTCGCATATAAGGTGGGCTAGTAATAACAGCATCGACCTGAGTGTTAAGAAATTGCTCACTTGCATCATTATTATATACCGCTCTTTCCAAATTTCCATCTAACTTTGGTTGTCTTTTCAAAGCTCGTTTCACTTTTCTTATCAATCTATCTTTTACATTTCTGTATTCATATAATTCAGGAAAAGTTTCCTTCGGAAACTTTTTAATTCGCAAATATGGTACTGTATGGCTTGATGGATATGATAAAAAACCTGGGCGTTGATGATGCAAAATTCCTAACATACAAGATAGTAAAAACCAATTCTCAGCTTTCTTGAGCACCTCTATCCATGCTAGAACTTCCAACAATGTTTCCTCATGAAAAAAAGAACTCACCCATTCTGGAACATTTTCAAGATTCACCTCAGTTATTCTTTCTAAAACCAACGGTTCCAAAAGCTCTATCTGATTATACACTTCTTCAAAAGATGATGGCGGGAATAGTTTGGCTTTTGTAAGAACATAGGCGTAGTCATTTAGATCGTTAGCAACTACACTTCTACCAGAAGACCAAGCTTCAAAAGGTATAGTTCCTGCTCCACAAAAAGGATCATAAATAATATCACCCTTTTTAGTAAAATTCTCTATTAAAAATTTTGCAATTGATGATTTAACTTTACCTATGTAAGGAGCAATTTGATGCAAGCTCCATTCAGAACCCACCACACTTTTTGTACATTGAGCATCAAACAACTTACTTAAGGATGCAGTACTTTTAGTCATATATAGTAAAGAAAATATTAATTTCAAGGAAAAACTCTCAAGTTACAAAATTAATTTAATTTATAGATCTAAGGCAACAAAACAAGAAAATTTACTACTTTATATCAAAAATTCAAAAAGAAACAATTCCCATACATTCTAGATTAAAAGCGGCAGCAGAAAAGTTGATCAATTGTTCTGCTGCCTTAAATACAAATTCCCCTTGATACAAACAGGAAATCTCCAAATAATGACTACCCTATTGTTTTATGGGATAATGGCAGGCAGTTAGAAATACAGGAGGTATCCCCAAGTTTCTTCGATCTGATTATAAAGCTTGATAAAGAACACGGAGAAATAACTAATTACAGTGAAGAATAAAGCTGGTACGAGTTATTTTCGAATATGCTCATGAAAAGAAAAAACACCCACGAAAATAAAAGCGCCTTATAAACAAATGTTTTTCCCTTGAAGCCCGGTAGCGATCTACCGTTGAAAAAACATTTGTTTATAAGGCGCAAGCCCGCGACAGCGATACCTGGTTAAACGGTCACCTGCAACTTCGGTTTATCAACTACCAGGCGCTCACGCAGTGCCCGCATGCTGTTGCTAACCTTCTGCTGCGTGATCTTCGCATAAATCTGCGTAGTACGGATACATTTATGCCCTAACATCTGGCTCACCGTTTCAATCGGCACATCATTTTCAAGCGTTACCGTAGTTGCAAATGTATGCCGCGCAGTATGTGTGGTTAAATGCTTATTAATGCCGCATAAGACAGCTATTTCCTGTAGATTGGCATTATATCGCTGGTTACTATTAACGGGCAATAAATGGCGATATAACTGGCAATACGGGGATTCTTTGTACCGGTTAACTATTTCCAACGGTATAGGCAGCAGCGGTACTCGTTCCGCTGTTTGGGTTTTCTCTCTATCCTTCACAATCCATTTTTCACCATCGATGCCAATCACAAGGTTATCTGGTGTAAGATGCAGTACATCTGTCTAAGCATAACCGGTAAAACAACAGAACAGATAAATATCGCGGACCTCTGCCAGTCGCGGAATCAGCTCCTTGTTATACAAGGACATAATTTCATCCATGGTAAGCCGCTCCCTCTGCGGATCTTCATAGGTGCACTTAAAACCGGCCAACGGACTAACAACTAACCAGCCCTGATCTACGGCCAATTTGAGCATCTGCTTTAAAATCTTCACATACTTCATCGCGGTATTAGCTCCTATTCCCTGCACGGTAGTAAGGAAGTGTTCAAAATTCGGGGCAAAAGAAAAACGAATATCAGAAAGCGGTCTATCTGAAAGATGATACTGGGCTTTCAGGAAGGCAATCACCTTCTCCTTCGTAATCTCAAAGCGCTTCAGCGTGCGCCCGGACTTCTTCCCGGCTTTCACTTTCTCCGCAAACCGGCGGTTATGGAAGTCTATCACTTCGCATAAAGTCCGGGAGTGTTCCGTAATTCCGGTGAAGGAATTTTTAACAGCGGCAGCAGTTACCGGTTCACCTGATGTAGATAATAGGCTGTAACGCTTGTGTAGATTGGCTTTCAGGGTGAGTAACTGTCTGTTAATCGCCTGTGCTTCTTCGGAGTTTCCTTTAACACATTGGGCGGAGGCATTCCATAATGCCGGGGTTACATACTGATACGTGGAAAGTTCTGCACGTTTGCCGCCTACGCTGACGCCAAGATAGATAGCGGGCTTATTGTTTTTTGTACGGCTCTTATTGAGCCAGAAAAGAACAGAAAAACTGGTCATACACCATTTGTTTTTAGCTAACCAAAATTGTTTCAACTTCACTTATCCTGACATCACTTAACATTGGTCAAACGCAATACAATATAGCATTTAAGGCCAGTGACGGTTAGCACAATTTAATCATTCTGTTGCTAACCGCAACGCTCACTTTTCTATCGTTACTTATCTTTTCACACATTTACTACTAAAAACAAAAAAACCTTGTAGAATCAGCTTCTACAAGGTTTTAATTACTTCAGCGTATTTATTTTTACGCTCTTTCGTGATCCCCTTGGGACTCGAACCCAAGACCCATACATTAAAAGTGTATTGCTCTACCAACTGAGCTAGGGAATCATTTCCTGTTAAGGGGTGGCAAAAATAAACATTCTCCCACAACCACCAAATTTTTTCCTCAAAAAAATAAAAATAACTTCATCACCTATATGAAAAAGTATTTAGCAATTATACTGCTGACCTATGCCTGTACCCCGCCAGCGAAATCATATACCTATTCCCGCGGAGCAAACGGACAACTCAAAGTGCAGGAGCACACAGAGAGCGGAACCGGTATACCACTTAATGTCAAAAAGAGAAAACGGGCCATACAGCCAACAATCACTTTTATAGAAGCAGTTAAAGAATACCGCCGGACTTTTCATCATTTTCCGCAGGACTTATGGAACCTGCAGAATATGAACGATAAAAGCCGCAGTGCATTTAAGGACATGAAAGAAATAGGGTTCGTCGATCTGCAGCTGCAGTATGTATATGCATAAACCGGTGTATACCCTCGCAAATAAAAGCAGTCTGTTGTCCGGGTCGGATGTAAACGGGAAATTTATTTTTACCTACAATACCAAAGATTCTTCTTTCCTGTATGAAAAGAAGCTCGATTAAATGAATAAGCCACCAGCTTTACAGCTTGGCGGCTTACCCGTTATCTGGTATCATGGTTTTATTCATCCATACCGTCCTGGTAGTTGCTGTCGCCTTTTTCTGTTTTGCTGCTGTTAGCTACGAGGGCGTTGATGTTGTTGATCTCTTCTTTAGTGAAATATCGCCATGAGCCGGGTGCGAGGTCCTTTAGCGTCATGTTCATGATGCGCGTACGCTTCAATGCTACTACTTCATACCCCAATGCTTCACACATACGGCGGATCTGCCGGTTGAGCCCTTGTGTAAGAATAATGCGGAAACGGTTAGCTCCTTCCTGCTGTACAAAACATTTCTGCGTCATTACGCCAAGGATGCGAACGCCGCTGCGCATGGCTTTTACAAACTCCAGGTCAATGGGTTTGTCTACCGTAACGATATACTCTTTCTCGTGCTGATTACCTGCCCGGAGAATTTTATTGACGATATCGCCATCATTTGTTAAAAAGATAAGTCCTTCGGAACGCTTATCTAACCGGCCGATCGGGAATATTCGACTGGAGAAATTAACGTAGTCGATGATATTTGTTTTATCCTTCAGGTCCGTGGTACAAGTAATCCCTTTGGGCTTGTTAAGGGCAATATATACGGTAGATTTCTTCTTCTTCAACGGCTCTCCGTCTACTTCCACCACATCGCCATCTTTCACACGATTCCCTTTGGAGGCAATGTTATCATTGATCGTTACCCTTCCCTGTTCAATATATTTATCAGCTTCCCTGCGGCTGCAAAAGCCGGTTTCGCTGATGTATTTGTTAACGCTTATATCCATAATTACGGTTGAAATCACCCGCAAATTACTTAAAACCGGGCAAAAAGTCAGGCAACGGAAAGTCTTCTACAGTCCCCGGAAAGGAATAATTGCCGGTTTGGAATCTGTAATGTTCTTCATTTATCTTTTTTTAGGGAGATGGATAACGCTTGGTTCGTGCTTAGCTTCAGTAATAGCAACTGGCAATACTAAACGAAAACCCATTCATCCCGATAATTGTGCTTTGATGTTAACTCACGGAACTGTAACTTGTTAATGGCAATCTGTCCGCCGGCTCCTTTACATGAAAAGAATACTACACCTGGTCTCCGGCCTGTTGCTGCTGTTAAATTCCCGGCTTCCAGGTCAGACACAACTGCCATACATACTCAATGGTGCGGCTACACAACGCACCTGCAACTGCTATGTGCTAACGCCGGATGCATTCAATACCAGCGGTACCGTATGGAATAAAAATAAGATCAACCTGTTGCAATCCTTCAACTATGTATTTGATGTAAACCTTGGCTGTAAGGACGCTACCGGGGCAGATGGCATCGGCTTTATTCTGCAGACAAAGGGCACCAATCTCGGCGCTACCGGGCAGGGCCTGGGTTTTAAAGGCATTTCGCCTTCGTTGGGTATACTGATAGACACCTGGCAGAATTTTGACGAAAGCGATCCTCCTTATGATCACCTGACAATACAAATGAACGGGCTATCGGATCATAACAGCAGCGGCAACCTGGCCGGTCCGGTAACGGTGCTCGCTAACAGTGACAATATTGAAGACTGCCAGTGGCACCTCTTCCGCATTAAATGGGACGCACAGGCGCAACACCTGGAAGTAAGCGTGGATAACGAATTGCGGCTAACGCTCAACAAAGACCTGGTTACCGATATCTTCGGCGGTGATCCCAATGTTTTCTGGGGTTTTGCAGGATCTACCGGTGGTTTCTCCAATCAGCAACAGTTTTGCGCTGCACTGCGACCCGAATTCAATTTTAATCCGCAACAGGTATTTTGCAACGGCACGCCTATACAGTTCAAGGACAATTCCAGCTCTTTTGGCGCCATCACCAGCTGGTGGTGGGATTTGGGAGATGGAACTACATCGGCCGCCCCACAACCTCCTGCACATTTGTACCCCTCGGCTGGGCATTACGAAGTAAAACTCGTGATCGCTGATAACAGCGGCTGTAAATCGGATACGCTGAAAGCCCCGTTTACCGTAGGGGCGTATCCGGTAGTTGACTTTGGCCCCTATCCCCTGTGCCTGGGTTCACAAATGTATATGAACGATCTTACCACCATCACCGTTGGTACCCTCGCAAAATGGGAATGGGACTGGGACAACGGCACCACCGCTACCGGCGCCAAACCGCTGGCGCCCTATACCACACCGGGCCCCCGTCAGATACAATTAAAGGTCACTTCTCAACAGGGCTGCGCTACCACAGCTACGAAGTCTATACTTGTCAGCAATACCCCCATGGTCAGCGGTAAGGGCGAAAATGTTTGTCTCGGCGCCTACACCACTTTCCAGGGCATCAACAATACACCCGGCATTCCTATCCGCCAATGGCACTGGCAAATGGGCGATGGCCTTACCTCCGCGCTCAAAGATCCGTTATACCGCTATGCCGACACCGGCTACTATCCTGCACGGCTATACGCTGTAAGCGCCGATGGGTGCGAGTCGCCCGTTACAGACGTACTGGTTACAGTGACCGCCGTATATGCCCAGGCAGGCCCCGATACCATTGTAGCCGCCGGACAACCACTACAGTTGCAATCGCAATGGGGCGATACCCGTTTACAATATACCTGGTCCCCCGCTACCGGTCTCTCCGACCCACGTATAGCCAACCCCGTAGCCATACTGCGTAAAGATCAAACCTATCACCTCACCCTTACCTCTCCCGAAGGATGCCGCGACGAAGACACTATCAACGTAAAGGTGTATGAAGGCCCCGAGTTTTATGTACCCAATGCCTTTACACCCAACAACGACGGGCGTAACGACGTATTTCACGTAATAGCCGCCGGCGTGCCGAAACTGGATTTCTTATGTATCTGGAACAGGTGGGGACAGGAAATATACCGCAGCGCCGATCTTCCCGGCGGATGGGATGGCAGCTGGCAGGGAACACCCGCTCCCTCCGGCACATACGTATGGATGGTGCAGGGCGTTGACTACACCGGCCGGCGTTTTAGCAGGAAAGGAACGGTAACGCTTATACGATAAATTATACGCGGTAACAAATAGCATTGATGTTCATACCAGCACCCACCGAAGCAAACAGGATCACATCGCCGGCATGAACAGCCTGGTTCGGGATCTCATTCCTTCTCACCATATCATACAGCGTAGGTACGGTGGCAACAGAGCTATTGCCCAACACATGAATATTCATAGGCATAATATCAGCAGGTATCTCCCTAATGCCGTATAACAAATAAAAAGCCTTGATAATGGCAATATCCATTTTTTCGTTGGCCTGGTGGATAAAGATCTTTTTTACATCGGTGATGTTGATGTTTCCTTTATCAAGACAGTCTTTCATCGCTTCCGGCACGCGTTTGAGGGCAAACTCATATACCTTTCGGCCCAGCATTTTGATATAACGGATACGCTTATCCGCTTCCGGAGCATAGGACATGCCCATATAAATATAGTTCAGCTCATCGTTGGCATATGATTGGGCACTGGCGCTGATAATACCGGCAGCACCGTTACCGCCCTCCAAAGCTTCCACTATTACGGCGCCGGCGCCATCGCTAAAGATCATACTATCCCGGTCATAACGGTCAATAACACGACTCAACGTTTCTGTACCTATTACCAGGCATTTTTTTGCCAGCCCGGATTTAAAGAAAGCGTCTGCCTGGATCAATCCCTGAATCCAGCCAGGGCAACCAAACAACACGTCATATGGAATACACGCCGGGTTGCGGATACCCAACGCCTGCTTTACCCGCGATGCCAGCGAAGGCACCGCATCCGATTGAATGGTATCTGTTAAAACGTTGCCGAAATTATGCGCCAGGATGATCTGGTCCAGCGTTTCCGGATCCACCCCTGCATCTTCTATCGCTACCTTCGCTGCCGCCACCGCCATCTCGGTAGCATTCATGTCTATGTCTGCATACCTGCGCTCAGAAATACCTGTTACCTCCTCAAATTTCCGGATAATATCCGACCCTTCAGAAGGTATACGCACCTGCCGGTCACTATAGAATTCCTGGTTTAAAAAATCGCTGTTTAATTTCTTATTGGCGGGAATAAAGCTACCGGTACCGGTTATAACTGTTCGCATTGTTTGAATCATAGTTTGATTTTCAGGTTGTCACCTGACAACCCCATTCCATAAAGATACAAACAAATGCATTTAGGAGGTAGCCGATAACCGTAGCCACAAACAACCGGCTATACAATTTGGTCAAACAGCTCCTTCAACAACTGGTAAGAGTAGAGCCGTTCATCCTGGTTATAGATATGTGCCGTCGCTATTACTTCATCCACCTTTGTTTCATTTAGAAAGCCCTGCAATCCCTTTTGCACGGTACCAGGACCGCCAATAAAGGAACACGACAACATCTGTTGCGCATGTGCAGCTTCCTGTTCTGTCCATACGCCTTCCATACTATCTATGGGAGGTCCCATACGACGCAGCTTTCCGCGTATAATACCCAGGAACAACTGGTAAAAAGAGGTAGCAAGACGATTAGCAGCAGCGTCAGTATCTGCTGCAATCACATTCACACAGGCCATGGTATATGGCGTCTGTAAAAATTCGGAGGGTTTGAAATGCTGCCGGTAAATTTTCAGCGCAGCATGTAATTGCGCCGGGGCAAAATGACTGGCAAAGGCGTAAGGCAGGCCCATAGCGGCGGCCAGGTAGGCGCTGTCTGTACTCGAGCCCAGTATCCAGATCGGGATATCCAGTCCCTCTCCCGGAATAGCTCTTACAGGGCCGGTACTATTATCAAACGAAAGATATTGTTGTAATTCCTGCACCTGCTCAGGGAAGTCGTGCCCCGCTCCCAGCCTGTCGCGGCGCAATGCGCGGGCAGTTACCTGGTCGGTACCTGGCGCCCTTCCCAGTCCAAGATCAATCCTGTCAGGATACAGGGAGGCCAGGGTGCCAAATTGTTCTGCTACCACCAGCGGAGCATGGTTGGGCAGCATGATACCACCGGAACCTACACGGATAGTACTGGTACCACCAGCAATATATCCCAGCAGTACGGCGGTCGCTGAGCTGGCTACGCTGACCATATTGTGGTGCTCGGCCATCCAGAAGCGCTTAAATCCCAATTTTTCAGCGTGTTTCGCCAGCCTCAGACTATTTTGAAATGCATCTGCAGGCGTCTGTCCTTCCATTACCGGCGCCAGATCCAATACTGACAACGGACGTTTTAATCCTTGCTTACTCATACTTCAGACGGTTTGTTGGTCAATGCCCACAAATTTACGACAATGAGCCAGATGCACACCAGCTGATAACCTCCAGGTAAGCACCATGATAAAGTGGCGAGCCTGCCGGTCAACCCAGCAACGCAATAAAATTGGTAGCAAAATGGTAAGCATCTCCGGGCCAGCGGGCCGACAGGTAATGGCGGTCCAACACGGTAAAACCACGATTCAGATGACGGGCATCATCGCGCTTCAGGGGCAAGGGCCCGGTAAGAAATTGGGTGCTGTCCTGCAAAATACCGGTCACTTCTGCCTGTACAGTTACCGGATAGGTGAGATAATAATCTTTCAGCCACCACCTGGTAAGACGGTAAGCCATCAATTCCTGTGACTGTAACAACGCCGTGGTTTTGTAAGTATGCAACACAGACAGCCCTGTTTGCGGGTTTTTACTTCTTGCGGCCAGCACAACACCGTGGCAGATAGCGCCTACCGGTTTTTGCGTCACAAAGAAATGGGATACTACCTGCTGTAGTAAAACAGATTCCAGGTAAGGCTTTACACCCTTATCATGCCCGCCAGGTAATAGCAACGCGTCATAGTTGTCCGCAACAATATCTGCATAAGGTATGGGATTACAGAAAGCATCGCTGTTCGACATCTGGTGATAAGCTACTACCGCATCTTTCCGGGCGGTCAACGCCCATTTCCAGATACCCAGGCCTGTTCCTCTCAGCATGCGCAAATCGGCCATGGCACTGTAACCTCCCGGTGTGGCAAACTTTACATCGTATCCCGCTGCGGTTAACAATAACCAGGGGATAGCCGTTTCAGTTGGGTCAAAACCATAATCAGGTAATGGTACCAGGACTTTCTTCATGCTGATGCATTTTGATAATAGGGAAGTCAGGATGAGAAAGATAATGAAAAAGTTTTTAGCCGCGGGTAATTCGTAAATTTAGTATCTAAAGATCAATACAGCCAGCAAAATAATATAGATCACCAGTTTGATGATTCGCCAGCGGTTAGTACGGAAATTACGCGGACGCGTAAAATCAATATTGATGCGCTTCATAAAATAATTGATCCGGCCCTGTCCCATCACGGTTTTAAACATGCCCCATTCATTGCTGCATCTCAATAACGTCATATAATACGCTACTTTAGGCTCCTTAAATCCATCGCGCGATGCGCGGAAATAATTGATCAGTATATCGATCACCGGTATCGCCAGCAACAAAATCACCCATTTTTGCCAGCTGAGAAATATAAAAAACAAAGGAGCACTCAACAATACCAGCAATGCACCTTCTATGGGGTTAGGAAAAGCATACCAGGTAAATTTTTTAAAGCGCGGCAATAGCAATGCCATGCCTTCGCCATAACGTTCAAAACGTTTATAGTGCGGTTGTCCGTCGTTCCACCACGGATGCGTAACGCGGGCTTCTTTTACACAGATAAAACGTGCATTGTTCCGCAAACAGATCTGTGCAGGCAGGTCTATATCTTCTCCTCCGCCATTTTTGGGGAAGATGGGAGAAAAGCGCAGATCCTGCATTGCCGCACGGTTATACATCATGTTAGCCGTAACGCCCCACATAAATTCCTCTTTCCTGTTCGCAATGGTAAAAATAGTCGTGAGTCCCGCTGCCGTCAGTGCCCGTGTAAACGTGTTCATGGGCGCAGGGAAATCCGTTAACCCGATAAATCCTATCGCGTCGCGGTGGGCTTCAATTGCCTTCACATACTGGAAAAGCACATCATCGTCTGCCACAATATCATCATCGAGAAACAGCATCCATTCGCCACTACCTGCATTAATCCCTTTGTTACGGCTTTCTGCCGCACCCAGGTTTTCAGCATTAATAAACAGGTGAATAGCGCCTTCTTCCGCCAGACGCAGTATTTCCTTTCCTGGTTTCACCTGCGGATTATCTACTACTATATAGTAGTTAAACCGCCATCCGTTGGGTTTCGGCAAGTGAATCAGGGGGAGCAGATACTGTTCATCCAAACGGAAAGAAGGAATGATAATATCAATCGAATTTGAAAATGTCAACATAGGGCGCGAAGATAAATAACATTTTTTTTGCTTTCGCAAAGGAAAAAAAATATATATTTGCGGCCATTTATTTGTTAACCTGATAAAATCACCCTAACCCAAATGGAACGTAAACTCGCGTCCGTCGTCACTATCGACGACATTGCCCCAATACCGGGCGCAGATATGATCGAAGTAGCCACCGTAAAAGGATGGAAACTGGTGATCAAAAAAAATGAATTTAAAGCTGGTGATCCTGCAGTTTATTGTGAAATAGATTCTTTTCTTCCAGTCGTCCCTGCATTTGAGTTTCTGAGAAAAAGCTCTTACCGCAGAATGGGCGACAGCGAAGGCTTCCGCCTTAAAACGATCAAATTGCGCGGACAGGTCTCCCAGGGCTTACTCCTGCCCGTTGCTTTGTTGAACGGCTATGCTTATACGCTGGGCGAAGACGTAACCATGCAACTGGGCATCTCGAAATATGAGCCCCCCATACCCGCGTCCCTGGCGGGTATCATGAAAGGCAGTTTCCCTTCTTTCATCCCTAAAACCGATGAAGAAAGAATCCAGAACCTGAGTGATCAATACGACCACTACAAGTCGCACGCATATTATGTTACAGAAAAACTGGATGGTTCCTCTGTAACATACTACTACCGTGATGGCGGGTTTGGTGTATGCTCGCGTAACCTGGAGCTCACAGAAACTACCGATAACACATTATGGAAAGTAGCGCGCCAGCTGGATATTGAAAATAAACTGGCAAGTCTTGATAAAAATATCGCCTTACAGGGAGAAATGATCGGCGAAGGCATACAGGGCAATACCTATGACCTGCGCGGTCAGGCCATTTATTTCTACAATGCTTTTGATATCGACACCTTTGAATATCTGTCTATGGCAGAATTTGTGGAGCTGATCAATAACCTCGGTCTCAAACATGTGCCGGTATTGGATATATCATTCCAATTGCCTGATACAATAGACCAGCTGCTTACCCTCGCGGAAGGTGTTTCAATACTCAGCCCGGCTAACAGGAAAACGGAGCGCGAAGGACTCGTGATTCGCTCCACCGATCGTCGTATATCCTTCAAGGTTATTTCCAATAAATTTTTGCTGAACGAAGATTAATGTAAAGATCAATGCATAAAAAAAGGGGTGGTAAGAATACCTCCCCTTTAATATTTTAACCATATCCTATGAAAAACCTGATACAAAGATATGCTCCTCCACATTAGTTCTACACGCTATTTCGTAAACGCATGATATTATCCCGTGAATGCATAGAATCGGGGGATGTTAACCAATACTTAACATGATTTGATGAAGTCAGCATGTAATATCAACGCTTAAAAAACAACCGATAGCAAAATATCGAAGCCCTGGAAACGCAATGAGGATCAGCATTCCACAAATAAAAAAAGGGGTGGTAAGAATACCTCCCCTTTAATATTTTAACCATATCCTATGAAAAACCTGATACAAAGATATACTCCTCATCGTTAGTTCTACACGCTATTTCGTGAACGCATGATATTATCTGGTGAATGCATGAAATCGAGGGATGTTAACCAGCATTTAACATGATTTAATGACGACTGCACGTAATATCAACGCTTAAAAAACAACCGATAGCAAAATATCGAAGCCCTGGAAACGCAATGAGGATCAGCATTCCACAAATAAAAAAAGGGGTGGTAAGAATACCTCCCCTTTAATATTTTAACCATATCCTATGAAAAACCTGATACAAAGATATATTCATCGGCGTTAGTTCAATTCCTTATTTTGTGAACGCATCATTATTCCCTGTGAATGCAAAGAATCGACGGCTGTTAACGCTCCATTAACAAAAAAAAGATGCTATTAAGCGTGTCCGCCACCTTTCTTTTTTAGTTGCCCAATGTTTTCAAGGCGAGGTAAGACATAAGCCCCGCCCCGGTTTCCAATGCCTTTTCATCGGCATCAAAGGTAGCAGTATGTAAACCGGATACCATGCCCCGGTCTTCATTCCTTACGCCCAGCCTGTAAAAGCAGGCATCGGCCACCTGCGAATACGACGCAAAATCTTCTGCCGCCATCCAGATGTCCAGGTCTTCCACCTGGGCTTCACCCAGGTAATCGATGGCATGTGCGCGGCTGGTCGCGGTGAGCTTGTCTTCGTTGATCAGCACAGGATATCCCCTTTCTATCTCAATATCACAGGAGCCTTCCATACCTTCTGCTATGGAGATGGCCATTTTTTTGATCTTTTCATGTGCGATCGTACGCCAGGTTTCATCGAGCGATCGGAAAGTGCCCCATATCTTCACTTCGTCCGGGATCACGTTGTTGGCCCCATTGGCGATCATTTTGCCAAATGATAATACGGAGGGCGACAGTGGGCTGGCCCGGCGGCTCACGATCTGTTGCAGGGCAATGATAATATGACAGGCAATCAGTACCGGGTCTATCCCCAGGTTAGGCATAGCGCCATGACCTCCTTTGCCTTTTACCGTAATGGAAATCTCATCGTTACTGGCCATATAGCGGCCGGAACGGAATCCCACCTTGCCAGCGGGCAGCTCCGGCATCACATGCTGTCCCAGGATATGCGCCGGACGCGGATTTTCCAGTACTCCCGCCTTAATCATTAAGCTGGCGCCACCGGGAATCACCTCTTCTGCCGGCTGAAAAATGAGTTTTACCGCGCCGCTGAACTCCGGCTTCATACGGGTAAGAATGCCCGCCACTCCCAGCAGTGACGCCGTATGTACGTCGTGGCCACAGGCATGCATGACCCCTTCATTTTGAGAACGGTAGGGCACCTGGTTCAGCTCAAAAATAGGCAGCGCGTCTATATCGGCCCGCAGGGCCACTACCTTATCGGATGGCGCTGCATCGCCCTGCAATAAAGCAACAATACCGGTATCAGCCATCCTTTCAAAAGGAATGGCCAGGGCACGCAGCTTATCCTCGATAAAAGCTGCCGTCTGGTATTCCCGGTAGGAAAGTTCTGGATGGGTGTGCAGGTGGCGACGATTGGCCGTTGCCTCCTCCAGCAGTCCGCTGGCTAATTGCCGGATTCTTTCTTTAAGCATATAGTAACTATTTTTCTATCCTGTTCTTAGATGAAGGCCTGGAACGGAGCAAAAATAGGCGCATTCATACAATTCCGGCGTTTAAATTTTGTCGCCTTCATATTTCATTTTTCTTGCAACTGACAATGCCCGGGTGGTGGTATAGTATTTTGCCAGCATACCGGGTACCTCCCAGGCCGGCATCTGCCCCGACCGCACATATACCAGGAATTGCCGCATCACGGCCGCAAATAACGACTCATGGGTGTTCAGGTACTGCTTGGGAATCACCACCTCCCAGTCCCGCCCTGCTGCCTTTAGCGCTATGCCCGGGTATTTCTGCTCCAGTGTATAAAACCCTTTCCTGAGCTCCTCCGTATACGCAGCATCTGGCCGTACGGGGCTGATATACAGCACCGGTGAATAACCCTGCTCTTTGTCCTGCCGGATCAACAGCGCCGCCTTGCTGCCCTGTATACGTGAATAGTGGGTATCGCCGGCGCCTGCCGGCGCTTCATAATCCCATTGCACCGCTATGCGGGCATGTACCCCACAGAGGGTATAGTCAAAGCTGCCGTTGGCATATATCTCCAGGAGGTTATCCTTTCCCATAGTAGCAGCCATTGCGGATGTAAGCGGCGCCCCGGCGGTAATATCGCGGTATTGGGCAGTGCTCATCACGGTTGGCCAGGTAGTGGCGGTATCAATATGAATATCTCTTTTATAGTCAAGTACCTGCCCGGGAAAACAGGTACACTGTACCAGGTCTACCAGGTGGGTAGTTACATCGGTAATACCCTCTCCCTGCTGCTGCACATCCATATACCATCCGGGGCGTACCAATGCCTTACCCGCCACCGTTTTCCTGAAGTGATGCACGCTTTTCTTTATCACGGCGGGTTCGGAAGCGGTACCCGTTTGCAACATGCCAAAGAGCCCAGGTATTAATGCCAGTTCTTTCTGAAGCACATTATGGATCTCATAACGCTCCGTCATAATATCAAACAACTGCACCTTTCCGGCTGCCGCATCGGCAAAGGACGCCAGTAATGCCTCAAAACCTGCCGCGTTTATCGCCATAGGCTTATCTGCCAGTACATGCATACCAGCACCAACCGCGCTACGGATATACATTGGCTTTAAACGGTTATTCCCCGCCAGTATCACAATGTTGCCGCCTGCGCATAACAACATCTGCTGCAGGTAGTCGCTGCCGGTATACACATCCGTTGTCCAGTGTACCTTTGAACTACCCTGGTGATAGGCAGCCACCTGCTGCAGGTATTGTTTTACTTCGGGGCCTTCGGGCGCATACACCCTTATCACGGAATCTATATCCGGATACATCTGTTGTTGAACCAGCGAAGCGTGGAAATGACCGGGATCGAGGGCGATCAGCTGCATGGACAAGTGCCTTTATTTTGACGGAAACATACTAAAAAAGAACCTATATTTAATTTAATAAAAAACCCCGCTATGAGAAAATATATCGTACTACCGTTCCTGTTAGCCGGCTATTGCTGCTATAGCCAAACCTCCACCAAAGCTATCTTACTGGAACAACTGAAAACCACGCATAATAAGGCCGATTGGTTTGTGCCGGTAAACACAGCTATAGAAGGACTAACACCTGCACAGGCCAACTGGAAAGACAGCAGCGGCAATCACTCCATTGCCCAACTGGTCAACCACCTCATTTTCTGGGATCTTGATCAACTCGAAAAATTCAAAGGACGGAAAAAAGATCCCGCCAACATCAACAATGACGATACCTTTTCACCCGCCACACAGGCTGCATGGGATGGTACCGTAAAGCGGATCGACAGCGTACTGACTGCCTGGGAACAGGCCATTGAGCAGGCAGATGAAAAAACATTATCTTCCAATTACTCCATGATCGCTCATATCAATGCGCATAATGCGTATCATATCGGTCAAATCCTTTTCGTACGGAAACAACAGGGTAGCTGGAATCCGGAAAAGGGAGTGAAATAACCGGCGCCGGCCTGATGCCACCGCAAATTTACCTGCAAAAAAATCACAGATTCATTTATATTTAATCCCTGTTTCGTGTCGGCAACACTAAAAAACTGTTGCCGGTCTTTAACCAGGTTTTAAATATAATGCTCATAAATTCCCGTTTTATCAGACAAAATTCCTTTCAATGGCAGTGAACAGAAGATCCGCTATCAAGCAACTGTTGCTTGTTTCAGCCGGCGTGGCATTTTTACCCGCCTGTCTGCAACACACAACCAGGGCTTCCTTAGCATTGAAGCATATACAGGTAGATGGCGACCAGGAAAAAATGCTGGCCGAACTCGTGGAAACAATTATTCCAGCTACCACCACGCCCGGCGCTAAAGCACTTTCAGCGCATTTGTTTACATTAATTATGATGGACGACTGCTATAAGAAAGAAGAGCAACTACAATGGCTCAACGGACTCAAAGCATTTGAACAGGCCGGCAAAAAATTAAACGGCCGCTCTTTCCTGGAAAGTACGCCGGCACAAAGGGAAGCCTTGCTCACCACCATGGAAGCCGGCTGGAATAACAAGGACGACATGTCGTTCTTTTACCGGACTACCAAACACCTGACCATCAGGGCATACACCAGCTCCAAATATTTCCTGACCAACGTCGACATCTATGAGCTGGTACCCGCGCGCTTCAAAGGATGCGTGCCCTTGAAACCCACTACCCGGAAGATTGCCTAACTATTAACAATATGAGTAATAATAATACCAGCCTGCAAAACCGCACGTTTGATGCCATCGTTATCGGTTCCGGTATCAGCGGCGGATGGGCAGCAAAAGAATTTACAGAGAAAGGACTAAAAACCCTGGTGCTCGAAAGAGGCCGTGATGTAAAACATTTAAAAGATTATCCTACCACCAGCCAATTCCCCTGGGAGTTTCCGCACCGCGGACAGGTACCACAGGAAATAAAAGCAGCTAACCCGTCGATCAGCCGCTGCTACGCCTATAAGGAAGATGCCATGCACTTTTTTGTGAAAGACAATGACCATCCTTATGGACAGCCAAAACCGTTCGACTGGATCCGCGGCTACCAGGTAGGTGGTAAATCACTCATGTGGGCAAGGCAAACGCAACGCTGGAGCGACTTCGACTTCGAAGGTCCTGCACGCGATGGCTTTGCCACCGACTGGCCTGTCCGTTATAAGGATATTGAGCCCTGGTACAGCTATGTGGAAAAATTTGTAGGCATCTCCGGTAACAAAGATGGTATCCCCCATCTTCCCGATGGCGAGTTTTTACCACCAATGGAACTTACCTGCGTAGAGAATTACTTCAAGGATTTTGTAAAAGCCAACTATAAAGACAGACAAGTCATTTATGCCCGTTGCGCTCACTTAACACAACCGCAGCAGGTACACCTGGATCAGGGCAGAGGCCAATGTCAGAAAAGAGATCTCTGTCAGCGCGGATGTCCGTTTGGCGGCTATTTCAGCAGCAACTCCTCCACCCTGCCCTGGGCAGAAAAAACCGGTAATCTTGTTCTCCGCCCCTTCTCGGTAGTGCATTCCATCATCTATGATGAACAAAAAGGAAAAGCTACCGGCGTACGCGTGATAGATACCAATACCAAAGAAATGATGGAATATTACGCCAGCGTCATTTTCGTAAATGCTGCTGCCGTTAATACCAACCTGATACTGCTCAATTCCACCTCCCATCGCTTCCCTAACGGTCTGGGTAACGACAGTGGCGTACTGGGCAAATACTTTGCTTTTCATAATTACCGGGGACATATTTCCGGCCAATATGAAGGATTTAAAGACTCCACCACCGACGGACGACGCCCTACCAGCGCCTACCTGCCCCGCTTCCGCAATGTAATGAAGCAGGAAACGGATTTCCTCCGCGGCTATGCAGCCGGCTTCTCCGGTGGCAGAGGCACTCATACCGATACCAACGGATTTGGCAAAAGCTTGAAAGAACAGCTGTTCAACAGCCAACCCGATTCCACCTGGTTCGTAGGTTCGCACATGATGGGAGAAACCATTCCGAAAGAAAAAAGCACGGTTACATTAGATGCCAACCGTAAAGATGAATGGGGTATCCCGCAAATTAACATCGACGTGGATTACGATGATAACGATGAAAAAATGCTGAAGGACTTCTTCGAACAAATGACGGAAATGTATACCAAAGCAGGATTTACCAACATCAGCACCAGCGACTCCAAACAGGCGCCGGGACTCGATATCCACGAAATGGGAGGCGTCCGTATGGGGTTGGATCCAAAAACATCTATGCTCAATAAATGGAACCAGCTGCATGCATGCACCAACGTATTTGTCACCGATGGCGCCTGTATGACCTCTACTTCCACGCAAAATCCGTCACTGACTTATATGGCGCTTACTGCCAGGGCAGTGGATTATGCGGTGAAACAGCTGAAGAAAGGAGAAATATAATTCAACTGGTGTATCCTGAAAGAGTTCATAGCATTTTGTTATGGACTCTTTTTTTCAACAATACTTCTAACTAAGGAAAATCAAAATATAATAATCAAAATTTCATTTTAAATTCGTACCTCAAAACCTATTGTACTTATGAAATTCATCCAGTTAACCGGCTTTTTGTTAGCCTTTATGTTATGTCTTGTTAATTTTAAAACCCAGGGCCAGGTAAGGGCCTCATTTTGGGTATACGGCACCATCGACAAATTTTACCCGGTAGTGTTTACTGACTCTGCATGGGATCGTTCAGAGGCATCAGAGCTCCGTTTAGGAAGATCTGGTATACATTATGACAGTACCTGGCGGGGATCGCTGATTGCAACATTCAGATATCACACCAACAATTGGGGAAACGGCTCCAACTTCATTGATGCAGATATCCGGCAGTATAACTACTCCTCTCCTTATGATAAATTTGTTGCAGGATGGAGGGATGCAACAAATTTAAATGGAATAAAATCCATTATCATCTGGCTACGCGGCAATACCTCTTATACCTATAGCTCTCGTTTTAACGATAAAGTAACCGTATATGACGGCTCCCCGTCCAGGCCACTTCCATATGTAGAGCCGGGAACCGGGTCGCCATCCCATACTTTTAAAACGACTATTGACAGTTATGTAAACAGTTCCGGATCTACCTATTACAGTAGCACTTATGCTATCGGCGGTCTTAACTATTTTTCAGGTAATGTAGGCATTGGTACAGTTACTCCTAAAGCAAAACTGGAAATAGCCAGCGACGGTACCTGGACCTCAAACGGATGGCATAAGGCGGTCAAACTGGGACAGGCACAGTCCATTGAAATTGAAGCCGGCATTCGTAAATTCGGCATAGGCGCCACCAGCGACACTTTGCTCTGCTTCTTTGCTACCGATGCAGATACTGTAAATTTACCGGCACGATATCATATGGTGATGACCAACAGCGGTAACATTGGCATTGGTACGCTAACCCCTAAAGCATACAAATTAGCCGTAGAAGGTACACTTGGCGCCAGGCGTATTAAAGTGACACAACAAGCCAACTGGGCGGATTTTGTATTTCATCCTGATTACAAACTTCCATCATTACAGGAAGTAGAAAAATTCATCAGCGATAACGGCCATCTTCCTGCAATCCCGACTGCTGCTGAAGTCCGGGAAAATGGCGTAGATGTAGGTGAGATGAATAAATTGTTGTTACAAAAAGTAGAAGAGCTAACGCTCTATCTTATAAAACAACAAAAAGAAATTAATGAGTTAAAAGACCTGATTAAAAAACAATAGCTATTTTTTCATATAAAAGCCTGTAAACCTCCCCGTTTACAGGCTTTTTGCTTTAATTTGCAGCCATACTATTCATCTGTACCCCATGAAAAAACATTGGCTTGTTATCATCAATACATTGTTGATGTTGCCTTTTATTACAAATGCACAAATTCATAAGATGAGACCTTTAAATGAACTGATCAATACAAAAGAGCCTGGCTGGAACCTGGTAAAAGACTGGATTAACAAAGGCAGCAATCATATTGAAATCCTCCCGAAAGACAGCGCCCGCGCTGAGCAGGCGCTGTATCAAACACAAGTGACTACCCGCTCTCCTATGGGCGCCATTATTTATGAAACAGGCGGGCTGCTCGTAGATCATGGCTGGATAAGAGTATTAGGCTCCGGTCATCAAAAGCTGGATCGCAATCTCCCTGCATGGAACGAAGGCAAATCATTTACACAAACCGGCGAACAACCCTCTTTCCTCCTGATAGCAGACGATGTATCCGGCGGTTTCTTTGCCATCAATAACGGTGGTATCGCCATGCAGGAAGGCATTGGCAGTGTATTCTATTTTGCACCCGATACCCTGGAATGGGAGAATATGGAAATCGGCTATAGTGATTTTATCGGTTTTTGTTGTTCCGGAGATATAGAAGGATTTTACAAAGCTTTCCGCTGGAAAGGCTGGCAGGACGATGTGGCTAAAATGAATGGTACACAAGGCATGAGTTTCTTTCCATTTTTATTTACAAAAGAAGGAAAAGATATAGAGAAGGTCAGCAAAAAACCTGTTCCCATAGAGGAACTCTGGTCGTTGCAAATGGACCTGAAGAAACAGCTGGGACACTAATCATCACCTGTTATGACGACCCGGACGGATGTTATTGCATAAAATGTTAAAATTGACCTTGCTCTTCTCAGTGCAGGAATAATTACTATACATTTAAGCCCTGTATTAATCAATATCCTTACACTAAAACTCCGTCATGTCCCACAACTTATTAAAAGGTAAAAAAGGAATTATTTTTGGCGCCCTCGATGAAAAATCCATTGCCTGGAAAACTGCACTGCACTGCGTTGCAGAAGGTGCGGAAATCGTTTTAACCAACGCGCCTATTGCCATCCGCATGGGTGAAATTAACGAGCTGGCCAAACAATGTAATGCCCCGATCATACCGGCAGATGTAACCAACATGGATGATCTGGAAAATCTCTTCATCAAAACAAAAGAACATTTTGGCGGCGGCGTGGACTTCATTCTCCATTCCATAGGAATGAGCGTAAACGTACGTAAAGGCAACGACTATACGAATCTGAACTACGACTTCATGCATAAGTCGGTCGATATTTCGGCCATGAGCCTTCACCGCGTGTTACAAACCGCGATGAAGCACGACGCTATCAACGAATGGGGCTCTGTGGTGGCGCTTACCTTTATCGCAGCGCACCTGGCATTCCCCAACTACAACGAAATGGCCGATATTAAAGCGATGCTGGAAAGTATTACCCGCAGCTTTGGCTACCAGTATGGCAACAGGAAACATGTACGTATCAATACCGTTTCCCAGTCGCCCACTATCACTACGGCAGGACAAGGTATCGCCGGTTTCGATGGCTTTGTTTCCTTCTCAGAAAAAATGTCGCCGCTCGGAAATGCTACCGCCGAACAATGTGCGGAGTTTACCGTAGCCCTGTTTTCGGACTACACAAGAATGGTGACGATGCAGAACCTGTTCCATGATGGCGGTTTCTCCAGCACCGGTGTTTCAGAAGCTGTAGTTACTGCGCTTGGCAGTGCCGGTGCTTAGGAAAAACACCATGCTAACGGAAGCACCAATACAGCACCGCCATTACGCCCAGCAACACACCCGATAATACTTTATAATTGGCAAGCCCCGGCCAGCCTTTTACCCGTAACGGCGCCAGCGGACTTTCCCAGTATAACCGGCTGCTTTCTGCAGTATGTTGCATAGGATAAGCAAACGATAAAGTTACCTGTAGCAGCACACAAACTACAAACAGGTAAAACGCTACCATCAACGCAGGCATATGACTCAAGGGCCCTTCGGGGGATACTTTGCCGGTAACATATACAACGGCTCCCAACGCAGAACCCACCCATAAAGTATACTGTGCTGCCAGCGCAGACGCCTTCTTCCAAAACACCCCTAACAGGAATACACAAGTGATAGGCGGTGCAATATGCGATATAACGTCATTGATGCCGTTAAAAAGGCTCTCATACTTATTCAGCAGGGGTAACAGCCCGATCGATAACAACAGCGCCAAACCGGCCGCTATACGGCCTGTTTTCACCAGTTGTTTGTCGGTAGTTTCCGGACGGTACCTTTTGTACAGATCATAACTCACCAGCGTAGCGATAGAATTCAGCGCGCCGGAAATCTGGCTCATTAAGCCGGACAGTAATGCCGCTACCAAAATACCTACCAACCCGGGAGGTACCAGTTTGGTGATCATCAGCGAATAAATCCCTTTGGTATGCAGCTTTCCATCGGCCTGTTGCAAGGCACTCAGATCCAGTGCTCCCTGTTTATAGAGTACATAGGCCAGTAATCCCGGCAAGATGAAAATAAAAACGGGCAGCACTTTTATAAACCCGCAAAACAAAGCGCCGGTACGTGCATGGTTTTCATCCTTTGCACCCAACACCCGCTGTACAATCGTTTGGTCCGCGCACCAATACCAGATACCGATCACCGGGTAGCCCAGGAATACAGCGTACCAGGGCAGTCCACCGGGATCGCCGGCCGGACGCAGCATAGACAGCTTATCCATCTGCTGATTTCCCTGTAATACATCGATCACCGGGTGCCAGCCACCCACTTTCCACCACGACAGTATCGTGATGATAATTGCACCGGCTAACAATACCACTGTTTGTACTGACTCCGTTACCACCACGGCGCGTAACCCACCCACAATGGTGTAAGCGCCCGTTACTACAGCAATCATGATGATGCTGGTAAACATATTAATGCCAAACAACGTTTCCAGTACAATACCACCTGCCAGGAAGGAAAAGGCAATATGAATCACCACCGCCGATACAACAGATACAATCGCCAGCCAGTCGCGGCAGTTGCGGTTGTACCGCCGTTCCAGGAAATCAGGCAACGTAGCCACACCCGACCGGATGTAAAACGGTATAAAGAACAGCGCCAGCAGTATCAGTGTAAATGCCGCCATCCATTCGAAGTTACCCGCCAGCAAACCGGTATCAAAACCGCTTTGCGCAAGGCTTACCAGGTGCAAACAGGAGATATTGGTGGCAAACAAAGCCATGCCTATCATCGGCCAGCGTAACGATTTGCCCGCCAGGAAATATTCCCCGGCAGCGTTGCTGTCCTTTTTCCCGGACAAGCCGGCCCAAAATCCCAGCAGCACAATAAACGCTACATAACAAATGCTGATGACTATATCTGTGGTAGAAATCATCCGGGGAAAGTATTAATTGAAAGCAGGTCGCAACTGCTGCCCGGCGTTTCAGGAGTTTGATAAAATCCGTCTGTAATCAGCGCAGGTGTTGTAAAATGCGCACGCAGATGCGGAATATGTTCCAGGAATAGTGCATCATGCCCCATACCGATATGATTGAACAACACCAGGTGCTGATGCAGCTGTCCCATATCGCCTACATGCGGCACTACCGGCACGCCATACTTTTTACATAACAGGCTAACGGTCAAAAATTCACTGACACCACCTACACGAACCGCATCTACCTGTATAAACCCGGCACAACCTGTTTCCAGGTAATTTTTAAAGATCACCTTGTTCGGTACATGTTCCCCCAACGCGAGCTTCACAGGGTCCAGCGCAGCTGCCAGTTTTTGATGTGCCAGCACATCATCCGGGTGTGTGGGCTCTTCTATCCAGTAAGGACGGATGTCTGCCAATTTTTTACCGATAGCTATTGCCTGCGGCAGATTCCATTGCTGATTGGCATCTACCATTACTTTGATATTATCGCCGACTGTATTTCTTACAATATGCGCTCTTCGTATATCCGTTTCCGGGTTCTTCGCTCCCACTTTTAATTTCAATGCCTTAAACCCATTGTCCAACGCACGCTTGCAATTGGTTTCCAGCTGATCATCGGAATAGTTGAACCATCCCGCAGAGGTATCATACGCAGGGTATCCCTGCTGCAATACATTTTCCCTGCTGCCGCGCGACGGCTGCATGTCCGTTAACATCTGTACCGCTTCCTCCCGCGACAACACTTCTTCCAGGTAGGAAAGGTCCAGTGTATTCACCAGCTGCTCCGGTGTGAGGTCCAGCAACAGCTTCCACAAAGGTACCTGCTGTTGTTTTGCCCACAGGTCGTAGCAGGCGTTGGTAACCGCTGCCAGCGCCAGGTGTACAATCCCTTTATGGGGACCCAGCCAGCGGAACTGCTGCTCATCGGAACGTTGTTTAAACCAGTCGCCGAAAGTAGCCATTACCTCCGGCAGGTCCTTACCTATCAGTTTCTCGCCATAGAACCTGGCAGCGGCGCATACCAGCTCATTACCTGCTCCCAGCGTAAATGCCAGGCCGGTGCCGCAATTTCCTTTATCATCGTACAAACAGGCAACGGTATACGAATAAACCGGGTTCTGATGTATCGCATCACTGCCGGCGCCCGCTGCAAGCCGGAACCGGGCATCTTTAACTACTATCTTTGTGATCATTTTTTATCCTCGTTTTTTATAGGAGCAATACTCATGGCCGGTTGATCTGTTTCCAGCACGACTACGGTATCATTGGCATCAGGTAAAGTGGCCGGCAACGTGAGACTAACATCTCCGCCTGTTTGCTGCACCGGTACTACCGCGCCGTTCATGATATAAGCCTTCTGAACCTTCACACCCTGCAAACCATTCAGCGTTAATGTTTGCACCGGCTCAAATACGTGTACGTATATACGTTTTCCGCTGCGGGTGGTGGCAAATGTTTTATTAGGATTAAAAGGTCCGCCATGCGTTTTATAAATCGCCGCACCATACTGATGCAACCAGCTGCCCATTTCTTTTAAACGTGTTACCTGTTCCGGCTCTATGGCGCCATCTGCACGGGGACCAACGTTAAACAACAGGTTACCGTTGCCGCCGGCTACTTTGGCCAGTGTTTGTATGCAGGTTTGCAACGATTTCATTTTATCATTTGGCTTCCAGGCCCATTGTTCGCAGATGGTCATACAGGTTTCCCAGGGCGTTTTCATATTCAGATCACCGATACGTTGTTCCGGCGTGTCGTAATCACCCAGGAAAGTAGCGGTACCGGAAGCGCCGGTGCCTGAAAATGCTTTACCCAGGCGGTTGTTGATGATCAGGTCTTTCTTCTGCTTTTTAAGATAAGCATACATATCGAGCGCCATCTCCTTTGTCCATGGGGCTTCCCAGGGGCCATCAAACCACAGCATATAAGGGTCATATTTCACGATCAGCTCTTTCAGCTGATTCTTCATATACGCCACATACTTTTTCATGTCTGCATTTTTACGCACGCCATTGGAATCATTGGGATTATCAATTGGATAATCCGGATAATGCCAGTCGAGCACAGAGTAGTAAATACAGAATTTGATACCATACTTTTTGCAGGCTTTGGCCAGCAGACCTACCACATCTTTCTTAAAGGGGGTGGCCATGATATTGTAGTCGGTATAGGCAGATGGCCATAAGCAAAATCCATCATGGTGCTTGGCGGTGATGGTCAGGTATTTCATGCCCGCATCGCTGGCCGTTTTTACCCATTCTTCCGCATTAAATTTTACCGGGTTGAATATTTTATACAGCGTATCGTAATCGGCGGCGGGTACCTGCACATGGCGCGACCAGCCTATTTCCGTGCCACGCAGCGCAACGGGTCCCCAGTGGATAAACATACCAAAACGCAGGTCCATGAATTTGTCCATCACCGCTTTGCTGGTAAGAATTTTCTGGTCCAGCTGGTCGTTGGTCTGGCCCTGGCTGTTGAGTGCCAACAGCAGTAAACATAAGGAAAGGATTTTCTTCATTATTCGTAGAATTTATGATGTGTGTTTATATCCCAGTTCTGCCCCTCCGCTCACGGGCATAATACAGCCGGTTACAAAGCGTGCGTTGTCTGATAACAGGAACGCACATACGCTGGCTATTTCTGTAGCTTCCGGGCAATAACCCAGTGCGTGAATATTATCGAGGTATTGCTCAATTTTTGCCGGGTTGGGTTGCTCTTTACTCCACTGCCGCAGCATGGGCGTCCATACCCCGGCGGGAGCTACCGCATTGACCCGGATGCCATCAGGAGCATAATCCAGTGCCATAGCTTTCGTAAGCGCATTTACCGCGCCTTTACTGCCGGCATATGCAGCGTGGTTCTCCTGCCCTATTTCTCCCACCAGGCTGCTGGTATTCAGGATGCAACCACGGGAGGCTTTCAGGGCGGCAATACCGTATCGCGTAGTGTAGTAGATACTGCGGATATTTACATTCATCACCTGCTCCCATTCCCCTTCAGTGGTTTCATGCAGCGGTTTCGATGGACTCGCAATACCTGCATTATTATGGATAGCATCGAGCTGCCCATAGGTTTGTAACACCATAGCAATGGCCGATTCGATGGCAGCGCCATCATTCAGATCGGCATGCAACAATAAATGTGGCGCATTTGTTTCCGTTTTTAACGCCTCCAGCGCCCCGACATTTTTATCGAGTACCGCTACAGTAGCGCCTTCCTGTACATAAGTGGCTACACAGGCCGCTCCTATCCCCGATGCTCCACCGGTAACCAGCACTATTTTATTTTTCAGTATCATCATTCGGATTGTTTCCGTGGAAAATTAAACGTGACATACAGGGCGGTTGGCTCCTGGTATCAAAAGTAACAAGTGATAAGGTATGTCATCCTGGTGAAATTGACTTAAATCAACACTATTTTGACTTTGTTACCGAATTTACCTATTTTAGGCTGGTAATATGAAGCCTCTTTTTGCCATACCGGGCGATAAAGCCCTTGAACAGCGTGTATTCCTCGTAAAGGAAATTACACAGCCATACTTTTCGACCGAGTTCCACTTTCACCACGAGTGTCAGCTGGTATACGTGGTGGAAAGTGCGGGGCGTCGTATTATCGGTGACAATATCGAGTACTTCGAAAGTGGGGAGTTGATCTTTGTAGGATCCAATACTCCGCATGTATGGCACAATGAGCAAAAGTATTTCGAGGGGAAAGATAAGCTGCAGGCCCGGTCGCTGGCACTCTACATCTCTCCCGATTTATTGGTGGAACACCTGGATCCCTTCGGCAACGTGAGCGCGGTAAAAAACTGGCTGAAAAAAGCGCAACGCGGCATACAGTTTTATGGCAGCGCCAAAGCAGCTATCCTGGCCCTGATGCAGCAAATGCTACTGGAGCAGGACCTGCCGCAAACCATTTCCTTTATGACCCTGCTGCAAAAAATGATGGCCACCAAAGAATACCGGCTGCTGGCCGGCACCAACTACGTAAACCTGTATAGCGATAAAGATCAGTCCCGCATGGACGATATCTTCAAATATATTTTCCGGCATTTTAAAAGAGACATCCCCCTGTCGGAAATAGCTGCCATAGCTGGTATCAACGTACACTCGTTTTGCCGCTTCTTCAAAAGCAGGACACAAAAATCGTTTACCCATTTTGTAAACGAACTAAGAATCGGATACGCCTGCCGCCTGCTCCAGGAAAAGGAAATGTCGATGGTAGAGCTGTCTAATAAGTGCGGATACAGGAACACTACCCACTTTAACCGCTTCTTCAAAAAAATAAAAGGGAAAACACCGAGGGACTATAAAAGAGAGATTTCGCAACTTGATTAACAGCTATGGGTTCACCAGGAAATGTACGATCCGCGTTACTTCCGCGGCATCGCCGGTTTCAATTTTTAATTCATGTTTACCCGGCGCCAGGTCATTACCCAGGATGAGATACCAGGGCAGGTACAAACTTTTGCTCCACTGTGTACGCAAATCTTTTGTTTGTGGCACGCCGCCATCGATGCTGTATTGGATAGTGCCTGCATCAGGACCGGATACAATACAAATGCCCACAGTCCGACCGGTGAAAGGATATACCAGCGAGGCATGCGCCTTACCGGATACCAGCATCGGTACTTTTACAAAGCCTTCACGGGTGCCTGCGCCGTCGGTCGGTTCCCAGGATTCCACCACCGTAAACCCGTCTTGTTCAGTGGCTTTGTGTATATCGCCATAATCGCCGTTGGCATAGTTCAGTGGTGCCGCTGCCCTGGGCAGTTTTACCGAAACCAGCCGCTTAGGCGCCGGCCGGTTCAAGGCCACTGTCAGCAACTGTTTGATGGCATTAAAATATAACTGTTGTCCAAAGGGAGACGGATGCAGATCCTTGAAATCATCTTTCCAGGTAAATTCATGCGCATCAATGCGGGCAGTTATTTCTTTGGCCAGGTTTATAAAAGGGAGATGATATTTCTTTGCCAGCGCCTCATGCACCTCTACTTCGAGTGGCACTTTACCAGCCCGGTAGTCGGCCATTTTATCTTCGTCCGCAAACGCCATCAGTACAATGCTCATTTGCGGATTGGCAGTAAGGGCGTGACGGATAATCCCTTCCATGGCTCTCCGTTGTGTTTGTTCATTGGTGCCGTTTACATGATCATTTACCGCGGCTTCCAAAAACAACAGGTCCGTTTTTCCCTTGTCCAGCACATCCTGTTTGAAGCGGAATGCGTGCGGTAAACTTCCCAATGAAGGGATACCGGCGTTGATAAAACGGAACTCCGTAGCAGGATAGGCTGCCTTCAGATAGGTGCATACTCTGCTACGCCAGCCTTCCATGTTAGTGATAGAACCGCCAAGAAAGGTTACTGTGGCTGTTTTTCCGGTCTTGATGTGGTACAGGGTATTGTCCAGGTTGCCATACCGCTCAATAAATTTCTCCTGTGCCTGCGCAGTAACGGTAACGACTATACTCAGCAGCAGGAATACATATTTCCTTATCATATTTTTATTGGTTGAATCTATATTTTGTGGACATGCCGGTGGAATAAAATTACACGGGGATTTGGTGTAATGATTACAGGAAATTGACTTTAACCGACATTATATTAACCTGCTGATTGCCGGCAAAAGCTTACTTACCCCTCACCATGCTCCTGATCTTCAAACTGGCAGGCATCGTGACAAGGTAGCCGTTATTGACGATGTAAGTAAAGATAATCCCGGTTATTTTTTTATCGCGGTTAATCCATGGATGGCTGCCAAATAGGCCAGGGCTACTGTTTTCGATCAACACATCACCCGGGCCGGTCACATCGCGCCAGTTACCTATACCATAGATACCTTTTGTTTGCAGCAACGCCACCGGGTAAGGTGAGTAAGCTACTGTAGCGTTGGTGGTTTGGCTCTGTTCCATGGCGGTAACCGCCGCTTCACTGAGTACGCGGGTACCATTGGCGGCAACGCCTTTGTTCATGATCATATAAAGAAAACGCATGTAGTCGTCCGGCGTACTGCGGGCGCCGCCACCGATCTGCGGGTTGGCGGTCAGGCCAAAATCGGTGTTGGTCATGCCACAGGGCGTAAACACTTTTTCGGTCGCCAGTGTTTTCCAGTCTTTACCCGAAGCCACTTCGCAAACGCGGCCTGCCACCTGCATACTTACGCCGCCATAATAAAACGTGGAACCCGGGGTATACGACAGCGGCACGTTTTGCGCGATACCATCCGCCGCCGCAGCGAGGGTTATCAATACATTGGATTCATAGCCCTGGGTGGAGTTTCCGGGAAAACCGGAAGTATGGGAAAACAGCTGGGCGATGGTAATATTTCCCTTTTTCCGGCTGGTGAACAGGGGCAGAAATTTACCAACAGTATCTGTCAGTTTGATTTTGCCTTCGTCTACCAGGCTCATTACCACGGCTGCCGACAACCATTTGGAGCAGGAGGCGATCAGTTGCCGGGTACTGCCATCATATCCGCCAAATCCTTTGGCATACACCGTTTTTCCATCTACCTGTATAACGGCATATGCTTTACCGCCAAAATCATTGTTGGCGGCGTCGGTCATTACCTTGTCCACGTCGCTGTAGTCGGGTGTAATAATTGTTTTGGATTCGGATTTGCTGCAGCCGGAAAACAACACCGCCACAAAGCAAAACAGGAAATAACAGTGCAGGTCTTTTTTCATGTGCGTAAGCTAAGAAATTAATAAAACTTATTCAACCTCCCCATTTTCATTTAATTTGCCCCTCTATGCATTATAATAACGTTCTTTTTGATCTGGATGGTACGTTAACAGATCCAAAAACAGGCATTACAAAATCCGTGCAGTATGCATTGGAAAAGGCAGGCATTTATGAAAATGACCTGTCAAAGTTGTTTCCAGTGAAAGCGGCACACAGGCGATGACCTGCACCCATACCACGGCCGGCGCTACTGAAAAATTCCGTGTAAACCAATAAGCTGATTTTTTCATTTGATTATCCGGGTAAGATGTGGAAACGCCGCGCTATCTGGACAAATTACCCGGGTAATCAATAAAAAAAATAATATTACTTTTGGCCGGATATATCAATATATACATCGAATGAACGACAGATCCGGCGAAGTTTTAGTGAGTATTGTGATTGCTACCTATAATGCGGCGCATCACCTGGAAGCATGCCTGCAGTCCGTTTCAGCACAAACCGCTGCCGGTATAGAAGTAGTGTTGGTAGATGGAGGCAGCACGGACCATACCATGGAAATCATCAAAGCATCAGGGCTCCCCCTGCTGCAATGGATAAGCGAACCGGATAAAGGTATTTATGATGCGCTGAATAAAGGTGCCCGTATGGCCCGTGGTAAATATGTTTACTTCCTGGGCGCAGATGACCGGCTGCTGCCGGGTTTCAGCGATCTGCTGGCACAGGCAAAAGATGACCATACCGTTTATTATGGCGACAGTGAAGGATACAGCGATAAAGGAGAAGTACCCTATATCCTCATGAAGGGAAGCTTCAGCAAATACCGGCTCGCCAAGTTGTGCATGAACCATCAATCCATTATTTATCCGAAAACAGTTTTTGAAAAGTATACCTATAACCTCCGTTATAAAGTGTTTGCCGATTGGGCACTGAACCTGTTGTTGTGGGGAGACCGTAGTTTCAGGAAGCAATACTATCCTGTCAGCATTGTAATGTATAATTTATCGGGCTTTTCATTTGATACACGTGACCTGTTGTTTGAACAGGACAGGCTGCAGCTGATCCGCAAAGGTATGGGCTGGTGGATGTATATGCGGATACGGTTAAAAAACTTCAAAAAAAGTTGGGCAAAACGAAAGATTTAAAGGCGCCGCAATAACAGCGCCCTTAAAATATCTTATTTACCATACTCCCTGATCTGCAGCGAAGAAGGATTCAGTAATTTTATTTCAGTACCCGTGGCTGTTAACAACCCTGTTTGCTGATTCCGTTTAAACACCACCACATTACCTGATCGCTGGTTGGCCACCAGGAGGAATTTACCGGTAGGATCGATCGCAAAATTCCGCGGATGTATGCCACGGCTGGGCTCCTGCCCTATCTTTTTTAAGCTGCCCTTCTTTTGATCGATGGCATAAATAAAAATCATGTTGGCTTCTTCCCGGGTAGAGGCATATAAAAATTTTCCATCGGGAGAGATGTGAATATCAGCGGCGTTATAGTCTTCCGCAGGCGCCTCCAGGTGGGCGCTGATCCGCTGTATGCGATCCAGTTTACCTGCATGGTATTTATACCCGGCCACCATACCGCCCATTTCTTCTATGCAATAGGCGTAAGGCAGTTTGGGATGAAAAATAATATGCCGGGGACCACTGCCGGGTACTGTAGCCGTAAAAGGCGGGGTTGCCGGTTGTAACGGCGCTGCTGCGCCAGGTGCAAGTTTGTATCCGCGGATCTTATCAGCGCCAAGGTCCGGGAAAAAAGCGTACTGCGCATCCGGGGAAAATACGGCGGCGTGTATATGGGAGCTGGCTTGTCTTTTCAGCACACTGCTGTCCTGGAAGGCGATCACCTGTTTGGCCGGCGCAATCTGTCCATCAGGTTGCAGCGGGAATATAGATAAGCTGCCACCGGAATAATTGGCGCAGATCAGCCATTTGCCATCTTTATCGGTACCCACATAAGCCGGGTTGTCTCCCCCGCTGTTCTGACGGCTTAACAACGTCAGCGTGGCGTTCACACTGTCAAATGCCAGGCTGCTTACACCTCCTACATTGGGCGTTTGCGCCTCCGAGCAGGTATAAATGTATTTGCCGTTAGGCGATATGGTGAGAAAGGATGGATTGAGCACACCTTTCAACGCATAGGCAGGCTGCAACGCACCGGTTTGATAATCGAAGCGGTAGAGGTATACACCGTCTTTGTCTTTATCACGGTTATAACTACCTATAAAAAGATAATACTGCTGGGCATTTGCCAGGAAGCTGCTGAACATCGCTATCAAAGCGAGACTGGTGAATTTAAGACGCAACGGATAAAGATTTAAGCGTGAAACAGACTACAAGATAATCATCTCCCGAAAAAATAATAATAGACAAATTTGTCTATTATTATTTTTCCACGTAGCTTTGGGTTGTTATGGCAAGACCAGGTAATCCAAAAGAAAAGATATTGGCTACGGCAGGCCGGCTGTTTTACGAACAGGGTTATAACTCCACGGGCATCAACCAGGTGCTGGAGGAGGCCAGGGTAGCAAAAGCCAGTTTATACAGTCACTTTGGTTCGAAGGAAGAACTGGGGCTCGCCTACTTGCAGGAAGCCAGAACACAATGGTTTGCAGCTATTACAGAAATGGTAGATAAGAAAACGTTGCCGGTAGAACGTTTGCTGGCGGCATTCGATTTCCTGGAGCGCCAGCTGCCCCAGCAACAATTCAAAGGTTGCCGCTTTATTAATATTCTGGCGGAAATCGGGGATAGTCAGCCAGACATGCAGCAACAGGTGCTGGAGCATAAAAGGAAACTAAGACGTTACCTGCAACAGCTGCTGGCCGCTATTCCGGGGCAAACAGATCACTCGCTGGCCGATACCGTTTACCTGCTGTTTGAAGGAGCTATTGTGGAAAGTAAAGTGTATAAAGATACCTGGCCTGTAAAGGCCGCGAAGAAAACCATAAAACGGTTGATAACAACCGCATAATATTTTTTACATGCCCGTTCTGCGGGTTATTTTTTCATCTTATTATAGACAAATTTGTCTATAACTAAATTTTACAACAGATGAGTACAATTACAGCACTTTCCCTGACAGACGCTCCTGCTACCGCCCGCCCGGTACTGGAACAAGTAAACCGTATGCTGGGCCGCGTGCCCAACATGTATGGCGTAATGGCCCATTCACCCGCTGTACTGGAAGCCTATGTACAATTCAGCAATGCCCTCCGCAAGGGAAGTCTTGGTGCTCCGATGGCAGAACGTATTGCGCTGGCATCGGCCGAATATAACGGCTGTAACTATTGCCTGTCGGCGCATAGCTATCTCGGCGCCAAAGCTGGTTTATCCCCCGCCGATCTCATCGAAGCCCGCACCATGAAGGCCTCCGACGAAAAAGTAAATGTTGGGCTGCAGTTTACAAAGCAGCTGCTCGCAGCACCGCAAAGCTTATCAACCAATGACGTGCAAACGCTCCGTGATGCCGGGTATACAGATGGAGAAACCCTGGAAATTATTGCCAACGTAGTCAGAAATATTTTCACCAACTATCTCAATGTAGTCGCCGGCACCGAAGTAGACTGGCCGGTATTAGTTACACCTTTACAATCCGTTCCCGATGAAAACAGATAAAATATCTATACTGATCAATCAGCCGTTTGAGCAGGTACTTTCAAACGCCAGGGCAGCTATCGCGAAAAGTGACCTCCTGTTGCTGCATGAAATTAATCCACAGGCCATCTTAGCCACCCATCAGATCACCACCGGTAAAATCAGGCAATTGCTTTTCTTTCATCCGGTGTATATGAAACAGTTGCTGGACAATGATCCTTCGGCGGTGATAGAAGTACCGCTGAAGCTGGTACTGCGGGAAACGGAAACAGGCGATACTATGGTAAGCTATTATGATCCTGCCATGCACCTGGAGGGATACAATGGGTTAGCGCCCTTAGTCGAAACGCTGACGGGTAAAATGAAAGAAGTAATAGCGTCATTGAAAGGTGTATAATGGGAGCGGCGTAACTGCAGTACTGCGGTTAAAAGCGGAACAATTCACCCCGGTAGCGTCATTTGCTGCCTTCTGCTTATTGGTCGTAAATATGTCCCGCATCCTTACAAATATTTCTTCGTTTTTGTAAGGATGTCCTGTTTGCCCCGTCTATTAGTAAGAGAGGTACATACGGATATAAAGCCGTAATTTTAGGTAGACTTACTAATTAAAGAAAAGATGAAACCATTATTTCTTTTAGCACTGATGCTGGTTACCCAGATCGCCTGTCACAGCCAGACAGGCAGCAAGGAAGCACCAGCCAAAAATCCCTACTACTCCAGAACGGACACGCGGAAGCTGCATATTACCAATGCAGAGTGGAAGCGGGTACTACCACCGGAGCTATATGCAGTAGCCAGGGAAAGCGCCACGGAAAGGGCATTTACGGGCAAGTACTGGGACACAGATGTGAAAGGCAGCTATTACTGTGCGGTATGTGGCAACCCCTTGTTCAGGTCCGATGCCAAGTTTGCCAGCAGCTGCGGCTGGCCCAGTTTTTTTGAGCCGTTAAAAGCCAACAGCGTTATTTATAAAGAAGATAATACTTTGGGGATGCAGCGCACGGAAGTGATCTGCGAACGTTGCGGCTCGCACCTGGGGCATATTTTCGACGATGGCCCTCCTCCTACACACAAAAGGTTTTGCATGAACTCCGTGTCGCTGGATTTTGAACCCGACCCGGGAGCACACTAACTAATTGCTGGTAATGCTGCACTACCAGGAATAGAAGCGATCATAAAATTCGTGTAATAATCGCTCCCATTCCTGGTAGGCGGCAGATTGCCGGGCGGGATACTAAAAACCATTTCGTTTATCTGCTACGAAATACTCCAGGAAAGCGCGCCCGAAATCGGATGCCGTCAGGTGCTTTTTCAGATTATGGCGGAAGGGATTAGAGAAACCCAACGGGCCCACCCTTACCAGGTGGTAAAACGGGCGACTCAGGTCCTGGGAGTTCGCTAAAATGATAAAGCTGAGGTCTTTCTCCGGAATTTTTACAAAAAGCGCGGAGTAGCCGGTCCACCAGCCAGTATGCCACACTACTTTCAGTCCTTTATAATATGTTACGTACCAGCCCAATCCATATTGGATGGTTTTCCCTTTGCGGGTTACGAAAGGCGTAAAGATCTTTTTCCAGGTGCTGTCATTCAAAAATTTCCCTTCATCAATTGCATTGGAATACACAGCCAGATCGGTTACCGTACTCATCATACCAGCCGCGGGTCCAAACCCATAAGTGAATTTGACCGGTACCAGCTGTTTATTTTTCCAGTCGTACGGTTTGGCTACACGCTGCATAAACGCGGCCTTATCATATCCCGTTAGCGCAAAATCCAGGCTGTCGTCGGTGGAAGGCGCCGTGCTTTTAAGCGACAACGGCACAATGATCTGCTCCATGAGCAACTCCCCGAACCGATGCCCTGAGGCCTGCGCAATAGGCTTCGCCAGCTCATTATACCACCCGCCGTTATAACGGAATACATACCCCGGTTTGTAGCTGTTATACATATTACCCATGGCGGTATGGGTTAGTAAATGTTTGAGCTTTATCCGGGGGTCGCTGCCCCAGCGGGCGCCCAGGTTGATGCCATATTTCCCGATCGGATCATCGAGACTTATTTTCCCCGCTTCCACCTGCTGCATGAGAATAATAGCTCCAAAGGTTTTGGTAACAGAAGCAACCTGGTACACGGTATTTTCGTCCGGCGCCTGCTGCAGCTCCCGGTTAGCATACCCGAATCCTTTTTTCCATACCAGCTGTTGTCCGTTTACCACGCCGGCAGACAAGCCCGGAACATGATACCGCTCCCGCAAGCGCTCCAGTCTTTTTTCAAACGCGGCTATATGAGTGGCATTCCAAACACTGTCCCGCCCGGTTACTTTTGCAACAGGCTGACTGACTTTGGCAGCACGACAGGAAAACAAAAAGAAACTTAACAGCCCAGCAAAGGAAGCAATGCGTTGGCAACATCTTGAATAGTTGATCATCCGGGTTATTGATTTGACGGCAAAGCTCCCTGTTTGCACGCCTTTCACCTACTCATATCCGGATTTGAGCAATGAAAAAGGAGGAATTTATGGTATTTGAGCAGCATTTTTCCGGAATTCGGAGGGCGACATGCCGGTGAGTTGTTTGAATACCCGCTGGAAAGTGGCAGGAGAACTAAACCCGCAATCATAGGCGATACCGGCAAAGGTCAGTTGCCCTGCCTCTTCCTGCAGTAATTTCTCTTTAAACAATGCTACCCGGTAAGCATTTACATACTCATTAAAATTTTTACCAAGATGCTGGTTCAACACAGCAGATATTGTTTTTGGCGGCAAACCGGTATGCTCCGCAACCATATTTAACGTAAGGGCAGGATCCAGGTAAAGTTGTTCTTCCTCCATCACTTTCTTCAATAACACAACGGCCGTATCGATGGTGGCTGCGGGTAATACGGCCTCCGTTTTTTTATCGGTGACCAACTGTTGCCAGGAAATGACGTACCCTTTTATGCCCAACCAGTATATTAGTATCGACATGGGGACGTAGATCGGGTACCAGTCGAACCTGGCGAGCATCATATCCGTATAACGGGGAATTACATACGGCACCAGGTATAATAACCACCACGCGAGAAATACCGTCATCAGCCATACAAACTGCTGCGGCCATCCGAAAAGGGGTTGGTTAGCCGTTTTGCAGGTGGCCAGGTATTTATGCGACAGGTATACATACACTCCCAGCGATACCCACCGGGGAATATCCGCATATACATTATAATCATCTATAAAAATACCCCAGGGCTCCGGGTTATTTTTAATGGTGTTGGTGACTACACCCACTGCGTAAATGATAGTGATCAGAGAGGGTCCGAAATCTACAATGGCTGGCAGGAATTGCCAACGCTCCCTGCGGCCGATTTTAAAACCAGGTTCCAGGAAAGCCCTTACATAAAAATACATCAGCGGACCAAAAGGCATGGCAATGATCATAGGCAGTATTTGCGCTAAAAACGCCAGCCAGCGCGAGCCAAACCATCCATTGAAAGATCCGTAGAGATTGAAACTGGCCAATGCCAGGAAGAAAATAAATGCAGCCAGCAGCCGGTTGGCAAACCGGTTCCGGGTGGAATAAAATAACAGGCCGCTTACAATAAAGCCCTGTACGGCACCCAACAGAATAATCGTCTGAAATAATCCCTTCATAGAAAGCCCGGCAACAAATGTTCCGTTTGGAAAACAAAATAAGCTAAAATATTTTCCCGGCAACAGTTGCTGGTGTTAAAAAAACTTCTCCACGGTAAGCCCATAGTTCATCAGCAGGTTTTCACGATCAGTGCGATTCACTTTATTATAGGTCATGGCCGCGGTAATGCTAAGCCAGGAACGGAGTTTTACTGAAAGACTATTATTACACTTTATAATATAGTCGTTACCGTGAATCAGTGAATTTTGCACAAAATTAGATCCTTCCAGCACCACCATATTTTTGATGACCCATTTATAGGATACCCGAAACGAATTACGGACTGTTTTGTATACATCCGGGATGGTATCGTGCAGGTAAAGGTCGCTGGCCTCGAAAAGCGCACCATCGCTGATGTTGAGCGTGGCATTGGGCCGGTGTATCACATCATAGGCGATACCGCCCCCACCCTGGAAACGATTATTGATCTTTAATGAGTAACTCTTATCATAATTGGCAAGTCCCCAGTAATAAATTTTCTTTTCACCCCGGTACACGCTCACGTCCATCGCGGCAGATACGTCGTTGTTAGTTATGCTGTGATCCTGCTTACCATACACATAGCTGGCTCCTGTGTTCAGTGCAATTCTTTTCTTGCTGATTTTAAAACCCAGGTTATTATTCAGCAAAAAAGAGTTCCCGTTATTGGTCATATTTACCGCACCGGTAGACGCGTACTTGACATAATAATGCACCGAGTCGCTGAACTGGGCAAATGTACTGAAGCAATAAAATAAAGCCATCCAAAGTAAAACTATTCTCTTCATGATCAGGTGCTTAGGTGTTGGATTAATGCGATTCACCGGCACCACAATTAACGTGCCTGAACATCCCGGCTGAAATATGTAGCACATCTTTTATATAGCCTGGTATTACATCTCCGGAAGAAATAATCTAAAAAAAATAAAGAATTTTAAAGATATTAGTCCACCTGTTCCATGCTGGTGCAGGAGATGAATGCTAAAACCACGTAAATATTATTTGATATGTCGTCAAGAAGAAACTTCCTGTTACAAACCGCGCTGGGTATGGCAGCCACTACCATCGGCCCTTTTGCAGCTACCGCCGCTGTTGCCGGCTCTAAAGTGAAGGCGCAGCTCCCCGTCGGAATGGCCGGCTATACCTTTGCCAAATTCGACCTGGATCAGACCATCGCCATGATGAACAGGGTAAATATCAAAAACATCTCTGTAAAAGATATTCAACTGCCCCTCAACAGCACCCCGGAAAAAATACAAGAAGTACTGGGTAAGTTTTCTGCCGCAGGCATAAAAGTATATGCGGTAGGCGTTATTTACATGAGAACAAAACAGGCGGTAGATGAAGCATTTGAATACGCCAAACAAGTAGGTGTTCCGTTGATCGTTGGCGTGCCTACCCCTGACCTGCTGGACTATACGGAAGAAAAAGTCAAAGCTTACAATATCAGGCTGGCGGTGCATAACCACGGACCTGAAGACAAGCTTTACCCCAGCCCGAAGAATGCATATGACCTGATCAAAAACAGGGATGAACGTATAGGACTGTGTATGGACATCGGTCATGCCATACGGGCAGGTGAAGAGCCTTCCAAAGCAGTACTGGCCTACAAGAACAGGATCTTTGACCTGCATATAAAAGATGTGAGTGTGGCTGCGAAAGACGGTAAAGCCATTGAAATTGGCAGAGGAGTAATCGACTTTAAAAAACTGATAGCTGCGTTGGATAAAATCAATTACCAGGGTGTATGCAGCATTGAATTTGAAAAAGACATGAGCGATCCGCTGCCGGGTATTGCTGAATCAGCGGGATATTTCAGGGGAGTGATCAAAACTGTGAACAGCTGATGAATTTTCGTATAGGGCCAGGTGTTACTTAGATTTTAGTAACGCCTGCCATTCAGACCTGGGTAAATTTCCCCGGGGGAACACTGAATTTTTTGCGGAAAGAAGTGCTGAAATGCTGTACAGAAGAATACCCTGTACGATCCGCCACATCTTTGATAGGTACTCCTTCCTGTAACAATGTTCTGGCCTGATCGAGCCGCATGTCGTTCAGATAGCCAAACACCGTGTTGTTAAACAGCTCCTTAAACCCATTCTTCAGTTTAAATGTATTGGTACCCGCAATAGCCGCCAGCTCCTGTAAAGTAGGTGGCTCGGTAATATGCTGTACCAGGTATTCCCTGGCATATATGATACAATCTTTGTCGCGCGGGGTAGTAAGCGCTGTTTTACCCGGATTGCTGCGTTCAAAAGCTTCCGCCTGTAAAGTAAGCAACTCCACACATTTGGCCTGGAGGAATAATCTTTTCAATCCGCCGGAAAAGCGGCAATCCATAACCTCACGGATACAGCGATGCATTGCGAAGGTCATCTGCATGCTTTCGTTTCCGGCATTAGCTTCCTGTTTGCGATCCACTTTTTCTGCAAAGCCACTTAATACCTTGCCGGTATTTTTTACCAGCTCCATGAAGTAAGGACGGGAAAAATGTACTTCAAAGAACTGGTAGGGATCGGCCGATTGGTACGCAGCATCCCCGTCAAATTCCGGTATATAAATGATGTTATGCAAATTGGGTTGGAAATCATAGCGGGCGCCGCTTACAAGGTTATTCACGGAACCCGAGCCACTTAATGCGAAATTCAGTTCTATCACATCCTCTCCCGCCATAGAACGGATGCGGAAGTGTCGCTCCTGTAATCTCAGGTCGCCGTACACGATAAAAATATCCGGCAGGCAGATCTGTACCAGTTCAATATCACCAAAGTCAAAACTCACTTTCTCCCGGCGCTCCTGCACCAGTGGGCGGCCGGCATCTGCGTCGTCCATAGAAAAGGGCAGCGTTAAGTCCCGCCATACCTTGTCCCGATCCTGTACCATCATGCCCATAGCATACCTTTTATGATCATTAAACTATCCCGCTGGTATAAAAAACTATCCCGCTGGTGTAAAAATACTCTTTATGATATAAACCACCTTTGAATAAAGTTAAATATTCAATGGAAGAAAATAAAAAAATGAAGTCGGGCGTAGCACGGTTACTTGAAATAGCCGGCAGCCGCAGGCGCCTGTTACTGCTTTCGGCTATACTGGCTGTGCTGCACGTCATATTAGCTGTTGTACCTTATATATTAACTTATGCCATTCTGAAAGCGCTGATCACACCACCGGTGGATGTATTACTCATAAAATCGTATATCCTTGATGGTGTATATGCCGTTATTGCGGCGTACATTTTCCTGTATGCGGCAGGTATGGCATCTCACGTGGCAGCATTTAACATCCTGTACGAACTGCGCAAAAAGATGGCTGAAAAACTGGGCCGGCTGCCACTGGGATTTATTAACAGCCATAATTCCGGGGCCTTAAAGAAAATTATGGCGGATGATATAGAGCGGATTGAAAATTTCATTGCACACAGCATCCCTGACTTTGTAAAAGGATTGGCGCTGCCGCTGATGACGCTCACTTACCTGTTTACGGTCAACTGGCGGCTGGCACTGGCCAGTTGTTTGCCCTTTGTTGTCCTGGCGGTGCTGGTTCCGCTAACATTCAGTAAAAAGAAGGAGGCGGTAGTCAACTACCACCGGTCGCTGGAAGACATGAATGCAGGCATCGTGGAATTTGTGAGGGCCATGCCGGTAATCAAAATATTCGGGCATACGGCTCTGAGCTTCGACAAATACAGCGGGGCTGTATACCGTTTCCAGGACATGGTAATCGACTGGATACGCAATTCCTCCCCTGCCTTTGGCATATTTATCAGCTTTGTGAGCAATGCTTCTTTACCCGTGCTGGCCACCGGGTTTTACCTGTATTTCCACCAGGGAGCCAGCTTATCTGTATTGCTGTTATTCCTTATACTCGGCGTGGGTTATATAAGACCTTTGTTTGCGCTAAGCACCCTTGGCCCGCAGATTTCGGTGATCAGCCATGGCGTAAAACGACTGGATGAAATTCTCTTCAGCCAGGAACAGGCTACTGTTGGCGATGAAAAACCGGGAACCAATTACAGCATTGAGTTTGATCACGTATCCTTTAGCTACGACGGGCATGCTGATGCACTGAGAAATGTAAGCTTTACCGTTCCGCAAGGCAGTATTACTGCGCTGGTGGGGCCTTCCGGTTCAGGAAAATCTACCGCGGCACAGCTGATCGCCCGCTTCTGGGATACCTCCAGGGGATATATTCTCATTGGTGGCCAGGACATACGGAAAATTAAACCGGAAGAACTGATGCAACACATCTCCTTTGTTTTCCAGGACAGCTTTATGTTCCAGCAAAGCATCCTGGAAAATATCCGGATGGGAATGGATAAAAGTATGGCAGACATTGAAGCCGCGGCGAAGGCCGCCCAGTGTCACGACTTTATTACCCGGCTGCCCAACGGTTACCAAACGCTGTGGGGAAGAGAAGGCGTGCACCTCAGCGGTGGCGAACAACAACGTATACAGCTGGCCAGGGCCATTTTAAAAGATGCACCCATACTGGTGCTGGATGAAGCCACCGCCTTCAGTGATCCGGAAAATGAATACCTGATCCAGCAGGCCTTCAACCGGCTGATTGCCCGTAAAACAGTCATCGTTATTGCACATCGCCTCAGCACTATCACCCAATGTAACCAGGTGGTAGTAATGAACAGAGGCGCTGTAGCCGGTATAGGCCGGCATGAAGCGCTGCTGAATAACTGCCCGCTCTACCTCCATATGTGGGAAGCGCACACCAGGGCAAAGTCTTTTACCTTAACAGAAACACCCACCTTAAACATCACTGCGGAATGATAAAGCATCTGTTCTATATTTTTAAAACCGCGCCAAACGAGGTACGCCGCAGCATACTGCTGGAACTGTTACACAGTCTCTTTATTGCTGTACCTACCGGCTTCCTGTTGCTGATCATACAGGACCTTTTTTCGGGACATGCGTCTTCCTGGCGTTTATCCGTATACGTTATGATCCTGGTTGCTTTTCTTATCGGGCAGTTATTTGTATCGGTAAAAACAATTGTCAGCAGTAACATCATGACCTATGCCATTTCCACCTATCTGCGCATCCGCCTGGGTACCCATCTACAGCGCCTGTCGATGGGTACCTTTAAGCAACGCGACCCCGGCGACCTGGCGGCGGTAGTATTACAGGACGTGGCTAATTTTGAACTGATCTTTGGTCATACTATCGGTAATATGGCCGGCGGTGTTTTTGCCACACTGATCATTTCCGTCTTCCTGTTTATCACCGACTGGCGGCTGGCGCTGGTATTACTCGCCGCACTCCCCCTTTGCTGGGCCATGATACAGGTATCCAACTACCTGGTAGTACAACAGGGGAAAAAACATGTGCAGGCGAGAAATGAAACCGGCGCCAGGTTCCTGGAATATGTACAGGGAATCCGGCACATCAAATCGTTTGGTATGACCGGCAGCCGCTTCAGCACACTGGAAACAGCGCTCAATGATTTCAGGAAAACGAGTATCCGCACAGAGGCGATACCCGGTCCATTCGTAATGACAGCCGGCATTGTGCTGGAACTGTTTTTCCTGCTGATGATGAGTATGGCCGTTACTTTGCTGACTAAAGGCGCCCTGGGCATTGCTACCCTCATCACCTTCCTGATAATCGGCTATCGCTTGTATGAACCTATCAAGGTGCTGCTGGTAGATTATGTGGTGCTGCGTTACATGAACATCAGCCTGGGACGCGTGATTGAGTTACTGAAAACACGGGAACAAAGCGCCGGTGAACGATTAACACCTCCGCGGTACGACATCTCTTTTGACAACGTAAGTTTTGCTTATCATCCCGGTAAAAATGTACTGGAAAATATTTCTTTCCATGTACCGGAATGCAGTATGCTGGCACTCGTGGGCCCTTCCGGCTCCGGCAAAACCACTATCACCTCCCTGATTGCCCGCTTCTGGGACACTACCCGGGGCGCCATCAAAATTGGCGGTACCGATGTAAAGAACATGGAACCATCATCCGTTTATTCCTGTATCAGTGAAGTATTCCAGGAGGTATACCTGTTCGACGACAGCATATACAATAACATCCGTTTCGGCCGCATGGATGCTACCGAAGCCGAAATACTGGAGGCAGCCGAAACCGCACAGGTACTCGAATTCGCCATGGAACTGCCCGAAGGCATCCATAGTATGACCGGCGAAGGCGGCAACAAATTATCCGGCGGACAAAGACAACGTATCAGCATTGCCCGGGCGTTGCTAAAAAATGCGCCGGTAATACTGCTGGACGAAGCCACCGCCTCCCTCGATCCCGAAAACGAAATCTATATCCAGGAAGCCATACAAAAACTGGTAAAAGGAAAAACCGTGATCGTGATCGCACATAAACTGGCCACTATTAAACATGCGGATATGATCCTGGTACTGAACAACGGTACGGTGGAAGAAAGGGGAACGCATGAAATGCTGCTGGCACGCGGCGGTCTTTATAATCATTTGTGGGAGCGGCAGCAAGCTGCCAGCGGCTGGCGGATTAGCGCGGACGTTTGTCTTGCTCAGGATTAAACTTATTTTATGATTTTCACGATTTTTATTTTTGATTTTATAAGATTAAAAAAAGATTAGGGAGTGGGATTAATGTAAACTAATGCCGATCTCCGCTAATCTTTCTAAATCATAAAAATAAAAATCCTGAAAATCATAAAATAACAGTGTTGTCCGACTAAAATAACAGAAAAGGAAAAAAAAGGGGGCCAAAGCCCCCAATAGTTTATAAGTTTAGGTTACGAAGCTCAAACTATAAACTTGGACAAAGATAAAAAATTTACCGGACAGC
>Ga0207426_1000556_pt1 | contig 51341 bp, 39 predicted proteins | sample AraplaMF_Cvi_mMS_FD_184265 | JGI IMG/M metagenome (GOLD analysis project Ga0207426, IMG submission 184265) | Arabidopsis root microbial communities from the University of North Carolina, USA - plate scrape MF_Cvi_mMS (SPAdes) (version 2) | ecosystem: Host-associated > Plants > Roots > Endosphere... | reverse complement strand
CAGCACGGGGTCATCGGCGTGCTCGGGCCGCGGCATCTTGATGGCATGAAGCGTTCCGAGATCACGATGGCGGGCACGATAGATTTGGGTCAGCGCGCCGTCATGGACCAGCGCCTCGAGCGCGAAGCTGTTGGCGATGACCCCGGGATCGGTATCGCTGAGGCGGGCCTCGCCTCGATCGAGCGCATCCCGGACCCGGTCGACCAGCATCTGCCGGGTCTCGAGCGGATACCGACTGTCCGCCCTGGCATTCAAGGCCTGCCAGAGATGGGAGAAACGTCGCGCGATCTCCTCGAAATCCGCGTCCGGAGGTTCACGGCTCATCGGTCTTCACATCGATCACGATGGCGCTGAGATTGTCACGGCAATTGGCGATCAGCCCCTCCTGGACGAGGATGTCGGCCGCCTTTTCGATTTTTGCCGAAAGCAGGATTTCGGCGATGCCGCGTTCAGGGATCGCATTCGGCAGCGGCGCGCTGCAGAGCAGCAGCCGGTCGCCGGCCTGCAGTCCGCCGAAACGGACTTCGGGGATGAGATGGCCCCGCATGCCGATGGCGCGCGAGAGCGTGCGCCGCAGGCCGATCTCAACATGGTCGCGGGTGAGGCAGCGCATCATGCCGTCCCGTAGGAGATAGCAGCGGGCATTGCCGACCCAGAGCAAGGCGCAGCTGTCCCCAAGCGTGGCCAGCACGACGATGCTGGCGGCCGACGGCTCGCGATCGGAGGAATGATAGGCCGATTGAAGCAGGCCGTGGGCGCGGCCGAGCTTGCCCTTGACCTCCTGCACCAGCGCTTCGATCGTCTGCTGCTTCGCCGTTTCGGCCAGCACGTGAACGGCGATCTTGCCGACTTCGGCCGCGGTGTTGCCGTCACCCACGCCATCGGCGACGGCAAATAGCGAGGGCGTTTCCGAAACGAGCAGCGCATCGGCGTTGACGGCAAGCCTTGTTCCGGCATGCGTGGCATGGCTGTGCCGGAGCACCAGAGGAGGATGCGGTTCGACGACAACAGGACGCGGTGTCGCGACTGTTTCTGGCTGCGGCGCCGTTGAAACCACACTGGCACTCTCGCGCAGCAGCTTTGCGAAGTGAGCAGGTTCCGGGGCACCAGTGACGCCAAATCCCTTGGCCCGCCGCTCCTCGGGGTCGATCCGCCACCAGATCGTGCCGCGGCTGGACGCTCTGTCCTGCAGCGTCTCGTTTTCCGCGAGATCGGCCGGCCGCAAGCTCCTCAGCCGCTTCAGGCTTGCGGTGAAATGGTTGATCTCGAAATCCCGCTTGGCTGAGCTTTCGGCGATCGCCTCGGCCGCCGTAAACCACGTATCGTCCAGATAGAGTTGGCGCGGATGCTCGGAAAAGCCGTGAAGCTGTGCCGCGATAACAAGCGGAAAGCTGCGCCCGACGCGGTCGAGACTGGGAAGCAGGACGCCGGCAACGGTTGCCGGTCCCCAGAGGCCGCGCTCGATGATGAAACGCCATGCCGGCATGAGGCGAAACCGGCGTTCCCAATCCTCGCCGAGGTCCTGCTGCGCTGCCTGCAATCCCGATTGCAGCCAGGCGTCAAGTGCTGTTTGCAGGCCGCGGCCGAGCCCCATCGAGACGAAATCGCCGTGGCTCGGCAGCTTGCCGAAGAAGCCGATCCTGTCGGTTTCGCTCGGGCTTCGGTCCAGGGCGGCGCGCTCGTTCATATCAGACCGGTCAGAATTGTGCCGGGCATGAGAAGGCGCCGAGCGCCTCCAGCCGGAATGGATTGAGCACCGAACCGAACTGCACGTCGAATTCCGCCGCTTGGCCGTCCTGCTGGAATTTCGCCCGGAAGAGGTCGTCGCCCTGTATGGCGATGTCGGCATCGTCGAACAGCCGGAAGGGCGACCAATCGCCATTTTCCGTCAAGGCCTGCTGCCAGCCACCCGGCTGGAAGGCGAGGCGGGAAGCATTGCTTACTTCCGTCGACGGCCAAGTGATCGATTTCGATTGGATCGGGCCGTGGAAATAGACCACGCGTTCGCCTTCGATCTCCAGCATCACGGCGCTGGCCGCCTCGGTCAGTGATACCGGCTTGACGTTGATCGTAATCGACGGGTTGTCGCTACCGGCCGGGAAGAAGGCGCGGTTGATCTTGTCGGCATTTTCGAACTGGGCGATCGCCGTGCTTGGAATGCTCGCTGCGCCGAAGGTGCCCTTCCAGCCCCATGGCGACGCGCTGGTGTCGACGAAGGCTTCGAGCTTTTCCTTGAAGAAGGTCTTGAACAGTCCCTCCGGCCCGAAAAGCCTGATGAAGTCGCTCATCGCCACGTCGCGCGGTGATTTCCGCTCGAAGGGATAACGGCCGGTGACGACGTTCGAGCAGAAGCCTGCGCCTTCGGCCGCCCATGCGTCGCTGATGCGTGAGCGTGCGGATTTGACCGCCAGCGATCCGACATCCGCAGCCAGCCCGGCCATCCAGGTGTCGACCGGCGCCGGCAGCTTGCGGGCCTGCTGCAGCAGGTCCTGATTGGCGTTTGTCAGCTGACTGTCGACGTCGAAGACTTTCGCGACTTCGGCGGTGGAGGTCGTGGCGCGCGAGAGCTGCTCCTGCACCCTCTGCAGGATCGGCTCGAGCTGCCCGATCTCCGATCGCGGCGCATCCTTCGGCTGCTCGGCAGGCGGCGACTGGCCGGCAGGCGCCTTCAGCGCTTCGCGCAGACGGCCGAACGGGTCGGGTGCATTCGCCGCGCTGGCAAGCGCGGTGGTCGACGCGGGCAGGCTGTCGCTGGCGGCCGAGGCGATTTCCGCGCCGGGTCCACGCAGATCGGTGGTGGCGACGATCGATTTGGTGATCGTCTCGACCGGACCGGGCTTGCCCGCCAGGATGCGGGTGGTTTCTGCCGCATCGCCGATCGTCTGGGAAGGTTTTACCCTGATATCGGCCAGGATCGTCGACCAGCGCTGCTCGAAAGTGTCGAAATAAAGCTGCAGCGTCGCCTGGGCGACCGTATCGACCGTGACGCCGGCTGGATTGGGATCGCCGCGGACCCATTGCTCGTCGAGCGCCGCGCGTGCGGCGTCGGTAATCCCGGTGAGAACGACGGTGCGGTAGCCGGTCGCGGAGAAAAGGCCGGGAATGCCTTCGCTGAGCGGCGCCTTGGAGGTTCTCTCGAAAGCCTGTTCGCCGAGCGGCCCGAGCGCGCCTGCCGGGCTCCAGGCGGGAAGGGCGCGGGACTCGCGATATTCCGCCAGGATGTCATAGGCGCGGCTGGCGATATTCTCAGAGCGGATGATGTCGCGCGCCTTGGCGATCAGCGTCTTGTCCAGCTCGATCGGCGGCAGTGCGCCGCGCGCCATCACATTGGCATGGGCGATCAACGCCTGCCGGGCCGCGGCCCTGCCTTCGTCGGGGTAGAGTTTCGTGAACATGTCCTCCGCCTCAAGCGAGGCGAAGTCTGCATCCATGGGACCGAGCCCGCCGAGCATGCCGTAGAGCTTCAATGCGTCGAAGGTTCGGGTGACGTCGGTGGTTTCGCCCATGTCCTTCTGGAGCTGCACCAGCATGCGCGGCAGGAGCAGCGCGTTCAGAGCCCGCTGATAGGCCTCGCGCTGGCGGCTGGCGACCTTGCCTTCCTGGTCGAGGCCGAGGCTGACCGGCCAGACGCGGGTCTTCGAAAAGTCGGTGGTGACGGCGGCGAGATTGTCGAGCGCCGGCAGGATACGCAGGAAATCCGCATCCGAAACGTCGCGAACCGGCACGCCGCGCGCCAGTTGCTCATAGGCGTCTATGCGCCTTTCGGCGGCGGCGAGCGCGGTGGTGTTCTGGATATAGGTGGCCGTCCAGCTTGTCAGCACGACGGCCAGCAACAGAACCGCGCTCGCATAGGCGGCGCGGCGGAAGAGGAGCTGCCGGCCGGAAAGCCGCTTGTCGCGGGCGACCAGCGAGGCTTCGCCGAAGATCACCTCCTTGAAGAGGCGCGGGAGGAAATAGCTGCGTCGCATGCGGGGAACGGCGACCGTCTCATCCCTCTGGGTACCGGAGGCGAAATAGATGCCGCGCAAGAGCGGCGCCTCCACCAGTTTCGAACCCGAGCAAAGCTCGGTGACGACCTCGTGCAGACGCTCCTTCAAAGAGGTGAGTTCAGCCGGAAAGCGGAAGATGCGGCCGCGCAGTTCCGGATTGGGTTCCTGCTGCAGGCGTTCGATCAGCATGGCGTCGACGCGCTGCTGCAGCAGGGCGAATTCCTCCATGAAGCGTTCCGGCAGGTTTGCCGCCTTGTAGCTTTCGTCGAGGCCGAAGGTCGTGCCCCAGACCTGTTCGCGGTCGCTTTTGTTGAAACCGTCGAAGAATTCCACGAAGCCGGTCAGGAGATCGGCCTTGGTCAAAAGCAGATAGACCGGCACGCGGGCATGCAGGAGTTCGTCGAGCTCGGAAAGCCGCTGGCGGATCGCCCTGACCTCCTCGCGCTGTGCCTCCGGATCGCGCGTCAGGAGATCGCCGATCGACAGCGTCACCAGCGCGCCGTTGATCGGCTGCGAACGCCGGTATTTGCGTAGCAGGCCGAGAAATCCTTCCCAGCCGGCCTTGGCGGCGCCATTCAGATCGTCCTGCGTCGTATAGCGGCCAGCCGTGTCGATGAGGATGGCCTCGTCAGTGAACCACCAATTGCAGTTGCGCGTGCCGCCGATCCCCTGCACCGAATTGCTGCCGAGCGCATCGCCGAGGGGGAATTTGAGGCCGGAATTGGTGAGCGCCGTCGTCTTGCCGGAACCCGGCGCGCCGAAGATGACGTACCATGGCAGCTCGTAGATATAGCCGAAACGCTTCTTGGTGATGCGGCGCAGCAGCTGCAGCGCTTCCTTGAGCCGATTGTGGATCTCACCCACCTCGGCTTGCTGGCTGGCCGCCGCTTCGGCTTCCGCGTCCCGCTCTATGCCTTCGACGAGCTTTTTGTCGCGGCGGCGGTCGCGGATGGTGGTGAAGACGAGATAAGCAAACCAGGCGGCGATGACGATGCCGATCAGCGTCAGCCGCACACTGGCGCTCGCCAGCGGCTTGAAATCGCCATAGGCGGCGAGATAGCCGTAGAACCAGATGACGACGCAGATTGCCGCCACCCAGATGATCGAGATGAAGCGCCGGCCGAGGAGGCCGGCATAGGCCTCCACATAGGAGCGCAGCGTATAGAAATAACTGAGCGGGTTCATCGCGAACCACCTCCTGCAGCAGGCGCCGTCGGGTCATCCGGCATGTCGGCCTGGCGCGGTGTCGTCATACCCGCATCGCTCAGCCGCTCGCTCGGATCGGTCAGCACCAGGATCTCAGTGCGACGGTTCATCTCCCGGCCCTCCGGCGTATCGTTGCCGGCGATCGGATCGGTGTCGGCACGCCCCTCGGTCAGGATCGCGCCCGGCCCGGTGAACGAACTGAGGATTTCGCCCACCGCCTTGGCGCGGGCTTCGGAAAGGTGCCAGTTGGAGGGGAACTGGACGGTGCGGATCGGCACATTGTCCGTGTAGCCCACCACCACGGCGCGGAAATTCTCTGCGGCCAGCGCGCCGCCGATCCGCTGGAGAAGATCGTGGAATTTCTGGCTGACCTCCGCGCTGCCGGTGGCAAACAGGCCGGAATTACTGATCCGGACCAACAGCCTGCCATTCGAGTCCGAAAGCGTGACCAGTTTCTTCTCGACCTCCGGCTGAAGGAATGCGAGCAGATTGTCGAGCCGGCTCGGCGGTTTCACTTGTGGCGGCGGGGGCGGGGGTGGCGGCGGGGTTTCGGCGACGACAACAGGCGGCGGCTGCCGGGGCGGTTCGGGCACCTTGACCAGCACGCTCGGCATATCACGCGGCGGCAGCTTGGCGAGCCGCTCGAAGGTTCCGTCGGAGGCGCGATTGAGCGAGAGCGTGAAGAACAGATAGCCGAACGCCAGGATCAGGGTCAGAAGCGAAAGCAGCGTCCAGATCGCGGCCGCGGTGCGCAGCGGCTGATGCCGGGCCGAAACACCCTTCCAATGGGGAGACAGCTCCCGTTCGAACACGCCGTACTGGCCGAGCAACGTCTTGTAGAGACTGTCGCGGATGCGGCCGAGCTCCAGCCCGCCGCGCGCCGAGACGCGGGTGCGGCCCTCGAAGGCAAGCGACAGGCAGAGATAGATGAGCAGCAGCAGGTCCTTGTTGGCGCCGGGGCTCTGCTGGAAATGATCGAGCAGGTCGAATACCCGTTCGCCGCCGGTCACGTCCATATGGAAGGTGGAAACGAGACCCGAGCGGGCCCAGCCGGCGCGAACGCCCCAGGCCTTGCTGAGCACGACATCGTCGACCGTCGCGCAGACGACGTAGTGGGCGGCGCGCGCGCGTTCGGGGCTGATGCGGGCGCTCGCCAGATCGCGCTCGTAGCGGCCGACGGCTTCGATCGCCAGCTGGCGCAAAGCGTCGATCTCGGGCTGTTCTTCCGTGTAGCGCAGGGCATGGGCGAGGTTGAGCAGCGGTGCGGCCGAGCGTACCAGCGTCGGCACGTCGTCGGCGCCGAAGCGAAAATCCCGGACGAGGGTTTCGATGGACGCGGCGCTCTTCGGAGGTGATCCCACCGGCGGCTTTCCTGCCTCACTTTCGGGAAAGTCGAGGACGTCATCCAGCATCTCCGCCATCTTGCGGGCGGATTGCTTTTTCCGAGTGCCATCCTCGGTGAGTTCGACGATGGTCGGCAGGTTCTGCCAGGTGGAGGCGGGTTCGGTCTTCATTCTCTGAGGGCCCACAATTCTATTTCAAGCCCGGGGAAATCGCCGGCAAGATGCACGGCGATGGCGCCCGAAGTGTCGAGTTGTTTCCAAAGCGGGTTTTTGGTGTCGAGTTCGAAATAGATGGTGCCGGAGCGATAGGGGAGCTGGCGCGGCAGCACCGGCAGCGGCCGCACGGGAATGCCCGGCAGCGCCACGTTGACGAGGTCGGCGATGCGCTCGACCGGGCCGACCTTGATCTGCGCCGGCAGCTTGCGGCGCACGTCCTCGGCTGGCATCTCGGCCCGGACCGCCAGCACGAATCCGGCATCTCTGAGCAGCGAACGGTCGTTGATCGTGCCGATCCTGACACCATGCCGGCGTTCGGCCAGCTCGATTGCCACGGCCGCCTGTTCGAGCACGGAGGACAGCGAAGCGCGCAGATCGTCGAAGACGGCGGCGAAGGTCGCCTTCAGGTCGTCGTGCCGGTAGGGCGGGAAGTCGCTGGCGCGTTTGCGGTCTGTCGTGAAGGTGGCGAGCTCGCCGGCAAGCTGGATGCAGTTTTCGTAGAAGACGATGGGGTGGATCCGCGTCGCATTCGCCGAAATATGTTTCAGCATCGGGTCGGCGCGGTTGAGGATCTGCAAGAGCAGGTAGTCGCCGACCTCCGCCGTTCCTCGAATGGTGGGGTCGCCGATCCGTTCGGCGATCGCCTCCGCGCGGTGGCGCACGATGCCGAGCAGTTCGGTGATCAATTCGTTCAGCCGTCCCGCGGCCGTGCAGTTGAGACTCGGCACGATATAGTCCGGATCGAGGATCACGGCCCGGTCGGAGCGCACCTCGATGATGCGGGCAAGTCCGATGAGCTCGTAACCGGCAAGCTCGTCGCCGGTCCGGAGATAACGCAGGCTGAGGCGGCCGACATCGATCGGCGCCATGAAGTCGGTCTCGACATTGGCATCGGGCGCTTCGTAGGGCGAGGCGACGAGACGGACGCTGTTGCGTGCGGCGCCACCGTTCAGCGCCACGTCGGCCTTGCCCGGCTGGCGGGCGGGAAGCGCCAGATAGACGATCGTATTCTTGGTGTTCTCGTCGAGATCGAGCGGCGGCGGCAGATCGGTATCGATGGGGGCTTCGAACGGCGTTCCGTCGGGCAAGACGCCGCGCAGGTTCGACAGCGCGAATTGGCCGATCGCCAATGCGCCGCGGTCGATGCCGATCTCGGCCACACCCCAGGGGTAGGGCGACAGGCCGTGCGTCGCGGTGCGCACGAGCCGCTCCGTCCAGCGGTCCGCCTGCTGAAAATGCTGCACGCGAAGGAACATGCCTTCGCTCCAGGCCACCCGGTTCTCATTCCTCATGATGTGTGTCTTTTCCTTCCTGCCTGTCTTGCGGACGAGGCGCTGCCTGCGTGTCGTCCACCGCGCCGGACATCGCATCGCGGAACACGTCATGGATCGAGCGGCTCTCGCCGTCCTTTTCGAATAGTGCCCGGTAAGCCTGCCAATAGGCCTGGTCCCGGCGCCAGGGCAGGCGCCAGGCGCCGGTCTCGACCCGCGCCTCGATGATGCGCGGCTCCAGCCGGCCTGCCGCCTGAACGAGAGCCTCGAGCGCGGAATTGAGTTTGAGCTGCTGCCCGAGCATGGTCTCGAAGCGGGCAAGGAGCGCTTCCTCTCTGCCGCCGGCCAGGAAATCCTGCTCGCCGTCGGAGGATGGCGCGTTGATCTCGAAAACCGCATAACTATTCTCGATGGCTTGCTCGAGCCGGACAAGCAGCGGCTCCAGACGATCGGCGAAGGCGTCGGGCCGGCCGATCGCCAGCGCCGGAAATTCCTCGGGCTCCGGTTCGGGCCGCGGATCGTTGTCGTTGATGATCCCGATCACCGGCGCCGGCCGGCGCTGGGCGATCGGCACGGAGACATGGGTGGCGGCCCCATGTTCCAGGTGGCTGCCGTATTCGGTCTCCTCCACATTCCAGTCTTCCGGCAGAAGCTGGGTGGCTGACCGGATCTCCGGAGGGCCGCTCCAGCCGATCTCGACACTGCGGGATGAGGCCGCTCCGATTTTCCCGGCCTTTTCGGGAAGACCCCAATCATCGACCGCACGCTCGCCAAGGACGCCGTTTGCGGTATGGCCGCCCGGAGCGATATCGGCCAGGATTGCGGAGATGGTCAGCGGTTCGTCGCTCAGCACGAGGGCGGCATCGGGATCCTCGATCTCGCGGTCCTTGTCGCCTGATATGTGGACGGAAAAGGCAAGCCCGCCCATCTCCAGCCGCGACCTGTCGGAAAGCCGCACGATCTGGCCTTCATGCACGGCGATGCCGTTGACCCGGGAGCCGTTTGCGCTCTGGTCACGCAGCAGGAAGCCTTCGCGGTCGCGCTCGATGATGCAATGGAGCTTGGAGATGGAGCGCCGATCCTCCGGCAGCCGCCAATCGCAATCGGGCGCCCGGCCGAGCGTTCGCCGGCCGCGTTCGAAGAACCATTTCGGCTGGCCTGGCGCCATCGCGTCGCTGGTGATCTCTTTCAGTTCAAGCCGCATCTTCGTCTCCTCACCGCGCCTGGACCGACAGGCGCTCGACGATCACCGCATCGCCGCTGTCCTTTGCCGCCGGCGCGACCCTCGCCCAGCTGTTCCAGCCCAAGCGCGGCGGATCGCCTACCTGTCCGAGCTGGCAGAAGGGAACGTCCTCCTTTTTCAGGATCGCCTGTATGTCGAATTCGAGTGCGGCGCCGACATAGAGCCGCGTCAGGGCGAAGAGTTCGGTGATGGCGCGGCCGCCCGGCGCAAGCTGCAGGTAGTCAGCATAACCGAGCGGACCGATGACGATGCGAAAGCCGCCGCTGAAATCGTGGATGGCTGCACCCGCCGTCGCATTGATCCCAAGCTGGACGCCCTGCGGCTGGCCCATGCGGCTGCGCTCCTCCACCGGGATGGTCAGCCAGCGGCCGCGGAACAATTCGATCTCCACCGGCAGGCCGCTGAATTCGCGCAGCATGGCGCGCAGATTGGAAGCATTGCGGTTGCGCGCGGCGAAAAAGCCGGAGAAACGCAGGATCAGCTCTTCGTCGACGCCGTTCTTTTCGACGAGACGCTTGGTGCCGAAACCGGTGAGCGACAGGAGCGTGGTGACGAAGGCGTTGTTTGCCCACGTGCCGCCCCAGCGCAGCCGCCGGGCGATGCGGTATTTCTCGCAGGCGTCGGTGAAGAGTTCCGCCATCCGCGCACCGAACAGGTCGAAAAAGCCGGCCAGCGCCCGTGACCTGTTGCGCTCCTCGCGCATGACAAGTTCGTTATAGGCCGATGGCATCGAGCCGAGCGCGCCGACGAGACCGGCAAGCGCGCTGCGGATGACGGCCCGGCCGGCCTTGCGGCTGTATCCGCTGACCGCAAGCGGCGCCGGCGAGATGCCGACATGGGCGGCGACATCGAGCCGCCCTTCCTCCACCGAAGCCTGCGCAACACGGAAAGCCGTCACCGGCTCGAAGCGGCCGGGGTCGCGTTCGAGCAGATCGGCAAGGGCGTCTGGTTGGCGGGCGACGGGGAGATCCATGATTTGAGAGCGATCCTTCCTCAGAGCAGCGGGCGTTCGGCGGCGCGTGCCGGCCATCGGGCGATCGGCCTCGACTGCCCCTTCATCCCGATGGTCAGCCGGGTGAAGCTGTTGACCGAGGTATAGAGACTGAAGAAACGGTCGAGCACGCTGCCGAACAGGAAGGCCGAGGGCCGGTCGATGGCGGCCGGATCGAATTCGAGCGCGATCTCGGTACCGGGCACCATGCCGCCGCTGCCGAGACGGGCGGTCGAGTTGCCCGCCTTGATCCGGACGAGCGCATCGCCGAACTGCTTGGTCTCGGGACTGTCCCGGAAGGCGTAGAGCGACAGGATGTCCTTCAGCGCCGCGCCGTCATTGTCGAAGAGCGACAGGTGATTGAGAATGAGATGCGACATCAGCCGCCAGTTTCGGCCCTCCTGATCGTTCATCCTGACCGACGGCGTCGGCGGGATCAGCGCTTCGACACTTGCGACCGCTTCATGGCCGGAGGCGAGCTGCAGGAAAGGATGGCCGCCGCCGAAGGGGAGCTGTTCCGGCAGGTCGCGATTGAGGCAGAGCGTATCGACGCTCGCGACCGCATCGACGGGACCGGCGGAGCGGCGCTGGCGATCGACGAAGGCGATGTCCATGTCGCTGGTCCTGTCGTCTTCGTCGAAACGGCGATAGGCCTGCCAGTAGGTCGGGCTCGCGCCTGCCCGTTGGGAGCGTCCGAAGAACGGCTGGCAGAATTCCTCCTGGCCGCGCGATCCGGTCAGGAGAACGCGATCGATCGAATAGATCTCGCGGGTCTTCTGGCGCCGCGCGTCCGGCAGGAGACGGTATTCGGTGCGGGTGCCGTCGATGGCAATCGGCTCGCAGACCTGGCGGAAGAGGTTGACGACAGGCGTCGCATTGAGCGCGAAGTCGCGGACCGACACCGCTCGCTCGAGCTTGGCCTCGCTGTCCCTCAGGTAGACGAAGAGCTCCAGCGTCTCGCCGCGCCAGCCATCGAGCCCTTCGATGTCGAGAAAAAGAAACTTCCGTGGCAGAGCGAAAAATTCGGTCAGCAGCCGGTAGCCGACAAAGCTCGGCGCCGGATAGGGCAGCATGGCCTCTTCGGGCTCGAAGCCGACCGGTTTGAGATTCCCCGCCGGCAGGAAGACCGGCGACCGGTCGTCCGCATGTTTGGCAAGCGCAATGCCGAGCGTGTGATTGGCAAGCAGTTCGTAGATCGCCACCGCCTGTTGCCAGGGGGAGGGAATGTGCAGGCGCAGCCGGTTCACGCCGAGGCTGCCGAGGGGCTTTCGGGCATCGAGGCTGCGGATGGAGAGCCTGAGGCAGCCGGCAACGCCGACATAGGGCGAAAGCGGCGCATTGATCGGCTGGCCGGAAAGTGCTGCACCGGTGATCTCGATCGGCGCCATCTCGACATCCTGCGTGGTGCGGAAACGGCAGGCCTCCCCTCGCACTGGCTCGGCCAGGATTTCCGTATGACGCGGCACTGTCTGGACCGAGGCGAGCGTATCGCTCGGTCGGAACCTGACGATGCTCATCGAGGGCAGCGGCGAGAGGTAGTGGGGATAGAGCGTTTCGAGCAGGCTGTCGGTCAGTTCGGGAAACTCGTCGTCCAGCTTCTGGCGGACCCGGGCGGCCGAATAGGCGAAACTCTGGATCAGGCGCTCCACATGCGGGTCGTCGGCGACGTCTCCCGTCATGCGCAGGCGGCCGGCGATCTTCGGGAAGGCATCGGCAAAACGTGCGGCCCGGCGGCGCAGCGCCAGCAACTCCTCATTGTAACGGTGCAGAAAACCTTCAGCCATGCGCCGCCTCCACGAGGAAGCGCTGGGTCGAGGGATCGATGGTCGACTCGAAGCTGATCGGCGGCATGCCTTCATGCAGACGGAAGGTCGCCTGGATGCGCATGCGCAGCGCTCGTTCGGTCATCGTCCGGCTTTTCAGGATCGTCACCCTGACATCGGAAAGGCGCGTTTCGAAAAGCGCGATCCGCCGCTCGATCGCTTGCGCCAGCTTGAGCTTGGCCTGGTCGGTCATCAGATTTGCCGAGACGACGCCGTCGACGCCATAGCTCACCAGGGCGTCCTTGAGTTCGGAAAGTGCCGTCGGCGGCGTGGTCGGGCAGCGCCGCGTGTTGAGCAGCGCTTCGAGATCGCGGCGGATCGCCTCCCTGACGTCGCGGACCTGATCGACGAGGCTCATCGGCGGATCGACGGCGCGATCCGGAGCCTCGTCGATCAACCTGTCGAGGATCGAGCGGGCAAGGACGCGGTCGCGCAGTCGGTAGCGTTCGAGCGGATCAGCCATGCGCAACCTGCCTGCCGGCAGCCGTTGCCGGCACGATCTCCAGACTTTGGGTGTCATGGATGGAAACCAGTTCGTCGCCGGCGAGGTAGCAGCGCTGGCCGCGGCCGGTGGTGATGCCCGTGGGTTCCTCGATCCATTCGGTCTCACGGCCAAGCCTGAGCGTCGCATCCTTGCCGGTGCCATGATAAACCGCAGGCAGAAGCACCGACGCGGCCGCGCCGTCGATCAGCGAGAGCTCGGCGCGGCGGAAGGCGAGATCCCGCGGACGGGCAATTGGCTCTATCGACAGAGCTGCGATCTTGGCGAAATCGATCCAGAGATAGGCGCCGCCGGTCATGATGACTTCGAGAGCGTGCGGCGTGCGGTCGTCGAGATCGCGGAAATCAGAGACCGCCCTGCCGTTCCAGATCAGTGGGCGCTCGCCCCTCAGGTTCTCGAGCGCAGCGAGCGCGGTCCTCGCCTCATCCGCATCCCCGCCGCGATGGGCGATGCCGAGGCGGACGGCGAGCTTGTCGAGCTCGCTCGGCCCCTGCGGAAATTCCGGCAGGGCGCTGCTCGTAAACCAGGCGTCACGCGCCGCCATTGCCCGAAGCTCATTGCGCAGCAAGGCGAACCCCATCGTCGTGTCGGGAGAGAGGGTGGCCGCAAGGCTGCACTGATTGTCCGCCCGCTGATAATCACCGGCAAGCACGAGAAGGTCGATATAGAGATGCCGCGCCTCCTGATCCGAGGGCTTGACCTTCAGATGCGACTTGACCTCCTCGATCGCGTCATCGAGGGCGTCGTCGCTGAGCGATTGGGCGATGCTGGCGGAAAGCGTCATGCGGACATCCTCTCGGGTATGACAATGGGGCGGCTCGGGGTCTGGCCGGTGGTCGCGGTCTCGGCGATGAGATGGAAGCTGGTGGCAACGTCATCGAGCTGGAAATGCGGCTGCAGCCGGACGGTGCAGGAGAAGCTGCCGGGCTTGCCCGGAATCTCGGCGACGCTGATGCCGGCCGAGCGCAGGGGAAAGCGGGTGCGCAATGCGATGTCGGCATCGTCATTGCCGAGCGTATAGGCGGTCAGCCAGTCCGCCAGCTTCCGCTCGATCGAGATCGCATCCGAAAGCTGGCCGATTTCGTCGCGCATGATGAGCTTGAGATAATGCGAGAAGCGCGACGCGCAGAGCACATATTGCAGCATGGCGGCGAGGCGGGCGTTCTGGCGGGCATGTTCGTTGGAATAGTGCGGCGGCGCATGCAGCGACTGATTGGAATTGAAAATCGCCGAAGCGGAGAGATAGGTGGTGGCGGCGGGGATGATGCCGAGATCGCAAAGCTGCTGCTCCTGGCCGCTGGTCAGTTGGATTTCCACCGGCGGCTGGGCTGATAGTCCGTTGCTTTCGGTGCCAAAATCATAAGGCGGCAGGTCGGCTGCACTCAGCAGGCCGCCGTCGACAGCATCCTGCGTGACGCCGCGGATATCCGCGAACCAGCCTGAGACGATGAAATTTCGGATGACGACAGTGGCAAAGGCGAAAGCGGCATTGCCCCAAAGAAGCGAACTGCCGTCGGCGGCGATGCTTTCGCGGAAGGGAAAGCCGTCGTTGCGATCGCGCGCATGAGGCGTCAGCGGCGAGCGCATCAGGATGCGCGGCGCGACAAGCCCGAGGAAACGCGAATCCTCCCGTGCACGCAGACCGTTCCAGCGGATGCGGGCCGTCTCATAGGCAAGCCAGGAAAAGTCGTTGACCCGGTTCAGCTCGTGAAATTCTTCAAGCCCGATCGCCTGCGGCGCTGCACCCGCAATAAAGGGGCAGAAGGCGGCCGCCGCCACCATGCCGATCTGCGACAGCGTGCCGACCGGATCGCCACCGGCCGGGTCGGCGGGAGAAAGATGATAGTCGCCGACCAGCAGGCCGAAGGGCTCGCCGCCCGCCATGCCGAACTCGCGGCTATAGATCAGTTCAAAGAGATGGCTTTGGTCGAAATCGCTGGCACGCTCCATGCTTCGCGCGAGCTCGCTCCAGCTGACGCTGAGAAGCTTGACCTTCACCTCGCCGCTGCGGCTTGCCTCGCGCACGAGCATGGCAAGGCCTCGCCATCTCGCCTCCATCGCCTGAAAATCGGGATGGTGGAGGATGGCATTGACTTGCCTGTTCAGCGCTTCGTCGATCAGCGTAATCAGCTGATCCGCCCGGCGCCGCCATTCAGTGCTGGAACCCATCGTCAACCTGACACAGATGTTCGAACGCAAGGGTCAGGCGCGGCGGCGAACCCACCACACCTGCCCCTGCTTTCATCAGTTCTTCGAGGGAATCCGGGCGACCATGCGCAGCGAGGTGGTCAATTCCTCCATCTGCAACCACGGACGCATCCAGGCCACGGCATTGTAAGCGCCCGGCCTGCCGGGGATCTCCTGTACGGTGACCTTTGCCTCGCGCAGCGGATATTTCGCCCGCGATTCCTCGCCGGCGTCGTCATTGGCATTGACATAGTTGGAGATCCAGCGATTGAGCCAGGCCTCGCAATCTTCCGCCTCCATGAAGGAGCCGATCTTATCGCGGCCCATCACTTTGAGATAATGGGCAAAGCGCGAGGTCGCCATCATATAGGGCAGACGGGCTGAAACGGCGGCATTGGCTGTTGCTTCGGGCCGGTCGTAGAGCTTCGGCTTATGCGCGGTCTGCGCCCCGAAGAACACGGCATAGTCCGTATTCTTGTAGTGGCAGAGCGGCAGGAAGCCGAGCTTGCCGAGTTCGGCGTCGCGGCGGTCGGTGATGCCGACTTCCGTCGGGCATTTCAGGTCCAGGTCGCCGTCGTCGCTCGAGAAGATATGCATCGGCAACCCTTCGACCTTGCCGCCGTTTTCCGCCCCTCGGATGGCGGTGCACCAGCCGTTCTTGGCGAAGGCTTCGGTCAGACGGGTGCCCATCACATAGGCTGCGTTCATCCAGCAGTAGGAATCGTGCGACAGTTCGCCGGTCTTGGAGCCGCCGGTTTCATCGAAGTTGAACTCTTCGATCGGGCTGGTCTTCGGGCCGTAGGGCATGCGGGCGAGCACGCGCGGCATGGCGAGCGTCACGAAGCGTGAATCGTCGCTGTCGCGCAGGCTGCGCCACTTGGCGTATTCGACCGTCTCGAAGATCTTCTCGAGATCGCGGGGTTTGGCCAGTTCGCGGAAATCCTCGAAGCCGAACATGCGCGGGCTGGCGGCCGAGATGAACGGCGCGAAAGCGGCCGCGGCGATCATCGAGACGCCCTGCAGAAGCTGGACGTCGTCGAAGGAATTGTCGAATTCGTAGTCGCCGATCAGCGCGCCCATCGGTTCGCCGCCGGGTGTGCCGAACTCGTCTTCATAGACCGACTTGAAGAGCCGCGACTGGTCGAACTCGACGGCCTTTGCCAGATCCTTGGCGACATCGCGCTTGGATGCATTGAGCACGCGGATCTTCAGATTGGCGCTGGTCTCGGTGTTCTTGACGAGATAATTCAAGCCGCGCCAGGCGCCTTCGAGTTTGGTGAACTCGGGCGACTGCATGATGGCCGCGAGCTGGCTTGAAATCGCCTTGTCGATCTCGGCAATGGCATTGTTCAGTGTGATCGTCAGGTTGCGATCATAGCTGACCGTGCCCTTCAGGGCTTGATCGGTCAGCGTGCGCAGAAGGTCCTGGGCACGGTCGGGCTCGGTCTGGCGGGTTGCCGCAACGACCTTCGAGAGCAGGTTCTCATCAGGCGCGAACCCGGCTTCTTCCTTTGTTTGCAATTGCGTTTCGGCGGTCATCTATCGATCCTTTTTGCGAAAGCGGCGGCCCTCGAAGCATGGGGGGTTCCCTTCGAGAGGGGCGGCTGCCGGACAACGACTTTTCAGGAATTGAGCGCGCGGGCCGCTATCGGTCCGCGATCCCGGGCACTCAGTTCAACACGTCCTTCGCCTCTTCGGCTTTGCCGCCGCCAAGCTGGGCCACCAGCTGCGAGAGGTCGGCCTTGTTCTGCAGGATATCCTCGAGCAGGCGCTCGAGTTCCTCGGAGCGGTCCGCCTTGCTCATCAGGTCGCGCAGCTGGTTGCGGGCGTTGAGCAGGGCCTTCAGCGCCGGCACCTGATCGACGACAGAGCCGGGTTCGAAATCGGCCATGCTTTCGAATTTTAGCGAAACCGGAATCTCGGTTCCATCTTTCTCGAGGGTGTTCTCGACCGACAGGGTGAGCCCCGGCGTCATGCGGCGCATGACGTCATCGAAGTTGTCGCGGTCGATCTGCACGAATTTGCGCTCGCCGAAAGGCTTGAGCGCCTGCGTGGGATTGCCGGAGAAATCGCCGAGCACGCCGACGACGAAAGGCAGCTCCTTCACCACCATCGCGCCTTCGGTTTCGACTTCGTATTTGATGTGGACCCGCGGCTTGCGAACCCGTTCCAGTTTTTCATGCACACTTGCCATCGAGATTCTCCTTCGTCTCATCGGCGGATTGTCAATTGAGATGCTGCGGCCTGTCGCTAGCCTCCCTTGTCGGTGACGGGCTGGATGCCGGCTGCCGTCAGCACCGCGTTGCGGGTGTGTTGTTCGGGCAGCAGTTCGGCAAGAAGCTCGAAAAAATCCATCCGGCCGCGACGCACCAGCGTCTCGATCGACATGGAGATCGGTGAATGGGGCTCGGTACGGCGGAAATAGCGGGCAACGGCGATCAGAAGTTCGAAGGCCTCTTCCCGCGAACGAATCGTCTCGGCGCTGACGGGTGGCATGCGAATGGCCTCGGCTTCGGTGCCATTGCTTGCCTGCAACGGCTCGGATCCCTGCGGGACAAGGGCTTCAGGAGCGGTGAGCGGCTCTTCGATCCCGGCGAGCATCCGGATTGCAGAAGCGGCCTCCTGCAAAACATTGCGTGTATTCGAACTCGGTGGCGCCTGGTCGCCGCAGTGTCTGTCAAGTATTTCGACCATGCGATCGAAAGCGGCGATGCACTCGGTCAGCACGCCGAGATGGGCTGACATCTGAGCGACACCGGCTTCCGCCGCCGCCTGCTGCAATTCCTTGCGCCGTTCGGCTTCGTTCGGCCGCTGTGCAAGCTGAAAATCCCAAAGCGAAAACTGGGCGAACTTTCCGCCGGGGATCAACGATGTCAAACGAATAGCCTGGATCAGCGTTCCTTCGCCGCCGACGCCGTTCAGGCCCGCGAAGGGCGCGAACCGTTCCTCGATATCGCCGTCTCCGATCGAATGCAAAGCGTCGAAATACTTGTCTAAAAGCGACACGGTTGCGACGTAAACGTCATGCAATCCTGAGAAGCCGCGCAGCCGTAACTGCGCTTCCGCCAGCCAGGCCAATACTTCGATGTCCTTGCTTCTGGAAGAAAGGATCTGCAATCCAAGATTGCTAACATCATGCCAGGCAGGTGCAAGCGCAATAGTGTCGCCTGGAGAAATACTACGTTCGGCTGTACGCGCGGCGTTTCTCGCGTCCTTAATTCTATAGTATATTTCACGTGATGAAGTATTAATCCGCACGTTTTCTCCGCACGGATGATTTTGTTCAAATGGATCTATAATTTCGCGAACGTTCACGCGGTTAAATTCCTCAAAAAGCAGAGCATACTGCGAAGAACGGTCATTTTGGGCGGCTCATATTGGCTTGTCAACCATCGAAGGATGATGACGGATTTATGACGACTTTCGATATGCTCGTTTTTCAAAATAGAGTCGTTTTTCTTCTGGACAAGGGTTTATGAGCGCCCTAGTTGTTTCTTCGCGTTAGGAGAGCATACTGAATTTCGACGTAAACACAGGACTGGTGGATGTCCCATATCGATCTCAATCGTCTGATAAGAACGCTTGAGCCCAATTTACGTGTCGGTCTTGAGACAGCGGCTTCGCTTGCCGTGCGGCATCAGCACGCCGTCGTCGATATCGCCCACTGGCTTCGTTCCCTTCTTGATATCGCAGGATTTTCTGCCGTTTTCGAAGAGCTCAAGCTCTCCTGCGAAATGCTGAGGACAGAGCTCGACGCGGCGATCGCCGACATGCCGCGGGAGGATGGCGCCTCGCTCGCGCTCTCTCCGAACCTGCTTGCCCTTGGGAGGGAATCCTTTCTGGTTGCATCGCTGCAATGCGGGCGGAATGTCGTGCTGCTGGCCGATCTGCTGGCCGCGCTGATCAATGATTCGGCATTGCGGGCCGTCATGCGGGGCATTGCCCCATCGATGCGCAATCTCGACAGGGCGACGCTCGACAGCTTGCTGGAGAAAGCGTCGTCCGGTCCGTCCGAGCAACTTTCTATGCCCGCCACCGCGTCTCCGAACCTCAATGGGGACAATGAATTCCTGCGGCTCTACACCCACGACATGACGGCTGACGCCCGCGCCGGCCGGATCGATCCGGTCATCGGCCGTGACGGCGAATTGCGGCAGTTGATCGATATCCTGATGCGCCGGCGCCAGAACAATCCGATCCTGGTCGGCGAGGCGGGCGTCGGCAAGACCGCGGTGGCCGAAGCGCTTGCCCTGGAGATCGCCGCCGGCAACGTGCCGGCGCGGTTGAAGGAGGTGAAGCTGCTGTTGCTGGACCTGAGCCTGCTGCAGGCGGGCGCCGGTGTCAAAGGCGAGTTCGAACGGCGGCTGCATGGCGTGGTCGATGCGGTGAAGACCTCGCCCGAGCCGATCATCCTGTTCATAGACGAGGCGCATGGGCTGATCGGCGCCGGCGGGCAGGCGGGACAGGGTGATGCCGCCAATATCCTGAAGCCCGCTTTGGCGCGGGGAGAACTGCGGACTATCGCGGCGACGACCTGGGGCGAATACAAGCGCTTCATCGAAAAGGATGCCGCACTCACCCGCCGCTTCCAGACCGTGCATGTCCGCGAGCCGGACGAAGAAGCTGCAATCCGCATGCTGCGCGGCGTGGCGGAAGGCCTGAAAACCCATCACAAGGTCCGCATCCGCGACGAGGCGATCATCGCCGCCGTCCGGCTTTCGGCGCGATATCTGCCGGACCGGCAGCTTCCCGACAAGGCGATCAGCCTGATCGACACGGCCGCTGCTGCGGTGGCGCTGGCGCGCCAGACGACGCCGGAGGCGCTGAAGTTGCTCGCCGACGAGCGCGATCTTCTGGAAACCGAGGCGAACTGGCTCGCACGCGAACCGGAGACACCGGAAAAGCGCGCCCGGCTTGAGGAGATCGCCGGCAAGCAGAACCAGATCGTTCTGGAGATCGAGACGCTCCAGTCGAAATTCGACGAAGAAAACCGGCTCGTCCGGGAGGCTGACCGGCTGGAGGAGTTCTTCTCGCCCGACGACGCCGTCGTCCCGCTGGCGCCGGCCGACAAGACGGGCGACGGCACAAATGTGGCGCCTTTCCGATCGCAAGCCATGACCGCGGAAAGCGCACGCGCCGCACTTGCCGTCACGGAACGCAGCCTGGCGGCAGTCGTGGATCAAACGCCGCTGCTGCCGCGCGTCGTCGACAAGGAAATCGTTGCCGCCGTGGTCGCTCGCTGGACCGGCATTCCGGTCGGCAAGCTGCTGTCGGACCAGATCGAGACCGTCAAGACTCTCGATGCCCGCCTGAAGGAGCGCGTGCTTGGCCAGGACGCGGCGATCGAGCGCATCGCATCGGCGATGCGGGCGGCCCGCGCCGGGCTTTCCGATCCGCGCCGGCCGCCGGCCGTCTTCCTGCTGGTCGGCATGTCCGGCACCGGCAAGACCGAAACCGCGCTTTCGCTCGCCGACATGCTGTATGGCGGCAGCCGGTACCTCACGACCATCAACATGTCCGAATTCAAGGAGGAGCATAAGATTTCCATGCTCCTCGGCTCGCCGCCCGGTTATGTCGGTTACGGCGAAGGCGGCGTGCTCACCGAGGCGGTGAGGCGCAGGCCCTATGGGGTGCTGCTGCTCGACGAGATCGACAAGGCGCATCCGGGTGTTCAGGAAATCTTCTACCAGGTGTTCGACAAGGGAACGCTGCGCGACGGCGAAGGCCGGGACATCGACTTCAAGAACACCACCATCGTCATGACGGCGAATACCGGTTCGGAGATGATCGCCGCACTGGCCGCCGACCCCGACACGATGCCCGAGGCAGACGCGCTCGAAGCGCTGCTGACGCCGGAATTGCAGAAGCATTTCAAGCCGGCCTTCCTGGGCCGCACGACCGTGCTGCCCTTCATGCCGCTCGGCAACCAGACCCTCTCGGGCATCGTCGATATCCAGATCGGCCGCATCCGCGAGCGGGTCGAGGCCACCTACGGGACCAGGCTTTCACTCTCGCCGGAAGCCCGCGACGCGCTGATTTCGCGCGCCCGCGCCAGCGAGGTGGGCGCCCGCGCGATCGAGGTCATGATTGCCCGCGACCTCTTGCCTGATCTTTCGACATTTTTCCTCGATGCCGTTGGCCAGGGGAAGAAAATTCACGGGGTCACCATCGGTTACGACGGCCACCGTTTCGGCCTCGATGCCGAAGAGGCCGCCCCGCAGGAATTCGACACGCCGGGGGAAAACCGGTTGTCGGATGAAGTAGCCCCGAGCCGCAAGCGCACTCGGGGAGCAGCGAGAAGAAAGGCAACTACGCCTTAGACGCAACTAGGCACTCAACCGCCAATAGGAGAGCTGACAGCATGCCGATTTATCTTCAGATCGACGGTATCCAGGGGGATGCGACCCACGAGCAGCATCGCAAGTGGATGGACATCGAAGCCATTCACTGGAACGTCGCCCGCAACATGAACACCTCCGCCGGTTCGGCGGCAAACCGCGAAGCTTCCGAGCCGACCGTTTCGGAAGTGATCCTCACCAAGGTCAGCGACTCCTCGTCGACCAAGCTCTTCCAGGAGGCCTGCTCGGGCCGCACCGGCAAGCGCTCCGTCATCCATCTCGTCACCACGGGCAACCCCGGCGACACCTACATCGAGTATTCCCTCGAGAACACGCTGATCGCCAGCTACTCGATCGATTCCAACGGCGACCGCCCGGTCGAGACGATCAAGCTGAACTTCACCAAGATGGAAGTGAAGTACACGCCTTACGACGACAAGCACTCGCCGCAGTCGCCGATGATCGCCTCTTACGATCTCGCGACCACCAAGGCCGCCTGAGGCTTCTCAACATCGGCAGTGCCAGCCTTGCTGCTGGCACTGCAGCCGACGATTCGAGCGCCTTTTCCATCACAGGGAAGGGCGCTGAAATAGACTGTTTTCGCAGATGAATTGAGAGACATCCTTGCGCTTTAGACAATGGAGATGATCGTGTCGGCTGCAACTGATCGTTTGAACGATATTCTTGTAGAATTGCCCAAATACAAATCCCAATGGGAGACGAATGTCGCCAATCCCTATGTGCGGGCTTACGATCTCGCCGTCGACAATTACCAGAAGACCACGAAAGCCCAGGAAGCCCGCGACCGGATGCTGGCCGAGCTCTTCGTGTTTTCCGCTTCGGTCCTGACGGGCAGCATCATGATGGCCGCCTTTGCCACGACCTCGGTGCGTGTGCTGGCGGGGCGCACGGCGCTTCGGGTGATCTGCAACAACAATCTCAACCGCACCTTCGACCTGATGCATGCCGCGGCCAACAGCAAGCCGGTGATGTTTGCGCTCGGCGGCGTGCTCGACGAGGCCAAGAAGCTCGCCAACAAGCAGGTGACCAGCGCTGCGGAAAAGCTGACGAGCAGCGCGCCGATCGCTTCCGCGCCGACCGCCCTCAATTTCATGACGCGGATCGCCGATTTCATCGACACCAACCACATCTGCGTGCATGATTTCGTCAGGGGCGTGCAGCAGGACAATTCGATCAGCGAGGCCAATAAATCCAGGCTTGCCGATCTGGTCGGCAAGACGCCGTTCTGCAATCCGCCGGAGAGCCGGCGCGTCGACGAAAACCGGCTGTCCCAGAAGATGGAGCTCTTGTTCTACATGAGCGCGGTTCTGGATTCCGACAAGCTGGTGACCTATGTGCCGGCCACCGGCGGCACTGTCGGTGGCATGGGCCGGGATATCGAATACAGCAAGAACGCCATTCCGCAGATGCCCTCGGCATCGGATTATCCGAAGGCCACTTCGCCCCGCTTTATCGGCCGGCCGCTCCAGCCTTTCGAACCCGGTCAGCGTGTCGAATACGACAATATCGGATCGGTCGTACGGGATCGCATCAACACGCTCAGCCGTCTTACCGGCAATTCATCCTTCTATCCCGAGCAGAATTTCGCAGAAAAGCTTCTGATAGACCCCACAGGCCGCGCCCAACTGGCGAAGGCGGAGCAGATCATCAACCGACTTTCCACCGACGCGCGGCCCAAGCAGCTCACCGACGTCAGGATGATCTGAGGGGTGTCGATGCTGTTGACGGATCTCCTGAAGCCGCACGGATTGATGGGGCGCATGCGCTGGCCGCTGGTTGCGGCCGCTCTCGTCTGCGCCATGGCCGCAAGTGCGGCCGGCATGGTCGGTGCCTCTGATACCACCGATCAGTCCCTGCTTCAGATCGAAGAGGTGGCGTCGCGCCTTTCCGGCACGCCTGCCGCTGTCGACAATGTCGCCAAGGCTGCGGCCGATCGGGGCATTTCGGCGACTTCGGATGCGCAGCCGCTGCTTGAAATGGCGGCGCGGTCTTCCTTCAAGGCCGACAGCATGCTGGCCGAAGTATCGAAAGCCGTCGGTGAGGCCGGCGACGATGCCGTCGACCCGAAAGCCTTCGCCAAAGCGGCAGCGGCTTTGGAAGAGGGGCAGGCGAAGGTCGCGCGCATGTATGAAGCGCAGGACCAGACCGCGGCGAAGGATATCGAAACGCGTCTTGCCGACCCGGTCAACGGGCCGCGTATCAATCGGCTTGCCGATCTGATGGCCGGCCCGGATCTTGCCGTGGAAACGGCTTTCACCGCCCAGCTCATGTATCTGTCCCTGGAGACCCTCTCCAGCTCCGATGCCGGGACACTGGCGTCCGCCCCGCAGGACAAGCTGCAATCCGAGATGAAGAGCGTGATCTCGTCGCTGCGTTCGAAAAGCGAGAACGAGAAACCGCTTCCCAAGGACATGGCACGGGCGAATGAAAAGGCGCGGCTGACCTTCGTGCTCGCCACCCTGTCTCCGGAAGATCTGTCGGTGCTGACGGATTTCTATGAGAGCCCCGGTGGAAAGGCCAAGCGCGACGCGCTCATCGAAAGTTACAAGCAGGTCTCCGATCAGGCCAATACAGAAATGCTGGGGCAGTATTTCCAGGCACTGGCGGATTACCTCAAAACCCATCCTCGGCCGCAACAGCAGCAGTAATTCGGCTCCCAAGACGGAACGTGATGTTATGGACGATTTGCAATCCCTCGCCGCCGATTTCATCCAGGCGAACCGTATTCTGAAGATCGTCTCGCCACTGGGTGAGGACCAGCTTCTGCCGGAGCGGGTGACGATCGAGGAAGGCATTTCTTCGCTCTTCGAGATCAAGCTGTCGGCGCGCGCCAAGAAGCCATCCGTCAAGCCGGAGGAGTTGATCGGCCGGCTGATGGATGTCTCGGTCGAGGTGCAGCAGGGCGAGGATGGCGGCGGCGTGCGCCGGCCGTTCAACGGCCTGGTGACCGAACTCAACGAGGGACCGCCCATCACCCGCGGTCTCAGATCCTATTCCATGGTGCTGCGGCCGCAGATGTGGCTGCTGTCGCGCCGTTCCGACTGCCGCATCTGGATGGACAAGACGTCGGTCGATATCGTCGAGGCGCTGTTTTCCGAGCACGGCATTCCGGCGCCGGATACGACGGGCGTGGTCACGCCACCGCCGCCGCAGCATTATTCGGTGCAGTGGAACGAAACCGACCTTGCCTTCCTCACCCGCCGCTTCGAGGAGGACGGCCTGTTCTACTGGTTCTCGCATGAGGACGGCAAACATAAGCTGCATGTCGCCGACAGCCCGAGATCCTGGCTCGGTCCGTCGCCCTCGGCGCAGGGCGAGGGGCGGGTCCGGCTGGCGCAGGGCTCGGCCGACCGCAACCACATCACCGAGTGGAGCCGGCGCTATTCCTATGTGCCGGGCCAGCGCGCCGGCGCCGACTGGAATTTCGAGACGCCGCGCATGGTGCCGGGCACCATGACCCCGTCGCTCGTGCAGATGCCGGAAGCGACCAAGCGCGAGCTCTACGAATATCCGGCGCGCATCTCCTCGGTGGCCGAGGCGGAGCGGGCGGAAAAACTGAGGATGCAGGCCTCCGAAGCCGATCACGACCGGGTCTTCGGCGGCTCGACATCCCGCATCCTGGAGGCGGGGCGCCGCTTCACCCCCTATGAAGTCGCCCATCCCGACCATGCCTATGAGGAGCATGTGGTGGTCAAGGCGGTGCATACCGTCGTCGACCGCTCTTACGAGACGAACAGCAACGAGCCGGAATACACGAACACATTCGAGGCGGTGCCGTCACGGGTGGCGATGACGCCGCACCGCGAGACCAAGCGGCCTCGGATAGAGGGCACGCAAGTGGCAATCGTCGCCGGCCCCTCCGGCGAGGAGATCCATCCCGACCAGTACGGCCGCATCAAGCTGTGGTTCCCCTGGGACCGGAAGGCCAAGAAGGACGGTTCCGACACTTGCTGGGTGCGCGTCAGCCAGGTCTGGGGAGGTGGCACCTGGGGTGCCCAGGTCATCCCGCGCATCGGCATGGAGGTGATGGTTGCCTTCGTCGACGGTGACCCCGACCGGCCGCTGGTCACCGGCGTGGTGCCCAATCCGAGCAATACGGTTCCTTACGACTTGCCGGCCAACAAGACGCGCATGGTTATGCGGTCGAACACCCATAAGGGCACCGGCTTCAATGAGATGACCTTCGAAGACGAGGCCGGCCAGGAGAACATGTTCTTCCACGCCCAGAAGGACCAGACGACGCGAGTGCTGAACGACCGCACAAAGCGCATCGACCGGCACGAGGTTTCGGCGATCGGCGCGAACCGGACGGTCGAAGTCGGCGGCAACCAGAAGCACGAGGTCGGCGGCTCGATGAACACCGTTGTCGGCGGCACCGGGCCGATGGCGATGGCGTTGATGGGGGCGGTCAGCGGTCTCTCCGGACATACGGCGGGGCTCTTGGCGCAGGCTGGGCAAATTGCAGGCGGCGGTGGGCCGGGGCTTGCGGCCTTTGCCGGCACGCTGGCGTCTTCAGCGCTGGGTTTCCTTGGTGCAGGCGGACTGGGAAGCCGCGAGGGCGTTGTGTCCGGGCCGTCACCGAGAGCGGATGCGGGTACGGCGCTGGCTGGTTCCGGCACGGGTGTCGGCGACGCGGCCTCCAGCCTTTTTCCGCTGCCCGGCATCATGAACACGATTGTCGGCTCGTTCAAATCGGACACGATCGGCATTGCCCGTGCCGAGCAGGTCGGCGTGAGCAAGGTGACCAATGTCGGCCAGACATCGCTGGAGAGCGTCGGCAAATTCAAGAAGATCGCCGTCGGCGAGGAATTCGTCATCGAATGTGGCGATTCCAAATTCATCATGAAAGCCAATGGCGAAGTGATCATTCTCGGCAAGACGTTCAACTTCGTCGCCACCGAACACTTCCAGATGCGCGGCAAGCCGATCGATCTGAACTGAGGAGGTTCGCTTGGAACTGATCAACCGGCTTCCCTTTCCGGCTATGGCCTTTCGGCAGTTCGATGCGAATGGGGACTTGGATTGTGTCGTGTCGGTTCGTGGCACGTTCGAACATGTTCAAAACGACAGATTGCGGTTACGTCGCGAGCAGGAAGACTTCCAATGGGAGGACGCCTATGAAGGTGATCCCCATGCCGGCCCTCTCCTGCGTCAGACCGATCTCACACCAGAGAAGGTCGGCACCGACATCACTTTCCTCGGCAATGCCTATGCGCCGGGCAGCACTCCAGCATCGTCATGGCAGGTCGGTCTGCGCGTCGGACAGCTCTCCAAAAGGCTTGAAGTCCATGGCGCGCGCTTCTGGCGCCCCGTCATCAAGGAAAAATGGGCCGGCTTTTCGGCAAGGGAAGCCAAGCGGGTGCTGGCGGATTGGCATCTGAGCGAAGCAGAACCGGCATCTTCGGTGCCGATCTGCTGGAGCAAGGCCTATGGCGGTCAAATTCCCGGTACGGGCGATCCGCAAACCGAAACGCCCGCCGATGTCGAAGCGCGCAATCCGCTCGGCTGCGGCATCGTCAATCTCGACATGCCTTGGGATCAAGCGCCCGTCGCGGCACCGCAAATCACGTTGCTGGGACAGACGCTGAACTGGCGCGAGCCCACCGAACCTCAGGGACTGGGCTTGGTGTCGCCTTGGTGGCGATCTCGTCAGCAACATGCCGGGACCTATGACGATGTCTGGCTCAACGAGCGTCACCCGCTTCTGCCGGAAGATTTCGATGCACGCTTCTGGCAATGCGCTCATCCGGATCTCGTTGCGGCCCCTTATCTGAGCGGGGACGAAGACTACGAACTGGATCATCTCCACCCTAGCTTCGCCCAAGCCACAGGGCGACTGCCGGGGATCACGCTGGGCGTCCGATGTGTCGGCCAGGAGCGCGATGAGTGGTATCTGCTCTCGCTGGACGGCGTGCATTTCGACTGGCGGAACGACAATCGAGTGATGCTGACCTGGCGGACGCGCTTTCCGCTTCAGGAGGCAGGCCAAACATCGCTTACGTTGACGCGGGTTCAAATCAAAGCGGCGGATGATGCTCATCCCGACGGAGCAGCGGCATGAGCATTCCGCGCGACAACTATGTCGGCGAGCCCGACTATCCCACGCCCTGGACGACGAAGCAGCCGCGCGAAGGGCTCCGCGATATCGATGAAGCACGGATCGTTTCGCTGTCGCCGGATGTGTGCCTGACGCCGATAGGTTCTTCGGTCGTTCCCATACCATACCCGATCGTCGACTATTGTGGGCACGACAAGGGCTATACGCCATCCGTCCGCTTCACTGGCAAGAAAGCCATGGTCATGCGCTCCTGCACCACGCATGTCCATGGCGACGCTCCGGGCAATCGCAAGGGCGTTAAGTCAGGCGCGGTAGAAGACATCTGCGAGCCGATCGAGCATGCGGATCAGGTTCGAGCCGAGGGATCTCATGTCATCCGCCATCTCGACCGCTTCTGGATGAACAATCGCAATACGCAGGGCGAGGCGAATTTTGTGCGCGGTACCGAGACATTCGCGCCGCCTGAAGACGATGATCCCATTCCCGGCTCACTGCGCTGGAAGGGTAGTGACGAAGGCAAGGTCGTGAGCGACGCGTCACCCGAACCGCTGATAATGGGGGCTCAATACGCGGATGCGGGGAGCGCTCTTCGCAAGGTAGCGCCGCAGCAATCGGCAGGAAATGCGCAACCGGCAACCCAGCCCAAGCCGCTGCCGCAGCCACAGCGGCCGCAAACGACCCGACCTTTTCCTCCCGCCGCGAATGACAACGTTTATCAACGCCGCGGAACCTTCGGACGCCCTTTGCCGACAGGAGCGGGCCGGGTGCTCGGTTTGCTCGGCCTTGCGCAAGCCGGCTACCAACTCGGCGACATGGCGGGACGATGGTATGTCGGACCGGATGGTGTCATGGCTCGGGCGATCGGGGACCATTTGCGCGGGCAAGTCCCTATTACGTCGACGCAAGCGCAGGAAATCAGCAATTTGCCCTGGCATATGCGGGAATGGTTTTCCGGGAATGCGACCATCCTCAATGCCAATGACATTCTGGCGTTGAAGGCCGGTGTGCCGCTCGATTTTCGCACGATGGATCCCGATGATCTCGCCGACCTGCTCGAGGCGCCGTGGCCCAGCGCCGAGCAGTTGCGGAAAAACGCAGAGCGCATCGGTGAGCGCCGGGCGCCTGCAGCACTGCCCGTCCCGGAAAACGTCCGCGTGGAGCAGGAGCGTGAAAAGCGGAGATGCCGGATCGACACCTACGAAAAGATGGAGCCGATCTGCAAGAGCATCGGCATGCAGGCCCATCATATCGTACCTGATTGGACCTTGCGCTATGGCACCCGCAAGGAAGCGATCGTCGGTGAAAAACGAATTCCGAATATGCCCGGTTTCTGGCAAGGGCAGAGCATGTGCGTCGTCGGGCAGGCAAGGACGCAGGGAACCGAACACAACGATTCTCACCTGGCCGATGGGGCGATCGAGGCGCTCGGTAGAGATTCCAATCCGCCGTTCACCGCAACTTTGGATGATGTTAAGGATGCCTCTATCGACGCGATGACGTCCGTTCGGCCGGATTGTGCCGCGCAGATCATCGCTGCAGTCAATGGCGAGTTCGCCGGGAGAGACCCCAACCAACTGTTGCGAGCCAAACAGTATCCGCCTTTGCCCAGCGACACGCTCAATGCGTTGCAGACGGGTGCCAAGAGAGGTGCAAATGCAAGACCTTAAGAGTGCGAGCAGCATGATAGAATTCACTCGCGCCTGTGCCCGCTCCGATGATGTCGTCGTGATCAATGCCGTCATGACAGGATCTGACGTCTATGCTCCAGAATCCCGCATCTTTCGCTTCGAACACGACGCCCGGATCGGAGAACAATGGTATTATGACGACTTCGATTTCCATATGCAGGACATCACCTTATTCAGCAATCCGGAAATCGACGCTACGACCGACTATCTCACCTATATGTCTTCTGAGGGGGATGTTTATCACGCTTGGTGGAAAGGAGACTTTCGCGAAAAGATCCCGGGCGCGGGAACCTGGGTGGCAGACGCTAAAGGGCATGGACGAATGTCAGCAATTACCCAGGTCGGAGGCAAACTTTATGCATGCGGACAGGGTGGGCAAATCTATCGGCGACACGGTCGGGACAGTTGGAGCCTTCTGACTGATAGATTGCTGTTCGACATGGCCAGCTATCAGAAGAAAAAAGAAGTAAGGCCTCGCACAGATGATCCGGACTACCTTTCCTGGCTGAGGGACTTTCAGAAGCAAGCGCCCAAAAACATTTCTCTGAACGCTATCAAAGGCTTTTCGGAGGATGCGATATATCTATGCGGATCAGAGGGACCCCGGCCCGTCCTCTATTTCTGGGACGGTTCGGAGCTGCATGAGCTGAAGGTTTATCTTGAGGAAGCAGCGCTGACGGGCATCCACATTGAGCACGCGGATAGCGTCTGGATATGCGGACGGGAAGGCGTGCTACTGCACGGCAGCTATGCACGCGGGTTCACGCCAGTCAATCTGCGTCAACAGCTCAATCTCTTTCACATGATTACGCCCTATCGAGGCAAGCTGATATTGCCGTCGAGCGTTCGCCCGGGCGGCCTGTTCGAACTCGCGCCCGGCACGTCCGATCTGCGCCGGTTTTCCCCCGCTCTCCCTAAGCTGCGCGGTGAATACATTTTCTATGCGGGGGCTGTCGGTGATGTTCTTTGGGTTGTCGGTCAGAAGGATATTTTCCGCTTCGATGGGAATGAGTGGGAGCGGATTGAGCATCCTGATCTTTAAAACAAGGCATCTGTTGCCCACGGGTGTGGCTGATGCTCATCCCGACGGAGCAGCGGTATGAGCATCCCGCGCGATAACTACGTCGGCGAGCCCGACTATCCAACGCCCTGGACGACGAAGCAACCACGTGAAGGTTTGCGTGATCTTGACGAGGCAAAGATCGTCTCGCTGTCGCCGGATGTATGCCTGACGCCAGTCGGCTCTTCCGTTGTTCCCATCCCATACCCCATCGTCGACTATTGCGGGCACGACAAAGACTACACGCCATCTGTCCGCTTCACCGGCAAGAAGGCAATGGTCCTTCGGTCCTGTACGACCCACGTTCATGGCGATGCGCCGGGAACGAAAAAGGGGGTCAAATCCGGCACCGTTGAAAATATTTGTGAGCCGATCGGTCATGCCGACCAGGTACGTGCCGAGGGTTCGCACGTCATCCGGCATCTCGACCGTTTCTGGATGAACAACCGCAACACACAGGGTGAAGCGATCTTCGTACGTGGGACGCAAACTTATGCGTCGCCTGAAGACGACGATCCCGTCCCTGGATCGCTACGCTGGAATGGCAGTGACGAAGGCCGTGTCATCAGCGATGCCTCACCCGAGCCGCTGATCATGGGCGCGCAATATGCGCAAGCGGCGCCTGCAACGGTGCCTCAAACGGTTCCTGTGCCGGCCCGACCTGCGCCGATGCCACGACCGCCGGGGCAGGTCATCCGGCCGAATGTTCCGCAGTGGAATAGGCCTCCACCCCGGCCATCCATCAAAGTTGGCAAATGGGTCGGAAGGCTCGGCCGATTTGGTAGGGCAATGACTGGAGTCGGAGCTTTTATCGAGGGTATGTGGCCAACCTCGACGGCAATGCCGTGGTATGATGAAATGCCACAAGATGATTTCGAACGGGCGCTTTTCCGGAAGGCACGCGAACTTGAGGAGCAAGGCGTCGACGTTGATGACGTTCAGGAGTGGTTCCGATCCGAGCGCGCAGAGAACGCACGACGCCGGAGGCAACAGGAGACAGAGGAAAGGCAGCAACCACAACCTCTACCACAGACCCAGGGTGCGCGTGTTGACGAGGAAGGCTCACAACGTCGATGCATTGTTGGCCCCTACGAGGAGATTGAGCCGATATGTCGGGGCAACGCTCACCATATCGTTCCTGATATGGCCTATCGGTTAGGGCGGCGACCTGCCAAATCGGAATATGATTCCACTGAGAATCGTATACCCAACGCGCCGACGCTTAACCAGGGGATGTCGATTTGCTTGCTAAGTCGGCAGCACGGAAGCGATAGCGAAGGATTGCATGGAATACTTCGACAACGGTTTGCGGAACTCGCAAGCCCTGTACCGGGGACAGCGCCAATGGGGGCAATTTTAGCTGAAAGTATCAAAGTCATCGAGGATATTCCGGATTTGCCGGATGAATGCAAAGCGCTAGCTACAGCCATGGCAACAGGTCAAGTCGCATCAAAAACCGGATTTGCCGCTCCTGGGCGAACGAGGGAACGGCCACTTCCGTCCGGCGATGCCGAAACAGTACTGAGAAGGGGGCATTATTGATGAACGGCAGTGACTGGAAGGCAACAATTCAAGCCGCTGTGGCATTTGATGTCGACCGCTTTGCGATATGTCTTGGCGAGCTTGAATACGATGATCCATTTACTGCGATCATTTCCTATGACGGGCGATTTTCTCAGCCGTGGAGCAGAACGGATGTTCGGCGCGAGATCGTCGATATCAGCTATATGGAAGCCGATCCTACGGAAGGCTATGTACCGGTAGCGCTCAGTAACGAGGGCGACGTCTATGTGTTGAAGGACGAACATGCGGAGCGATCGAAGATCCCCGGGGCTGGGATTCTCAGCGAAGATGCTGAGGGTTTTGGGGCAGTCCATACGCTGGTCGTAGATGGACATAGCCAATATGTCGTCGGGGATAGCCGCCAACTCTATCGCAGAGAGGGCTTTGGAACGTGGCAACGGCTTTCTGCGAACAAATCCCGAGAGGACGGTTATGAGGCCGAACATTTCGGAAAGGCGGTTTCCCTAGACGGTTCGCTTGTCATCGAAAGTGTTCAGAGACCTTATTCTGCACCAAGCGCTGCGCAGCTCGATCCTAAAAGTTGGGAAAATGTCAGCCCGGAGCAGTTTCTAAAGATGATGAAGGAGCAACGGTCCGAGCGCGTCACAAGGCCACGCATGCAACGCGTCTATCATTATCTTGATGGTGTCTTCTCAAGACTATTAGTTCCTGAAGATTGCGTGATCAGAGGGCTGTATCGCGACCCGGAACATCGTATTTGGCTTTTGGGCGTGGCAGGTCTGATCCTGGAGGGAACCATCGAAGGAGGATTTGAGAAGGTCGGCTTCCACGGGGATACGGAAACGTTGTTCAGCGCCGCGTGGTATCGTTCTGAGCTGCTTGCGGCTACCGACGACGGTCTTCGCCGATTTGACGGCCATAAGCTCGGCATCGTGAAACCCAAACTAAATTCCGCAGCTATAAACCGAAATGTTCCTGCACCTCTGAAAATTCAATCTTTCGATAACACGCTGATTTATTTCGACAGGAAGCATGGCGTCTGCAGGTGGGACGGGCAATCCTGGGATTGGTGCGAGATCCCGCCGTCACTTCTGCAACGCGAGTTCAAAGGCTTACCTGCCAGACGATAGGGCTCGTCTATCGTATCCTTGCAGCCATACCTGTTAATGGGCGGACGTACGTCAGTACAGCCACCGGGATGCGGAGAAGTCCTTGATCGCGATTTGAAGGAGGTACGACTGATCGCAACGGAGTTTTTTGAGGCGCGAGGCAAACTCCACGAGGCCAGGAGGATTTCCGAGGCCGAGGCGGAAATTTCCGCCACTGACGACGAAGATTTCGAGACGTTTTACGGAGCATGGGAGCCAACGCTTTATGCCGCGACCATGGCGGACGACCGATATTTTGCGCTTTTGATCGGCGGCCCGCGCTGGGACGATCCCTATACCATCATCCTGACGCGCGACGCCGAAGCGCAGACATTCTCCCGCCTCGATGTGCGGCGGGAATTGCGGGATGTCAGGGTCGTGCCGCGGACCGATGACGTAGGTGAACCGTCTTACGTGACGCTCAGCTTGAATGGCGACATTTATGTGATCAGTCCGAAAGGCGCCGAGCATTCGGTCATTCCCGGGACACAAGCCGAATCTGATGACGCACCCGAGATTTTGTTCAGTTCCATTCTGCCGGTCGGGGATCAATGGCTGGTCGCTGGCAGCGAAGGTTTTCTGAGGCTTGGCAAGGAAAAATCCTGGCAAGATATCTCTCCTCCATTGGAGACGAAACATCCCTATAAGGTTCCCGATTGGACGATTCTCGGCACTAACCGCGATGGCGATATTTTCATTGTTGCCACGCAAGCAGCGAGCACGCGGCATTTCAATCTCTATCCCGGCCATCCACTTTATCGAGAGGATATGTCCGAGGAACAAGAATTTCAGCTCCAGAAGAAGCTTTATGCCGAAATGGACAGCTATCCGCGTCTGAAAACACTTTTCACCGGCCGGCCCGGAGCCTGGAAGCAGCAGGCACTGCCGGATCGTATCGCCCGGTCTCTTCCCGCTTATTCCTATGTTGCTGATATTGAGAGCGGTGGAAACGAAGCCGACTATGTCATCGGTTCCGACGGCTTGGTGATGAAGGGTAATCCTCAAGCCGGCTTTACCGACATTTCGTCAATTACCGACCGCGAGAAGAATTTCAAGGACGGCGCTTGCTGGCGCAACGAAATGATCCTTGCAACCGGCACCGAACTGTTCCGGTTCGATGGCCATTTTGCAAAGCCATTCGCGCCCAAGGTGAAGATGCGCTCTGCCCCCTTCGTGCTGCAGCCGAGCGCGATCTTCGTTCAAAACGATAAGCTCTACGTGTTCGACTACGGTCTTCGCTATTACACATTCGATGATCAGGGTTGGAATCAACACGACATTCCGAAAGAGCTTTCGCAGAGGCCGTTCAAGGGCGGTGGCGGAAAAGGACCGCCTTGACCAAATCGCGCGGCTGACGAGCTTCACGAAGTCTGTCAGTCAACTCGTTCGGGAACGAAAACGTGGCTGAAAAATCAAACTACAACATCTTTGAGATCAAGTGGTTCGACGAATTTCTCTCGGCTTACAAGATCGACAATGTCATTCGTCCGAGCGCGGCTGATGTGGAGGCCTATCGGGGAAAACTGCCGGATTTTCTTCTCCGTTTCTGGACCGATCATGGTTGGTGCAGTTGGTCCGACGGCCAATACTGGCTCTGCAATCCCTCCTTGCCTAAGCCGGTGCTGGACTATGTCTTTCGCGGTGATCCGGAACTTGATCCGAAAGAGATGTACGCCTTTGGCTATACTGCCTTCGGTGAGATCGATATCTGGTACGGCGATGCCATGATTAGGTTAAACCTGCCGAGGGGAGAGGTGGCTGTCGACAATCGAGGATATAACGAGGAATACCAACGCCGGTGGACTGATGAAGTCATGTTGGGTCTATGTTTCTCAGGTCGATTTGCGCCGGTTACTCCGCCGTGGGAGGACGAAAATCAGAAAAACATGATGCCTCAGGCTTTGGAAACGCTGGGGCCTCTCGCATGGGGCCAAATCTACGGTTTTGCGCCTGCACTTAGTTTAGGCGGCCGCAACATTTTGAAGAATCTTCAGAAGATGCCATTGGTCGAGCATCTGGTCTTTCTGGCTTCCATGGAACCGCCAACCTATTACGACTACACCCCACCCGCTCGGGGAGAACGTGGTCTTGGTACGGTAACGCCGAGCCGAACGATTGGGCCACAGAGCCGATGAGGCCGCGGCTGGTAGATTCCGCCGAGGCGAAGAGTATTGGCTCATTTTCTGACCGCGGTTTGGGATACGAATGACCGCAGCAGAATTTCTTCAGGCGCGAGGTAAACCCAACGAGGTAAGACGAATTTCTCAGCCCGACGCGGAAAGTGTCATCGGGCGCGTTCCGGAGGACTTGCGAGAGTTCTGGATGCAATATGGCGTGGGGTACTATGCGAACAGGAACTACTGGCTGTGCACACCGGCTCTTTTCGAGGGTTTCTTCCGCGAGATACTGGCCAATGTGCCGGAATTGAATGCCGATGACCTCGCCGCCTTCGGATATTCGAGCCTGGGAACCGTCAATCTGTGGCATAGGGCAGGGCGGCATTTCAGATTTTCGCTCGATGTCGCACTGCTGATGGATTTGACGAGCCGAAGCCGAACCGATCCCCCACCCCATGATCTGGAGGAGATCTATCGCGCGGCCGGTGTGGACATGCCTCAAAACGCGGTTGAGCTGTTTCTCGAAGCCAGGTCTGCGCCGGAGAACATCTGGAACATATTGTTGGCGGCAACCAGTTCGGATTCATACAAGGCGATTTATGACGATAGCGGTAAAGCCCTCATGCCGCAGCTCCGCCGAAATCTCGGGGAACTCTCGCAGAGCGAGATCTATTTCGAGATAGGACTGCGGGGGGAAATACGGCTGACCGCTATCAAAAACTGAAAATTTCCGAGGCTGTCTCGCGCGTACCTGACGAGATTTACCATTCATTCGCGGTCGAAGTCGCAGGGCAGCAGCAAATTGTATCCCAAACGATCGCCGTCGGTAGCGTTCGATAATTTGCTTCGACGCCCCGACGGGCAACGCGTGATGTCCTGAAGGTCGGTCGGCACCTATTGAAGTGAGGAAATATGCAGCCGTATGATCCACTCCGCCTTGATGGAGCCATTGCCCTGGCGAAGGACACTTTCTGCATCGTGTTCAGCGGCAAGGACTACGAGGATATGCACTCGTATATCCTTGTTTACGAAGGGCGATTGGAACAACCTTGGTCTCGTTCCGACGTCCCGCGCAAGATCGATAGTCTTGCTGGTAAAGTAGGGGCGGATGGACGACCGATCATCTATGCCCTCAGCGATGAAGGTGATGTTTATACCCTACCGATGGGGCAGAATTCCTCCCATCGAAAAATAGAGGGCGCAGGCGTCTATTCCGACGATTCGACTGACCTTGGATACGTCAACTCAATAGCGCTGATTGGCGATGCCTTGTTCGTAACCGGCTATCATTCGCAGCTTTACCGACTGACCGATACCGACTTGGGCTGGTTTCATAAGGAAAAGCTGCCGCAAGCACCGGAAACCTACGATTATTTCGTCTTCGGTGATCTGAGTGGCTCGACCGAGAGCGATCTTTACATGAACGTGACCTATTCGCCGACAAGCACGAAACGAGAATTGACCGAAGAGGAAGAGGAGCGCGCAGCGGAACTATTTGAGCTAGGAAAAGCTGATGAGGCGCTGGCTATCCACCATGCTGCCGAAGGTCAGACGCGTGTCCTGGAGGGCCGCCTTTATCACTGGAACGGGCAGGAATGGCGGATCGTTGCCAAGCCGCGTTCGGGAAAATACTATCCGGAGCCTGCTACGCTTTCGGACATTTTCATGGAGTCCGCAGAGAAGGTCTGGGCGGTCGGCGGCAATGGCGTCATTTTGTGCGGGAATGCCGAACATGGTTTTCAGGATGTTTCTTTCAAGGGAAACAATGAAAAGCTGCACTCGATCACGAAATTCAAGGGTCGGATGGTGATAGCCTCAGACTACGCTTTGCATTGGTTCGACGGGCATCTGCTGTCACCTTTGAAGCCCGTCCTTGATCCGAGCATCAATCGCAACATTCCGAACCCGCTCAAAGTCCAGGCTGTCGATGATGTCCTGTATTATTTCGACTCGAAGCATGGCGTGCACACCTTTGACGGTGATCGCTGGACAGAAATCGAAATTCCACCTGAGTTGTTGGAACGCGATTTCAAAGGGTTGCCGCCTAAACCTCGATGACCCTGCCCCTGACGACGATGAAGATTTCGAGGAGCTGCCGAGCAATAGTCAAAACACGTCTATTCTGTCCGTTCTGCGCGCGAAAATACAGGGCTGCGGGGCGCCGAAGGATTTTCTTAAGCGTTGCCGCCTTGGATGGGATCGCTGTCTGTCAACGGATGATACCGGCTCGGTCACAAGCGGCAGCGGCGCAGTTGTTCGGCATGCAAACGGGAATACGACATGGTCCACGGCATTTGTGTTCTTACGATTCATTGCGGGTCTGATGCTCGCAATGCGTTGCGCTAAGGCTCGCTGCGCATGGTCGAGACCACGAACAGCTCCGGACGGAATATGGCGCATCAGGATCGAGCCGATGATCCCGACACCGGTGCGGCGGTCACGGATCCCGCAGATCAGAAAGCCAGATTCTGCGCCGAAGTCGCGGCATTGGCCAATGCTGCCATGAACGGGGATCTCAGACGGCGAATGAATGCCGACTATGCGGATCCGGATCTGCGTCGTTCGGCAGTGATCCTCAATGAGCTGATTTTGTCGATCGACGGCAACCTGTCCGATTTCAACGATGCGATGGCCGCTTTTGCGCAAGGGGATCTGCGCGTCAGCGTGCGGGCCAAGCACCGCGGCGCATTCGGGCAATTGCAGAAGAACTTCAATCTGGCCGTGGCAACGATCCGCTCGGTGCTGGGGGAGCAAGGTTCGGAACGGTTCACGGACAAGGCGACAAAATTCGGCCGGATGCTGGCAGCCTTCAAATCGAAGGGGACTGCGTTCGGAGTTCGGATTCCCGGCGAAGATGCGCAGCCAATTCCCTCGCCTCCCCACGATCTCTGGCTGAAGCTTGCCGACGCCCTGGACGATTTCTCGATCTGAACGGCCGCCGTGGCGCCGGTGCGCCGACCATTCGCGGCCGGACCGCACCGCAGTTGCAACAGAGCGCCCCGTCTCGGACCGGGGCGCCCCCATCACTTTGCCGGCGATGCCTCTCAGCCTCAGAAAGGATAGTGCTGGGCGGAATCCTCTACCGTGATCCAGCGCAGGTCGGTGAATTCGGCGATTGCCGCCTTGCCGCCGAAGCGGCCGTAGCCGCTGCCCTTGACGCCGCCGAAGGGCATCTGCGCCTCGTCATGCAGCGTCGGGCCGTTGATGTGGCAGATGCCGGATTCGATGCGCGCCGCAACCGCCATTGCCCGCTGGATGTCACGGCTGAAGACAGCTGATGACAGGCCATATTCGGTGTCGTTGGCGATGCGGATGGCTTCCTCCTCACCGGCAACACGAATGATCGGCTTCACCGGGCCGAAGGATTCCTCCGCATAGACGCGCATCTCGGGGGTGACGTGATCGAGCAGCGTCGCCTCGACCACGGTGCCGGAGCGCTTGCCGCCGGCCACGAGCTTTGCACCCTTGGCCGTCGCGTCGGCGATCAGCTCCTCCATTTTCTTCGCGGCGTCGAGGCTGATCAGCGAGCCGAGCACGACGTGGCCCCGGGGGTCGCCGGCCGGCAGCTGGCTGGCGCGGGCGGCCAGTTTGGCGACGAACTGATCGGCGATCGTCTCGTCGACGATGATCCGCTCCGTCGACATGCAGATCTGGCCCTGATGCATGAAGGCGCCGAAAATGGCCGCATTGACGGCGCCGTCGATATCGGCGTCGTCGAGGACGACGAGCGGCGCCTTGCCGCCGAGCTCGAGAAGGGCGGGCTTGAGATGCTTGCCGCAGGTCTCGGCGATGATCTTGCCGACCTTGGTCGAGCCGGTGAAGTTCACGCGCCTGACGGCCGGATGGGCAATCAGCGCGGCGACGATCTCAGGCGCATCCTCGGGCGCGTTGGTGAGGACATTGATGACGCCGGCGGGCAGGCCCGCTTCGGTCAGCGCCGTGGCGATCAGCCGATGCGTGCCGGGGCATTGTTCGGATGCCTTGAGGATGACAGTGTTGCCGCAGGCGATCGGCATGGCGATGGCGCGGGTGGCGAGGATGACGGGCGCGTTCCAGGGAGCAATCGCCAGGCAGACGCCGGCGGCTTGGCGAACACCCATGGCGAGCGTGCCGGGTTTGTCGGAAGGGATGATTTCGCCGGTGATCTGCGTCGTCATGGCGCCGGCCTCGCGCAGGATATTGGCGGCGAGCATGACATTGAAACCGGCCCAGGGTGCGGTTGCGCCGGTCTCCTCGATCATCAGCTGGGTAAACTCGCCGACTTTCGAATCCATAATATCGGCAGCCTTCATCAGGATGGCGCGGCGCTGACCGGGGCCGGTCTTCGACCAGGCGCCGAAGGCAGCGGAGGCGGCATTGACGGCCGCGGCAACGTCGTCCAGGTCCGCCGCTGCGGCGCGGCTTGCGAGCTTCTCGGTGAAGGGATCGATACGGTCATAGGTCCGGCCGGTGGAGGCTGCGCGGTCGGCGCCGTTTATGAGGAGGGAAATATTCATCGGAGATCTCCTGGGAACAAGAACTAGAAGCCGAGGACTTCGGCGTTGATGGACGCTTCGAGGCCGCCGTCGGCGGCAATGTTGGTGCCGTTGATCCAGCGCGCGCCATCCGAGCAGAGGAAGAGCACGGCCGGGGCGATATCGGCTGAGGTGCCGGCCCGGCCGACGCGGGTGATGTCGCTGTCGACCCTGGCATCGCCGAGCACGGCGCGGAACTGCTTGAGGATCGGCGTTTCCACCGGTCCGGGGCTGACCGCATTGACCCGGATGCCGCGGCTTTTGAACAGCGGCTGGCGGGCGGCGCGCATGGTCCAGAGCAGCAGCAGTTCCTTGGAGAGCGGGTAGCCTTGCTCGTCCTTGAGGCCGTGCTCGGCCACGATCGACGCTATATCGGGAAAGCCTTCGATTGATGTAAGCGATTTTGCCCGCTCGAGATTGGCGCGCCAGCCATAGCCGGCAATCGAGGCGACGTTGACGACGGCGCCGCCTTCGCGCAGGCGGGGTGCCACGGCTTCCGACAGGGCGCGAAGGCCGTAGAAATTGACGGCGAGCGTCGAGACGACACCGGTGCTGCCGGAAAGGCCGGCGACATTGGCGAGCGCGTCGAGGCGCGCCGGAAGCTGCGCGACGATGTCGGCAACGCCTGCTGCCGTGGACAGATCACCCTTGATGAAGGCGGCACTTCCACCGGCCGGTTCGCGCACATCGACGCCGATGACCTCGGCACCCATCTGGCCGGCCAGCTCGGCCGTGCGGGCGCCGATGCCGGAAGCCACGCCGGTCACCAGGATTGTTTTACCAAAAAGCATGAACGTCACCTTTCGCAAGAGAGTCGGGACATAAGCCGGCTCATTCTTCCCATTTGATTTTGTGCGGACCGGGCAATTTCAGCCGGTAGCCGACGGGCAGAAGTTGAAAATCGTAGCGGCGCTCGATTTCGCCCCACAGGCCGCGCGGCAGGTAGAGGGAGAAAATCAGGGCGGTGGCGCCGAGGCCGATCAGATACCAGACGCCGGCTGCGCCGAAGAAGGTCTCGATCACGAAGAACAGGATGGCGCCGAGGATGGCGCCCTCGAACTTGCCGATCCCGCCGACCAGCACCATGAAGATCATGTAGGCCGTCCACTGGACGCTGAAATAGGTCTTCGGCTGGAAGGTGGTGGCGGTTGCCAGCCACAGGCCTCCGGCGACCGCGATGCCGAAGGCGGCGAGCACGAAGAGCAGCCTCTTCGTCGCGATCACGCGCACGCCGACCGAGGTCGCCGCCTCCTCATTGTCGCGGATCGCCTGCATGGCAGCGCCCGCGCGGCTGCGCATCAGGATGAACAGCGCGCCGAGCAGGGCGGCCATGGCCGTCAATGCGAGCCAGTAGATCGTCGCCCGCCGTGTGCCGCTGTCATAGACGTTGAGCGAAATCAGCGAGGTTCCGGTTTCCCCCTGGATCAGCCCGTCGAGGTTGACGAGCAGGTGGGCGAGTGTGGCGACCACCCACATGCCGATCGCAAACTCGCCGCCCTTCAGGCGCAGCATGAACAGCGAAAGCGGGATCGACAGGGCGCCGGTGACGATCGCGGCGGCAAACAGCGCGACGAAGGGATTGAGCCCCGCATCGGCAAGCCGGATGGTGAAATAGGCGCCGAGGCCGAAGAACACCTGCTGGCCGACCGAAACCAGCCCGCCGAAACCGGCAAGCGCATTCCACATGGCGGCAAGGATCACGTAGATGAACAGCGCCGTCAGCCGGTCGATCGCGCCGGCGCCGAGCACGGCGGGAGCGAACATCAGCAAGGCGAGCACCGCGGCCATGGAGCCGAGCGCCACCCGAGACGATTTCGTCCAGCGCTCTATCGATATTCCGTTGGAGATGATGGTCATGTCGGGCTCCGGAGACGGGCGCGCAGCTTGAGAGAGGCGCCGAATTTGTCGAGAACCGGCATGCCGAATCGGGACAGCCTGATGAACAGCACCAGCAGGAACACGGCATGGCCGCCGATCAGAAAACCTTGCGGATGCAGTTGCGCGCCGAGCGATTGGGCAAGGCCGAGAACGATGCCGCCGGCAAGCGTGCCCCACAGCGATCCCGCTCCGCCGATCACGGCCGCCTCGAAGGCGAAGAGAAGCTGCGGGCCGCCGGCATAGGGGCTGAAGGTCGCCCGCATCCCGAGAAAGGCGCCGGCGATGCCGACCGTGACCATGGTGATCGCAGTGGCGACGGCGTTGACCCTGCGGGCATCGATGCCGACCAGTCCTGCCGTATCGGGATCTTCCGCCGTGGCGCGGATGGCGCGGCCGAGGGCAAAGCGGCTCAGGAAGAACTGCAGTGTGCCGAGAATGAGGACTGCCGTCACCATCATCATGACGGCAAGCTTGCCGACGAAGATGTGGCCCGGCAGCTGCCAGGAGGCATAGGACAGGTTGCCGATGAAGGGCGCGAGCGACCTTGTGTCGGCGCCGAACTGCTCGAACAGCAGATTGTCGATGACGATCGACAGGCCGAAGGTCGTGAGAATCGGCAGGAGCGTGCCGCCGCGGGCGCTGCGTTCCAGGATGAAGCGCTGCAGCAGCCAGCCGATGGCGGCCATGACCGGCAGCACGATCAGCAGGCCGTAGAAAGGCGGAATGCCGGCTTTGGCGGCGAGCAGCCACAGGCCGTAGGCGGCTGCGACGGCCAGGCTGCCATGCGCGAGATTGATGATCCGCATGACGGAGAACATGAAGGACAGGCCGCAGGCGATGACGGCGTAGTAGCCGCCGAGCAGAATGCCCTGGAGCAGGGTATTGATCACGATGCGCTCCTTTCGCCGGTTGCCCGGTGCAATCCGAAATAGGCTTGGGTGACGTGCTCGCGCGTGACGGCCGCCGCCGGCCTGTCGAGGACGATGCGTCCCTCGAGCATGCAGATGACACGGCTTGCCACGCTCATGGCGCGGGCGAGATCCTGCTCGACGAGCACGATTGTTGTTCCCGACGTCAGCAGCGCTTGGAGCTGGGCATAGACGCGATCGACGACCAGAGGCGAAAGCCCGAGCGAGACCTCGTCCAGGAGAAGAATATCGGGATTGCTCATCAGCGCCCGGCCGATGGCGGTCGCCTGCTGTTCCCCGCCCGAGAGGTGCCCGGTCTTGGCGTGGCGGCGGGGTTTCAGGTTGGGAAAGGCGTCGAGCACGCGATCGATGCTCCACGCACCCTTGCGGCCGGAGCTCTTTCCGAGAAGCAGGTTTTCCTCCACCGTCATCTGTGAAAACAGGCGCCGGCCTTCCGGCACCAGGGCGATGCCCTTGGCGATGCGCTTGTGGGACGGCACGGAAGCCAGATCTTCGTCGTTGAGAAGGACGCGGCCGGAGGACGGAAGGTGGGCGCCGGCGATCGATCTGAGCAACGTCGTCTTGCCGGCGCCGTTCGCGCCGACCAGCGCCAGCACTTCGCCTTTGGCAAGATCGAAACTCACGCCGCGCACCGCCTGCAGCAGGCCGTGGCGGACGTCGAGGTCGCGGATGGAAAGAAGGCTCATGCGGGTGTCCCTCCGAGATAGGCCTTGACCACCTCCGCATTGCTCATGACCGTTTTCGGTTCGCCATCGGCGATGATCCTGCCGGAGTCCATGCAGATCAGCCGCTCCGCCACCTGCAGCAGGATATGAACGATATGCTCGATCCAGACGATGCCGATGCCGCGGCGGCGCAATTCGAGGATGGTCTCGACGAGCTCGCTCGCCTCGCCATCGGTCAGGCCGCCGCCGATCTCGTCGAGCAGCAACAGCCTCGGCTGCGTGGCAAGCGCGCGGGCAAGCTCCAGCCGTTTGCGATCCAGCAGGCCGAGCGTATCGGCGGGGCGGTTGGCGACATCAAGCATGCCGCAGAGCGACAGCGAATCCACCACGCGCTCATAGGCCTCGTCGCGGCTGGCGTCATGGCCGTGCGATGCGGCGACGAAAACATTCTCGAAGGTCGTCATGCCGCTGAAGGGTTTGGGAATCTGATGGGTTCGGACGAGCCCGGAGCGGCAGCGTTCCGCCGCCGTCCGGTTCGTCACGTCGGCGCCGTCGAAGGTGATGCTTCCCTCGCTCGGCGGAAAGGCGCCGGCGAGCACGCTGAGCAGGGTCGTCTTGCCCGCGCCGTTCGGCCCGACAATGCCGACCGCCTCGCCATCGCCCATGGAAAAATCCAGATTCTCCAGGACCACGAGCGCGCCGAACCGCTTGTGGATCCCTCTGGCCGAGAGAAAGGCTCCTCCCGGCCGTCTTTGCGCTTGCTGCTGCACTTTGGTTATCCGTTGTAAGCGGTGAGCTTGGCGCCGACCGGAACGTTCGGGTCGGTGGCGTTTTCGGTGACGACATAATCGAGCGCGAATTTCGAGCCCTCCGGCGCTTTCACCCATTGCGTGCCGATGATCGGTCCGGGAGAAACGTTGGCGACGGGGCCGCTGGTGAAGTCGACCTTGCCGGCGATCGTCGTGGTCTTCAGCGTGCTGAGCGCCTTGGCGATGGCCTCCTTGCTCTTGACGTCGGCGCTTGCTTTCAGCGCATCGAAGCCGGCGTCGAGAAGCGCAAGGCTGGCGCCGAGCTGCTGCGTCCACTGCTTGCCGCTCGCCGTTTCATAGCCGTCGGCGAGTTCGGTTCCGGAGACACCGGTCAGCGTCGATTTGTAGGGGAAAGCCTTGTGCCAGTAGGCGGCGCTGCCGATGTTCAGCCCAAGGTCGCCGAGCGCCTCGATGTCGGAGGGAAACAGGCCCGTCTTGGCGATCTGGCAGATCTTGATCTGCTGGGTGAGGCCCTGCTGCGCGGCCTGGCGCCAGAAGGCGGCGAAGTCGGGCGGGATCGGGAAGGAATTGAAGATCTCCACGCCCTCCTGCCGGAAGAGAGCGATCTGCGCGGTAAAGTCGGTGGTGCCGGTTTCATAGGCGCCCGGATCGACGATGGTGAAGCCTTCCTTGGCGAGCGCCGGCGCCAGATGGGCGCGGATCGCATTGCCGTCGGCATCGTTGGGATACATGACGCCGACCTTCTTGTTGGTCTCGATCAGGTTCCACTGCGAAACATAGGCCTTGTGGAATTCTTCGACGCCGAAGCCGAAATGATAGGTCCACTTGAACGGTGAGGGCGCGCCGGGCTTGGCACCGCGGCCGAAATACCAGGCTTCCCAAGGCATGACCGTCGAGAGGCAGGGAATGCCGGCCGCTTCGCAGGCATCGGCCACCGGATTGATGGTTTCGGGGGTCGAGACAGCAAGCATCAGGTCGATCGACTGGTTGTTGATCAGGTCCTTTGCCAGCTGGCCGGCGCGCGAGGGATCGGATTGGGTATCCTGGTCGAGAATCTCCACCTTCCAGGTCTTGCCGCCCGCCTGCAGGCCGTTCGCCAGCGCCTTGCGCGCCAGGTCGAGCACATAACCGTCCGTCTCGCCGAAGCCGCCGAGCGGGCCGGTGCGCGGGCTGATGAAGCCGACCTTCAGCGTGTCGCTGCTTTGAGCAAAACCCGTGCGGCCGGAAAGCGCCAGCGCCGCGCCGCCCGCCACGGTCGATGCGATGAAAGAGCGGCGGCTCAGCGATGCCGCGTTGAATTTTCCGCTGCCGAAAATGCCGTTCATGAAATCATTCCTCCCTCTTGATGGGGCCTCCCAGCCCGTTCCCAATGTTCATTTCCTCAGTTCAGATCGGGTAGTGCCGTTTTCCCGATGCGATGGTGACCCATCGGAGCTCGGTGAATTCATCGATCGCCGCCTTGCCGCCGAAGCGGCCGTAGCCGCTTGATTTGACGCCGCCGAAGGGCATTTGCGGCTCGTCGGAAACTGTCGCCTCGTTGATGTGGCAGATGCCGGATTCGAGCCGCATGGCGACGGCAAGCGCGGCATTGACGTCGGCGCTGAAAACGGCGGCGGAAAGCCCGTATTCATTGTCGTTGGCAACCGTCACGGCCTCGTCGACGCTGCCGACCCGGATGATCGCGGCGACCGGCCCAAAGCTCTCCTCGCGGTAGATGCGCATGGCGGGTGTGACGTGATCGATGACGGTCGCGTCCATCAGCGTGCCGTTGGCCTGACCGCCGCAGACGAGCACCGCGCCTTTCTGCAGCGCGTCGTCGATGAGCGACCTGACGCGCCGGATGGCCTCGGCGTTGATCAGCGTGCCGAGCGGCGTGTTGCCGTCCTTCGGGTTGCCGGCGACGAGGGTTGCGGCTTTCGCCCGGAACTTGCCGACGAAGCCATCGGCGATCTCGTCCATCAGGATGATCCGTTCGGTCGACATGCAGATCTGGCCCTGGTTCATGAAGGCGCCGAAGGCGGCCGCACTGACGGCTTCGTCGATATCGGCGTCGGCCAGAACGATGAACGGCGCCTTGCCGCCGAGTTCGAGCAGGCAGCGCTTGAGATGCCTTGCCGCGGATTCGGCGATGATCCGGCCGACACGGGTGGAGCCGGTGAAATTGATGCGGCGCACGGCCGGATGGGCGATCAGGGCGTCGACGACGGCGGCGGCATCGCTCGGCGCATTGGAAACGACATTGACGACGCCGCGCGGAAAGCCGGCGTCACACAGGACGTCGCCGATCAGGCCATGGGTTTTCGGGCAGAGTTCGGATGCTTTGAGGATGACCGTGTTGCCGCAGGCAAGCGGCATGGCGACGGCGCGGGTGCCGAGGATGATCGGCGCATTCCAGGGGGCGATGCCGACGCAGACGCCTGCCGGCTGGCGGACCGCCATGGCGAGGTTTCCAGGAATTCCTGATGGAATGAGTTCGCCTGAAATTTGCGTGGTCATCGCCGCCGCTTCCCGAAGAATATCCGCGCCGAGCCCGCAATTGATCGCCGCCCATTGCGCGGTGGCGCCGGTTTCGCCGGTCATGGCGGCGATGAGTTCGGGGGTGCGCGCATCCAGGATATCGGCGGCGGCATTCAGCAGCCTGCGCCGTTCGCCCGGCCCGGTTTGCGACCAGCCCGGAAAGGCTGCTGCGGCCGCATTGGCTGCCCTTGTCATGTCGGCAACGGATCCTGCCGAGGCGATCGTCGCGACATCGCCGGTCAGCGGATCGATGCGTTCGAAGGTGGCTCCTTCGGAAGCATCCATCGCCTCGTTGTTGATCATCAGCTTTGCCGCGAACACTGTTCCACCCAATTCGTCACGTGTTGGCGCCAAGTGCCGGCGCCTGCATTGTTGCCATGGGAGAAAACGAGCGGACGCTGCGCCACAAGGGTCGCCTGACGATTCCTGCATCTGTTGAAGAGCCTCCTCCCAAAGGCTGATGAGAAAAGGTTACGCCGATCTGGCGTGGATGGAATGCGATTTATTGGGTTAATATTGTAATTATCCGGTGATATCAGCATTGTTTGACGCGGGAATGGAGGAGAGGCCTTGGCAACGGACGGCGGGATTCATCACTATGCCAGGGGCGAGTGGCACGGGCCGTCGCTGTCGCACCGGCGCATCCGTTTCCAAAAAGGGCTGTATGCCGATTTCTACCATTTCTTTCTGCTGGGGGAGGGGAGTGGGGAGCTCCATTTCGACAATGGCGAACACCGGCCGCTGCACGGACCGCTGCTTGCCTTCCTGCCGCCGCAGGCGCGGTGCGAGCTGTCGATATCAGCCGGAAGCGCGGCCCATCTGGTCGGCGCCTCGCCGCAGATCATGGTCGATGCGATCGGCGACAAGGTGGAATCCTATTCGCTGCGCATCTTCACCGAGCAGCGCAAGCTGGTCGAGGCGCTGGATCCCTCAGCAGTGGCCGAAATCAGCCCGCTGATTTCGGGCTTCGTGCGGGAACTGGGCGATCCCGCCCGCTCCTCCTGGATGGTCGCATCCGCCTATATCAGGCTCATTCTGATGGCGCTGTGGCGCGGCTCCGACGGCGAGAGAAGCGAGCAGCGCGGGCAGGGCGAAACCGGATCGATCCTGCAGAGATACCGGCAACTGGTCGAGGCCGGTTTCCGCCGGCACCGGCCGATCAGCGATTATGCCGCGGAGCTGGGCGTCACGGCCGACCGGCTGCATTCCATCTGCCAGAGGACGCTCGGCCGCTCACCGATCCAGCTCCTGCACGAGCGGGTGGTGCAGGAGGCAAAGCTGAGATTGGAACGATCGGCCCGCAATATCCAGGAAATCTCCGACAGCCTCGGCTTCCGCGACCCGACCTATTTCAGCCATTTCTTCAAGCGCAAGACCGGCCTCTCCCCCGCCGGCTACCGCGAGATCGCCCGCGCTTCGGCCGGCTCGGAAAACAGCATGCTGTCCTCGGGGTATGCCGACTGGCCTTAGGCTCGGGGCTTATTGCTCAAAGTAATAGCCGCCAATCTTGAGTCACAAATCATGCTCACGTGGAATCCCAAATCGGCGTAGGGCTGCTATGCGCCGCCACAAGCGGACGTTCGACAATCAGCGACCATAGAGGTTCTGTACGCTAAAGGTGCTGCCCAAATAGAGCATCTAACCCAATCGGACACGCAAACCGCATAAGCCTGCTATGTACGCAAAGCTATACCCCTGCGGACGCACCCCTATACCCGGCCATAATGCCCTTTCTGTCATACGGAAGCTGGTCCGGAAAGATCGCACGCTTTGCCGGGTGAGATTTTTGACGCGCCAGACAAGCAGCACCCCATGGGGGAAAGGGTCGCACAAAAGGATCTAAATACCCCCCCGTAAAAATTTTCCAGTTTTTACATCCGCCACCTTTGAGTGAGGCTGTTGGAATAGTATGGTCGATCAAATCAACCTGTGGGGGAAATCGTGAAGGCTACTGAAGCTAATTTATTGAAGTTCATACGTAAGTCTCCCCAATTTCTCATACCGATATATCAACGGAACTATTCTTGGACGGCTGACCAATGCAAGCAGCTGTGGGCCGACCTCCTTCGCGCAGGTAAGGATGATAAGATCAACGCCCACTTCATCGGATCTATCGTCTATGTTGAGCGTGCGCTATCAGCCGTTACCAACCAAGAAGGTTTACTGGTTATTGATGGCCAGCAGAGACTAACGACGACCTCACTCCTAATCGCTGCGCTAACTCATCACTTCGAAGCTCACGACGTTGAGGAAATACTGGATACCTTCTCTGCAAGAAAGCTTCGAAACTACTACCTCCTCAACCCGGATGAAGAGGGCGACCGACATTACAAGCTACTTCTTTCGGAGACTGACAAGAGTACGTTGCTGGCACTACTGAAGGGCATCGCACCACCAGAGGATGCAAGTAAGCGCATTGCCGAGAATTACCAGCTATTTCGGGATTGGATTGCATCAGAGCACGCATCACTGGAGGCCATCTGCAAAGGTTTGGCCAAATTGGTCGTGGTGGAAGTTGCCTTGGACCGTTCCCAGGATAACCCCCAATTGATCTTCGAGAGCATGAACTCGACGGGTCTCGAACTCAGTCAAGCAGATCTGATCCGCAACTACATCCTCATGGGCTTGGAACCAGCCTTACAAACTGAACTCTATGTCGACTACTGGCGACCAATGGAGCGCGCATTTGGGCAGGATGGTTATCCGACCCACTTCGATGCCTTCATGCGTCATTACCTTACTACGAAAACCGGCGATATCCCGAACGTACGAGATGTCTATACGGCCTTTAAGCGTTACGCTCGTGATAGCCAGAAAAGCATGCGCGATCTCGTGTCGGATACTCATGCCTTCTCAACCTACTATGCTGCTATGGCACTAGGCGCGGAAAAGCATCATGGATTGCGACAAGCCTTCCACGACCTCCGAGAACTCAAAGTGGATGTGGCATATCCGTTCCTTCTTGAAGCCTACGATGATTACCAACACGGCCTACTAAGCGCCGATGAACTCTTGTTGATAGTGCGGACGGTCGAAAGCTACGTGTTCCGTCGCGCAATCTGTGCGATGCCTACAAACTCTTTGAACAAGACGTTTGCTGCCCTTGGGAAGAGCATCGCCAAATCCAGCTATTTAGAAAGCTTTCAAGCAGCGTTTCTGATCATGCCATCTTACAGGCGCTTTCCTCCCGACGAGGAGTTTGTACGGGAGTTGAAGCAGCGCGACCTATATAGCTTTCCCCGTAGATCTTACTGGCTTCGCCGCCTTGAGAACCACAACCGCAAAGAGCGAGTCGTTGTCGAAGACTATACAATCGAGCACATCATGCCGCAGAACGAGATGCTTTCTGCGCAGTGGCGTACAGAGTTGGGCGATGACTGGCGACGCGTTCATCAAACACTGTTGCATACCCTGGGGAACCTCACCCTCACCGGATACAACAGCGAGTACAGGGATTACCCCTTCGCTTACAAGCGGGATAAAGCCACCGATAAGCTAGGCAATCTCATCGGTCTTGCGCAGAGCCCTCTAAAGCTGAACCAAGGACTGGGCCAAGTGGAAGTCTGGAACGAAGATGCAATCGTTGCGCGGGCGAACCGACTAGCTAGGGAAGCTTGCAACGTTTGGCCGATCCCTGAGTTGGACGACACAACGTTCAAGAAGTATGCACCAGAGCCTCAAACCAAAGCTGGCACGACGTACAGTATCGAGGATCATCCCCATCTGGCTTCCGGCCCAGTGCGCGAAATATTTGATGCACTGAGGGACGCGCTTTTGGCGCTCGATCCATGCGTTACGGAGGAATATCTGAAGCGTTACATTGCTTACAAGGCAGAGACAAATTTCGTGGATATTGTACCCCAAGCCAAACGCTTGAGGCTGGCGTTGAACATGCCCTTCCACGACATAGAAGATCCAAGGGGACGTTGCATCGATGTTACTGACCTTGGACGATGGGGCAACGGTGACGTAGAAGTGGGGATCTCTAGACTCGATGAACTGCCGTACGTCTTGGGACTTATACGACAGTCATTTGAACGTCAGATGGGTCAGGCCGAGGCGATCTAAGGAGACGAAGGCAATGCTGTCATCACCGCGGTATGATCCGTCATTGACTGCCGACGAGATCCGAAACTTCCAAATATTCTATCCTTATGCTCTTAGCAAAACCATGCTGGCCCTGTCTTCGGGGCACTCATTCGTCCACTACTGCAGCAGTGCTGCAGCGGCATCCATGATTGAGAACGAGCAAGTCTGGATGAGGAATGTTACATGGATGAATGATAGCTCTGAAATCGCACATGGCAAAATGTGCTTGGCTGCCGCACTGGAGAGCGATGTGGCAGCCGAACTAGCGGGCATACTGGATGGCTGCTTCCCTAACTTTACTGCCGATCTGCTTGGCATCCTGAACTCTTGGATACCGCATTTCGAGCAAGAAACGTACATCACCTGCTTGACAGAGCAGCTACCAGATGAAGAGCAGATGGGCAGGCTATCCATGTGGCGAGCGTATGGCGCGGGATCAAATCCAGTCGCCTTCGTGGTAAACAGTGGCCCATTCCTTCGCCCATCCGATGCACTGGACGCATATACCAGCCCTGTCGCATATTTATCCCCTACTCAATTCCTTGAGCAATTCACCAAAGTCGCCAGAAACATCATCGATAGCATCGATTACCTGCAGGAACGTGGTCGGGATCACGTGTTGGCACATCTCTTTGCAGCCTACAGGCATGCGATTATCTGCACAAAACATCCCAGCTTCTACGAAGAGCGCGAGTGGCGCATCATATATCAGCCGACATTTCAGCAATCTAAGCGGATAGTATCGGGCCGTGTTACAATTTCGGGATCGCCACAGCGTATATTCAAGATCCCTCTAATCGATGTACCAGAGGAAGGCTTTTATGGCGCTACACTTCCTGACCTTTTCCATAAGCTGCTGATAGGACCTAGCTCAACGTCCCAACAGCTAAAACGAGAATTTGTCGCATTACTCACTGAAAAAGGAGTGCCTGACGCTGCGTCTAAAGTGCAAATTTCTGATGTACCATTGCGCCTGTAAGTCGCCCCTTGAACTGATTGCCAAGTCCCTTGAACTCTAAGGAAGTCCTAGCCGTAGCAATAGTAGAATACAACAAATTTGAAATATGCCATATCGTAGGTTGTGGGAAGTGATTCCCCTGGAGGCGGGGCGACAGTCAACCGATGTTTCTCAAGCGACGCACACTAACCTCATTGAACCGCGCCGGGTTTGCCGGAGGCTCCAACTTCTGAGAAAGTGGAGCCGATATGAGCAAGACAACAAACAAATTTTCACCGGAAGTCCGCGCCCGAGCC
>Ga0207426_1000555_pt1 | contig 51462 bp, 42 predicted proteins | sample AraplaMF_Cvi_mMS_FD_184265 | JGI IMG/M metagenome (GOLD analysis project Ga0207426, IMG submission 184265) | Arabidopsis root microbial communities from the University of North Carolina, USA - plate scrape MF_Cvi_mMS (SPAdes) (version 2) | ecosystem: Host-associated > Plants > Roots > Endosphere... | reverse complement strand
TTGCGGACCTGCGTCATCCGAATAAGTAACATACATGGTAGTTCCCTGCAGCGCTGCCCGGTGCGGCATAAAGCTGGTGGTTGCCGAAATAGCGGTGAAGGTAGCTCCCCCGTCAGTACTCTTATAGATATTCGCGCTTCCGGTTCGGGAAACGCCTATGTATATGGTTTGAGTTGCCCCGCCCACTACGCTGCCTGAGGGATCATACATCACAAAACATATTCCGTTCTCATTGGGAGTGGTAGTTACGCCATTCCAGGCAAGATTCCAGGTAACGCCGCCGTCCGTACTCTTCCATAGTCCGTTAGCCCTGGTTCCACAGAATAATATGTTACTGTTTTTGGGATCTACGGCAAGGCGTTCTCCGTTCCCGCGTCCGTTCCCATTTCCATGCGCTTTAAATTTAGCCGTAACATCTGTATAGGTGAAAGTATTTCCTTTGTCTGTGGATTTCAGTATAGCCGTTCTTCCGTTGTTGATATAAGAGGTTCCGCAGAGCATATAAACATTATTAGCATTTTGCGGATCCAGCGCTAAGGCCTCCACTCCAATAAATCCATTTTCCGACTCGTTAATCCAGTCGAGCAGTTGAATCCATTTATTGTTCGCGGCATCCCAGCGATAGGCGCCGCCTACATCCGTGCGGCAATATCGGTCGCCCGATGTTTTGTGGGTAACAATTCCTGTCACAAATCCGCCACCACCAATAGGTGCATTCTTCCAGACATAGTTGGTTTGGGCCTTTACTTCATAGCCCCGGAACATGTTAATTGCAAGAAGCAAACAGAGAAAGGCAAGTGTCTTATGCCTGAACTGCGAGGATACGTTGGAGGACCTGGAAGGTCCGGAAACAAAAAGTAATGGAACGCTTTGTTTAAATGGTGTTAGTAATTTTGTTTTCATGAAGATTAAATGGTTTAAGTAAATGCTGCGTGGAAAATAAAAAGAAAGTCAGGCCCTTTGCCGGCGCGTCTTTATCGCCGGTTGGCCGGGTATTTTTTAAAATATTGCTATTGTGCCGCAACGCGACATTACATTGGGGGCCCCCCGAAAGGTTAGCTTCAACAGGTATGTTTTCATAACAGGAATCTTTACTCTTGACAGAATGCTGTAAAACTACGGATATGATTTTTGAGATAGGGTACGCTAATGTTGCAGATTGTGGCAGGAAATGTTTCAGATGTTGATTTTTATGGGGATTTTGCCGGAATTTCCTTTGTTACAAGTAGATAACTGGCCCGATATGGAGTAGTACCGCTGTTATCATTAATATTTTTATATTACCTGCGTTAATTGAACCATTAATGGCATCATTATGATGAAAATAAAAACTATTGTTACCATTGCTATTCTTTTCCTGTTATCGTTACGTACCGCCACGGGCGTGGCACAACAGCAAGAAATTGCCAGAGGTACTGTGCAACGAATAAAAGTTCACAGTAAACTATTGGAAGGAAATCTTAGTGGCGACAGCGCCGACCGGTACGTTTCCATCTATTTGCCTGCCGGCTATCAATCCGGAGGCAAGAAACGCTATCCCGTAGTTTATTTTCTGCACGGATATACCGATAATGATGCAAAGGTATATGGCTTTCAAAAACATTGGATGGCCTTGCCTTCTGTATTGGATACCGCATTTTCTAAAAATCCGGCTCATGAAATGATTATTGTTACCCCGGATGCTTACACGCTTTTTCAGGGAAGCATGTATTCCAACTCCATTACAACAGGAAATTGGGAAGACTTTATTGCCAGGGAGCTGGTAACCTATATAGATCAACACTATCGTACGCTTTCACAAAAAGAGAGCAGGGGGATCTGTGGTCACTCCATGGGAGGCTATGGCGCATTGAGAATCGGCGAAAAGAACCCCAATGTGTTTTCATCAGTATACCTGCTGAGTCCATGTTGCCTGAACTCGCCCGCCGGACCGGCAACGGCACTGACACCGCAGCTTCTTCGTGCAGATAGCATCAGGACGATTGAGGAGTTACGGCAGGCTGATTTTTTCACCAAGGCGCTCTTTGCATCCGCTGCGGCGTGGTCGCCTAATCCGGAAAATCCTCCCTTCTACCTGGATCTTCCAATAAGAAACGGAAACCTGCAGCCCGAAATATTGCTCAAATGGGATGCGAATCGTCCATTAAACAATTTAGATCAGTATATCTTCAACATCAGGAAGCTGAAAGCTATCGGCTTTGATGCGGGAGATAAGGATAAAGGTATAGCGGAAAGTATTGAAAAACTGGACGGCGACCTCAGGAAATACGGCATTGCACATTCGTTTGAAATTTATGATGGCGACCACATCAACCGCGTGGCAAAACGGATAGAAGAAAAAATGCTCCAATTCTTTTCTGAAAATTTATCGTTTTAACAGGTCCGGCAGTAAAAGTTGATACCGTGCAGGGAAATTTCCTGCACGGTGTTTTTTATTATATACCATGAGAAAAGCCCGGCGGCTGGTCATCCTTTTAGTGTTGCTAGTCACGATTAGTCAATATCAACTTTGCATAAATGAAATTTAATTGTTAATTTGACAATTATTCCACACATGTATATGAAAAGACTACTTATCTGGCTATTGGCATATATCCCGGTTACTTTAGCAGCACAATCAATTCAATTGGAAACATTTGCTCCGGGTGATGTTCGGCTGCAGCCCGGGCTTTTCCTGGATGCTCAGCGCACTGATGAAAAATATATTTTATCCCTGGACCCCGACCGTTTGCTGGCGCCTTTTCAGAAGGATGCAGGAATCCGTATAAAGAAAGAAAGTTATGGTAACTGGGAGAGCTGGGGGCTGGATGGACATATCGGTGGACATTACCTATCGGCGCTATCACTGATGTATACGGCCACCGGAAAGGACATTTATCTCCGTCGGTTACATTATATGCTGGATCGGTTGGAACAATGCCAGCTAAAGAATGGTAACGGTTACCTGGGTGGAATTCCGGACGGAAAAAAACTCTGGAAGCAAGTTGAAGACGGGAAGGGCGACGCCGTTACTAAAAGATGGGTTCCCTGGTATAATGTGCACAAAACTTTGAACGGACTATTAGATGCCTGGACGCTCACAGGCAGCACGCAGGCCCGCGGCATGCTGCTGCAGCTTTGCCGTTGGAGCAGGGAAGTGACAAGGAACCTCAGTGATGAGCAAATGCAGGTGATGCTGCAGACAGAATTCGGTGGGATGAACGAAATTTTTGCTGCTGTAGCAGCGCAAACAGGCGATACCAGCTGGCTCTATATGGCCAGGCGTTTTACTCATCAAAAATTGCTCGACCCGCTTAGCAGGCATACTGATGAGCTTACCGGGTTACATGCCAATACACAGATCCCCAAAGTTGTTGGTTTTATGCGAACCGGCATAGTAAGTCATGATGCTACCTTGGAAGATGCGGCTACTTTCTTCTGGAATACGGTGGTAGCGCGGAGAAGCATCTCCATAGGTGGAAACAGCGTACGTGAACATTTTCATGCTGTCGATAATTTCCGGGCTATGCTGGCAAGCCCTGAAGGACCGGAAACCTGCAATAGTTATAATATGCTGAAATTGACCAGGTTGCTTTTTCTGCATAATCCCGAACGTAAGTTTATAGACTACTACGAACGCACACTTTATAATCATATCCTTTCCTCCCAGCACCCCAATGGAGGTTTTGTATATTTCACCCCCATACATCCCATGCATTACCGGGTGTATTCTACCCCCCAGAATGCTATGTGGTGCTGCGTTGGAACAGGCCTGGAAAATCATGCGAAATATACGGAGCTGATCTATGCTCATTCAGAAGATTCGCTCTACGTAAATCTATTTATTCCTTCAGTACTGCAGTGGAAGCGCAAATCGATGACGCTGATACAGGAAACCCGGTTCCCCGAAGAAGAGGGCTCATTGTTAAGACTCACTTTAAAAAAGCCGCAGCTAACAACAATTGCTATACGCATTCCCGAATGGGTAAAAGATAAGATGACGGTTGCCGTGAACGGACAACAGGTTATTCCTGTCACCGGTGCTGCCGGCTACGTGTTTATTCGCCGTACATGGAGAAACGGGGATGTGGTGAAAATCCATCTTCCTATGGAAGCACGTGCAGAAGGCCTGGCGGACAATACGCACTGGGTCTCCTTTTTATATGGTCCTATCGTACTCGCTGCCGCTACAGATACGTTAAATATGCCTGGTTTGCATGCAGATACCAGTCGCTGGGCCCATATTGCCCGCGGCGATCTGCGTCCAATGTCGGCAGCCCCGGCACTGAAACTGAATGCTCCAGGTCCGGTCAGTTTGCAAAGCACGGGGAGTCCACTGGAATTTACTTTAGGGAATTTTATCTCCGAACCAACTTTCAGTCACCTTAAGCTGATACCGTTTTATCGGTTACACGACAGCCGCTATATGCTCTACTGGCCTTATGCAGACCCGGCAGGTAAAAGTAAATCACCGGTGGCCCGGGGCGATGAAGGCCAACATCTCGACAGCCTGACTGTTGACAGGGTGTATGCCGGCGAACAACAACCGGAGGCTGACCATCAATTTGAGGACGAGGGCAGCAGTGCAGGCGTTTCCGGCGATCAGCATTTCAGAGTAACGCAACATTCATTTACTTATACACTACAGGCGCCGGGAGCAGGAAAGTATCAATTATATGTCCGTTACCGTTATGCTAATGCGAGCGATTGCATGAGTGTTATCGTTGGAAACAAAAGTCTCGCGGAATTGTGTGGACAGGTAGATCCCGATATGAACGATCAAATCGCAATAGTGGACATCCCCGGCCAGATGTTGGCTACGGGTGGGGTGAAAGTAGCATTCAAGGCTGCTTCAGGGAAGGTTACACCACGTATCATGGAGGTTCGGCTTCTCAGGACCTGGTAGTTTCTATTGATTTTATTGGCGTATTTTTCATGTTTTATATGTTGATTATATTGAATATATCCTTTATGGTTTAAAATTATATATTTGTAGAATGAAATCATGGGCAGCTAAAATATTAATAATGCTGGCAGTTGTAATAGTTACAGCTCACAACATTATTGCCCATGATCATGATACCTATCGTATTGAACTGGACCATGACCATCAGGATGATCATCATGGAAAGCATAATACCAGCGATATCTTTGGCCTGAATGTAATTGACCACTGCTTTACAACAGAGCATAGCGACCAGATCGACCTGGGTTTCCACGGTTTACATTTTGTGCATCTGCAGGTTACCAGTACCCTACCGTCTGTAGATTGTATCATTTTACCTAAAACAAGCTATCAGTTAAGCCAGGAGTTTCCGCCACCGCCGGCATATTATACTTTTTCAGCTTTACGTGCCCCACCAATTTCCCAAGCCTGAATTTCACCGGTTTTATTAACCGGGATTCATATTTATGCAGGTATAGCCACCTGTATCCCGGTGATCCGCTTCATTTAATATTTCACTCACTTTAGCGTTGGCTGCTCTGACGGCTAAACACTTCGCCAATTCATTTGGATATGTTGAACAAGATTATTGAGTTCTCAATCCGGAATAAGCTCATTGTTGGGTTGCTTATTCTGGGACTGATAGGATATGGAGTATTTGAGGTAACGAGATTACCTATTGATGCTGTTCCTGATATTACTGATAACCAGGTACAGGTTATCACCGTTACCCCCTCTCTGGGAGCGCCTGACGTAGAACGATTGATTTCCTTTCCTATTGAACAGGCCAACAGCAATATTCCGGGATTAAACAAGATCCGCAGCTTTTCCCGTTTCGGACTTTCTGTTGTAACCATCGTTTTTGACGATGATGTGGATATTTACTGGGCAAGACAACAGGTAACAGAACGGTTGCAGGAAGTAAAAAGTCAGCTTCCTGCCGGATTGGGTATGCCTAAACTGGCGCCTGTAACAACCGGACTGGGCGAAATATACCAGTATTCGGTACGACCAAAGAAAGGCTATGAGGATCGGTATACAGCAATGGAACTGAGAACCATTCAGGACTGGATTGTACGTCGTCAGTTACTAGGGGTTAAAGGAGTTGCAGATGTCAGCAGTTTTGGCGGTTATCTGAAACAATATGAGATAGCAGTAGAACCAGCAAAGCTAAAATCCTATGGCCTCAATACCAATGATGTATTCAATGCCCTGGAAACAAACAATCAGAATACCGGTGGTGCATACATTGAGAAAGGCCCGACGGTGCTTTTTATCAGAAGTGAAGGTCTGGTTGGAAATGAGGAGGATATAAAAAACATTGTTGTTAAGAATTTGCCTAACGGAGTTCCGCTGTTGGTTGGAGATATTGGACAGGTTCGCCTGGGCTATGCCACCCGTTATGGTGCCATGACCTACAATGGAGAACGGGAAGTATCCGGTGCGGTGGTAATGATGCTGAAAGGCGCCAACAGCAATGAAGTGATCAAAAATATTAAATCCCGGATCGCCCAGATTCAAAAGACATTACCTGAAGGCGTCATCATCGATCCATTCCTCGATAGAACAAAAATGGTTAATAACGCCATTGGCACGGTTGAAAAGAACCTGTGGGAAGGCGCCCTGATCGTGGTATTCGTATTAGTATTATTCCTGGGGAATTTCAGGGCAGGGATACTGGTAGCATCGGTGATACCTTTATCGATGCTCATAGCAGTGATATTGATGAATACTTTTGGCGTAAGTGGTAATCTTATGAGCCTGGGCGCATTAGACTTTGGATTGATTGTAGACGGTACACTCATCATTGTAGAAGCCTGTATGTTCCGCCTTCATCATTCTCATAAAAAAATAATTACACAGGGAGAAATGGATGAATTGGTACTGCAGACATCCGGCCGTATGAGAAACGCGGCAGTATTCGGAGAGCTGATTATTTTGATCGTATACTTACCAATTTTTGCCCTGGCCGGAGTGGAAGGAAAAATGTTTAAGCCGATGGCCCAAACGGTGGCATTTGCCCTGATAGGTGCCTTTATTCTTTCGCTGACATATGTGCCGATGATGAGTGCGTTGTTTCTCAGTAAAAAAATACCGCAGGAACCAACCTTGTCTGATAAGGTAATGGCCAGGCTGGAAGCCAGGTATAAAAAAATGCTCAATAAAGTATTGAACTATCCTAAAATGTTGATTGGTTCAGCACTGGCACTCCTGGCTATTGCACTGATTGTTCTTTCGCAGCTGGGAGGCGAATTCATACCCCGCCTGGAGGAAGGTGATTTTGCAGTTGAAACCAGAGTCCTGACAGGGAGTAACCTGGAAACTTCTACCACAGCCGTTTCGCAGGGCGCAAAAATCCTGCTTAAAAAATTCCCGGAAGTAGAAGAAGTAGTAGGTAAAACAGGAAGTAGCGAAATACCAACCGATCCTATGCCTATTGATGCCAGTGATATGATGGTGATCCTAAAAGATAAAAAGGAATGGACATCAGCCAAAACATTTGATGAGTTAACGGAAAAGATGACAAAGGAACTGGAAGCGGTACCAGGTGTTACTTTCGGGTTCCAATATCCTGTACAGATGCGGTTTAATGAACTAATGACAGGCGCCAGGCAAGATGTGGTATGTAAAATATACGGCGAAGATCTGGACACACTTGCAGCAATTGCGGGCCGGCTTGGTTCCATTGTCAGTACCGTAAAAGGGGAAGCTGATTTGTATGTTGAAGCGGTTACCGGAATGCCGCAGATCGTTATTAAATACAATCGTCGTTCAATTGCCCAGTATGGATTAAACGTAAATGAGATCAATCGCATTGTAAATACAGCCTTCGCAGGACAGAGTACAGGACTCGTATATGAAGGTGAAAAACGATTTGACCTCGTTGTGAGACTCAGCGGCCAGCAACGTAAAAACCTGGAAGATGTTCAAAACCTGCTGATCCCAACAGCACAGGGTACGCAAATTCCACTCTACCTGGTGGCGACAGTCAATATAGAAGATGGCCCGAATCAGATCCAGCGAGAGGATGCACAACGCCGAATCATTGTAGGATTCAACGTTAGAGGCAGGGACGTACAATCAGTGGTCGAAGAACTTCGGAAAAAAGTGGATACGAAGCTGAAAATGCCACCAGGTTACTATGTTACCTATGGAGGTGCGTTTGAAAACCTTGAAGCGGCCAAGAAAAGACTGGGTATTGCGGTACCCGTTGCCTTGTTGCTGATTTTCGTGATGTTGTACTTTGCATTCAGTAGTGCCCGGCAAGGATTACTGATCTACTCTGCTATACCGCTGTCTGCAATCGGAGGAATCTTTGCTTTGGCAATTCGTGGATTACCTTTTAGCATTTCTGCCGGCATAGGTTTTATTGCCTTATTCGGCGTGGCGGTATTAAACGGAATTGTATTGATTGCTGAATTTAACAGGCTACATAAAGAAGGGTTGGATAATGTACGCGATATTGTATTGCAAGGTGCAGGAGTAAGACTCCGACCTGTATTGATGACAGCTTCCGTCGCTTCTCTTGGTTTTCTGCCGATGGCGCTTAGTAATGGGGCCGGCGCTGAAGTGCAACGCCCGTTGGCTACTGTAGTAATTGGTGGCCTGGTAGTAGCCACCTTCCTGACACTATTCGTATTGCCTATGTTATACGTCATCTTCGAGAAAAAACACCTTTTAAAAAATACAGGTAAACTACCTGGCGCTGCTATCCTGCTTCTGGGAACAATGATCCTTTCTGTTTCATCCGCCCGGGCACAGCAGCCAATATCTTACCAGGCAGCACTGGATACAGCGGTAGCCAATAATCTTACTGTTAAAAACCGGCAGCTGAATGCCGCCTATCTCAAAAAGCTGAAACAAGCGGGATGGGATCTTAATCAGACAATGGTAACAGGTGAATTCGGTAAGATTAATAGTGCGTATAATGATAACCGTTTCACCATTACCCAATCTGTAAAATTCCCTACTGTCTACAACCGGCAGAAGGTACTGCTGGATAATCAATGGAAAGAAGGAGAGTTGAGCGTAACCATGAAAAAGAATGACCTGAAAAGGCAGGTCTCACAGATTTATTACCAATTGGTTTACCTGCGCGAAAAGAAAAAACTGTTATTGCATACGGATAGTATCTACGCAGAATTTCTGTCAAAAGCTATGCTGAGGTTCAATCTTGGAGAAAGCAATGTATTGGAAAAAACGACAGCGGAAACACAACGTGGACAAATCAGCCAGCAGCTTAAAACGCTGGACCAGGATTATCGCATTGTACAGGCGCGTTTTAAGGTATTGTTGAATTCAGATATAGATTATGACCCGCTTGAGTCGTCTTTCAAAATGGAAGCTCCTGTTTTAACTGATTCCACCCTAATCAACCAGCATCCGTATATACAACTATTGGAACAACAACAAACTACGTCTGAAAGCAAATACAAGCTCGAAAAATCCCGTTTATTACCCGATCTTTTCGTTGGATATAATAATATGACCATGAAGGGCATGGGGGCCGATAATAAGGAATACACCGGCGGTACCAGGTTTCAGTCCGGACAGGTTGGAATAGGTATACCCATATTCGCGGGAGCACAGAAGGCAAAGATTAGTGCTGAAAAAATTAACCTTGCCATTGCGGAAAACAATCTGGCAGCAGGACAGCAGAATTTACGCCTGCAGTACGAGGAAGCTGGTCGTCAGCTCTCCAAGTCGTTACAGCAGGTGAGTTATTACGAAAACGCCGTATTAAAGAATGTGGATACCATTGAGAAAACAGCCCAGTTACAATTTATCAACGGGGAAATAAATTACCTGGAGTGGGTAATGCTCAATAATCAGGCGTTTACGTTACAGAACGAATACCTGGATGCTATAGATGCGCTTAACCAGGCTATTATCGAAACTAATACATTGTTAAACAGGTAATCGGAATATAATGAAACAGTTTATTAATATACTATTGGTGGGCAGTATGCTGACTGCATGTCAGCATAAACAGCCACCTGCTGCTGAAACAGAGAATGGGAAGAAAGAAAACCTCATTGAACTGACATCAGCACAGCTACAAACAGCAGGAATAATAACCGGCAAAATGGAGAAACGGGCTATTGCATCCGTTGTAAAAGCTAATGGCCAGATAGATGTACCACCGCAAAATATGGTAAGTATCAGCTTTCCCATGGGAGGGTTCCTAAAATCCACCAATCTTCTGCCAGGTATGCAGGTGAAGAAAGGGCAGGTTATTGGAATAATGGAAGACCAGTCTTTTATCCAATTGCAACAGGATTACCTTACTTCCGCTGCCAGGTTAAATTATCTGGAAAAGGAGTATAACCGTCAACGTGAATTGAACAGGAGTAAGGCTACCAGCGATAAGTTATTTGAACAGGTAGAGGCAGAATACAATAGCCAGCGCATTTTGAAAGAATCCGTTGCAGAAAAACTGAGTTTGATCGGCGTTAGTGCAGGTAGGCTGAAAGAAGGTGGTATCTCTAAATCTGTGAGTATTCTTTCTCCTATAAATGGTTTTGTATCCAAAGTGAATGTCAACATCGGTAAATACGTGATGCCTTCAGATGTACTTTTTGAAATAGTGAATCCGAGCGATATTCATCTGGCATTAACTGTATTTGAAAAGGATCTGCCAAAATTATCTGTCGGGCAACTGGTAACAGCGTATACTAATAATAATCCTGAAAAAAAATACCCATGCAAGATCATTCTGATTGGAAGGGATCTATCGGCAAACCGAAGTGTTGAAGTGCATTGCCACTTTGAAAACTATGATAGTCAGTTGATTCCCGGTACGTTTATGAATGGTGAAATACAGGCTTCAAATACGGACTCCTGGACACTTCCGGAAGATGCGGTAGTTCGATATGAGAACAAGGAATATGTGTTCTGTAAGCGTGGTAATAATATATTTGAAATGGTTCCTGTAAAGGTAGGAAACCATGAAAATGGATATGTTGAAGTGTTGTTGGATAACGATTTGTCATTAACCAACCAGGAATTTGCAACCAAAGGAGCATATTCAATTCTGATGAAGGTTAAAAACACTGAAGCAGAATAAAATTGATTAGTATGGCAGCAAGCACTGGGTTCTACTGTTCGGATTGGTTAATCCAGTATTGAAAATCGGCAAATCAAGTATTTTTATTTTAAGCAAAGTTTCAATATGTTTAAGGATCATAGCTTCTTATCTCAATAAATGTTTTTGATATTCCCGTTTTGAAATAAAATTAACATCTATGACTAACGACAAAATTAACAAAGGTGCGCTGTTTACCGGTAGTTGTTTTGCTTTAATTACTACCGCTTTTACCTTTTCTATCCGGGCAGGTATTTTGCCTCAACTTGGTACGCAGTTTAAACTCACAGGAGAACAACTGGGGTTTATTAACCTTATGTTCTTCCTGGGTTTTCCTATTTCCATGATCATTGGGGGGTTGGTATACCATTCGATTGGTCCGAAAAGAATTATGCAGATAGCATTTGTTACCCATACTGTTGGTATTTTGATGACCATCTTTTCAGGGGGCTATGCAAGCCTCCTTATATCCACGCTTTTTATCGGGTTTGGTAACGGATGTACAGAAGCTGCCTGTAACCCGTTGATCGCCGATGCTTATGCCGGCCGGGATATGAATAAGATGTTGAACAGGTTCCACATGTGGTTCCCTGGTGGAATTGTGATTGGATCGCTGATTTCCAAATTTATGACTGATCTTCATTTGGGATGGCAGGCGCAGATGTGGGTTACGATGGTGCCCACTATTACATACGCTGTTTTGTTTTATGGGAAAACTTTTGTGGTAAGAAAAGAAGAGGTCACCACTTCTCTTTCACAACATTTTTCGGCAATGCTTAGCCCGCTATATATATTCCTGTTTATTTGTATGGCTTTTACCGCCATTACAGAGTTTGGTCCCAATCAATGGGTAAGTGTTATTATGAGTAACAGTGGCGCCAGTCCTATGTTGATCCTTGCTCTCACTACAGGGTTGATGGCATTAGGCAGATTTTTTGCCGGGCCGGTGGTCAGCATGTTAGGTCAAACGGGCGTGCTATTAACTTCCGCTATTTTAGCAACCGTTGGTATTTATATGTTTAGTACGGTAACAGGGCCACTTGCCTACGTGGCTACTGTCATATTTGCTTTGGGCGTATGTTATTTCTGGCCGGTAATGGTGGGGACTGTAGCACAACGGGTGCCCGGAAGTGGTGCGTTGGGAATGTCCATTATTGGCGGAATAGGGATGTTCTCTACCGCAATTTTTCAACCATTTATCGGAAGCTGGATTGATTCAGCCAGGATGGAAAAGGCCGCCGCGGGGCTCACGGGTGGAGAGCTGGAGTTAGCTGCAGGTCAGGCCACACTGGTAAATATGATAACCTTTCCGGCAATATTGATCGTGTTGTTTACCTTTTTATACTTCTGGCAAAGAAAAACGGCCGTGGCGCCTGGAGCGGCAGAAGCACATTAACCTGCGGCTTTCTTGAATGGTGCAAGGGCATAAAGCAATATGGGCCATAGCAAAAAGCTGTGGCCCGGGGTAAATCCATTACACCACATCAATTCCCCATTCCATCATCGCCTGATTGCTAAAAACCTTTATCGTCTCAGCGTCCACTATCCTGGCGCGAGCCGCCAGAAATTGATCCAGGTTACCCCCGTACATCTGTCGTACACGCGTTGGCGTTAGTGTATTCATCTTTCCCCAGTGAAAGGTAAAAGGAATATTCAACTGATCGAGCATATTCCATACGGCTTCATAAAAGCGCTGGGTTTCGGGTGATAGCACACCATCCAGTTCCAATACACAGGTGACAGGGGTAAAACGCGTGAATGCCATAGTAGCTTTGGAAGCTTTTACAAAGCGGAAGGCAAATAGTCCGGCAAACGGGCCGGCGGTTTTATTCACCTCCAGCAATCCGGCGATTACTTTATCTACCATGGAAAAAGGAAGTCCCACTGCGGCACTGGATACTTTACCACGAAGGGTGGTGTTGTTGAATATTTCGGCCAGCCGGCCGTATTTCTTTTCGCATAACGTAAGACTTGTCGCCAGTACTTTATTAACCAGGAACGGAACGGCTGCGGGTAGCACACCTGCCAGTTTACCGATAAAGCAGGGGGCATCATCGCCGGGACCGATCCCTTCGCCGTTAGGTTTGGGTCTGGTGTAGTTGTTACGGTAAGGACGTTTATACATGGTGGTCATATAGGCGCCTTTGTCGAGGTCGTAGGGGTTAATAAGCGATTGGAAATGAAAAGGGATCACGTTGGGATAGGGTAGATGTGCATAGGTGAAATCAAGGGTGGTGAGTTGGTGAATGAAGGCATCATCATACGGTACGCGGCGCAGATAGTATTCCAGCAGGTAATCATCTTCTGCTTCTATCATCACGCCATGTATGAAACCAAATGCGCCAAAGCTGACAACGGCGGCATTGAAGACATCGTCGTCCTTCACTATTGTCGCCCCCAGTTTGTTGGCAAAAGAGTCGCCCATAACCGGGTAGGAGGCTCTTTCCAGCCAGATGTGCTTATCCGGGCCGGTGATGATATGCAAGCCTACCACGCTTTCCTGTACGGCGCCAAAATCAATGGCTGCGCCGTGTGTGCCTGTTGCAATAGCCCCTGCAATGGTTTGCCCGTTGCTGGCGCCACATGCCGACAGCGACAGCCCCCGTTGCTGGAGGAAGTCGTTCAACTCCCAGATCCCGTTACCGCATTGAGCAAGACAAAGCCGTTTGGCATCGCCGGTGTAGGCGGTGGATGTGCTGTTAGGATTAATGGTAAAACGGATATTCAATGGCTTGGTATTGAGCAAAATCCCCTTGGTAGCTGCTATCGGGGAAAAAGACCAGCTCCCGCCCAACGTGCGAAGAGAGGTGTTGCTTTGTATAGCATCTTTGATGATTTGCTGAATACCCCTGGTTGTATTGTTATAATTCTGTAATACCGTACCGGTCACCTCATTGGCCAGGTCATAGAGATCTGTTACCTGTTGTGTAAAGGTATTATGCTGATTGCTCCAGGGAAAGCTGCCGTGCTTAATAATTTTCATAGCAGATGAATAACGGAATGAAGAAATAGGCTAGAGTGAATCTACCTGCGCACAGGGCTTGGAACATTTCCATTCTATCCTGGTCGGGCAATAAATTCCCAACGTACCAATGGTCAGCAATGCATTACCGAAATTGGTTTTTACTGTTACTTCTGCTACGCCGTTTACACCCAGGGAATCGCATACCGGCGTAGTGATCACCTGGGGCTTGTTAAGCAGTCCCCAGAACAGGCTATAAGCGCGCTTGCTGTTTACAGGAGAAGTGTCTGTGGAAGGGAGCGCGTGGGTTGCCACACGATAGGAATAGCAACCGTTGATACACAGCATGCCGGCTATCAGCAGCAAATGCATACTGTATCTATGGAATTTGGGGTTACACATAGATTTATATTTTCCTAAAGATACTATTTATAAAGGAAATGTCCACGACAGCCGGATATCTACACATATTCCCGTCGCTTTCAGTTGCCACAAACAAAACTCCGAATGGGTGGAATAGGGTATGCCGGCAACACCCGCGATCTGGGCCAGAAAGTCCACAACTTCTGTGGATACGCCTCACCGGGTCCATTTTTTTTATCTTCTTCGTCGTTGAGAAGTATGTCAAAAAGGAATTTAAATGCATCTTTCACCTCATCCATATAGAGGTGAAAGCCCTGCGGAGGCTGATATACCTGTGCGCCGTCGGGTACGCCGTTAAAAAGTGCGCCTGAAGAATCCAGGTACATGCCACCGGCGAGGTGTACAACATATGAGTCTGCCATGGTTTTCAAGTTAAATGTCAATGAAAAGATCTCATGGACCGAAGTTTATATATAATGCGTAGTGAAAAAAGCACCGTGAGCCGTTTGAGGGAATGAGTGAGCAGATGGACCTGCCCGCCAAAAAGCATTTATCCGGGTACCTTGTGGACCGCAATTTGATGTGCTACAAATGGGGAATAAAACATTACCCAATTTGTTAATCATAAAAAATACGGTTATGGAAAATCAAATTTTGCAGCTTGAGAAAAAATACTGGCAGGGAATGGCAAACCACGATTTTCAAACGGTGAAAAACCTTACTCATTTTCCGTGTCTGGTAGCCGGAAAAAAGGGAGTGATGAACGTGGACGAAGCCTCCTATAAAAAAATGTTTGAATCCGGAAAGGACCAACAATTAGAAGTGCAGGACATTTCCAATGTAGAAAGTCAAACGATAAATGAAGGAACAGCCATCATCGCTTATCTGATAACCCTGGCATATGGTGAGGAAAGCATGAGCTGCGCCTGCACCTCCACCTGGGTAAAGGAAAACGATAGCTGGCGTTGTGCAATGCACACTGAGTCGGACCTGGAGAAGATAACGGCATAACGTTTAAAAATATAGAATAATGATCCGGAAACTAAAATCGGGGCAATACCGCATCTATTCGCGTAAGGTAGACCCCAAAACGCACAAAAGGAAGAATCTCGGTACTTTCGATACGCTCGAAGCGGCTAAAAAGCACGAAGAGGAAATCCAATATTTCAAACACAGGGGATAACACTATGTAGATGATGCGGGAAGCATCATCTACATAGCTCTTTAAGCAAGCAATTTTAAAACCGCCGGACAACAGGACAGAGAAAACCCCAATATTTTTGCGAAGATGTTATGAACAGATCCACTTCACCGCTTTGTATAACATAAACAATCTTCAAAATCTTCCGTAGATATCTTATTTTTGAACTAGTTAGAAACTTTCCCGTTTTGATCGACAAAGTGGTGAATCAAAATACATCATGCGCTTACCCGAAACTTACCTGTTGAGGGCAGAAGCTAAACTGGGCCTTGGCGACCGCGGCGGCGCAGCGGATATTAATGCCATCAGAACCAGGGCCAATGCAACCCCTGTAACTGGCGCGGAGGTATCCATCGATGTAATCCTCGACGAAAGAGCAAGGGAATTGTATATGGAAGAATTCAGGCTGAATACCCTGATGCGCCTGGGGAAATTGGCAGCGTATTTAACCAAATACAACGGAGACGTAAGGGAAACAGGCTATACGCCCGATCCAAAAGTTAATAAAATGCCGGTTCCCAATGATGTGATCCGGGCCAATACGGGCGCTGTGTTAACACAGAATATAGGCTACTAAACGTCTGCCGGGTCGCATGTTGTGATGAGGGAATTATGAATCAATCTATAAAAATCAATATCTGATGATGTTTGCCAGTGTTAAAAAGTTTTTACTGTTATGTTGTTGTTGCTTTGTATTGCATGTCTTCCCGGTCGCTGCGCAAAAAGCAGTACAATTAAAATCTCCTGACGGGAAAACTGTATTTCACTTATTTGTAAATAGCGAAGGCGAAATCAGGTATGATATTTTTTACGGGAAGAAGGATGTGGTGGAGCGTTCTACCCTCGGAGTGGATGGCTGGAGTGATCATTTGAGCCTTATTGCGACCCGGCACTACCAGCAGGACACTTCCTGGAAGCCGGTATACGGAGAAAGAAACCTGGTTCGTGACCGGTACCGCGGTGCTACCTGTACCTTCGGGCGAAATACAGACAAACAATCGCGCATGCAAATAGAGGTGCGGGTGTATAACGAAGGTGTGGCATTTCGTTATGCTTTCCCAACATCTGCTGCCGGTAACAGGGTACGTATTCAAAAAGACCTTTCCGGGTTTACGCTGCCGGAAGGAACCATGGCCTGGTTTACCAGTCATGCACAAGGAAGCTATCAGCTGTTACCATTAACGAAGAAATGGCCATCAGCCGCTGAAAGACCATTGACGCTTCAGTTAAAGAACGGTTTATATGCGGCCCTGGCGGAAGCCGAAGTGGTAGATTACTGTCGTACCTATTTTGCATTGGATACGTCCAAACCCAATACGGTGACCTGTTCTATGTATGAGCCGGTGGAATTGCCCACGCCATTTGCTACGCCGTGGCGGGTAATTATGATCGCCGGGAAACCGACGCAGTTGCTACAACAAAATGATCTGCTGCTGAACCTGAACCCACCCTGCGCCATTAAAAATACCAGTTGGATAAAACCGGGTAAAGTAATGCGGGAAATGACCCTGTCTACCGACGGCGCCAAAAAACAGGTCGACTTTGCGGTGAAACGGCATTTGCAATACATCCACTTTGATGCCGGTTGGTATGGTTATGAATATGATACTGCTTCAGATGCATCGCGTGTAAACGTTGATCCCCGCCGCAATCCCCGCAATGATCTGAACCTGGAGGAAGTGATCAGCTATGCAAAACAACGTGGCATTGGTGTTTTTTTATACGTAAACCAGCTTGCACTGGCAAAACAGCTCGACACAATATTACCGCTGTATGAAAAATGGGGTGCCGTGGGTATCAAGTTTGGATTTGTAAATGTAGGTTCTTACAAATGGACCAGCTGGCTGCATGAGGCGGTAAGGAAATGTGCGCAACATCACCTGATGGTGGATATTCATGATGAATATCGTCCTACAGGTTTCAGCCGTACTTATCCCAACTTATTAACACAGGAAGGTATCAAGGGAAATGAAGAAATGCCCGATGCGTCCCACAATACCGTGTTACCATTTACCCGCTTTCTTTGCGGCGCAGCCGATTATACCATCTGCTACTATCACCGTCCGGAGCTGAAAGAACGTTTGGCTGAAACACAAAATGCACGGGTATTAAAAACTACTTCGGTACATCAGATGGCTTTGTCTGTCGTGTATTACAGCCCGCTGCAGTTCTTGTATTGGTACGATAAGCCGGAAGACTCACAGGATGAACCCGAGCTGAAATTTTTTGACGCAGTTCCCACTGCTTGGGATGATACGAAAATAGTGAACGGAGAAATCGGGGAGTATATTACGGTGGCCAGGAGAACCGGGACGGATTGGTATGTTGGTGCTATCACCAACAACAATGAACGGGATATAAAAATTGATTGTGCTTTTCTAACCAAAGGTAAGCGATATACTGCGGAGATTTACTATGATGATCCGGCGTCGCCTGTCAGGACTAAAGTGTCTGTAAAGCAGATGACAGTAAGTTCATCCACCATGCTGGATGCACATCTGCCGGCATCAGGAGGGCAGGCAATTCGATTTATTGAGTTGAAATAAAAGATATTCCGGACCAATAAATAATAACGGCGACTGCGGATAGCAGTCGCCGTTATTATTTATTTCGCCAGCTGACCAGCTTCAATGATTGCATCCGCAAATGCTTCGGGTGCTTCTTCCGGCAGGTTGTGGCCAATGCCTCCTTTGAGGGTATGATGAATATATTTCCCGGTAAACTTACCGGCGTAGGCGGTAGGGTTAGGGTGAGGGGCGCCATTGGCATCTCCCTCCAGTGTTACGGCAGGTACAGTAATCGCGGGAGCTGTGGCCAGCTTAGCTTCCATGGCATCATATTGTTTTTCACCTTTCACGATGCCAATGCGCCAGCGATAGTTGCTGATCACAATAGCCACATGATCCGGATTATCGAAAGCTGCTGCTGCCTTTGCAAATGCGCTGTCTTCAAAATGCCACTCGGGAGAGGCGGTTTGCCAGATCAGTTTGGCGAAATCGTGCGTATACTGTTGATACCCTTTTTGTCCGCGTTCTGTCGCAAAATAGAATTGATACCACCAGCCAAGTTCCCCCTTCGGAGGTAATGGCGCACTGTTGGCCTGCTGACTGCCGATGAGGTATCCGCTTACAGATACCAGCGCTTCACAGCGTTCGGGCCACAGCGCGGCAATAATGTCGGCGGTGCGAGCGCCCCAGTCAAAGCCACCGATGATCGCTTTGTCGATTTTCAGCGCATCCATAAAGGCAATGATATCTGCGGCAAATACCACCTGCTGACCGTTGCGCGGGGTATTAGCGGAAAGAAAAGTGGTGCTGCCATAGCCGCGCAGGTAGGGCACAAACACATGATAACCTTTTGCGGCCAGCAGGGTGGTTACCTTGCTGTAGCTGCTGATATCGTAAGGCCAGCCATGCAGGAGGACGACAGGCCGCCCGTTTGCCGGGCCAGCTTCAGCATACCCTACATTTAATACACCTGCTTTGATATGTTTTGTAGCCTCGAAGTTCATAGCGTTGGCGCCTGCTGTAGTGTCGTTGTTTGGGCCAACCGCGAATGTTGGCAATTGGAAGATGAAAAGAGCTGCGGCTACTAAGGCTGCTGTAACGATATGACGGTTGCTGTTATAACTTTTCAGGATTTTCATATACAAAGTATTTGAGCTGAATTTATTTGATGGATAATGGGTAGTGCAGTTGTCATAGTGTTTGTGGTACGGCAGATGAATACCTTGCAGGGTATAATTTTCTAAACATAGTGTACGTAACCGATATAATGGTGAATGCGATAATGGCATCAACGGCGGCGGCAAAATTCAGTACGTAAATTTTGGAGAAGAAGGCAAAAAGAATGTCAAAGAAGATGCCGGCAAATACCCATTCCTTTAAGCGAAGCAGCCTGTTAGGCGTGAGGAGCACAATGACCCCGGAGAGTTTTGCGACACCAAGAATGTATATAAAATGAGGAGGATAACCCAGCTGCCTGGTAATGCCCCATACAATAGGATTGCCGGTTAATTCAAAGACGCCGCTCGTGCCAAACCACAGGGAAATCAATATGGCGCCGGTCCAGTAAATTACTTTCGAAGTTTTTGTGTTCATGTTTTTGTGTTTGTAGTGTTAAAGAATGACACAAAGTTGCGCTATGAACCGGCTGCAGCATAGGCGAAATCGTTGAAACAGACATAATAGCCCCCCAATTAGACAATGCGTTCCTGAACTCATTTATCTAAAACGGGAAGGCCGGCATTCACTCGGAAATGCCGGCCTTCCAATCTGATGGACGGGTGGAAATATTGTTGAATGGGCTAATCCTTGTAGGTTCCGACCTCACACATCGCCGCAAATTGCTCGCCATCATAGGAGCTCTTCATGTTCAGTTTAAAGTAGCGGAAGTTTTTGGTAGATGGAAGCACAATGTTTTGCGGATTGGTGGTTTGCGCCAGGGTGAAATCCCCCAGGGAGGTCCAGGTGGAATTGTTATTGCTGGTCAGGATTTCCACTACTTTCACCATCCTGCTGTCGCGCTGTTTGAACGTAAACCGGTTTACATCCAGTGCCTGCGCCATATCCACGGTAATATAATGCGGATAGCTGGCAGCGGTGGAGGACCAACGGGAATGCCAGTACGTGCTGCCGGAGCCGTCAATGATATTGGCAGCAGCGCCACTTTCGGCGGCTGTTTCCTGGGAGCTGTAGGCAACTACCGTCCAGTTGGTTTTGCTGTATACCACCTTGTCGCCGAATGTGATAACGGGAATACCGTTAACGAAACTGTAAGAGGCTACATAACTGGTAATACTGCCGTTTTCATGGCATAGCCGGATCGTAAACTCATAATTGGTATTTGCTTTATCCCTGAAATCACTAACGGGCATGACAATACGGAAACTGTCGGTGCCAATCGGTTTAGAGGCAAAGGTCACGGAGTTGTAACCGCCATTATCGTTGCCGGTATTGCGGTTGTAATAGGCAATATCCTTTACAGCTTTGGTTGCGGAAAATTTCCCGGAAACAATAATGCTGGCGGAGCCGCTGTTATACGATGCGTATACCTGCTTCACCTGGCATCCGGGGTCTGTGTACCAGTCAGTCCTTGTAACGTTGCTGAATACCTGGCCATTGGCCAGTATGGCTGCATCTGCCGGTGAAAAATAGGTAGGGGCTTTTCCGAAAGTACCGTTACCATAACCCATCAGCGTGGTACCATACAGGATATTTTCCGACTGGGCGCCTCCGTTGTGCGGAAGGTTAATGCCATGGCCCATTTCATGTGCCATACCGCCAATCCACTTTGTAGAGAATTTATCATCGGGTTTACCAAGATTGATGGTATCCAAACCGGTATAGTCCAGCGCAAAGCACCAGCGGCCAATTCCGTAGAATGGTCCGCCACTGGGATCTCCATTGGTGCCATAGGAATAGGTAGGGATGATTACCATGATATGGTCGCTTTTTTTCTCCGTGGGATGCGCGGCAAACCAGGCGTTTACTTCGGTCATTACTGCGCCGGAACCGCCCTCATAAGGATAACTGTTTTTACCCAGCTGCCCGCGTATCAGTGATATTTTCAACTGCCCGCTGGAGTCCGATTGCAGGCCCAGCGTTTTGCCGGCATAGCCCCATTTGTTCATCCATTTGGTGGTGAAATTCTGCATATACAGGAAAACGCCGTTTAGCCGTGCCTTATAACCCGGTACCGTATCGAGGTCAGAGGGAACAAAGTATACCACGTTCAGCATATAAGTGCCATTGACAACGCCATTGACACCTGTTGCAGGTTTTTTCTTATCAAATTTTTCAACGTTGTCGGACTCGAGCTGTTTTTTACAGCTGGTCACAGCCAACAAAAGTGCGGTGATAACCACTAAAAGATGGAAGATTTTGGTCATTGTTTACTGTTTAAGTGATGAAATATGGTTTTGTCAGATAGTATGTTTATTTAGTGCTGTGAATTTTTGGAATCTTCGCTGCGCCGCAGTATTACCCGGTTTAGCTGATATGTTGCCAACAAAGGAATAACAGGTTAACTGTTGGATTACAAAACGGGAATAACGTTTATTCAATGCTACAGGTTTTTCGGTTGACTGATATAAAGACGATCAACAGCGTTTTGGGAGCTGTCGCTAATATTCATTGCTCTATCCAAATATAAGGAATAGTTGTGCTCTTTAGCAACTAAATTTTGTTCTTTGGCGTTCACCATTACCGGTATTGCATTTCCAGGATGGAATGTATATTTTGCATCTTCATAAAACCCATATCTCTTATTCCACGTTACTTCCGGCTGATGAAAATCTGCCGGAATATAAACGGCGGCAGGGATATAGCTGTTATTTTGAACCGGAGAATTTAGCAATTTTATTTTTCTGTTCAGCTGTTATCCGGGCAACTTCTTCCTCACCCAATGTTTCCAGGAGAAGCTCGTCTATGGATTTATTCCGGGAATTTGACAATAACTCCTGGTGCTGATGTTCTGTGTCTTTGAGCAGGTTGATGATCACTTGTTTGTCTTTATGATCAATGCCATTATACATCAGCAGCGTTGGTTTATATAAAAGCTGGTATAATTTGAAAAGGATTTTTTCCCCGGCTTTTGTGATGCTCACCAGCTTGGCTCTCTTATCATCGGGGTCTGTTCTCTCTGCTACATACCCCATTTTTTTTAGCTTCTTAAGTATATCGATGCCGGTGGTTTGTTCAGTGAAGTTGTACTGTATGACCTGTGTTTTCTTTACTTCTTTTAAATGGTAAATGGAGCTCAAAAAATAAAACCATTCCAGTTCAAATTCAGGGATTTGCTGTAAGGCCATTTTTGAATAAGCAGTTTGCATGGCTGCCAGTCTTCCTATCAGTTTGGCAAATACTGTATCCAGGTCAGGAGGCGTTAGTCCGCTGAATAATTCACTATTACTTTCTTTCGCTAAAAAATACATACAGAATGCTGTTGCTGAAATATTAGCCGGATTCTTGTGTGTGTATGCCTCCCAGGCGCTGATTAGTTTTACAAGCTCACTCATGTTTTATGTCGAATTCGATGTAAATATAGTTGAAATAGGGTGAAATAGTTTGTTTAATAGCTGTTTTAAGCTATATTTATATCGAAATTGATCTTTTTTAGTTAAAAATGAATCGAAAACGATGAATAACATAACAATCAATTATCTTACCAGGGCTGAATGGTGGCTGTTCATTACCACCCTGGTCTATTTTCTCATGAATGGGGCGCAGCTATTTGAAACCCTGGTATTTGTTCCTAAATGGACAGGCGCACCACCGGCCAACTTTAAATTGTTATTGGATGGACAAGGTGTCAGCCTGAAGAATTTCTGGATAGTCTTTCATTCATTACATGAAATTACTTTTCTGCTGGCCATCATATTTTGCTGGAAAATAGACTTCGCGAGAAACTGGCTGCTGGTGTTATTTGCCATCCATTTTGCAGTGAGGGTATGGACCCTGGCTTTTTTCGCGCCAAACATTATCAACTTTCAGAAAATAGCGGAAACGCAATCGCTGGCGGAAGGTCTGGCAAATAAGACGACGCTTTGGCAAACGCTCAATTACATCCGTGTAGCAATTTTTATCGCGGTGTCAATTGGGTTGATCCCTTTATGTATCAGGGTATTTAATTTGCGTCAATAGAGCGGTGTGTTTATTCATCGCGCTTTTTCCATCTGGCTAACGGCATTCCATCCCTCGGGAGTGATGCCCATAATCTCCGTAACAACACCCATCGTTTGATAGGTGTCAAAAAAAGCCATCCGGGCAATAGGGTGGTCTACTTCGCTGATCACCGCATATCCCTGTTCACGCAGCTCATTGGTGACCCGTTCAAAACCGCTTACCGGTAAACGGAAAGCCAGGTGTTGTGTGCCGCCTGCGGGATATTTGGCAAGATAGTCATGGAACATACTTTTACCGGAAAGCGGCTGGATCAGTTCAATGAACGTGCCTCCGTTATAAGTTTGCGTGGTGAGCCAGTCGCCCGCCACTACCTCGCCATAATAAGTCATAGCCAGATCCTGCGCACGGAAATATTCTGGTTCGGGAAAACTGATAGCCAGTGTTGTTGAAAGAAATTTTACGGTAGCATGAATATCCGGAATTACCCAGCCTATCTGTGCCAGTTCAAGCCCTGCGGGCATGTTATCAGTAGTTTTCATATTTGCTTGTTGTTTGAACAAAGATAAAATGGAGCGATGTCTCCTATCGGGGGCATTTACGCCAATATGAAGGTAATTTGCGACTGTCGCTGCCGATATTCATGGCCATTGGCGATGCCGTCGGCATACGGTATGAACATGCCCTGGAATTATTCCGGGTCAAAGGAGGAGGGAAGATGGGAGACCTTCACGGACTACCCAAATCCCGGCTGAATGCGCCGCCGCCCACCTTTTAATTAAACGCATAGTAAGATGTTTAACAGGTTGCCGGAATGTAATTTCCCGGCAACCTCTTGTTGTTTGTAGCCCGGGGTGCATCTTTCCGGATTTCATCTACCCGGAAACAGGTATTTCTACCTCCCTTTTTCCCAGTATATGCTGCTTATCTTGAATCCCTTATTTTTGTGAGGTCAGATAAACTATCAGAAACATGCTTTTTAAATTTCGTAACCCAATTTTAATTTCTTCTGTTTCACTTCTCCTTACCGCCATCGCCTGTGAGACGCAGGCACAGGACAAATTCGACAGAAAGTTGCTGCAGAATGGTAAATATACCCTTGCCTGTTATACTGTAAATGACGGCAGCGAATCGGCAATCGGTACATTTACCATTGGCATCAACACCGCCAACGATAAATTGGCGCTAACAACAATTACCGCACTTGCAGGGCTGGAAGCCTGGAAAGATACCGCGGTGTCTAACCTGAGCGACTTTAAACCCATTTACCGCGCATCTCACAGCACCCTGAAAGACATGGTGCTGCATTTCGGTAACGATGTTACCGGTTATTACGTAGATAAGAAGACCGGTAAGAAAACACGGATCAAAGAAGCCGGTAACCAGTATTTCGTGGATAGTTATACTTATCCGTTCATCTTGTCGCTATTGCCGCTGACCTCCGGTTACAGCACCGACCTGCCCGTGTATGAATACAAACCCACCAACAATGGTAACCTGAAAAAAGCCGTGGTAGAGGAAGTAAAGAACAGCACCTGGGTGAGTAAATATACCGGCAAGCACGATGTATGGGAGGTGACTGTAATAGAACCTGCTACAAACGAAAAATCTGTTTCTCTTATCGATAAGAAAACCCGCCGGCTTTGGCAGGTAGACATGTGGGCCGATGGTCAGCAGATCAGGATGGTGGATATGGAAACAGATTTTAACGCTGTTAAGGCGCCATTCGATAAAGACCTTACCATGAAAATGGTGAAAGGCGGTAACTCCATCATTTACGGCCAGGTGTTTGCCCGCGACTTCGACGATAACGGGACTATCTTTGCAAAGATGCAGGTAATGAACATCAAAGCCAAACAGGTTGCCGCCCGCGGTACGCAGGTGATCCTCATTCCTTACAACGACTATTTCAAAGAATGGATCAAAACAAATGAATCGCAGCGGAAGAAAGGCAGGGAGGGTATTGCACTGCTCGACGAAGCTGCAGCGTGCATCAAAACCACCCAGGTATACGACGACGCAGGACATTACGAATTTGTAAATCTCATGCCCGGTGAATACCTGTTATACACCGAGTTCGGTTTTTCCCACTCCTACACGCAAACAGAAGTGGTAGGCTATACGGATCACTATATCAACGGTATGTTTCAGGGCACTACCAACAATACGGTTGACCGGAACTACAGTACCGGCAACAGTGCCGTAGTGAAAAAGGTGGTAAGAGTAAGCAAACCCGGTGAAAAGGTGGAAGTAAAACTCAAGAAAACACGTGCCTGAGTATAGATAAATTTAACGGAGCCGCATACACGAAATGTATGCGGCTTTTTTATAAGTTGCCAGGACCGCGATACAAGAAACATATGGTCATGCATCCGGTATCTGTGGCTCTACCAGCTTAGTCATCTTTTCCAAAGATTCCTGCCACCCCAGATAACACATTTCTACTGGTATAGCATCAGGAATGCCCTCCTGCGTAATTTTTATCTCTGTACCGGCAATGGTTTTCCGAAGCGTTACAGTAACAACCATCTCTCCAGGCATGTTAGGATCATCAAATTTATCAGTGTATTTCAACAGCTCGTTAGGCTTAAGTTCCAGGTAGGTGCCACCAAATGAATGGCCGTTACCGGTGCTGAAATTATGGAACGACATTTTGTGGGAACCACCTACCACCGGATTGAGTTCCTGAACGGTGCAAAGAAATCCATAAGGAGGCAGCCAGGAAGCAATAGCGGCCGGTTCAGTAAATGCGCGGTATACTTTTTCCGGAGATGTTTTCAGCATTCTGTGTAATGAAACAGTGTTTGACATAACAAATTTTTTTTGGTCCTACTCGTCTGGCTTTTCGGTTCCGCCCGTTTTTGAAATGGTGGCTGCTCCACTATTGTTGATTTGTTTACTTTGATAGCACAAAGATGTAGGTAAAATCGGAGTTTGAAGGAGGGGAGATACGACAATTTCACGGGTTGATTGCGACCGAGCAAACACTTTGTTAACCTGACACATTGGTAACAGTAAATGACGGGCTGTATTTTGGGCGCTAATGTAACAGGGATCATTTTCTCGCTGGTAACAAGTGTAAAGTCCCGTTTCGATAAGCCCATTCTAAAAAAACTTACTCAGGAATCCGTGGGTCATCATCCCCACTGTTCTAATACTCCCTGTCTCAATATCCGGATACTATTCTCCGCTTCCTGCAACGTGAAATGTCCAAATCCCAATCGCATAGCGGTAAGTTCTTTATGCTGGTATAACAGTGTTTTGGGTATAAACAGGTTATTCCTTGCGCATGCTTTACTCAGTTGCATCAGGTTGATAGGTTGTTTCCAGCGGGTCCATACCGCGAGGCCTCCGGCGGGCTTTTTGAAATCGATGAACCCGTGGAGCTGATCCTGTAATATGTTTACAATATGGTCCCGCCTTTCCTGGTATACCTTGAGTGATTTTTTCAGGTAGCGGTGTATTTCGCCTGCTTCGATCATTTCTCCCAATACCTGTTCCATCAGTACATCGCCCTGGCGGTCAATGATGCCCAGGTGTTTCCTCATTTCGATCATCAGGTTCTCGGGGGCTACAATAAATCCTGTTCTGAACCCCGGCGCCAGCGATTTACCGAATGCGCCGATATATACCACCATGCCATTGCTGTCGGCACTGGCAAGGGGAAGTACAGGGCTGTTGTCGTAGTGGAAGTCGTAATCATAATCATCTTCCAGGATGATGAACCCGAATTCGGCCGCCAGGTGGAGCAGCGCAATGCGCCTGGAAGCGCTGAGGGATACGGTAGTAGGGTAGTGATGATGCGGTGTGATATAGAGCATCCGTATCTTATGTTTTTTACAGATATCGCGAACGGCCGCTACATCAATACCTTCATCGTCGATGGGAACAGACATGATTCTGGCGCCTGATTTCTGGAAAATCATGTTCACAGAAAAGTAGCTCAGCGATCCGACCAGTACAATGTCGCCGGGCGACAACAATATTTCGGAAGTAATGAATACGCTCATTTCCGTGCTGCGTGTAATGAGGATATTGTCTTTGGAGATATGCAGCCCGCGTGATTGATTCAGGTAGTTAGACAGATGCTGTTTGAAAAATTCGCTGCCATCGTGGTTAAAGTAACCCAGTTTTTTATGGTTAATTTTTCTCTTCAGGTTGGCGCTGTACAGGCTGGACAGATGACTGATCTGGGTAAGCCGTATATCTGGGGTGCCATCGTTGAATACATATTCGCAGGAGGAGTGTTCAAACGGATTATCCAGCAGGTTAGATTTTTTGAAAGTGAACCCGGTTTCTTTGGGGTAATGGGCCAGCTGGTGCTCCCCGGGGCTGCCGATTTTCTGTGGCCGGGGATCTATTTTGCCGATGATGAAAGTGCCTTTGTTGGGACGTGATTGTACCCAGCCCTGGGCATCCAGTTCTTCATATACCGCTACGATGGTATTTCGGTTCACCTCCAGCAATTCGCTGAAATGCCGGGTACCCGGAAGCCGGGTGCCGGTCACCAGGAAACCCCGTTGAATTGCATTGATCAGCTGGTGGGCGATCTGTAAATAGATGGCAGTACCCGACTGCCTGTCTATCTGTACAAAACTTTTATATGGAACCTGAACCGGACTATTCATGATATTATTTGTAAGATGATCAAATGGTCCGGAAAGATATTTTAATTAACGGAGATCCTTGTTAAATTGTTTTATTTTTAATATGTATATGATTTATTATTTATCTTATAGTGAAAAATAAAATAGATGTAGATAGATTATGCCACGGTAAAAGTGCAGATATTGAAAATTATCGGGAGAATAAAATTAACCGGACTAGCTTAAATATGAAAACTGGCCTAGTTGAGTCATCCGGTAAGCGCCTACTTTTGGCTGGAAACAGAACTGAATATGCAAGATATACTCCCGCAGATTGTTGGTAGCGATACCCTTCACGCCAGGTGGTTAAATACCCTTTCTTTTATGGAGAATGCCGGCGCCCGGAAAATATCCGCCTGTGAACATCCTGCACTGGTAGACTTTATCCAGCTGAAACATGCGGCTGAAGAGCATCGCCACGCCTACTACCTGAAAAAGCAGATTGCTAAAATAGATGCAGAAAATTGTAAAACATACCAGCGCCATGAGCTGCTGGCGCCCAGTCAAACCAGGCAATACCTGCATCAGCTGGACGTGCAAACCTGCCGCTATCTGAAAAAGGCGTTCAGTTTGGAAGGGCAGGAGCTCAAATATGCCGCCTACCTTTTTGTGACCTATGCCATAGAAGTACGTGCCGACCTGCTTTACCCGGTGTACCAGGCAGCCCTCGACCAGGCACAGAGTAAAGTAATGGTGCGCTCCATCATCGTAGAAGAAGAAGGACACCTGGAAGAAATGATCAATCAGCTCAACAGGTTTGATCCGAAGTGGGAAGCACATGCAGAACATGTACAGCAACTGGAGCAGCAGTTGTTTGATGAATGGCTCGCTGCCATTGGCCAGGAATTGCTTCAACCTGCATAATTATAAAAACCTACTACTTATAATCCACTCAATAACGCACCATGACATCAGTTATCAGAAATGACTGGACCCTGGAAGAAATCCAGGCCATATACGACCAACCTTTGCTGGAACTGGTTTTCCAGGCAGCTACCGTACACCGCGAACGGCATTCTGCCAAAGAAATACAGGTGTGCACGCTTTTATCTATCAAAACCGGCGGATGCCCTGAAGATTGCTCCTACTGCGGACAAGCGGCAAGGTATCATACCGATATTAAAGTGCAGGCACTGCTGCCTACTGAAACCGTGATCGCTCACGCACAAAAAGCAAAAGATACCGGATCTACCCGTTTCTGTATGGCAGCCGCATGGCGCGAAGTAAGAGATAACAAAGATTTCGACCGTGTAATAGATATGGTAAAAGGTGTAAATGACCTTGGCCTGGAAGTATGTTGTACACTGGGTATGCTCACCGAAGAACAGGCTGTTCGCCTGCAGGAAGCGGGTCTGTACGCCTACAACCATAATCTCGATACATCGGAGGACTATTATAAAGAAATTATTTCTACCCGGAAATTTGATAACAGGATCAATACTATCAACAATGTGCGTAAAGCCGGCATCACCGTATGTTCCGGTGGTATCATAGGTTTGGGCGAAACGCATCGCGACCGTATTTCCATGCTGCTCACACTGGCTACTATGCCGAAGCATCCGGAATCCGTACCCATCAATGCACTCGCAAGAGTGAAAGGCACACCGCTGGAAGACAATCCAAAAGTAGATGCCTGGGATATGGTGCGCATGATCGCTACAGCCAGAATTGTTATGCCCGCATCTACCGTACGCCTCACTGCAGGCCGCATTGAAATGACGGAGTCAGAACAGGCCTGGTGCTTTATGGCCGGCGCCAATTCCATCTTTACCGGCGAACGGCAAACGTTGCTGGTAACGCCTAATCCGGGTGTAACAGAAGATATGCAGATGCTGCAAAACCTCGGATTGGAACCTAAGCTGAGTAAGAAAGAAGTGTCGTCCTGTTAAGCGCCGGCACTAACTTAAATAGCTATACGTTTTACACGGGATTCTCTTTTGATGAGCAAAAGAGAATCCCGTTTTGTTTGCCCCATTGATAAAACATCTCTTCCGTTTAAGTATAAACTTTCTGTTTTAATTGTTATTTAGACAGTTATTAACTATCTTATCTCCATCAACTAAACGAACATTCCACATATGAAAAACCTGTTTGTTATTACATGCCTGATCAGCCAGCTGGCCTATGCGCAGTCTAAAAAAGATGTCCTCACCGCCATGCGCCTCACCAATCACTATTTTATGCAGCAATGGCCCGATCCCGGCAAACCCACTTTTACCAATAAAGAACGCCCCTCCAACCTTTGGACCCGTGCGGTATACTATGAAGGCCTGATGGCGCTTTACGCTATCGACAAACAAACGGCTTATTATGATTACGCCGTATCCTGGGGAAATAGTCATCAATGGGGGCTCTGGGGCGGTACAACCGTGCGGAACGCAGATAATCAGTGCTGCGGACAAACCTACATAGATCTGTATCTCATCGATAAAAAGGAAGAACGCATCAAAGATATCAAAGCGGCAATGGACAACATGAAGGCTGGCGCTAAAGTGGATGACTGGTGGTGGATCGATGCGCTGCAAATGGCGATGCCAGTGTATGCCCGGCTGGGTGTGCTGTACAAGGATACCAGCTATTTTAACAGGATGTATACCATGTACGCCTATACGAAATATACCCACGGTGGTAAAGGACTATATAATTCCGCCGATCATTTGTGGTGGAGAGATAAGGATTTCGTTCCTCCCTATAAAGAGCCAAACGGGGAAGATTGCTACTGGAGCCGCGGAAATGGCTGGGTGGTAGCGGCATTGGTACGTACGCTGGATCTGTTGCCCGCCAGTGATCCGCATTACCCCGAATACCTGCAGGACTACCGGGATATGCTGCAAGCACTGCTGCCCATTCAACGGCCGGATGGATGCTGGAATGCAAGTCTGCATGATGCGGGCAATTATGGTGGTATGGAGCTTACAGGTACTTCACTGTTTGTGTATGGCATGGCCTGGGGCATCAATCATCACCTGATCGATAGCAAAACCTATCTGCCTGTGGTACAAAAAGCGTGGAAAGCGCTGACCCAAAACTGTATTGATACCAATGGCCGCCTGGGCTATGTACAGGGAACGGGTAAAGAGCCGAAAGATGGTCAGCCGGTGACTTTTGATAAAGTGCCTGACTTTGAAGACTATGGCCTGGGGTGCTTTCTGCTGGCGGGTAGCGAAGTGTATAAATTGGCGGTATATTGAAAGACTTTTGCCATTTATCCATTAGGTTTCACCGGATTTCCTGCTTTCGGAGCCAGATAATAATCGGTGCTCCCCGCTATATTAATCAGGGCTAACTTTGTGACAATTCTTCACTTAAATCCCTTTTTATGAAAGCGATCTCTAAATCTATGCTCCCGCTATTAATGTCGGCAGGTCTGCTTTTCGCAACACCTTATGTTGCACTGGCCCAGGATGCGACGGAGGTAGCCCCGGCCAGTTATCAAAAGGTACTATTAGAAAATGAGCAAGTTCGTGTAATAAAAGTAACATTGAAGCCTGGCGTAACTATACCCTGGCATAGTCATCCCAATCATGTGGTATACGCAGAAACAGCTGGAAAAATACGGCTGATGGAGAAAGATAAAGCACCCATGGATAAAGATATCACAGCAGGAAGTGCCATCTATTCGCCTGCAGTAACACATATGGCTAAAAATATTGGAAAGACAACTGTTAAATTGATAATGGTGGAAATGAAGCAGTGATTTTAATGTACTGACATTGCCAATTCACCAGCCTATGCCCTTGCTTGTATCGGGTTATGCCTGATAACGGGAGCTTTTTTCGTGGAAACCGATGTACAAAGACAACTTTTTTTGTAGATTTATTCTCTTTTTTGAAAGCTTTAACATGAGAGGTAATGAATAACGCCCGAGTACTTTTAATACCCGAAAAAACTGACATGGAATTTGAGCAGGTGTTTGTTACCTGGACGAGTAATGGAGGGCAGATAACCCGATTGGGAAAGTACTGGATAAAGAATGAAGATTTATCAAAACAACAAATTGCCATCTATGGTAATCAGACATTCGCACTGGTATTGGCTCAGATTTATGGCGTAGACCTTGTTTCTCCAGATGATACGCTAATAGCCAGATTAGAACCCAAATGGACAAAGCGGAATATAGCCCTGAAACAAATTGCTGATATGAAGGAAAGTGATTTTCCGGTTTTTGTCAAGCCTGTTATTCCAAAGATATTTCTTGCAGGTATTTTTAAAGCAATGGAGGATTTTAAACAGGTAACAAATGGATTAAAGGCCGGCGAAAGTATTTTGGTTTCCTCCATTGTAGATACTATAGATGCAGAAGCCAGAGGGTTTATAATGAAGGGAGCCATTATGGATATTGCCTTATATGAAGGACTGGCGGAATTGAGTGAGGGAAGAGATTTTTTATCAGACTTTATTGATGCTAATAAAGATCAGTTACCGGATGTGGTGGTGATTGACATTGCCTATAGTAAGCAGATAGGTTGGTTCGTTCTTGAATTTAATGCCTGCTGGGGAGCAGGACTTAATAATTGCAGTGCCGAAAAGGTAATTGACTGTATTGTTGGCGCAACTATTAATAAATAAACGTGTAATGTAATTACTACTGAAGCAAACTAACTTTAGTTCTTTCATACAATGAGATCATCAATACAGCAGGCTTCAAACCACCTGGTTTAATGCCTGCTGCATTTGAAAACTATTCAATTTCCAATTTAATAATGTAATAACAACACCTGCTGGGCGATATTATTCCCCGTTACTTTACCGGCATCACTGTCAAAGCCATAATGAATACCGCCATACACCCTTGATACCGCAGCTTCATCGATCATTTGTGTGAAGTTGCTGAACGTGCGTGGAGAAAATCCATCTGCCACTTTTTGATTATCAGTAAAGGCAAAGCTGTTCCCGAATTTCGCGGCCAGGATATTGCCGGTAGCGCCGGTGAAAGAGGCATGCCCTGAGGTATACGAAGGAAACGGCGGGGTACCGATGAGCGGCATCCAGGTGCTGTCTATGCTTGCACGGATAACAGATACCGGCCGGATAAGATTGAACCGGTATTTATATTTCCAGCAGAGTATACCGGCATCATTTAATCCTATACCTACCTGCGCCAGCAGGGTGGCAGCTGAACCCAGACTCAACTGCTGATCACCGGCCAGCTGGGCAGCGATGGCAATCAGGTGTCCGGGAGGCGTAAAGGTACCACCGCCATCTGCCCAGTATTGAGCAATCAGCTTTTCTTCCGGCGTAGGCGTTTTACCTTTCTGATAAACAAAATAGGCCGCCTTGAAAAAGACGCTGTTGGTATCTGTTGAAAACGCCGGTGGCAGGAGATAGGTTGTATCTGATGCGCGTGGTTTCAGGAGCGGGCGGTTATTGCCCCAATAAGGCAACATGGCGCGCTGAAACTGCGGTGGTGTGGGCACCCACAAACCGGGACCTACCGGTGGAATATAGTCGGTAGGGAAGTTGTTGAGGTAGCCATCTTTACCGCCGTCTGTGGTCGACCATTGGTAAATAGCACTGGCTATTGTTCTTCCAAAGTTAACAGAGCGGGTAATTACTTCAGGAGAACAACTGTCCGAATGCGCCAGCAGGTTATCATTTTCCAGCTGGGTGATCAGGTTTACATTTTCAACACTGGCGTTGGGAAACAAACTTTTGATAATCTGCGCCATGGCACTGTTGGCCGCAACTGCCCAGTTATACCTTTTCCATCTTTCCGGCGCGGGTAAGCGACCAAGCCCGTTTAACTGGCCGCCAAGGGAAGAGCCGTTGTAGATGCCGCCCAATACCGCTTCATGCAACGTTACGCCGGTATAGGCAATTGCCCTCGCCGCTACAGGAGGCGTAAACCCGGCGCTTTCTTTAATGAGCTTTAATTCCAGTTGATACCAGGAAACAGGTACCGCCACATCTCCGGATACCGCAATTTTTGCTACCATTTCCTTTGATGAACCAGGAACCGGTTGGAGAGATGCATCATTTTTTTTACATGCCAGCATACTGACAACAAAGAGCAGCCCGATAGAACGGGACAACAAACAAATAGACTTCATGTTTGGATTTTTTTCGAATGTTAACAATTAATGGTTAAATACAGATAGAACCGTTTACACGGAGGTTTTTCCAGGTTATTTACTAATGACCATTTTGAGTATTATCACTTAGGCAACAAAGATAACCGCCTACTACGCAGCCATTCGGCGTAGTAAAACTATTTATTCTTTTCCCAGTAAAATCTTTACCAGGTTTTCATAGTTATTGATAAACTGGTGTGATATTTTATAGTTTTCTGTTTCGGTATAATTCGTTTTTCGTATCCCGTTTTCTGAAAGCTCATAAATAGTAGCATCGGGATAAGCCATGACAATAGGCGAATGTGTGGCGATAATAAATTGAGACTGCTGTTCAATCAACTGATGCATTCTCGACAGCATAGCCATCTGGCGGGCAGGAGAGAGTGCCGCCTCCGGCTCATCCAGTATATATAAACCATTCCCGGAGAAACGATGCATAAATAACGCCCAGAAAGATTCTCCATGCGATTGTTCATGTAAAGACACGCCGCCGTAATTGCCTATCACGCTGCCTCCGCCCGGCTCCGCATCCAACTGTTCAATATTGGTCCCCAGGTTAAAAAAACTTTCACTTCGCAGGAAAAACCCATCCCTGGGCCGCACCGGCGCCCTGGCTATTCTCAGGTATTCGTGCAATATGGAATGCGAAGCCCGGGTGGCGAAATTGAAATTGGTAGAGCCGCCTTCAGGGTTAAATCCACAAGCCACCGCAATGGCTTCAATAAGCGTGGATTTCCCCATCCCGTTTTCACCGGAGAGATAAGTTACTTTCGGATGAAACTGCAGGGAGGAGAAGTTTTTCAACGCAGGAATATTAAAAGGATAGGCCTGTGTAGGCGGTACCTTCTCCTGCTTTAAGCTCAGCTCTATTAATCCTCTTTTTGTAACCATGGCAGCTCCTTAGTTTCCACGAAAATAAGTGACTTGTCTGAAATAAGGATCGAAGCTTCTTTACCATTTAAAGGGGGAGCCTTCCAATGGCGAAATGTTTTTCAGCTCCGCTGCGGTTTTATCTTTGTGCTTATCCCACCAGCTGGTATAAAGCTCCACCACTTCTTTTAACTCCACCTTTCGTTGCGGCGCGGTAGTGTCAGTGATAAACGGACGGTTGGAAACACCTGCAGGTTTTTGCTGCCGGATGCTTTCCACGGTATACAGGATAATCATACCTACTTTTTGCGGACCATAGGCGGCAGCCGACAATGCTGGGATAGGGTAGTTTTCAATGATATCGTTGTTGCCCGCCTGCTTTAACAGCACGCCAATATCTTTCTTCTCCAGCTTTGGAATAATATCGTACTTCGGGTATTTATTGGTGGTTAACAGGGATACGTATTGTGCAGCATCATCTTTGCCCTGAACGGCTTTGTTTTCCTGGCAGGCACTTACAGAAAGTGTTGCTACGCACAATATTGACCATATGTATTTCATCTTACAGAATTATAAATAAAAAAATGCCGGCTTAACATTACATCCGGGAACATAATGAAAAGCCGGCATTCCGGCAAGTGATCAGCCTTTGAGAAATGCATTTATCAATACAGTCACCAGGTCCGGTGTTTTGCTATTCTTATCAGGTGTGCATATTTCACCAATATATTCACCATGTACGCCGGGGAGAATGGCCACCTGTGCATGTGCTAACAGATGCGATAAGGCAAGGGCGCTTTCTGGGAGAACCGCATCCTTGTCGCCGTTGATGATCAGCGCGGGCGCCTTTACAGCCTTTATATCAGCGTCGGGAATATCTTTAAAATTCATCATCCTCGTCCGGTCCCTGTCAAACATCTTCTGAAGCCCGGCAGTGTCGGGATTGGCCGCTAAATAGGCTTCTTTCAGCGGAGGCGGCATACTATGTTCCAGGGTTGCATTGGCAAACCCGTCAAAAAAACCTGAAGGTAAATTGTCGCGACGAAAGGTGGTAGCAATCAATACCAGTTTATTCACCACTTCCGGGTGCCGGATAGCTACCTGCAATGCATCGGTGCCACCGTTGCTGAAACCCATGATGTCTGCTTTTGCGATGTGGAGTTGTTTGAGCAGCGCCGCCACATCGTCTGCGTCCTGTTCAAAACTGTAAGGGCGGTCAATGTCAGGTGTATGTCCGTGGGCCTGTGTTTCTACGGCAATCACCTGGTGGTTTCCAGCCAGTTCAGGGAGTATACGTGCCCAGTTCGACTGTATCGTAGAGCCGCCACCGTGAATCAGCACCAGCGGGCTGCCACTGCCATGTATTTCGTAATACATCTTTAATCCATTCACCGTTGCATATTTACCTGTCTGCATATTTTGTGCGTTTAACTGCAGGTGTATTGTTATCAATAAAGAGAAAAGGATGGCTATCCTGTGTTGCATATGATATTTGTTTTTTGATAAAACAAACTTAGATCAAAATGGTTTTCAGGGAGGGTGGTGAAACAGCCAATTAAAGGGGCAATCCCGTCAGCTGCTAAATGAGAGAACCCGTTAACAATAGATAACAATCCAAACCCTACTCTGGCACAGTTTTATCATTTACTATACCAGAACACGGAGTAAACGGTCTGCAGACGCGTACTTCCATTCATCACTTATACAAATCTTCCAATTATGAAAATGTTAAAATATCTTATCATCGCTGTTTTACTCGTATCCGGTTTAAGCAGCTGCCTGGTTGTCCGTGACCGTCCGGGGTATTATCACCCGCGTCCGCATTACCATCATCACTGGCGTGGCGGTTATTATTGATAGTAACAGACTACCAGGCATATTGAAGATGTTCCATGACCATGGAGCATCTTTTTATTTTGACCGCCCGTCAGCTTCCAAAAAAAATAAAACCGGTTTGTCCCCCTTTTGCTTTTTCGATCGTCATCAGCTCGAAATCATAGCATATGTATACCACAAATTTATTCAAACCGTTTAGCTTAAAATCGCTGAACACCCGGAACCGTTTTGTCATGTCGGCCATGACCCGGTCTTTTTCTCCGGAAGGCATTCCTGGCGACAACGTTGCTGCTTATTACCGCAGAAGGGCCGAAGGTGAAGTGGGATTGATTATATCAGAAGGCACGCTTGTTGAGCGTCCTTCGGCCGCTGGCAGAAGGGATGTGCCGCAATTTTACGGGGCGCGTGCGCTGGCAGGCTGGCAAAAGGTGATCGACGGCGTTTTGGCAGCGGGAGCACAAATGGCGCCCCAGCTCTGGCACTCAGGTATCCAGGAAACCCTGGGCTCCTCCGGGATATTGCCGCTGCCCTGCGAGGGACCTTCCGGAATAGGTAACGGTTGGGCAATGACGGATGCAGATATTGCAGATACGATTGCCGCTTTTGGCCAGGCTGCCGCAAACGCAAAAGCGATGGGTTTTAACAGTGTTGAAATTCAGGGGGCACATGGCTACCTGCTCGATCAGTTTTTCTGGGAGGATACCAATCAAAGAACAGATTTTTTTGGAGGTAAAACCCTGGCAGAACGCAGCAGGTTTGCTGTGGAAGTGATCAAAGAAGTACGTAAACAGGTAGGGGCCGGTTTTGCGCTCATCATGCGGGTATCACAATGGAAGTTCACCGATTACGACAGCAAACTGGCAAAAGATCCGGAAGAAATGGCCTCCTGGCTTACCCCGCTCGCAGATGCCGGCGTAGATATTTTCCATTGCTCCACGCGCAGGTTCTGGCAGCCCGAATTTGAGGGCTCGGATCTCAACATGGCCGGATGGGCTAAAAAACTTACCGGCAAAGCCACCATTACGGTTGGCTCGGTAGGCCTGGATTCGGATATAACGGCGCTTTACCGGGGACAAAATTCAGTGCCGGCATCTATCGATGAACTGGTGCGCAGAATGGATAACGGAGAATTTGACCTGGTAGCGGTAGGTCGTTCGCTGCTCGCAGACCCATACTGGGTACAGAAAATCAGGGATGGCCGTAACAACGAGTTACAGGGCTTTAATGCAGCAGCATTAGGCACATTGATATAAGTGATATAAAAAAGTCCCGCCATGATAGCGGGACTTTTTTATATCACTGCAAACAGCCTGTTTATGCTGCCTTTACTTTTTTAAGTTGTGCCTGTGTAACCAAGGCCGGTTTCAGTTTAATGATGCCAACAACATTCAGCAGTTTCATCACCTGGTAACTGGGATCCAGCTCATACCATTTCTTGGCAAAGTTGGGGCTGTCTTTGAACTTATGGTGATTGTTCTGAAACAGTTCTCCCATCAGTATAATACCCCAGGGAGATGTATTCCGGGAATGATCATGATTATCGAAATTCTGATAGCCGTACTTATGACCACACCAGTTTACAATAGCGCCCTGTACAGGACCCATCAGGAAATGGACAGGCAGCAATAAATACAAATACCACATACCGGCCGGCACAAATACCACGTAGAATGCCACATAGGCGGCCATCCAGGAAAAGCGGGTAATGTTGCTGTCGCCGAATTTATCCATGGCATCCCATTCCGGTAACGGCTCGGCAGTAAACTTTGGATCTACCGTGCTGGTACGGGTTACGAAGCCATTGTAAATTTTACGGGTCTGTATCATCATACCCCAAACGTCTTTAAAGAAATGCGGGGAATGCGGATCGTGTTCGGTATCGCTGAATTCATGGTGCATGCGGTGCATAACGCCATAAGCCCTCGGAATCAGGTAAGAGGAGCCCTGGAAAAACCAGGTGCTGAAATAAAAGAAACGCTCCCAGAATTTACTGGTGGTATACATCTGGTGGGATGCGTATCTGTGTAAATAGAATGTGTGGAAAAACAGGGAAAAGAACCAGTGCACACAAAAAAATATCAGGATCGCTGTCATTGTAAAATGATGATGCTATTTTTCCAGTCGTGTAGCATCATTTAACAAAATTAGGCCCTGCATCGTTCTTTTCCATTCACATATGTGAATAAATCAGCGGGTATCTGTTAATTCTTTCCTTAAACGGCTGAGGCTCTGGGGCGCTATCCCCAGGTAGGATGCAATATGATAATGGGAGAACTTATTTAGTAAATACGGCTCATCCTTTAACAATTGGAGGTATCTTTCTTTGGCAGACCGTGTAAACAGGCTGAATGCGCGTTCGGATGTATAATAAAATCCCTTCTCTGTAAATATTTTTACTATTTCATGCATTTTTGCAGATGCCGCCAGCATGGTCAGGAAGCTTTCATGACGTAGTTCCACCGCTTCCATATCTTTTATTACCTCCACCGTTAGGGCCGATGGTGTTTGATTGATAAAACTGTGATGATCTATGATAATTGAATTTTCAAAAAGCGCATCCTGGTCATTGAAGTTAAAAGTCCATGTATACTCCTGTCCCTGTGAATTTACAAAGTAAGACCTGGCAGACCCCGAAATAACAAAATACATGGCCGCCGCGATATTGCCGCTTTTGAGTATGACCTCATTGGCCTTGTATTTTTTGGGCGTCAGAAAGCTGGTTAAGAATTCCGCATCATCGTCATTCAGCGTCGTATACCTGGAAATAAAATCTGTAATTATTTTCATCGGCTAAAAATCAGTCCGTTGGTAATGAATGTTAGCCGAAAGTACAAATTCTTAATAACAACACCCGGTTTTAGAACTTGCAGGCGAAGGCCGCTACAAAAAAAGAGGAAGCACGCGGCTTCCTCTTTTTTTGTAGCGGCATTTCGTTATTTATTCCACCAGATCCTTTCAGTGATATAGTTTGGGTTATTGGCGCCAGGTGCGGCTTTCAGCACCTGTTCGATATTATAATTAATTTCATAGCTGGCTATCGCAAAACGGCGGGGCCAGTCGGTTTGATTAGGATAGTTCAGCGCATTTACATGAGCCGGCCGCTTGAATCCTTTATACACGCCGGTTACCTCGTTATAGTTACCTGCCGCGTCGGCACAATAGTTCATCCTGCGCAGATCGGCCCAGTTTTCCGGGGAGTACGATAGCGCAATATATTTCTGGATCATGATATTGCTGAGTGTCAGGTTAGCCGCATTTTGCTCAACAGAACTGCTGCTGAGAAATGCGGTGATTTTAGCGGGGGGAATTGCCATCAGCTCCAGGTGCGCTTGTATGCCTGCTTTATATGCAGCCAGTGCTTCTACATTTTTATGTTGCCTGAAATAAATTTCCGCTTCAATGAAACGTAGTTCTGCATTGGTAAACAACAAACCCTGCGCGTTGCGGCGGGTATACCGGGTGCCGGTAGATTGTATACGATCAGTTGCGGCGGGCGCATAGGGCGTTTTGCGCATGATCACATAGATAGAGTCTTTTTTATTAAAGGTGTTGGTGGCCGCATTATAACTGTAGGACACGGGGCCACTGTTGGTGATGCCGGAGGTCATATCCACGCCCTGTGTGCGGTGCAGTACGCCGTTCTGATCGGCCATACTCGGTACCAGCGAGTCTACCCGCGGATCTTCCATATTATTGGCGCCTTTGGGAGCGCCTGTATAATTATTGGTCAGGTAGTTGAGGTACAACAGGGTTATCCTGGCAGAAGTACCGGTATTGCTGTATTGCAGGGCTTCTTTGGCGGTGCTGGTCACCATGGGACCTTCATCCACATACTGCATAATAGTGCTTTGATCCTTTGTCTGCGGCCCTTTGGAGGCGGCATCCAGCACTGCCTGTGCATTAAAGGAAGGCAGGTTGGAGGTATGGTTCAGAAAGCGTGCTTTCAATCCATAAGCCAGCCTGATCCAGCTATCCGTTTTCCCGTTATTGAGCACGTCGCCTTTGGCCAGCGAAGGCGCAGCGGGGCCCTGGGTTTTCTGCAGGTCAGCAATACCTTCGTCGAGCAATGCCAGCACTTTTTCATGGATATAAGCTGCTTCGTCAAACTTTGGAGTAATGATACCCACGCTGTCAAACTGGTCATAAGGCATCACGCCGTATACATCTGCCAGCGTACCAAAGCCCCATGCTTTGATAATTTTAGCCACCCCGGCGTAATGATATGCCTGTACTTTTTCGGCAGCGGTAATGAGCGGTTTAACGTTTACGGCAGCGTTTACATACCAGCATTGCCAGGGCCAGCCGATATTGGCGCTGTTGGATACCCAGCCGGTAAGGTTGTAGTTGTTACCGCCGCTCAGGTAGGTAACAGCCAGTTGCTGCGATAGAAATGCCGCCCTGGTACCGGTGCTTTCATACGCATCGCAGAACTGCGCAATTAATGGAGGAAGTCTTTGTTCCGCAGTGGGAACTGTTGCATTGGCGCTGTTGGGATTGTCGTTGATGTCGACCCATTTTTTGCAGGAGCTGAAGGCAATGGAAAGGCTCAGTATATAAAGTAGTTTTTTCATTTTCCAGACATTTAGAATTTAAGATTTAAGCCAATGGTAAACCCGGAAGTAGCCGGTACCCCACAGTAATCGATACCCGCGGAGCCGGAACCAATAACACCCGCACCGGCAGTACTGGTTTCCGGGTCCATACCGGAATAGTTGGTGAACAGCAGCAGGTTGGTGCCTGTAGCAGTAATCACCGCACCTCTGAGCCATGGCGTTTGGCTAAGCACACTATGAGGCAATGAATAGGAGAGCGATACAGAGCGAAGACGCAGCCAGTTCACTTTTTCCAGGAAAAAAGGTGCATTGTTCAGGTAAATATCCCGGTAGTATTTTTCCGAAGCTTTTACTGTTTTGGTCACCGGTTCAAACTTGCCGGTGGTAGGATTTTTCGCAACACCGCTAAAAGTGATATCGCTGTTCCTGTTTTCGGTACGCTCGCTCAATCCATACAGGGTAAGCAGGTAGTCGGTACCGTTATATACATCGCCCCCTACGCGGAAATCCCAGAGAAAGGAGAGATTGAAGTTTTTATAGCTGAAGCTGTTGTTCAAACCCCCGAGCAGGTCCGGCTCACGGTTACCAATATACGTAGTAGTGGAAACGCTGGTAACAGGATACCCGGTATTCCAGTCGAGCAGCAGGTTACCGTTTTCATCTTTCTGCCAGGTGGAACCACTGATGCCCATAAAAGGCCCGTTGTTAAAAGATGCAGCTTTGGCATTCACCAGGTGTACATCGGTTACATACAGGATAGGCAGCGCGCCGGGTAAGGTTTTTACTACACCCTTATTATGAGAGGCGTTGAGCATCACTTCCCAGCTGAAATTTTTGTTTTTAACGGGTGTGGCGGTGATAGTCAGTTCCATCCCTTTGTTTTCGATAGTGCCGGTATTAACGGAACTCAGGATATAGCCGGTGGCGTTACTTACACGGGGCGTGAGGATCTGGTCTTTACTGGTAGTGATGTAATAGGTGAAGTCCATACCCAGCCGGCCGTTGAGGAAACGCATTTCCGTACCAAACTCGGTGGAGTAGGTAGCTTCCGGTTTCAGCTCATCGTTTCCGCGTGACCAGTAGTTGCGGAAACCACCGCCAATAGTGAGTTCCGGGCCGAACAGGGAAGTAGCCGTTTGGTAGGGCGGCGCCACTTTACCCACCTGCGCCCAGGAGGCACGGACTTTACCGAAGCTGAGGATATTGTTTTTAGGCAGCAGCTCTGTAAACACCAGGCTTCCGCTTACCGACGAATAAAAGAACGATTGATTTTTTACAGGGAGGGTAGAGGAGATGTCATTACGCCCGGTGGCGCTGAGATACACCATGTTTTTATAAGACAGGCGCAGGTCGCCGTAAAACCCTGCCAGCCGCGTACGACTGATGCCCTGGCTGATATACTGGTTTTCTTTTGCGGCGTTGTTAATACTTACAAAATTAGGGATGGTAAAATTTTCAGCGCGGGCAGAATTGGATTTCAGATAGGTATCTTCTGACGTTGTTCCCAACAACAAACTGGCATCCCAGTCTTTATGAAAAGTTTTGTGGAAAGTGAGCATCAGGTTGGAGTTTACATAGTTGTAATTCCGGTCTGTTTCCGACAACATACCACTTTGCCAGCCTAATTTTACGCTGGAACCCGGTGCTATCAGGTTGCTGAGTTGTGTATAATAATTATCTACGCCCAGGCGATAGTTCACATCCAGCCAGTTGGTCACTTTTGCGTTAACATACGCAGAGCCGATAAACCGGGTGGTTTTATCTGACTGCGGATTTCTGTAGAGGATCCAGTATGGGTTGTCTGTATCGAGATCCAGGTCAAGATCGGGTAATAACCGGTGCTTGCTGCCGTCAGGATTCAGCCATACTTTCATATCATCATTCCGGGGCCAGGCCACAATACTTTCCATGTACCCGCTGCCGCCAGCCGCCCACAACCCGCTGCCGGTGAGCGTTTTCTGGGTTTGACTCCGGGCATAGGTGGCATTTACACCAAAGGTAAAGATGCCGATCTTCTGTTCACCGTTAAACCGTACGGTAGAGCGGGTAAAGTTAGTAGTGGGTACTACGCCGGACTGGTCGAGATTGGAGGCCGACAGGTAGAAGTTTCCCGTTTGTGAACCACCGGAAATGGCCAGGCTGTTATCAAAGGCGTTGGCAGTTTTAAAAAAATCAGCCATGTTGTTATAAATATGATCCCCGGGTTGGAACTTATCGCCCCAGGAATAAGCTGTCTGATTATTTAAGGTGCCGGTATAGTAAGATCCCTGTTTATAGGTACCCTGCTGTTTGGGCAGCCGGTTTACCCAGTTGGTGGTATAACGGCTGCTAACGGTACCGGTTATATTACCGGCGCTGCCTTTTTTGGTGGTGATCACAATGGCGCCGGCGGCGGCACGAAGGCCATAGATGGCTGCTGCTGCGGGTCCCTTCAGCACTGAAATGGATTCAATATCTTCCGGGTTGATGTCCATTGCGCGGTTGCTGTAGGTGGTCGACTGGTTAATGGAACCGTCGAAGGCGCTGTTGTCGCCCTGACCCGTAGAGTTGTCCATAGGCATACCATCAATCACAAACAGCGGCTGGTTGTTGCCTTCCAGGGAAGTGCCGCCGCGGATGATGATGGAGGCAGACGAACCAGGCGCTCCGCCGGAATTGGTAATGTTTAAGCCGGCAATTTTCCCGTTGAGGGAGTTCACGAGATTGGCATCTTTGTTTTTAAGCAGCTCCACGGATTTAATATCCTGGGCGGCATAGCCCAGCGCCTTTTTTTCCCGTTTAATACCCATGCCCGTTACAATCACCTGCTCCAACGCGCTGGAGGCGGTATGCATTTTTACATCAACGATGCCGCTTTCACCTGGTTTGATGCTTTGACTTTCGTAACCGATAAAAGAAAATTCCAGGCTTTCTCCCGGTTGAACGGGAATACGGAACGATCCCCTTGCATCCGTTTGTGTGTTGCGGTTGCTGCCTTTAATGCGGACTGTTACACCAGGTAGCGGGCTGCCATCGTCAGACAGAACGGTGCCGGTAACTGCTTTTCGTTCCTGTGCATATAGGGAGATGGAGCACAGGAGCATTACCAGCGAATAAATCGCTAATAACCGGAGAGGTTTTCTCATGTTTTGTTGTTTTAAATGTTTGGTTGAAAATTATGCGTGTTCGGGTTGTTACTACATGATTTTGATGATCCAGGCTTTACAGGTTTACATTCGGGTTTGATTGTGTTGTACAGTATGGGTCACTACATTGTTACTACATCTTTACATAAATATCTTACTAAGATAATAGCTAAATATACGATGTGTTAATAGTAAATTCTCCTTTATTATAATATTTTCCGGGTTCGTGTTTAATATAATGTGAAGCAAAGTAGGCAAACCTACCGCAGACTGTTCCTGCTTTTTATTTTTGAAAAAAAACAACCCGGACAGGATTACCCCGGCTTTATTTAACGTCTTTAAGGAATGGATAAAACAAATAATAAGCGCGCACAACTACTTTCTATACCTGTAATGGTAGCAGCACTGGGCTATTTTGTAGATATTTACGACCTGCTGCTGTTCAGCATTGTACGTATCCCGAGTTTAAGAGCATTAGAGGTGGCGGAAAACGAATTATTGAGCAAAGGTATTTACCTGATCAACATGCAAATGGCGGGAATGCTGCTTGGAGGTATTTTGTGGGGTATATACGGCGACAAAAAAGGACGGCTCTCGGTATTGTTCGGATCTATCCTGCTATACTCATTAGCCAATATTGCCAATGGTTTTGTAACTACCGTTGATCAATATGCGCTGTTGCGTTTTATAGCAGGTATTGGTCTTGCCGGAGAACTGGGCGCAGGCATTACCCTGGTAGCGGAAATACTGCCAAAGGAAATACGCGGTTACGGCACTACGATTGTATCTGCCGTAGGCGTACTGGGCGCGGTGCTGGCATACCTGGTAGCGGATATGTTTAACTGGAAAGTAGCTTATTTTATCGGTGGTGGACTCGGACTTGCATTGCTGATACTCCGGTTTAATGTATTTGAGTCCGGTATGTTTAAGCAGGTGAAAAAAGAAACTGCGTCGCGGGGAAATTTCTTTGCATTGTTTACTTCTGCCGCCATGTTTTACAAATACCTGCGTTGTATTTTAATTGGCTTGCCCATCTGGTTTGTAATAGGAATCCTGGTTACTTTTTCGCCTGAATTCGGAAAGGCCATCGGGCTCACTGAAACTGTTTATGCCGGTAAGTCGGTGATGTTTTGTTATATCGGTCTTTCCCTGGGAGACATCTCCAGCGGGCTGTTGAGCCAGTACATGAAAAGCCGGCGGAAATCTGTATTGGTTTTTATATTACTGACCTTTGTTACGGTAGCTGTCTACCTGACACAAACTTCCCAAAGCATTTTTATTTTTTACGCCTTATGTGGTATACTGGGTTTTGCGATTGGCTACTGGGCACTATTTGTTACCATTGCCGCCGAACAGTTTGGTACCAATCTCCGGGCAACAGTAGCTACTACCGTTCCCAATTTTGTACGCGGCAGTGTGAATATATTTACGCCGCTGTTCCTGTTGCTGAAAGATTATATCAGCGTTACCGGTGCAGCCGGCTTGATTGCCGTTGCCACTATTATTCCTGCATTGCTGGCACTATGGAAAATGCAGGAAACATTTTCGAAAGAGCTGAATTATACTGAGCAGGCCGCGATATCCGCATAGCCGAAGTTTTTCTGATAGGTAACGCCCTGATTGTTTACGATAACAGCACTCAATCCCGGTAATGCAAAGCGGTTGTACAATTTCTCCAGTTCAATGTCCAGGGAGTCGTTGTAATGTTGAGCGAAAACAGAAGTTTTCTCCGCTCCCTTCTTCCACTCATACTAAAATCACTTTTGCTTTTCTATTATTTTATTATTTTCCGGCATCACCAATAACATCGGCAGTATGATCAACTTAAACCTCAAAGCGAAAGGGTTAAATACGTACGACGCTATTGTAGTAGGCTCCGGTATTTCCGGGGGCTGGGCTGCAAAAGAGTTATGCGAAAAAGGCCTCAAGGTACTGATGCTGGAGCGCGGAAAACAACTGGAGCATATTAAAGATTATACCACCGCTACCAAAGCGCCCTGGGAAGTGCAGCACAGGGGCGCCCTTACCAATACGCAAAAGAAAGAGCACCCTTTCCTGATCCGTGAAAGGGTATATACTGAATTTAATGAGCGCTACTGGCTCAAAGATGAAGATAGTCCTTACACCGAGAAAAAACGTTTCGACTGGGCCCGCGCAGATATTGTAGGCGGCCGCTCCATCATGTGGGGCCGCGGATCGCTCCGGCTCAGCGACCTGGATTTTGAAGCCAATATAAAAGAAGGCATTGGCATCGACTGGCCCATCCGGTATAAAGACCTTGCTCCCTGGTATGATCATGTGGAAGCTTTTGCAGGGATCAGCGGACAGGCAGAAGGAATACCACATTTGCCGGATGGTATTTTTCAGCCACCCATGGAAATGAATTGTTTTGAGAAACAAGTGAAGGGCAGGATAGAAACGGCTTTTCCAGGCCGGAAGATGACTATTTTCCGTACTGCCAATCTCACCCAACCGATTGGCGACCGGGGAAAATGCCAATACCGTGATCGCTGCGCCAGGGGATGTCCTTTTGGCGCGTATTTCAGCACACAGTCGTCCACGCTGCCTGCCGCGGTTAAAACAGGCAATCTCACGTTGCAACCGGATGCTATTGTAAACAGTATTATTTATGATGAAAATAAAGGAAAGGCCGTTGGTGTACGGGTGATCGACAAACATACCAAAGAAATGCAGGAGTTTTATGCCAAAATCATCTTCCTCAATGCATCGGCGCTTGCCAGTACCTTTGTGCTGATGAATTCTGTGTCGAATCGCTTTCCACGCGGCTTAGGCAACGACAGCGGCGCGTTGGGTCATTACCTGATGGATCACCACTTTCATGCCGGCGCCAGCGGTATATCAGACGATTTTAAAGATAAATACTATTATGGTCAGCGACCGGCTGGGTTTTATATTCCACGTTTCCGGAATGTAGGATCAGACAAACGCAGCAGCTATCTGCGTGGATTTGGTTATACGGGCTATAGTAGCCGCAGTGGCTGGTCGCGTGGCATTGCTGAACTTGGTATCGGGGATGCGTTTAAAGATTACTTATCTGAACCAGGGCCCTGGCAAATGGGGTTGATGGGTTTTGGCGAATGTTTACCTTACGAAGAAAACCAGGTTACGCTGGACCATAGCGTAAAAGATGCCTGGGGCCAACCTGTATTACAGCTCAACTGCGAATTCAAAGACAACGAACGGCAAATGCGTAAAGACATGGACGCTGATGCCGCAGCCATGCTGGAGGCAGCAGGATTGAAGAATGTGCAACCTTTTGCGCGGGACTCCTATCCCGGCATGGCAATACATGAAATGGGAACGGCGCGTATGGGTAAAGATCCCCGCACTTCTGTATTAAATGAATGGAACCAGGTGCACAGTGCAAAAAATATCTTTGTTACGGATGGCGCCTGCATGACCTCTTCTGCCTGTCAGAATCCTTCACTGACCTATATGGCGCTTACCGCCCGGGCAGCCGATCACGCGGTAAAAGAACTGAAACGGCAACAGCTGTGATGGGGTAATAACATAAGATACTGAAGAAAATCTGATCATGACATCTTGATATTATTTTTCTGGCAGGAAAATATGTCGTTATCAAAATAAGTATTAAGTTTGTGGCAACCGTATAAAAATTAGATCCTTATACTAAAAAAATGTAGCTGACTATTTTATTTCCTTAAACTGGCGGGAATGACTGATGTTGACCTTTTCATCCCCAACACCACCTTTAGTGTCATACGCAATATCACCTATTTCTAAATACTATTAATCTCATGAAAAAAACATCATTATTGCTGTTAACCTTCAGCATGTGCTTTTTTGCCTGTAAAAAAGACGATCATCTCAGCGAGCCGGGCCAGGGAAAAGACCGAAAGTTTCCTGTCAGCCTGGATTTGTCAGCATTTATCCAACAAACTGAAGCCATGTCTTCCGCGTCGGGCAGAAAGGCAAATACGGACAACCAACGGGACAGCGCTCTTCGCAATAAGGTAACAGATATTTATTACCTGGCATTTGACCCTTATGGCAATTATGCGGGTACCAAGCATCAGCATGTTACTCAAGACAGTGTGAATTTTGGACATATAAAGGATACCCTGTATTCAGATACTTATACCGTTTTCTTACTTGCCGCTAATACGGAGATTTCGTTGACTGCCCATAACTTAAATACCGCAATTATGAATGCAGCAAAGTCAGGGCCTGATAACATCATTCCGTTTAAAGATGTTTTTTATAAGAAAGTGACGCTGAATGTAGGGAAAGGGACCTATCCACCACAGGACTTAACCCTTAGCAGGATTGTGGGAAATCTCCAGGTAGAAGTGCTGGACGCAAATGTTAATAGTGGTTACCAGGTATCTGTGATGGCTGTTGGAGAATCCCGTGGCACCTTTCTTCAATTCCTGGCTCCCAGTGGTGGTATGTTCGATTCTCCCACAAGCGTAAACATGTCAAAGATTTCGGGAACGACATTCAGTAATAATTTTATGAATACCACCAGCCCACTTACTGTTACAATTACGGCAAAGAATAATACCACTGGTGATCAGATTCAGCGGGTGATAGAAAATGTGGTTTGCTATAAAAACAAAAAGACAACCATCACCGGAAGTTTAAATATCCCTGGTGCTCCACAAAGCAATGCGAAAGAATTTAAGATCGCAGTGAATGATACCTGGGATCCTAATGACAGCAACATTAATTTTTAATGTCATCGTATAGGCATTGTGTGCGATAGCACAATTTTCTTAATAAAGAGGAGGCAAGCCTCTTATCGTTTATTGATAAAAATAAGAAAGATGAAAAGATTTTCAATTCTGGTGATAGTAGCATGTATCTCCCTTTTTTCCTGTAAGAAAGATGAATCAGACCCCATAAAGAACACCGTATCAGGTGTAAAGGAGCCAGTTAGATTTAACCTGTCCGATTTTGTTCAGAAAGTGGAAAGCCTGCCCAGTGCCAGGAAGGCCGGTCTGAGCGGCAATGCCCGGGATTCGGGATTGGCAGATAAAGTACAGTACATTTATTATAGGGTGTTTGATAATAATACCCAGCAACTGGTAACATATCTGGACCAGTCTTACACCTCCGACAGCGCCTCATTTGGTGTTTTCAAGGACTCATTAACTACAGGTTCCTATACGCTGGTAGCCGTTGCAGCCACCGATTCAGTTGATATTAAAGGTATGAACAGCCTGGGAACACTTGGCATATGGGGCCGTTTTGTAAATTATCCTGCTGTGTTGAAATCTTATCCGGATATGTTTACGAAGAAATATTCCTTTCAGGTAGGTCCTGGTGGTTACGTTATGGATGTGGCGCTGGATAGAATAGTAGGTAAGCTGGAAGTACGTTTGCCAGATGCCACCTACCCTTTATACAGAATCTCTGTAGATATAGAGAATGGAGAGTTTGAGCAATACGACCTCAATACAGGACTACCGAAAACGCTGTTGTCAACACTTCCTTCCATTGCGTTAGGAAAGGCTAACGACACTACTTTCAGCAGTTTGATGTTAAATACTTCGAGGGAGTTTACCGTAAATATAAGTGTCAACAACATTTATACAAATATTACCATCAATAAAGTCATCGAACACGTTCGCTGTTATCCTAACCGGAAAACAATTATCCGGGGTAATATATTAAGCTTCGATCCAAATCTTCCTTTTGGATTAACTGATCTTACCATCAATGTAGATGATCACTGGGATAACGATGGCCCGGTAATACATTACTAATTATAAAAATAACCACAGAACTCCGTTTTTTACATTTGTAAGGGTCTCTGCCTGATCGCAGAGGCCCTTATTTTTTGCTTTCCTGGAGAATCCTGCTTGTAAATCCATCTCTTGAAATGTATCTTACCACCTGGTAATAAAAATAAAAAAGTGTTTGTATGTCTGAACCAGTAAAACCTTTACGCGTATTGGTAGTAGGTTGTGGTAATATGGGGGCCTCCCATGCTGCTGCTTATCACACATTGGAGGGATTTGAAATCTGCGGTCTTGTGTCTACCGGCGCCAGCAAACAGGTATTGAACGATAGGTTGGGTGGCGGCTACGCACTGTACAGCGATTACCCGGCAGCACTGACGGCGACAAAACCCGACGCGGTTTGTATTTCCACTTACCCGGATACACATGAAAGCTTTGCCATCATGGCCTTTGAACAGGGCTGTCATGTATTTATAGAGAAACCGCTGGCAGATACCGTTGCAGGCGCAGAACGTGTGGCAGAAGCGGCGCGCAAAGCTGGTAAGAAGCTGGTGGTGGGTTATATACTCCGGCATCATCCTTCCTGGCAGAAATTTGTGGAGTTGTCCCATCAGCTGGGCAAACCACTGGTGATGCGGATGAACCTTAACCAGCAAAGCCAGGGCAGCAAATGGACTGTGCATCGTAACCTGTTGCAAAGTTTGAGCCCTATTGTGGATTGCGGCGTACATTATATCGACGTAATGTGCCAGATGACCCGTTCAAAACCGGTGCAGGTAAGCGCTATCGGCGCCCGGCTTTCCGATGACGTGCCGGCAAACAACTATAACTACGGCCAGCTGCAGATCCGCTTTGAAGATGGTTCAGTAGGCTGGTATGAAGCAGGGTGGGGACCTATGATGAGTGAAACCGCTTTCTTCGTAAAAGATGTGATTGGTCCGGAAGGCGCTGTATCCATCGTAGCCAAAGAAGCCGGCAGCGCCGGAAAATCGGATAACGTAGCCGCACATACGAAAACGGAGTCACTGCGCTTTCACCACGCTACCCTTGATAAGAATGGCACCTTTGAAAAACAGGATACCTGGATAAATATGGACGACGAACCGGATCACCAAGAGCTATGCAACCGCGAACAACTGTATTTTCTTAATGCCATCCGGGAAAACACCGACCTGACGGATCACGTACAGGATGCAGTCAACAGCCTGCGCATCGCCTTTGCATGCGACGAATCCGTACGCACTGGTCGCATAGTAATGCTTTGACGCCGCGGAGTTTGTCTTGCCCAGGATTAACAGTGATTAAGATGATTTTCAGGATTTTTGTTTTTGATTTTTTAAAGATTAATAAGTAGTGTTGTCCGACTAAAGTTATGTAAAACAAGAAAAAAGGGCAGTTCCGAAGAACCACCCAGATTAGTTATGTTTGAGTTACCACACAACAAACATTCCTAATGGACGAAGTTAAAAAATTTCCCG
>Ga0207426_1000554_pt1 | contig 51521 bp, 51 predicted proteins | sample AraplaMF_Cvi_mMS_FD_184265 | JGI IMG/M metagenome (GOLD analysis project Ga0207426, IMG submission 184265) | Arabidopsis root microbial communities from the University of North Carolina, USA - plate scrape MF_Cvi_mMS (SPAdes) (version 2) | ecosystem: Host-associated > Plants > Roots > Endosphere... | reverse complement strand
AGGAAATGGACCTGCCCGCGGAGTCGGTGCGCGTGTTCTTCGCGCAGAACTGCTTCCACCACTTCCCCGATCCGGACGCCTTCTTCTCGGAGCTGGAGCGCGTGCTGGTGCCGGGCGGCGGCGCGGCCGAATTGGCAACGCCGCCGGTCGATCCGGAGGAGCCGGCGGTGCCGCCGGTCGCCTGCGCGAAGGCGACGGCCGGCATGGCGGCGAGACTGAGGATCACGATCAAGGTTTTCATCGAAGCGGTTGCGGACGATCGGGCCATCGGAAATTCTCCCTTTAGCTGTCAACGGTTTTGACCGGGAGCCGTTCCGGAACAAATGCCGTCACGTCAGCTTGAAACAGGGAGGCTGCCACGATCATGCGCAAACTGATCGCGTTCGACGAGGACACGTTCGACAAGCTGAAACAATTGGGACGCGACAGGATGGCGACGTTCCAGGAGCTCGCGGATGAAGCCTTTGCCGACCTCATGAAGAAGCACGGCATTCCCATCGATCTCAGGGACGCGCTGCGCAAAAGCGCGAAGCGCGACGGTGACACCGCCAAGGCGACGGCGCGTCCCAAAACCAGAAAGGCCAGCTCACGATGACCGATCGCGATCCATTTGCTGAAGGCGAAAGCGCCGCGCGCGAGAACATTCCGGCGGAAGCCAATCCCTACCAGGACGGCAGCGACGAGCATGCGCTGTGGTCGGCGGGGCACGAGAAGATCGCGGGCGCGATGGAAGCCCGCGAGTCCGAGGGAAGCTAGAGTTTCTGGCTAAGCATGAGCTTTTCGGAAAACCGCTTCGCACTTTGCGCTAACGCGGCCCTTCGGGTCCGGGTCATGCTTATCCGATCCGCTTCATGCCCTTCTTGAAGCGCGGGCCGTTGGCGACGTAGAACCGCGCAGCACTTCCCATCTTCGCGACCTGGGCATCGTCGAGCGTGCGGATCACGCGCGCGGGCGAGCCGATGATCAGCGAACGTTCGGGGAATTCCTTGCCTTCGGTGATGACGGAGCCGGCGCCGACGATGCTGTTGCGGCCGATCTTCGCGCCATTCATCACGATCGAGCCCATGCCGATCAGCGCGCCTTCCTCGACCGTGCAGCCGTGCAGGATGACGTTGTGGCCGATGGTGCAGTTCTTGCCGATCACCATGGGAAAGCCGAGATCGGTGTGACAGGTCGAGCCGTCCTGCACATTGGCGCCCTCGCCGATCTCGATCCACTCATTGTCGCCGCGCAGCACCGCGCCGAACCAGACGCTGGCGCCCGGCTTCAGGCGCACCTTGCCGATCACGGTGGCGGTTTCCGCGATGAAGTAATTTCCGTCCGAGGGAAGATCGGGCGCCTGTCCGTCGAGCTCGTAGATCGCCATGGAGGTCTCCTGTCACGTTAGGAGTGGCATAGCGAAACGGACGCGATGTGGCAAAGGGCCGCCACGCAGCCCTTCAAGACGTCAGCCCAGCACGCCGGTCGCGCGCAGCGTCATCAGGAAGAAGGTGCCGCTCATCATGCTCCAGAAGCCGGCGATGACGGTCGCCATCATCACGAATTCGAGACGGCGAGCTTCCAGCCGCACGCCGCGCAGCGTGTTGCGCATGATGATGAAGGGCGCCGCGAACACCAGGAACGGAACCGCGGCAAAGGTCTTCGGCGCCACGCCGTCCTGCAACAGGCCGAAACCGGCGGGCCGCTGCGCGAACGTCTGGTAGCCGTTCACGAGCGCGCCCGCGAGCGCGAAACCGATGAGGATCGAGAACAGGGAATTGAAGGCTTCAGGTGTCATCGGAACGGTCCGCCCTTACGCAACGCCGGAGCCTTACCTGTGACAAAGAGTGCTGGTTAACGCTACATTATCCTTAAGCGAAGGTTAACGGCGGCAACCGGTCCGCGCAGGGCCCTCCTCCATCCCGGCAGCCGGGAACACTGCGCGAAGCCTCCGCCGCATGGCATATTCGCCGCTGATTCGTCGGCCACCGGCCGACCCCGGCTCGACCTGTGCAAGTTCATGACGATGTCTTCGGCAGCCACTCCCCGCTCCTCCAGGACGCATGCACGGGCGCATGTCGTCCCGATCATGCTCGGCGGCGTTGCCGCGGCCGGCGCGGTCGCGCTGGTTGCGTACCTGCTGTGGCCGACCTGGGGAACGGGCGGCGCGAGCGGTCCGGACCGGCTGCCGGTGAGCGTCGGCGGCACGCTGTTCAACGTTCCCACCACCGCAATCCGGATGAAGATCCAGCGGCACTCCGGCCCGCAGGAACGCATCGACCTCGACTTCCTCTATCCCTCGCTGGAACCGCCGGGCGCGCCGAAGCACGTCACCGCCGACACCGTCGAGGACGCGATGCAGCCGATCGACCGTGTCTTCCTGTCGATCGCGGCGCATCACGATGCGCTCGCGCCGGAGCAGCGCGTCAGCACGATCTATCCGCGCTATCTCGACCCGGCCGCAGCCAATGCCGTCGACGGGCTGACGATGCGCGCCTTCCGCGCCGAGACGCCCTATGGCAGCGAGGATTTCTATTCCGCCTCAGGCCCTGCCCTGGCCGCGCGCTGCACCCGCGATGCGGCAACGCCGGGCATGTGCCTCTCCGAGCGCCGCGTCGGCGGCGCCGACCTCACCTTCCGCTTTCCGCGCAGCTGGCTGTCGCAATGGCGCGACGTGGCGGAGGCGCTGGACCGGCTGACGGCGCAACTGCGCGGACCGAAGGGCTGACGCGCGGCAAAGTGCGAAAACAACCCCATGCACAGTAGCCAAGTGCTTGTTTTGACTTGGGCACATTAGGCCACTTCGCTTTTTTCGAATTTCGACTTGACCCGTCGGGCAAAACGGGGGCATGATGTCAGGATGGGGCGATCAGCTTGAATGACGCTGCAACGCATCTGCCGCCCGGCGCCCGATTGCTGGGACGCGAATGGCTCGGCTTCGACGAGACCGGCCGCGCGCTGATCCGCTTTCAGGCGCAGCCCGCCTTCACCAACAGGCACGGAACGATCCAGGGCGGCTTCCTCGCCGCAATGCTGGACTCCGCGACCGGAATTTGCGCGCTGGCCGCGCTTGCGCCCGACCTGACCGTGGTGACCAAGGGCCTCGACACGCGCTTCCTGAAGCCCGCGGCGGTCGGGCCGATCACGGCACGCGCGCGCGTTGTCGAGCAGACAGAACGCGACATGGTCGTCCATGCCGAACTGCTCGATGCCGGGAGCATCGTCGTTGCCGATGCTACGGCGCGGCTGCGCATTCTTGCGAAGAAGTAGAAGCGGCGTTGGTGCCGCTGATGCTCGTCATTGCGAGCGAAGCGAAGCAATCCAGAATACCGCCGCGGAAAGATTCCTGGATTGCTTCGCTTCGCTCGCAATGACGGTGTGGAAAGAGCGCGCCTCGATCCCCCATGCGTGCCCCGGACGCAGCGCAGCGTCTCTTCGACGATGCGCTGCAGAGCCGGGGCCATATTGCTGAGAGGCGTCGTCTGGCTTCTGGGTCCCGGCTCTGCGAAGCAGCACTGCGTGCTGCATCGCGTCCGGGACACGGTCGGTGCTGGGACCAGTCGGACTCGCGGAGTGGCCCCTCGCCCGAACTCCGCGCTGCGCGCGCATTTCGACCTCTCCCCGCAAACGGGGCGAGGCGAAAGGACTACTATTCCTGGTCGACGAGATCGTCTTCGAGGATCGCCATCTGGAACTGGAACGAGCGATCATCGTCTTCGTCGTCGACGAACAGCACGCCGATGAATTCCTCGCCGATATAGACCTCGGCGGAATCGTCCTTCTTGGGCCGCGGCACGACGCGGATCTTGGGATTGCCGAACACGCGCTTCAAATACGCATCTAACTTTCTGACTTCTTTGACGTCCACGGCAAGCCTCCGATCGAAATTGGTCGGCGGGGTTTTAGGACGAGACGCGACGAACCGCCAGCATGAATTGCCAAAGAATTTGGGGACGAAAAAGGCCGGTAAATCCGGCCCTTACACGTGAGCTCAAAGCCCCATCGCGTTGATCATCTGATCCATGGTGCGCGACGGCTCGGCACAGCCGGCCTCGCCGACGATCTTGGCCGGCACGCCCGCGACCGTGACGTTGTGCGGCACGGGCTTGACCACGACCGAGCCGGCCGCGATGCGCGCGCAATGGCCGATCTCGATGTTGCCGAGGATCTTCGCGCCAGCGCCGATCAGCACGCCGTGACGAATCTTCGGATGACGGTCCTCGTTCTCCTTGCCGGTGCCGCCGAGCGTGACGCCGTGCAGGATCGAGACGTCGTCCTCGATGACCGCGGTCTCGCCGCAGACGAAGCCGGTGGCGTGATCGAGGAAGATGCCGCGGCCGATGCGCGCGGCGGGATTGATGTCGGTCTGGAACACCGCGGAGGCGCGGCTTTGCAGATAGTACGCAAAGTCCTTGCGGCCCTTCAGATAGAGCCAGTGCGCGAGGCGATGGGTCTGGATGGCGTGGAAGCCCTTGAAGTAGAGCAAGGGATCGATGAAGCGCGAGGTCGCGGGATCGCGGTCGTAGACGGCGACGAGATCGGCGCGGAAGGCGTTACCGAGATCAGGATCGTCACGCAGCGCTTCGTCGAAGGTCTGGCGCACCAGGTCGCCCGACAGCGCGGAATGATCGAGCCGGTCGGCAACGCGATGGACCACCGAATCTTCCAGGCGGCTGTGATGCAGCACTGTCGAATAGATGAAGGTCGCAAGCTCGGGCTCGCGGTGGACAATGTCCTCCGCCTCGCCGCGGATCCGGTCCCAGATCGGATCGAGCGATGCGAGCTTTCCACCCGGATTGACCTGATGCACTGCCATGGATCTGCTCTTTCGAATTGCTCGTTTGGCTGGCTCTATAACACAGTCTAGGCGACAAAGTCCTGACGGGCTTGCCTGAGAGTGAACAGCGCGTTGCCCCGCGAAAGCATGCCAACGCGTTGAAACACAACAGTTTCTTCTGACGCCCCCGGGCGGCAAGGTTGTTTCAAAGTGGTCAGCGTTTCGCCGAATTCAAGCCATGCGGCGTCAAACTATTGGTGAATTCTCTCCCAACGGCTATTGCGGGCATGGTCCGGTCGAGGACGGAGCGATCTTGAGCATCACCACCGAACAATTGCGCGCGCGCGCCGCGGGCTCTCTTTGGCTGCGGCTGGCGGCGATGGCTCTGCCTCTGCTGCTGATCGCGCCGGCCTTCTGGAACGGCTATCCACTGTTGCAATGGGACACCGGCGGCTATCTGGCGCGCTGGTACGAGGGCTATCTCGTGCCGAGCCGTTCCACCGTGTTCGGGCTCTACCTGCATTACGGCGAGAATTTTGGCTTCTGGATCAACCTCGCGGTCCAGTCGCTGGCGACGCTGTGGCTGCTGCAGCTCACGTTGCGCGTGCTGGGCCTGATGCAGACGTTCCGCTTCGTCGCGATCAGCCTCCTCCTGATCGTGTCGACGGCGCTGCCATGGCTCGCGAGCATGCTGCTTACCGACATCTTTGCCGGGCTTTCGATCCTGTCGCTGTTCCTGCTGGTGATCGGTGCTAACAGGATTTCGGCGCTCGAAAAAATCTCGCTGTTCGTCTTCACCGCCTTTTCCGCCGCAACCCACAGCGCCACGCTCGGCGTGCTGCTCGGGCTCTGCCTCGTCGGCTGGATGGCGCGGCCATGGCTCGGCCGCCGTCTTCCGATCGCGGGCCTCGCGCAGGCGAGCCTGACCATCGTCGTCGGCGCCCTGATGCTGGTGGCGGCGAACCACGCGCTATCAGGGAAATGGGCCTGGACTCCCGGCGGCTACGGCGTCGCTTTCGGTCGCATGATGCAGGACGGCATTGTCGCGCGCTATCTCAACGACCGCTGCCCGCGAGAGCACTACAAGCTCTGTCCCTACCGCAACGAATTGCCGGCGACGGCCGATGAATTCCTGTGGGGCCGAAGCATGTTCAACACGCTCGGACGCTTCGACGGCATGAACGACGAGATGAGCACCATCGTCGTGCAATCGCTCGCCGACTATCCGGCCTGGCAGGCCGGCGCAGCGCTGCGCGCGATGGGACAACAATTGCTGCACGTTGCGACCGGCGAAGGTACCACGGCCTGGATCGGGCACACCTACGGCATCATGGAGCGCTATATCCCCGGGCAGACCGCAACGATGCGCGCGGCGCGGCAGCAAAATCACGGCCTCGATTTCGAGAAGGTCAATTGGCTGCACGTTCCCGTCGCACTGGCCTCGATGCTGGCGTTGGTCGCGTTGCTCGCGCATGCGCTGGCGAACCGCCGGCTCGACGACCTGACGCTGCTGGCGACGACCGTGACACTGGCCCTGCTCGGCAACGCCTTCATCTGCGGCGTAATCTCGGGGCCGCACGATCGCTACGGCTCACGGATGGTGTGGGTTGCGACGTTCGTGGTGTTGATGGCGGTGTTTCGTGCGTACGGTGGCGACGAGTCCAAAGCGCGATGAGATTGGGGTGATGCGGCGGCGCACTTGGTTTCTTGAAGGCATGATCACCGCGCCAGCGCATTTCTCGGGCCCGGACGCCGGGGCGTTGCATCGCCTGATGCAACGGCGCCGGGCTCGAGGCCGCCCTTCTCGCTCCTGTCGTCCTTCGGCTTGGACGGTCGACGCCGCGACTGGGCTAAATTGGCGTTGGCTTCTAGGTCCGCAACCACTTCGGCGAACACGTCTTCTCCGTCATGCGACCGAACGGCTCCGCTCTCGATCTGGCGGCTCGGCGTGGACTTGTTGACCCCGATTTTCCGGGCCGCCTCGCTGATCGAAATCAGCTCCAAAGGAGTTGCACAGAGCGGCCGCTGCATCGGTTTCGATCCTCGCAGCTAGCAATTTTTGGGGCCGGGCCACCGGTTTGACATTTCTGCTGGGGAGGACCCTCAGGTTGTCTTGGCACATTGACTGCAACCTGCAAGACTCTCCCGAAACGAACTGGGGGTAGAGCCGTGTGCCAATTATTCTCTGAACTTTCGAGACCGTACTCAGCGCTCGCGATGTCGATGATAGTCGGGGCGTTGATAACATTCCTCTGGTCAGAGGTCTGGCACACATGGCTACATCGAACGTTTCCACGTGATTTTCCGAACTCGTTCAACCGAAGCAAACTTCTCGCGATCATGATCGGAGTTCTTGAGCGCGGGTTATTGACAACCTTCATCATCTGGCTGCCGCAAGCTGCAGGCCCATTTGCCGGGGCCTGGATAGCCGTCAAGGCTGTAGCTGGCTGGGGTGACAAACGCGACGATATCGCAAGCCGCAGCCGCTACTATGTTGCTCTTATCGGCAGCCTAGTCTCAATATTTTGGGCCGTCGGCTGGGGAATTTGGGGGATGTCATCACGCTAGATGGTGCCACCCACCAAATGTTCTGGAGTCTGATAAGAGCCATGAACTGACTCTATCCCAATGAAAGGCTTGCGATGGCGCCTGTACCAAAGAGATTTCTTAGCTATGCGGTTCTTCTAGAAGCAGATGGTAACCATGGCAGCGGTTTCTTCTACTCAGACCGAACCAGCTTATTTCTCGTCAGCGCAAAGCACGTACTGTTCAAAAATAAGCTTGAGATTTATAAAACGCCGCTGCGGATGTCGTCGATTGATGCAGATGAAGATAATAGCAGACTATCTTATGAACTTGATTGCCAAACGCTTTTCACTGATGGCAACCTGAGAAAGCACGCGACCGCCGACGTGGCAGCTGTGCGCATAGCGTCCTTGAATCTTGACAACACAATTTACAAAGTTGCCGAGGTGCCGGGAGTAACCGGCGACGCACCCCTGGACACTTGGAGCTTGATCGGCATGTTCGAAGAGGATGCAATACGCCTCGATGATATCGAGGTCGGCACCGATGTTCTTTTGATCGGTTATCCTACGTCCCTCGCGGATCCTGATTTGTTCGAAAAAAGCACGCCGCTTCTACGAGCCGGCATTGTCGCCGGCATGGCAAACGACGCTCATATCGTTATTGATTGCCCTGTTTATTTCGGCAACAGCGGCGGCCTTGTCCTCGCAAAGCTTCCTGATGTCGAAGAACACAAAGCAATTGGGATAGCTTCCAGAATGGTGCCTTTTCAAGAAAAACTCTTCAGTAAGGAGTTTCAGGTGCAGGTCGGCATCAGATATGAGAATTCTGGCTATGCAATCGTCGAGCCTATGGACCGCGTCTTCGAGCTTCTAGCCGACTTCGCCGTCCCCTAGCTCAACTCATCTGGAGTCCGATAACAGCCCTTGGTTGACTCCAGCACCCGAAATTCCCTTCCCGGCGAACTGGCGTCAGCCGACCGGATGGAAAAGATCGAAAGCGAACGCTTCCAGATCAGCATCCCCTGATGGCGAAATCGGTCGAGAATGCTCGTCGACCAGCCGATATTCCTGCTGAGAGCCGCCCAGAGTACCGGTGCCCGCAATACCCATCAGCAATGTGTAAAACGCATCCGTAAGGGCGGTATCGAGCGCCGCTAAGACCTCTGTTCGTTGTTTTGGCGACAACTCGGCCGCGTCCAGATGTGCACCCACCTTCGATCTCGAACTCCGATCAATATAAAGCGCCAATAGAGCGTCGCGCTCTTCCTTGCACGCTTTCACAAACTCTCGTGTCGCCATACCGCCCCCTGCGCCTGAGCAGCAGCATAGCCGCGATCCTGCCGGCAGAAAATGGCCCTTAGCCGACCTTCCGCAATGGCCGCCCGCTTGTCCGCTTCTGGCCCTTAGCAAAGCAAACGCGGCACGGTGCTTGACGGCAATTTTTGACCCAAAGCCGACATTAACTGTGAGCTATTGGCGACTGAGGCACTTTTGGCCCGGCGTGATACGGTTCGGCCATCACGTTCGCGCCTTATCGGAATTCTCCGAATGCAAAATATGCCACTCTCCATCGTAGTTCGCATACCAGACGTGGTTCTCTCGTGTTCCGATTTGAATGCCGCGTTAGGGGTGCAAGTGGACCGGTACGAGGCATCATCTGACCGGGCGTATGCTCAAATCGATAACGGAGATGACGCAGATCAGTGGGCTGCTTTGCTCAAACTTATCCGGTCGATCCGCAACATCATTCCAGGTCTGGTATCGAAGGGCGAGATCGGACGCCCCTGCGTGGACGTGGCTGTGATCTTTCCCGATTCTCTCATGTCCAAATATTTGATTATCCCTGCCGATGTTGTCGCGGCTGTAGGCAATGCAGGAATGGACCTTGAAATGTCCGTTTATAGGGGGGAATAACAAGGTCCGCTTCTGGCCCTTAGCCGACGTCACGAAGGTCTTGCGCCAAGAGCCGCTTTCGATCCGAGGCGGATATACGGGAACTGCAGCGCATTTTCTGCCGCGCATTGAGAAATCCTAAATTCTGCAATGGTAGCTCAATCGCATGGCATGGATTATTGCGTTCGCAGCCTTAGCTTTCTATACCGTCGCACGACGCGCGCGAGCGACAGGCTTGCAGAACTGAAGCCGACGGGAATGCTTCGGTCGCCGCTGTTTTTTGCACAAACTGCCCTTCTCGGCGTACTCTTGGCGCTCATGTTCGCGCCGGGTTACCTGCCGCACGAGCAGTGGGCGGTTGCCGCTTATCTCGTCGTGCTGGTCATTGCGCTCGTCGCGCTCCTGTTTGTGCGGCGCGCATTGAAATGGCGCTACCCGATCTAAGGCGATCACCTCCGGTCTTGCGCCTTAGCAGAGGCTCCGAGGATAATGGCGAGCGTCGACTGTTGACCCGTTGCAGGCTTTTGCGAGGCTTCCATCAATCCGTCCGTCACTTGCTGCTTGCGTTCAGCAGGTTTCCGATCTCCATGATCGTTATTCCACCGGCTATGGCCGCTAAGCCGACGAGTTTTGTCAGATCCAAGGGCCGCCTTTCCATGGCGAACAGGCCGAAATGATCCACGATTGCTGACGTGAGAAGTTGAGCAATCAGGATGTACGCCACGAAGCTCGCTGCACCGAACCGCGGAATGATGACCGTGGCCGACAGAGCATAGAAACTGATGAGTAATCCTGCGGCCCAGCTCGCCGCGGGCGCCGAAGCGAACTGAGCGGCGCCGGGATATCCATGGAGCGGCAGTGTGATGCTCAACGCTGCAACCATTGCGACGGCGAACAAGGCCGTGGTGGCCGCGAATGGGTTTCCGATACTTCGTGCCATCGCGCCGTTCAATATGCCGATCAGCGGGATGCCCGCGCCGGCCAGTACAGTCCAGGCAGCCAGAATGACATATCTTTTCATGAGCGATCTCCTGCCATCTGCAGACTCTCACGCCGTTCTTTTTTTCGGTCCGTGATCGTCGCTGCTCGTACAGCAGACTGCGCGATATTCGCTCAACTGCCTACAGAGACAATCGAGATACCTCCGTTCTCAAAAAACGATTGGACTTGCAATTGCCAAGTTGATCATTCTCGAACGCGAGAGTGCAGCCTTCAATGCCTTGTCGGCGAGCTCATGAAGGAGAACGAAAATGTTGAGGACAGTCCTCTGCAAGACACTTGGTATCGACGTTCCCATCATACTCGCCGCGATGGGGGGCACGGCATCATCTGCGGAATTCGCTGCTGCCGCGTCAAATGAGGGAGCCTTGGGCAGCATTGGATCGCTCTTTCGAACGACAGACGCCATCAAACGGGACGTCGATGTCATCAAAGAACTTACCAATCGCAATTTCGCGGTGAATCAAATTCCACCCACCTTGGACGAAGAAGCATTTCGACACACCCTGGCTGCCCGTCCCGCGGTCATATCGTTCGCTCTGGGAGATCCGGGCGATTTGGTGAAGCGAGCTCACGACGTCGGCTCGAAGGTGATGATTCAGGTCACGACGGTGGGGCAAGGCATCGAAGCGGCTGAACGTGGTGCCGACGTCATTATTGCGCAAGGCGGAGAAGCGGGCGGCTACGGCGGAGTGGTCAGTACCATGACCCTGGTCCCGCAAGTCGTGGATGCGGTCTCACCCGTGCCGGTGGTCGCTGCCGGCGGCATATTCGATGGGCGCGGCATTGCAGCGGCCCTCATGCTGGGGGCCGTCGGCGTCAACATGGGAACGCGTTTTCTGGCTTCAAAGGAAGCGCCGATTGACCAGGCCTGGAAGGCGGCGATCGTTTCCGCGCAATCGGAGAATGCAGTCAAGGTCGAGGTTCTCAACGATATCGTGCCGCGGCCTGGTAGCGCGGGATATGGCACCGTACTCCGCTCCCTGCGCACACCCTTCATGGATGAATGGGGCGCCAAGCGCGACGAGGCGCGTCGGGAAGGCAATCGCCTTTGGGCAGAAATGCAAGCTCGTGCGCGCGCCGGCCGACGGCATGAGACACTTTTGACGGCAGGTCAAACGGCAGGGGCCATCAAGGAAGTTTTGCCCGTTGCCGAGATCATACGGCTCCTGATCCAGGAAACGGAACAGGCGCTATCCCAATGGTCGAATTCGGCTGTGCGCGAGCAGCCGCATTAGGGCGGCCACGTTGGATTGAATGTTCGATTCTGGCTGTTAGCCGACCTGGTCGCTTGCTCCCGGCTGACGTCGGATAACCGCCCTTAGCGGACTCAGGGGGAAATTGTCAGCGGGCAGTCACCTCAGCCGCGCCGTGACAGGAAATCCAGCACGCCCGTCTTGTAGACCTTGTCGCCGACCGCGCGCATATGGTCGCGATTCGGGATGTCGAGCACTTCCGAGCCCGGGATGATCGCGCCGAGCGCGCTGGCGGAGCCTGCGACGTCGTCGAGGCTGCCGACCGCGATCAGCACGGGCACGTCGATCCGCGCCGCCTCCTCCTTCGTCATCAATTCACGCGTGCCGCGCAGGCACGCGGCGAGCGCCACGCGGTCGGAACGGGTCTGGTCCGCAAACGCACGAAAGGTGCGGCCGACGGGATCGGTGACATCGTCGAGCGATGGCGCTTCCAGCGCCTTCGCGACGTTCTCGCCGGGTCCGGTGCCTTCGATCAGGCCGCCGATGCCGATGCCGCCGAGGATCGCCGAGCGCAGGCGCTGCGGCACGTTGAGGGCGAGCCACGCCGTCATCCGCCCGCCCATCGAATAGCCCATGATGTCGGCCTGCGGGATGGCGAGATGATCCATCAGCGCGAGCACGTCGCCGGCCATGGTCGGGATCGAATACTGCGCGGGCTCGTAGAGTTTTGCGCTCTCGCCATGGCCGCGATTGTCGAGCGCGATGACGCGGCGGCCGTTCTTGCGCAATTCCGAGACCCAGGTCGGGTACACCCAGTTCACGTTCTTGCTCGAGGCAAAACCGTGCACCAGGATGATCGGATCGCCCTCGCCTTCATCGAGATAGGCAATTTCAACGGCGCCGTTGTGAAAGCTCGGCATCAGCAGTTCCGGGAATGTTGTGGGGGAGACGGTGGTCTTAGAGCATGATCCGCAAAAATATGCAGCGCTTTTCCGGCAACATCTTGCCGAAACAATAGCCCGCGGCGTGGAACGCCTCAGACTGCAATGGCCGTGTTGACCAGATTCGCTTCGGCTGCAACCTTGATACGGCGGAGACGCCGCGCCCGGCTGCGATCGCACCAGGCCTGGGTCAGGCGCTCTGTGGTCGCCTTGATCGAGGACAGCAGGCCGAACAGCGTCAGTGCGGCACCGAACAGCCAGAGCGCCAGATCGAACGCGCCGCCGATCAGCAGCAGCGCGCCGCGGCCGAACAGCTTCATGATCGCGCGGGTCTTGCTGCCCTGCGCTTCGGCGAGCCGCGCCGCGCGCGCAACGTCCTTCGGGCCTTCGGCGATGCGCAGCGTGTCCATCGCGCCGCGCGTGCCGGTCTTCTCGGCGACGCGGGTGACGTCCTTGCCGAGCCGCACCAATGCACCGGCCTTCTCGGCGCGGAACGCGGCCTTGATCGCACTGACGGTCTCGCCCGGGCGGAACACCGAGCCCTTGGCAACGGCGTTCTGCAGCATCGGCCCGTCGACGATCTCGCGCGCCGAGCGGCCGGCCCACATGGCAAGCCCCTCGCCGAGCCGCCCGACCTTGCGCGCATCCTTCACCAGCGTCAGCCCGGCGCGAACCGGCGCGGCACCGCCTGCCGACACGTAGGTCACCGCCGTCACCGCGAGGCCCGCGGTCGCAAGACCGAGGATGAGGTGATCGGTGTCCTCGCCCATGGCGAGATGCTTGCCTTCGCGCACGACGTCCCTGACGTCGCCGATCACGAACAGGTCGCCGGCGACGGTACCGGAGAGGCTTGCGACGTCGTCGGCGTTGCCGGTGACGAGGCCGGCGGCGAAGCGCTTGGCGAAATGCGCGGTGGAGTTTTCGGTCCTGACCGCATCGTTGACGCGCACCAGGAGATCGTCGGGCAGCGCGATGTTGCGGTCACGCGCCAGCGCAACGAAGCTGTCGGCGAGATCGGCATCGCCGGCGGTGAGCGCGGCCTCGATCTGGTCCTGGACCAGGCGGTCCTTCTGCCGCAGCAGTGTGTCGAGCTTGAGCTCGGACAGCGCCGCCGGATCATCCTGGGCCACGAAAATCGCGCCGGCCTCGCGGGCATGCGGCGCGACCTGCACGAGCATGAAGCTGCATGCCGCAATACCGGCCAACGCCGTGCTGATTCGCAGCCACTTCATGCCAAATGCCCTGAGGGTCCCGAGATCATGCGCCTGATGCTTGGTCTTTCGTCGCAATTCTGCTCGTCCACAGAAATAGTATGCCAAAATTGCGACACAACGTCCCCGACGAAAGAAGGGCTTCTCTGGGGCGACAAGATTGTGTCGAATTTGCATGAGCAAATGAGCATGGGGCAGTTGCGAACCTTTCGGTTCCGCTGGACTAGCAATCATCTGCACCCGCCAGTATGTTCCGCCGCGTTAAAGACGCTGCGTCACTGCTGATTGTGTCTGCTGCCATTGCCACTCCAGGATGAACTACGATGTCCGACCATGTCGTCCCGCACTTCCATAACGATGCCGGTGTTCCCGTCATCGAAATCGGCTCGCAAGAGTTCATGTGCGTCGGCGCCAACCCTCCGTTCGACCACCCGCACGTGTTCCTGGACCTCGGCAACGACAACGAGATCATCTGCCCCTACTGCTCGACGCTGTACCGTTTCGCCGCCGACCTGAAGGCCGGCGAGGCCCGCCCGCCGGAATGCGTCCTGAAGGACAAGGTGGCCTGACCGCTCTCGTCGGTCAGGGGTGGCGCTCTCCCGAACGATTGTCATTGCCGGTGCCGGCATCGGTGGACTGACGGCCGCACTGGCGCTTGCCGCCCGCGGCTTCCGCATCGTCGTGCTGGAGAAGGCCGAGCGGCTCGAGGACATCGGCGCCGGCTTGCAACTCTCCCCCAATGCCAGCCGCGTGCTGGTCGAGCTCGGCGTGGCCGAGCGTCTCAAGCCGCGCGCCGTCACGCCTGAGGCGCTCTGCGTCATGAGCGCGCGGGCCGGCGGCGAGCTGTTGCGCATGCCGCTCGGCGAAGCCGCCTCCGCGCGGGCCGGAGCGCCCTATTGGGTGGTGCACCGCGCCGACCTGCAAGCGGCGCTGGCCGGGGCGGTGGCTGAACATCCCGACATCGACCTGAAGCTGGGGGCCACGTTCGAAGATGTCGCGCCCCATGCCAAGGGGCTGACGGTGGTCCACCGCAGCGGCACCATCCGCCGCAGCGATCTCGCCAGCGCGCTGATCGGCGCCGACGGCATCTGGTCGACGGTGCGCCAGCATCTGTTTCCCGAGGTGCAGCCGCGCTTCTCCGGGCTGATCGCCTGGCGCGGCACGCTCGACGCAACCCAGCTGCCGAAGGATTTCACCGCACGACGCGTGCAGCTCTGGATGGGGCCGAATGCCCATCTGGTCGCCTATCCGATCGCGGGCGGACGCCAGATCAACGTGGTCGCGGTGCTGCCCGGCACCTGGAACAGGCCGGGCTGGAGCACGCCCGGGGATCCGTTCGAGGTGATGGACGCCTTCGCCGCGCCGCGCTGGCCGCCGGCGGCCCGGATGATGCTCGCCCCGGTCGATGCCTGGCGCAAATGGGCGCTGTTCGGCGTGCCCGATAGCTGCCCCTGGAGCGAGGGGCCGATCGCGCTGCTCGGCGATGCCGTCCACGCCATGCTGCCGTTCGCGGCCCAAGGCGCCGGCATGGCGATCGAGGATGCCGCCGTGCTTGCCCGGCACCTGAGCCTCGAGATCGCCGAGAGCACGGCCGGCATCACCGCCGCGCTGAAGCAATATGGCCGCGCGCGTCAGGCGCGGGTCCGGCGGGTGCAGCGAACGGCGCGGCAGCAGGGCCGCATCTACCATCTCGGCGGGCCGCTCGCGGTCGCGCGCGATCTGGCGATCCGGGCGCTGGGGCCGGAGCGCATGCTGGCCCGGCAGGACTGGATTTACGCTTGGCGCCCCTGAGGCGAGGCCTTGGAGTTGGGCCTCAGCGCTTCCCGGATTTCGAGGCGGACTTGGCGGCCGCCGGCGGCGACGCGGCCGGCGGGGCTTCGGGCGGCGTGTCCCGGCACTTGTTGCTGCGCCAGGCCTCCTCGACGAGCTGGGCCCGCCCGCGGACGGCAACGTAGTCGTTGCGATAGGCGAGCTCGGACACGATGGCACCTCCCGCCCCGGTCTCAGCCTTGTCCATCAGCTTCTGCAAGTCGGCGGTGCGGGACGCGAGCGACTTGCGCTCGTTTTCCAGCTGCTTGCAGTCGTACAGCTGATAGGCCCCGGGATCGGCGAAGGCGGGAGCGATGGTCTCGCTCATGCCGGCGCAGCCGGACAGCACGGCGCCCGCCGCGAGCAGCACCAGAAGCGCGCCCGCGCCGCGCAGGGAGGAGGAAAACGAAGCAGCCATGCCGGATGAATAGTCCCCGTGAATTGAGAATGCCTAAAGCAACAACAGATGTCCGGATTGAGGCTTTGCCTTGCGCGGCCGGCTCGCTTAAGGAAGAACACCCACCCGGCCCGCGAAACGCACCAATTCCAGATGGCCGGGATGGACTTAAGTGTTTGATCTCGTTGGATCAAGCGGGCATGGCGGAATTGGTAGACGCAAGGGACTTAAAATCCCTCGGTGCGCAAGCGCTGTGCCGGTTCGACCCCGGCTGCCCGCACCAATCTTATGAAGAAGCTTCAATTGAGGAATCGGTCAAAGAAAGACCGCCTGGCATGCCGGGACGTACGCCGACCCACATTCCTATTCCGAAGAGCCACGCGGATTCTCGGATTTCCTCAAGACGACATAATCGGCCATCACGAAATCCGGATAAAGCCTCTTCCATGCCGCAGCTACTCGCTCTTCGATCAAAGCGCGACGCGGGCTGTCGCGACGAATGGCAATACCGTAGCTGAAGGCGTCCACGATCACCGTGTAGCGATCATACAATCGAACGTCAGACAGTAGCCTCGATCTAAGCCCGGTATAGTCTCGATGCGGGAGCCAAATGATGTCGGGTTCGGCATTGAAGAGGTAATCCGTACTCAGGCCAGCTCGACCAATGCTCGTGTCATTAAGTCCAACAAGATCGATGATCGAGATATCTGGCGCTACACTCCCGATGTATCCGACTTCAGAAGCAGCCACGGATGACCCGGCCGGCAACCGCGAGATAACGTCGTCACCGATCCGCTGCACGACCGAAAACCAAGGCCTGTCCGGCAGCGATGCCTGCGCCCGGTATTCGAGGCGAGGCGCCGCGACCGGCTCTGGCAGAAACATCGCTGGGTATAGAATTCCAATGTTCCGTTGCAATTCAAGCACGGCGAGGATTGCTACGAAGCCTACACCAACGCCTCGCGCGAATGGCACTCGCAAGTCCCACAGCGTCAAGCCACGCGCGAGGGCTCTATCCAGCAGCAGGACTCCCGAACAGACGGCATAGGGAATGAATGGAATGAAGAAGCGGCCATTCCACCCCATGATCTGACGCACCGTAAGCAGATAGCAGACCGTCAGCGCAGCCGGGATCGCAAGAAGCACCATGGAAGAACGGCCGCCTCGGCGACGCCCGATGAATCCCATGACGATGAAGGGCACGACACACGACAACGCGACAACGAGATAGCGTACCGCACTTTCGGGATTGAGGAAGCCGTCATAACCGTGCGCCGCCTTCGCATAAAAGCTCAGCGGCAACGCCGAACCATAATATGCTCGTGCAGCAACCAGGGACACCAAGGTAAACCCAAGCGGAAGCGCGACCAGCCAGACAAGATCGCGCAAGGGCCTGATCTGCGAGACCAACACAAAGGACAGGAGCGGCACTCCGAGCGCGCAAATGCCGTTCTCCGGCCGGGTCAGGATGCACGCAACGGAAATCAATCCCGAGACAATCGCGAGCCGCGTGCTCGGCGCCTTTGAGTATTCGCTGACCGCCAGTATGAGTGCAGCATTCGCAAGAAGCGAAAGCATGGTATCCATACCGGTCGTCAACTGCGCCCCGAAGGCAGGGTGAAGCAGCAAGGGCAACCCGACAATTCCGAGCGCGACGACGGCTTCGCGGAGGAAGGCGCTCTGTGCCTCTCGCGCAACGACCCGCGCCATCACGACGATGGCCAATCCTCCCATCAGCCAGGAAGCAAATTGCAACGCGGCGGCAACGGACAGTGGCAACTTGAGGAAAGGCAACAACACGAAGAGCCAGAGCTGGCTGGTCAACCCATAGGTGGGCGGTCCACCCACATTCCAGACAATGCCATGGCCGTTGAGGAGATGTTCCCCATACCGATGAAACATATAGGCGTCATCGAAAGTCAAAGGCCCGCGAAATACGAACCAAAGCAGCCAAATCAGGAGCGTTGCACCGAGCAGCGCAACCCGATCCGCTCTGATGGAGCGACAACCCAGCGCCGGCAACATGCGCCTACGTGCTTGCACCTCATCCATGCCAACAGCTTGTACATTCAGGAGATTTACGAAAGCTTGCGACGTTGCGACATCTTCCTGCCTCGGCCTCCTCATGACGGCCGACCACAACCTGAGCATGTCGCCCCCGGGGCGTAAGCGACGCATTAACTTGTCGTAGATAAATATCGACAATGGGCAGAAGAGACGGCACCGCGATGTTCAAGCTGCAGCAGCCATCGGCCGCCGCTACGCTCTGCGCACTCATCACGATCGCTGTTTTTGGTGCCATCTTCGTCATCAACGGCGACGCCGTCTTCCCAACCGACGACGCGTTCATCAACTTGCACAACGCGCAAGTCTTGCGGCTTGGACGCGATGACAGCTACCAAGGCGTTCCGGCATTGGTCGGCGCGACAAGCGGACTGCATCTCGCGCTTTTGGTCGCCTTAGAGCATGTTTTTTACTCCGATGCGGTTGCGCTGTTTGTCCTTGGCGCACTTGCAGGCCTCGCTTACGTGCTCGGCATATTCTATGCGAGCGTCAATGTTGGCTGCTCGCGCACAGATTCAGCATTCATCGCCCTCAGCGGCCTGATGCTCGCCGGAGCTCTATTCCAGTTGGTGAATGGGATGGACACGGGCCTCGCAATGGCAGCCGTAGCCTGGAACATAAAGCTTCTCACCGACAAGCCACGCACCATTTGGCTTTCGCTTCTTTGCGGAATGATGCCATTTGTGAGGCCGGAACTCAGCTTCCTGTCTGCGGGTTCGATGCTCATCTTGTTGAGCAGCAAGAATACGTCGCCCAGGTTCAAGCTGTTGTCTGCAGCGACGGCGGTTGCGATCACAACGCCGTTCTTGCTCTGGTATTGGATCGACACAGGGTCCGTTGTCCCAAGCACCGTGGGCGCGAAGATGTACTTCTTCGCGGAGCGCTATGACAATTGGGCGAAAAAGCTTCAATTAGGACTCACGGCGATATCTTACGCCGCCGTCGCGAGCTTTCCGCTATTCCTTTGCGTTCGATACATCCGACCGCGACCTATCGGAGTTCTCCTTGCAGCATTCGCACTTGTTTTCTTGGGTTCGTACTTCTGGAGCTTTCCAGGAGGGCTGCTGCAAAACGAAGGGCGCTATCTGTACATTTTCTCACCCATCGTGCTTTTCGGGGTCGCCTGCAGTCTCTCGTCTCCGTTTCGCCGGCAAGGCTTGCGGCTCGCTGCGGTATCGGTCTTGTTCTTTCCTATCGCATTCACGGTCCAGTATTTGGACTACCGGGCACGCATCACAGGCGACAGAGAGAGCCTCGCCGACTTGACGAAATGGATTGAATCGAATTTTCCGGAGCGGCCTACCATCATGATTCATGATGCCGGCTACATTGCCTACCGGGGACACATGCCGTTGGTTGATCTGGTGGGGCTCAAAACTCCATCCGCTATCGAGTTTCACAAACGGCTCACCTACCAAAGTGCCGGCGAACTGCGGCCGAGCGCTGTCGCCAAAATCGCAGAAAAGTTCGCGCCAAAGTATCTGGTCGTGTTGCAAGATTGGGACGACAAGTTTGCCATTGTTAATGGTCTACTTGCCAACGGATTTTCATTGCGTGAAGTGTATGTCGGGCGCGCGAGCCCCGGCACGCCGGAGACGAACCTCTATCATCTTTACGAATTGAAGATGCCTGAAGGGCACGTGCCGACTGCCGCGGCCCGTGGCCGCGCTGAAAACACGGAGGAAGTCCGCTCTCTTCTGCGGTTCGATCCGACCTGAAGTGTCCTATTTGGCCGCGTCTCGATCCGCGAGCGCGATCCGTTGCTTTCCGTCAGATGCGGACATGGCGGCATCCGTCATGATGGCGTGCGCTCGATCTCGAGCCGCGTCGGCTCTGCGCGAAAGTCGAGCAGCAGGACCCAGAAGGTCAGCAGTCCCGCAAAGAGCAGGATGAAGCTGTCCTCAAGCGGTCTGCCGGCAAGGGAGATCAGCGAGGGCCCGAGAACACCGACGGTCAGTACGGCGGCGAGCGCCATGGTCGGAAGATCGACGATTAGGACCGCAGCGTAGAGCGCAAGCTCGAAGAAGGCATACTCTTTCAAGCGCGGCGAGCTGAGATAGAGCGTGAACATCGCCAGCACCGTAAGGCGCGCCGCTACGCGCGGGTGATCCATCAGCCAGCGGTCGAGCCGCGCGAGCAGCGACCGGCCTTGCTGCCCCGGCCTGCTCTTGAGCGCACGCAGGACCGAGAACGCGAACGGTGCCAGCACGAGTGCGGACGTCACCGCGGCATAGGTCGCGAAGATCGCCGGCCTGCTGTCGATGAGACCGACATGGCCCATCAACTCGCGCGCGAGCAGCAGCAGCGAAGGATTGCTCTCGAAGAGATCGACGACATGCTGGTCCGGAATCTTTCCGGCCATCGCCAGCTGCCAGCTCGCGAACAGATCGGGATAGGCCAGCCACGATATCAGGATCGGCAGGGCGAAGCTGCCCATCGCCGCCGCGATCAGCGCCAGCTTGCGGCCGCGCGGCAGCGGCAGGAAATACAGCGCGGCGAGCACCGGAAAGAACACCAGCTTGAACGACATCACGAGGCCGAGCAGTGCGGCGCCTGCAAATTGCGATGTGGGCTTTCGGTCAGCGGCGGCTTCCGAAACCGGCACAGCCAGCAGAAGCCGCAGCGCGATCGCCGTCAACACGCCGCTCAGGATCGCGAAATTGCCTGACGCCTGCACCCATTCGAAACCGACGAACGCACCGAAGGCGCAGAGCACGCGGAGCGCGACATCGCGCGCGCCTGGGCGTGACCGGCCGAGACCAGGCAACAACAACGCGCAAAGCACGGCGAGGACGGGAAAGATGCCGCGATGGTAATTGTTCAGGGCGCCGCCCGCGCAGAACGGACGGAATACGTCCAGCGTGACAGGCAGATAGGGATAAGAGAGCCGCGTGCCCTTCAGGTTCTTGACGTAGTAGGGATCGAGCCCCCCGACATAGGCATCGACCGCCGCGCAATTGACGCGGGTGTCCCAGCCGTATTTGAGGTCAAGCAACGCGTCATTGGCGAGATTGCCGAACACCAGCAGTGCGGTGAGCGCGATCAGGCAGGCCAGCCAGATGCTCCGGCGCGACGCCATCTCGGCCGGCGGTTCCAACCATCGCGCTGTACCGGTGACATCGGACACAATCGGCTACCTTGCCTGCGGGTTTCTCGCGGCGCCGGCACGGGCGCGCCATCAGGCCACCATGGACATGATGGGTTGCGGATTCATCTCCCCGATGCGTAACCCCGGTGCTTATGGTGAACGCCTGGTTTCCAGCTTTCTGCATAACGGCAGAGGGAACCAGCTCCCTGCCATCGCGACGGCCGGATCTTGCGGCTACCGCAATGCGCGGGCGGCCAGCCAGGCATCCAGCGCCTCGCGCGTGTCCTGCGTTGCCGCCATGCGGGCGAACTGTTCGCCCTCGATGGCGAGGCCCTCCGCGATCGAGACGTTGAGACCGCGCGTGGCGGCCGTGATGACGCGGGCGACCGCCAGCGGCGAATGCCGCGTGATGCGATCGGCCAGCGCGAAGGCGGCGTCCAGAAGCTGCTCGTGCGGCACGATGCGGTTGACCAATCCGATCTCCAGGGCTCGTTGCGGCGAAAAGGAATCTCCGGTCAGCAGATATTCCAGCGCGCGCTTGCGGCCCGCGAGCCGCGGCAGACGCTGGGTGCCGCCGAACGTCGGCGTGATGCCGATCGCGATCTCGGGCTTGGCGAAACTCGCCCGCTCGCTGGCGACGGCCAGATGCACCGCTTCGGTGATCTCGCAGCCGCCGCCGAAGGCGATGCCGTTGACGGCGGCGATGATCGGCTTTGGAAACGCCTCCATGCGCCCCGTCATTCCCTGCCCGCGCCGCACGAAGGCTTTTACGACCGCGTCCGGTCCGCACTTCACGCTCTCCGAGAACTCGGCGATGTCGGCGCCGGCCGAGAATGCGCGCTCGCCCGCCCCGGTGAGAACGACGGCGCGAATGCCGGCATCGTCCTCGATGCGATCGAGGACCGTCATCAGGCGGTCGATCAGGGCGTAGCTCAACGCATTCAGCTTGTTGGGGCGATTGAACGTCAGCAGCGCGACGGCGCCGCGCGTTTCAGCGAGTAGCAGGTCGGACAAGATGCAGGCTCCTTCGAGGTCAACAGGCAGCAGCGATCACGGCGCCCGCGCAGAGCAGGCCTTGCCACCGAGACAGATGAACATGATGATGAGAGCTTCGGCCGGTCAGCCCAGGGTCGCCACGCTGTCGTCGGGCGCTTCGTCGCGTTCGCGTTTCGAATAGTCGCGGGTGACTTGCGCGACGCGCAAACGGTAGTCGTCGAAAACGCTGTGCCGGCTGCGATCCTGGACGGAGCGGTGCTCCATCACATTGCGCCACGCGGTGACCGCGGCCTCGTCACGCCAGAACGAGAGCGCAGCCAGCTTGCCATCATCCGTGACGCTCTGGAAGCGCTCAACCGAGATGAATCCGTCGACCTTTTCGACGTGCGGCATGAGTGAGGCCGCCATGTCGAGGTAAGCCTGCTTCCTGCCGGACTTTGGCCAGGACTCGAAGATCACGACAACCATTCCAATGCCTCCCGCGCACATGCCGGCGCCCGCCGATCAGCACCGGGAGTCAGCCACAACGACATCGTTGTGTATACTCACTAGGCGGTATACATCTGAGCCATGTCGGAACGAGGCGACAGCACACGCGAGCAGATCGTCGTTGCGGCGACGCGCCTGTTCTATGGCGAAGGCATCAGAGCAGTGAGCATGGATGCGGTCGCCGAGAAGGCCGGCATCACCAAGAAGACGCTCTATTATCACTTCACCAGCAAGGACGAGCTCGTCGCCGAGACCATCTCGGCCAGGGATCAGCCGACACTGGAGCTCTACAAGCGCTGGTTCGCCGAGACCGACGGCAGCGTGGCCGAGAAGGTTCGCGGCCTCTTCTCGAAACTCGGCCGCTCCGTGAACACGCCGCGCTGGCGCGGCTGCGGCTTCCTGCGCACCATCGCGGAGCTCGCAAACACACCGGCGCATCCGGCCGTGAAAGCCGGCGCCGCGCATAAGAAGCGTTTCGAGGCCTGGCTCGAAGCCGAGTTGCGCGATCACGGCATTCCCAGTGCCGCCGCGCTCGCCCGCCAGCTCGTGATCCTGCTCGACGGCGCCACGACCGTGATGCTGATCCATCGCGATCTCGCCTATGTCGAAACCGCCGGCCAATTGGCGCTGGGCTTGGTCGAGACCGCGCAAAAGACGGGTCGCGATTAGGCCGCCCTTGACGCCCCGGCGGCGTCACCTGCCCTTCCCGGATGACCGACGCATCACCGTTTCGTGTCCGCGGCGGCCCTGCCTGCCAGCCATCCCGAAACATGGGTTGTGCGACGCAACATAAGCGATAAAAAACCTCCAGATTTCAGAGGTGAGCTGCTTGTCCGACGTCAATGCCGACGATTGGGTGTCCTCGGGACACCGCCCCATGGGTTTTCCGGAATTTGTCATCGTGATCGCGTCCATCATGGCGCTGAACCCACTCGCGATGGACATGATGCTGCCGGCGCTGCCCAATATCGGGGCAGCCTTCCAGATCCCGGTCGCCAACCATCTTCAGCTGGTGTTGTCGACCTTCCTGATCGGCTTCGGTGCCGGCCAGTTCATCATGGGCCCGCTGTCGGACCGGTTCGGCCGGCGCCCGGTGCTGCTCGGCGGCATGACGGTCTATGCGGTGGCGAGCGTGCTCGCGATCGCGGCGCCTTCCTTCGAGACGTTGCTGCTGGCGCGCGCGCTGCAAGGCTTCGGCACCGCGGCGACGCGCGTGATCGCGACCTCGATCGTGCGCGATTGCTATGTCGGCCGCCGCATGGCCAGCGTGATGTCGCTCGCGATGATGGTGTTCATCGCCGTGCCCGTGGTGGCGCCGTCGTTCGGACAGGCTGTGCTGCTGGTGGCGCAATGGCGCGGCATCTTCGTCGTGCTGGCGCTGTACGGCTTGCTCGCATTGGCCTGGAGCGTATTGCGCCTGCCGGAGACCCTTCCCGAGACCGAGCGCCGCTCGCTCGCGCTCGCCGACGTGCTCTCGGCTTTCCGCCAGACCGTGACCAACCGCCAGACCATCGGCTACGCGATCGCCGCTGGCAGCGTCATGGGCGCGCTGTTCGCCTTCGTGTTCTCGGCCCAACAGGTCTTCACCGGCATCTATCATCTCGGCCACTATTTCCCGCTCGCCTTCGCCGCGATCGCGACCGGCGTTGCCATCGCGGGCTTCCTCAATGCGCGGCTGGTCGGGCGGCTCGGCATGCGTGTGATCTCGCACGGCGCGCTGACGCTCTTCGCCGTCGTGGCCACGGTCCTGCTGATCGCCGAAAGCCTGAATGCGCTGCCGCTTCCTCTGTTCATGGTGCTGTCGGCGCTCATGATGTTCTCGTTCGGCATGATGGTGGCGAACTTCACCGCGCTCGCGATGGAGCCGCAGGGTCACATCGCCGGCACCGCCTCTTCGCTCTACGGCTCGATCACGACTTTGATCGGCATCGTGATCGGAATGGTGATCGGGCAGAGTTTTGACGGCACATTGATGCCGTTTTCTGTCGGCTTCTTTGCATCGACGATGGTCGCACTCGGTGTTGTGCTGGTCGTGGAGAAGGGACGGCTGTTTCGGCCGCATCACCGTCCCATCGCCTGAGGAACTTCGCAGCGGCTTCGATGTTGTACCGCAGCAATTCGAAAGGCCGTCCCGATGGAACCGAAACGCCGCGAAGACCGCACTGCTCCCGATCGAAAGCCGTCGGAGCCATCGGCATCAAGCGCCGCCCAGGTCGCCTTGACCGCGCCCTTCGCAAGCGAGGGGCTGGAGCGCCTGCGCGACAGCCACTGCTGAGCATCTCTAAAGCGCGATGAGATTTGAATGAACCATCATCGCGCTCCAGGTGGTTGTTTGGCGCATGATCTTTACGGAAAACCGCTCCGCACTTTTCAGGATCATGCTTTAGTCTGCTGGACGCCTGCTGGCGCTGAAATCGTCGGCGGCGCTCTCCGGCACGGCGCCGCTTGTGCGCGGCGGCACCATCAACACGATCACGTCGCGCGCGACTCCCGGTCTTCCCCACAGCTTGGCTTGCACGGTGAACTCGCGACGGACGTAATGTCCGGCGCGCGCTGAAACCGACTCCGTCCACCTGATGCAATGATCCTGGCCGCGGAAACAGAGCGCGGCCCAACCACGATCGAGCGTCGCCTTGCGCGGCAGGCCCCAGGTGTATTGATATTCGAACGGCCGCGCGTAATGCGGGTGATCGGGACTGTAGAACGCGGTGGCGAACGCCAGCGCATCATCCCCGCTCACGGCACTCAGCGGCTGGCCGGTCAGTTCGCGCCATTCGCGCGTCAGCTCGTTTGCCGCCTGGGCGTAGAGATTCCGGCCCTCTTCATATCCGTGGTTGTTGCGATAGACGGCATGGATCGGCGCAGCGACGAGAACGGCGGCGAGCGCAACACCGGCGGCCATCACCGTGACGTTCACGGTGTGGAAGCGTTCGATCGGATAGCGTGCGCCGCAGACGATGAGCACGACGAACAGGAACAGGCCCTGCAACGCCCACAGCGACGGCAGATCGGTTCCCATCGCCAGTGACGTCAGAACCGGCAGCACGATGGTGCCGATCGCGACGTAGAAGAGCAGCCGCAGGCCTGAATTCATCGCGGCGAAGTCAGCCGGAAACTGCTTCAGCCGCGCGCCGACGATGAGCAACCAGATGACGGCCGACACGCTCATGGCCGCCGTCAGACCCAACAGGAAATTCCCGACGTCGCCGAGCGAGGAGACGGTATGCCCGCCCGCGTGCGCCATGGCGTAAGTGAAGGTCGAGGCCCCCGTGGTCAGGAGCCAATGGATATGCGGCGCCAGCACGGCAAGGCCGGTGGCCGCGGAGATCCATGGCGAAGCCGAGGTGAAATAAGCACGCCGCGCCGGATGCGCCAGCGCGGCCAATGCGAAACTCGCGACCAGGAAGATCGAGTAATATTTGCCGACCATGGCCAGCGCCGTCGTCAATCCTGTCGCAACCGCCCAGGACCGGGCACGCGTCTCGAACGCGCGCAGGAAGCAGTAGGTCGCGAGAGGCCAAACCGCGAGCAGCACCGCATTGGCGTTGAAGCGCTGCGCATGGAATTGATAGGCCGGCGTCAGCATCAACAGCAGCAGCACGAGGATGCGCTTGTGCCCTGTCACGAACTGGCGCGCGATCAGATCGACGAAGAACAAGGCGAGCCCGGCATTGACCATCGCCATCAGCTGCAGCGACCAGTCGTTGAGGGGAAAGACGGACGTCCAGCTCGCGGCGACCCAGCCCATCAGCGGCGGATGTTTGTGATAGCCCCAGGCGAAACTCCGTCCCAAGGTCCAGGCCTCGAGCGTGTCAGGGTGCAGGCCGCCGCCTGCATAGGCCACGGCAAGATAGAGCGTCCAGATCGCGACGAAGCACGCAATGAGAAGCGGCACCGCCCATCCCGTCTCGACCGCGTCGAGCCAGCGCAGGAATGGCCTGCGCCAACGTGCGGGTGCGCGATCGGACCGTTCGGCCATCGCCTGGAATGCAAAGTCAATCGGCACAGGAATCAGATCAAGGGAAGGACGTGATGCGCGAACTGCGCACATCTATTTCAGGACAGAAACAAATAGCAATGGTTGGAAACTGGAAGAGCTAAAAGCTCCACGACATTAGGCTGACAAGAGGCTGACAAACGACAACGGCGCCACTGGTGACAGCAGCGCCGCGCGATTGGAGAAAGCGGAAGGTACGAGGCGCACCTTCTTTTTTGAGAACCGGCTCTACTCGGACTTGTCGATGTTCCAGAACACCGGTGTGGCCGGGCCGTCGATCACGCCGGTGAGCGATTTGCGCCAGGCGCTCGGTGACTGATACTGGCCGAGCGGGACGTAGAGCACCTGATCGTAGGTCTCCTTCTGGATCTCGGCCGCGACCTTCTTCTGATCGTCGAGCGAAGCTGCGCGGACGAAGGCGTCCTTGAGCTGCTCGACCTTGGCATCCTCCGCCCAGCCGAACCAGCCGCCCTTTTTGCCCTGCCCGCCGACGGCGATGTTGGAGATCGGATTGGACACGTCGGCGCTGACCCAGTTGGTGATGAACATGTTCCAGCCGCCTTCCTTCGGGGGCTTCTGGCTGGCGCGCCGGCTCACCACCGTCTGCCAGTCGGTGGCCTGAAGATCGACCTTGAAGCCGGCTTCGCGCAGTTGCTGGGCCACGACGATCGGCTGAGCCTTCAACGTCAGCACGTCGCCCGGCGCCATCAGCACGACGGGCGTGCCATCGTACCCTGACTCGGCGAGTGCCTTTTTGGCCGCCGCCATGTCGCCGCCCTTCGCGAGCGTCTCGCCGCCGACCTCGGTTGCGAACGGCGTGTCGCAGATGAAGACCGCGGCGCAAGCCTTGTAGTATTTGGGATTGCCGATCATCGCGTCGAGTACGTCTTTCTGGTTGACCGCCATGAGAGCTGCGCGGCGAACCTTGACGTTGTCGAACGGTGGATGAAGGAAGTTCATCCGGGCGCCCGTCTGGAAGCCGAACTTGTTCAGAGTCTCGACCTTGAGCTGCTTGTCGGCTTCGATGGCCGGTAACATTTCGATCGCGGGAAGCTCCATGAAATCGATGTCGCCCGACTGAAGCGCGTTCAACGCCGTCTGCGCGTCGGGCATCGTGATCCATTCGACGCGATCGACCTTCACCACCTTGCCGCCTGCGGTCCAGCTCGCCGGCTCCTTGCGCGGCACATAGTCGGTGTTCTTGACGTAGACCGCCTTCACCCCCGGCTGGAATTCAGTCTGCACGAATTTGAAGGGACCGGAGCCGATCTGCTCGGGGATCTGCTTGTCCGCCGGCGTCTCGGCGAGGCGCTTCGGCATCATGAAGGCGACCCGCGAGGACGGCTTTCCGATCGAGTCCAGCACCAGCGCGTACGGCTCCTTCAGCTTCAGCGTAATGGTCTTGGGATCGGTCGCCTCGATGCTCGCGGTGAACAGCATCATCTGCTGTCCCATGCTGTCGACCGCGGCCCAGCGCTTCAGCGAAGCGACGCAATCCTCCGCCGTCACGGGCGTGCCATCATGCCACTTGAGGCCGTCGCGAAGCGTGAATGTGTAGGTGAGCTTGTCGTCGGAGATCTTCCAGTCCGCCATCTGCGGCTGGATCTTGAAGTTCGAATCCGTCGCAATGAGCGTGTCGAAGACCATGTAGCCATGGTCGCGCGAGATATAGGCGCTGGTAAAAATCGGATCGAGAACACGCAGATCCGAATGCATCACGGCGGAGATGGTCTTGCCTGCGGCAAGAACTGGCGATGCCAGTACCGAAAGCGCTACGACTGAAACCGCGAGTGTGGAGATAATCGTCCGACGCCGGCGCATGAGTGGGAGCACTGAAGTTCTCCTGACAGTTCTTGTGAGGTTTTTCCTAGAAGGCTCTCCCGGCGAGCGTCGCCGCCGATGGTGGCGGCGCCGTGTTGATTGATCGGAGCGGAAGGCGCGCGAGGCGCCTTCCTGACGTGACTTGCTTGTGCGAGTTGCTTAAGCGACTTGGCTCTTACTCGGTCTTGTCGATGTTCCAGAACACCGGGGTCGCCGGGCCGTCGAGCACGCCGGTGAGCGACTTGCGCCAGGCGCTCGGGGCCAGATACTGGCCGAGCGGGATGTAGATCACCTGGTCGTAGGCTTCCTTCTGGATCTCGGCTGCGATCTTCTTCTGATCGTCGAGCGAGGCCGCGCGGACGAAATCGTCCTTGAGCTTCTCGATCTTCGGATCTTCCGCCCAGCCGAACCAGCCGCCCTTCTTGCCCTGGCCGCCGATCGACAGGTTGGAGATCGGGTTGGACACGTCGGCGCTGACCCAGTTGGTGAAGAACATGTTCCACCCGCCCTCCTTCGGAGACTTCTGGCTGGCGCGGCGGCTCACCACCGTCTGCCAGTCGGTCGCCTGCGCGTCGACCTTGAAGCCGGCTTCGCGGAGCAGCTGCACCGCAACGGTCGGCTGCGCCTTCAGCGTGACGACGTCGCCGGGCACCATCACCACGACGGGCGTGCCGTCATAGCCGGACTCGGCGAGCGCCTTCTTGGCTTCCGCCATGCCGTTGCCCTTGACCAGCGTCTCGGAGCCGACATCGGTCGCCAGCGGCGTATCGCAGACGAAGAACGCGCCGCAGATCTTGTAGTATTTGGGATTGCCGACGAGCGCGTCGAGCACGTCCTTCTGGTTCATCGCCAGGAAAGCCGCGCGGCGGATCTTCGGATTGTCGAAGGGCGGATAGAGGAAGTTCATGCGCCCGAGGGTCTGGTAGCCGAACTTGTTCAGCGTCTCGACCTTGAGGTCGGGATTGCCTTCAAGCGCGGGCAGCAGATCCCACGGCGGCACTTCCATGAAGTCGATGTCGCCCGACTGCAGCGCGTTCACCGCAGTCTGCGAGTCCGGCATGGTGATCCACTCGACGCGGTCGACCTTCACGACCTTGCCGCCGGCGGTCCAGCTCGCCGGCTCCTTGCGCGGCACGTAATCGGTGTTCTTGACGTACACCGCCTTCACGCCGGGCTGGAATTCGCCCTGTACGAACTTGAAGGGGCCCGAACCGATCTGCTCGGGAATCTGCTTGTCCGGCGGCGTCTCGGCGAGGCGCTTCGGCATCATGAAGGCGACGCGCGACGACGGCTTGCCGATCGAATCGAGCACGAGGCCGTAGGGCTCCTTCAGCTTCAGCGTGATGGTCTTGGGATCGGTCGCCTCGATGCTGGCCGTGAAGGTCATCATCTGCTGGCCCATGCCGTCGACGGCGGCCCAGCGCTTCAGCGAGGCGACGCAGTCTTCCGCCGTCACCGGCGTGCCGTCATGCCACTTCAGGCCGTCGCGGAGCGTGAAGGTATAGGTGAGCTTGTCGTCGGAGATCTTCCAGTCGGCCATCTGCGGCTGGATCTTGAAATTCGCATCCGTCGTGATCAGCGTGTCGTAGACCATGTAGCCGTGGTCACGCGTGATGTAGGCGGTGGTGAAGATCGGATCGATGACGCGCAGATCCGAATGCATCACCGCGGTGATGGTCTTGCCGGCCGCGAATACCGGCGAGGCCATCGCCGTGGACAGCGCGACGACCGACAGCGCAAGAGTGGAGGCGAACGCGCGACGCCCCCGGCGCATCAAGCTCAACATAAAAGTTTCTCCTGACGTGAAACTGTTCAAAGGCAGGTCACTGGTTGAGCATCAGGTTCGTTCTTTAGGCGAACTAACCTCATGCAATGCCTTTATCTTTCGAGACTTGCAGACAGTATCGAGCGCGTCAATCCGGTTTCGGTGCAGCCCATGGCATCGCGCGTACGGGCTCCACAAAGATCGGTTTGGCTCTACAACTCTCTCCGCTCGTCCTGTCCCGCGCCAATGCAATGCGCGTTCCACCTTTCGAAGCTTGAGAGACATTAAGATGAATCCAGCCAATCTTCCCTTCGATTCCGAAGCCATGCTCGAGGGCCTTCGCACCTGGGTGGAATGCGAGAGCCCGACCTGGGACGCCGACGCCGTCAACCGCATGCTCGATATCGCAGCGCGGGATATGGCGATCATGGGTGCGACGATCGAACGCATCGCGGGCCGCCAAGGCTTCGGCGGCGTCGTTCGCGCGCGTTTCCCGCATCCGAAACAGGGCGAGCCCGGCATCCTGATCGCCGGCCACATGGATACGGTCCACCCCATCGCCACCATCGAGAAGCTGAAATGGCGGCGCGAGGGCAACAAGTGCTACGGCCCCGGGATCTATGACATGAAGGGCGGCAACTACCTGTCGCTGGAAGCGATCCGTCAGCTGGCGCGCGCATCCTTCACCACGCCGCTGCCGATCACCATCCTGTTCACGCCGGACGAGGAAGTCGGCACGCCTTCGACGCGCGACATCATCGAGGCGGAAGCCGCGCGCAACAAATATGTGCTGGTGCCCGAACCCGGCCGCGCCGACAACGGCGTCACCACCGGACGTTACGCCATCGCGCGTTTCAATCTCGAAGCGACGGGCCGGCCGAGCCACGCCGGCGCGACGCTGTCCGCAGGACGGTCGGCCATCCGCGAGATGGCACGGCAGATTCTGGCGATCGACGCGATGACGACGGAAGACTGCACCTTCTCGGTCGGCGTCGTGCACGGCGGGCAATGGGTCAATTGCGTTGCCACGACGGCCACCGGCGAAGCATTGTCGATGGCCAAGCGGCAGGAAGATCTTGACCGCGGCGTCGAGCGGATGCTGGCGCTGTCGGGCACCGCCAACGATGTCTCCTTCAAGGTCACGCGCGGCGTGACGCGTCCGGTGTGGGAGCCGGATGCCGGCACGATGGCGCTGTATGAAAAGGCGCGCGGCATCGCCAAATCTCTCGGCGCGGAATTGCCGCATGCGAGCTCCGGCGGCGGCTCCGACGGCAATTTCACCGGCGCGATGGGCATTCCCACCCTCGACGGTCTCGGCGTGCGCGGCGGCAATGGTCATACGCTCGAGGAGTTCATCGAGGTCGACAGCCTGGTCGAGCGCGGGCGCCTGATGGCGGGATTGCTGGCGACGCTGGACTAATTGAATCAACTTCGCACTGCACAATGCATTGGCAGTGAGGGTCGAAATTTTAGCCTTGTCCAAAAATGAGGCGCATCGTACTGCTCGTTTGTCCACGCGACGATGCGGGAGAGATCGCAACGAAAGCACGCGCTTTCGTTGCGGCGCCGACGGAGCAACCGCCCCGGAAACTCTCAGGCAAAAGGACCGTATCGTCAGGACGATCTGGAGAGAGACGGCACGATTCACATCGTGACGTCCACCGAAGGGGATAGTCCGTTGCAGACCTCGCTGGGTCCGCACCGGATCAAGCTCTCAGGTAACCGTGACAGATGGGGCGCCGCCAACGGCCTTTGGCCGGCGGTTAGCCGACTCTAACTCACGGGAGCCCTAGACCAGCCATGACGCATATCGCCATCATCGGCGCCGGCATCACCGGCGTAACGACCGCCTATGCCCTGCTCGAACGCGGCTACAAGGTGACGGTGCTCGACAAGCACCGCTACGCCGCGATGGAGACCTCGTTCGCCAATGGCGGGCAGCTCTCCGCCAGCAATGCCGAGGTCTGGAACAGCACCGCGACGATCCTGAAAGGCCTGCGCTGGATGTTCCGGCGCGACGCGCCGCTGCTGATGAACCCGCGGCCGAACTGGCACAAATATTCGTGGATGAGCGAGTTCGTCGCCAACATCGGCAACTACCGCACCAACACGATCGAGACCACGCGGCTCGCGATCGAAGCCCGCAAGCATCTGTTCGAGATCGCGACGCGCGAGGACATCGACTTCGATCTCGAACGCCGCGGCATTCTCCACATCTATCACGACAAGAAGGGTTTCGAATCCGGCCTGCGCGTCAACGCGCTGTTGCAGGAAGGCGGCCTCGACCGCCGCCCCGTGACTCCGGAGGAGATCCGCAGCATCGAGCCGACGCTGCGCAAGGACTATTACGGCGGCTTCTACACGCCCTCGGATTCGACCGGCGATATCCACAAATTCCCCGCGGCCTTGCGGAGGTCTGCAAGCGGCGCGGCGTGAAATTCATCCACGAAGCCAACATCGATTCCATCGCGCAGGCCGGCGGCGGCTACGTCATCGGCTGGGCTGACGTCTCGACAAGCGAAGCTGTTGCATCCGCGCGCGGCATGTTGAGAGCGGACGGCGTCGTGGTCTGCGCCGGCGTTGCGAGCCGTCACTTCGCGGCACTTCTGGACGACCGCATCAACGTCTATCCCGTGAAGGGCTATTCGATCACGGTGCAGCTCGACACCGAGGCGAGCCGCAACGCGACACCGACCGTGAGCCTGCTCGACGAGGCCGCCAAGATCGTCACCAGCCGGCTCGGTGCCGATCGCTTCCGCGTTGCAGGCACCGCCGAGTTCAACGACTTCAACCGCGACATCCGCGCCGATCGCGTGCAGCCGCTGGTCGACTGGGTGCGCAGCAACTTCCCCGCAGTCGAGACCTCGCGGGTGGTGCCCTGGGCCGGGCTGCGGCCAATGATGCCGAACATGATGCCGGTGGTACGCGCCGGCCGGATGCCGGGCGTGTTTTTCAACACCGGTCACGGCCATCTCGGCTGGACCCTGTCGGCCGCAACCGCGCAGATGATTGCCGGAACCATCGACGGCTGGCGCGGGCTCAACGCACCGCCGACCGTCCCCTCACTTCAGGTTGAGCGTGAGTACCGGCATGCATCCTGAGTGGTCGATGAAGCGGGCCCGGCGGGCCCTTGCTACCGCCCGGCCCTTGGCACACAATTTGCCCCGCAAGGACGGCTTCTCCGGCCGCTCTACCGGTCCAGATCACGTGCGCGCATGATAGACACGACAGATTCCACGGGCGCCGCGAGGTCCCAAATTCCGCAGCCGGAGACAGGTGCATGCTAGGCTATCTCATTCGCCGCGTTCTGGCTGCGGTGCCCGTGATGGGCGTCGTTGCCCTGTTCGTGTTCCTGCTGCTGCGGCTGACGCCGGGCGATCCCGCCGCGATCCTCGCCGGCGACAATGCGACGCCGGAGCGGCTCGAGCGCATCCGCACCTCGCTCGGCCTCAACGAGCCCTTGATCGTGCAGTTCATCACCTGGGTGAACAAGCTGCTGCACGGCGACCTCGGCACATCGCTGATCTCCAACCTGCCGGTCATGAAGATGATCGGCCAGCGCGTCGAGCCGTCGATCTCGATCGCGCTCTCGACCATCATCCTCGCCGTCATCGTCGCGGTGCCGCTGGGCGTGATCGCGGCGTGGAAGCACGGCACCTGGATCGACCGCTGCGTGATGGGTCTCTCCGTGCTCGGCTTCTCGGTGCCGGTGTTCGTGGTCGGCTACATCCTGATCGAGGTGTTCGCCATCGATCTGCGCTGGGTGCCGGTGCAGGGCTTCCGCAGCATCTCGAACGGCTTCGGTCCGTTCTTCGAGCGCATCATCCTGCCGACCTGCGCGCTGTCCTTCATCTACATCGCGCTGATCGCGCGCATGACGCGGGCGGCGATGCTCGACGTGCTCGGCGAGGATTACGTGCGGACGGCACGCGCCAAGGGCATCAATGAGATCGCGGTGATGATGCGCCATGCGCTGCGCAACGCCGCCGTACCCGTGATCACCGTGATCGGCACCGGCTTCGCGCTGCTGATCTCCGGCGTCGTCGTCACCGAGAGCGTGTTCAACATCCCGGGCATCGGCCGCCTCACGGTGGATGCGGTGCTGGCGCGCGACTATCCGGTGATCCAGGCGATGATCCTGCTGACGTCGCTGATCTACGTCGTGGTCAACCTGCTGATCGACGTCGCCTACACGCTGCTCGATCCCCGGATCCGGTACTAGGGCAAGGATAGAAAAACCATGTCGGTCGATACCCTTCCCCAGTCCTCCATCCCGATCACGTCGCCGCTGCGGCCGCGCTTCGGATTCCTCACCTCGACGCCGATCATCGCGGCCGCCACGGTCCTGCTGGCGCTGATCGTGCTGATATCGATCCTGGCGCCGCTGATCGCGCCGCACGATCCGGTCCAGCTCGCGCCCTCGCAGCGGCTGAAGCCGTCGTCGGCGCAGTTCCTGCTCGGCACCGACGCCTATGGCCGCGACCTGCTGTCGCGCGTCATCTATGGCGGCCGCATCTCGCTGCTGATCGGTATCGGCTCGGCGATCCTCTCGGTCGTCATCGGTCTTGCGATCGGCCTCGTCTCCGGCTTCTTCAAGCTGGTCGATTCCGTGATGATGCGCATCATGGACGGCCTGATGGCGATGCCCAGCATCCTGCTCGCAATTGCCGTGGTGTCGCTCTCCGGCGCCAGCATCTGGACCGTGCTGGTCGCGATCACCATTCCCGAAATCCCGCGCGTGGCGCGCCTGGTGCGCTCGGTCGTGCTGTCGGCGCGCGAGGAGCCTTACGTCGAAGCGGCGATCTCGGTCGGCTCGTCGCTGCCGAAGATCATGTGGCGGCATCTGATGCCGAACACGATCGCACCGCTGATCGTCCAGGGCACCTATGTCTGTGCCTCCGCGATCCTCACCGAGGCCATCCTGTCCTTCCTCGGCGCCGGCATCTCGCCGGAGACGCCGACCTGGGGCAACATCATGGCCGAGGGCCGCCAGTACTTTCAGCTCAAGCCGACGCTGATCTTCTGGCCGGGCCTGCTGCTCTCGATCGCCATCCTCAGCATCAATCTCATTGGCGATGCCGCCCGCGACGCCCTCGATCCCCGCATGAAGCAGCGGGAGGGCAAGTGATGGGTAACCAGGCCATGACCAACACCGTCCTCGACATCAACAACCTCGTCGTCTCCGTCGGCAAGCGGCCGGGCGGACACAAGATCATCGACGGCATCTCGATCCAGGTCCGCGAGCGCGAGACGCTGTGTCTCGTCGGCGAAAGCGGCTCCGGCAAGTCGGTGACCTCGCTCACCACGATGGGCCTGCTGCCGAAGGGCACGCTGGTGCCGACTTCCGGCAGCGTCAAGCTGGTCGGCGAGGAACTGCTGACCGCAACCGACCGCCGCCTGCGCCAGCTCCGCGCCACCCAGATGGCGATGATCTTCCAGGAGCCGATGACCGCGCTCAATCCGGTCGTGCCGGTCGGCCGCCAGATCGACGAAGTGCTGCGCGCCCACACCAGTCTCGACGCGCGGGCGCGGAAGAAGCGCATCCTCGACATGATGGAGCAGGTCCGCCTGCCCCAGGTCGAGCGCATCTTCGCCTCCTACCCGCACCGCCTCTCCGGCGGCCAGCGCCAGCGCATCATGATCGCGATGGCGCTGGTGCTGGAGCCCAAACTCCTGATCGCGGACGAGCCGACGACCGCGCTCGACGTCACCACGCAGAAGCAGATCCTGACGCTGATCCGCGACCTCCAGCGCGATCACGGCACGGCTGTGCTGTTCATCACCCACGACATGGGCGTCGTCGCCGAGATCGCCGATCGCGTCGCGGTGATGCGGCAGGGCCGCCTGGTCGAGACCGGTCCGCTCGAGACCGTGCTGCGCAATCCGACGATGGAGTACACCCGCAATCTCCTGTCCTCGGTGCCGAGCCTGGTGCCGCGGCCGCCGCGCGAGGAGAGCCGCGAGCCCGTGGTGCTCGAGGCCAACGACCTCAGCAAGGTCTACAAGGAGCGCGCGTTCTTCGGCAAAGGCCGCGAGGTCGTCGCCGCCGACAAGGTTACGCTGACGCTGCGCAAGGGGCGTACCCTCGGCATCGTCGGCGAGAGCGGCTCGGGCAAGTCGACGGTGGCGCGCTGCATCGTGCGCCTGATCGATCCGACCTCAGGCGGCGTGCGCCTGGCCGGCCGCGAGATCGCCGACATCTCGCGCCGCCTGCTGCAGCCGCACCGGCAGAAGATCCAGATCGTGTTCCAGGATCCCTACCGCTCGCTCAATCCGCGCATCACCGTCGGCGAGAGCATCGCCGAGGGACCGATCAATTACGGCACCCCGCACGCCCAGGCGACGAAGCGCGCACGCGAACTGCTCGAGCTGGTCGGCCTGCCCGCCGACGCCGTGTCGCGCTATCCGCACCAGTTCTCCGGCGGCCAGCGCCAGCGCATCGCGATTGCCCGCGCGCTCGCGCTCGATCCGGACGTACTGGTCGCGGACGAAGCGGTCTCGGCGCTCGACGTCTCGGTGCAGGCGCAAGTGCTGGAGCTGCTCGACGAGATCCAGAAGCGGCTCGGCATCGCGATCCTGTTCATCACCCACGATCTGCGCGTCGCAGCGCAGATCTGCGACGAGGTCGTGGTGATGCAGCAGGGCCGCGTCGTCGAACAGGGCCCCGCCTCCGAAGTGCTGGCGCATCCGAAGGAGGCCTACACCAAGGCCCTGCTGGACGCCGCCCCCGGCCGTCACTGGGATTTCGCGAACTTCCGGCCCGTGTCGGAAGACATGGTGGCGAGCGCGTAAGTCTCCCCTCGTCATTGCGAGCGGAGCGAAGCAATCCAGACTACTACCGCGGCAGGATTCTGGATTGCTTCGCTCCGCTCGCAATGACGGGTCGCGACGATCAGCATCCGAAAATGACTTAAAGCCATGCGCGGCGCGGGTGCATCCCACCTTGCTCTCGCCTCAAGGCCAAGGCTAACGTCCCACCCTCTTTGCTTACCGGACCCAAATTGATGACACGTATCGCCGTCGGCGGCTTCCTGCACGAGACCAACACCTTCGCTCCGACGAAGGCGACATTCGCCGACTTCCAGCACGGCGGCGGCTGGCCGGCGATGACTGAAGGTGCCGACGTGCTGAAGACGATGCGGCGCATCAATGTCGGCCTCGCCGGCTTCGTCGACAGCGCCGAGACCAATGGCTGGGAACTGGTTCCGACCATCGCCTGCGGCGCGAGCCCGTCGGCGCATGTCACCAAGGACGCCTTCGAGCGCATCGTGAAAGTGATGGTCGACGGCATCGCGGCCGCAGGCCCGATCGATGCGGTCTATCTCGACCTGCACGGCGCGATGGTCACCGAGCATCTCGACGACGGCGAAGGCGAGATCCTGGCACGCGTGCGCCGCGTCATCGGCAAGGACGTTCCGCTGGTCGCGAGCCTCGACCTGCACGCCAACGTCACGCCTGAGATGATGGAACATGCGGACGCGCTGATCGCCTACCGCACCTATCCGCATGTCGACATGGCCGAGACCGGCCGCGCGGCGGCGAAGCATCTTGCCTTGCTGCTGAAGACGAAGCAGCGCTTTGCAAAGTCGTTCCGGCAATTGCCGTTCCTGATCGCGATCAGCTGGCAGTGCACCAACGATTTCCCGACCAAGGGCATCTACGAAAAGCTCGCGGCGCTCGAAAGCGATGCGGTTCCAACGCTGTCCTTCGCACCCGGTTTCCCTGCCGCCGATTTCCGCGATTGCGGGCCGAGCGTGTTCGCCTACGGCAAGACGCAGGATGACGCCGACCGCGCGGCGGATGCGATCGTCAAGCTGATCGAAGGCCACGAGGACGATTTCGACGGCAAGATCTGGTCGCCCGACGACGGCGTGCGCCACGCCATGGAATTGTCGAAGTCCGCCAGCAAGCCGATCATCATCGCCGACACCCAGGATAATCCCGGCGCCGGCGGCGATTCCGACACCACCGGCATGCTGCGCGCGCTGGTGCGCAACAAAGCGAGTGCGGCGACCGGCGCGATCTACGATCCGGAGTCCGCGAAGACCGCGCATGCGGCCGGCGTCGGTGCCACCGTGACGCTGTCGCTCGGCGGCAAGTCCGGCATTCCCGGCGACGAGCCCTATCGCGAAACCTTCATCGTCGAAAAGCTCTCCGACGGCCGCTTCATCGCGCCCGGCCCCTATTACGGCGGCCGCGAGATGGAGATGGGTCCGTCCGCGTGCCTGCGCATCGGCGACGTCCGTGTCGTCGTCTCCTCGCACAAGGCCCAGCTCGCCGACCAGGCGATGTACCGCTATGTCGGTATCGAGCCGACCGCGGAAAAGATTCTGGTCAACAAGAGCTCGGTGCATTTCCGCGCCGATTTCGAGCCGATCGCCGAAAAGCTGATGATCTGCGCTGCCCCGGGCGCGATGCCGGCCGACACCGCGTCGCTGCCCTGGGCGCGCCTGCGCCCGGGCATTCGCATCAAGCCGAACGGCCCCGTTTTCACGCCCAAATCCCGTTAATCCACTTCACGCCAACCGGACAGGAACCTATGCCCACGCTCGAACGCATCGACGGTTACGCCGACGAACTCACCGCCATCCGCCGCGACCTCCACGCCCATCCCGAGATCGGCTTCGAGGAAGTCCGCACCTCCGGCATCGTCGCCGACAAGCTGAAGAGCTGGGGCATCGAGGTGCATCGCGGGATCGGCGGCACCGGCGTGATCGGCGTCATCAAGGGCAAGGGCTCGAGCGGCATGCGCATCGGACTGCGTGCCGACATGGACGCCCTGCCGATGGAAGAGAACACCAATCTGAAGTGGAGCTCGAAAATTCCCGGCCGCTTCCACGGCTGCGGTCACGACGGCCACACCACCATGCTGCTCGGCACCGCGCGCTATCTCGCGGAAACCAAGAACTTCGACGGCACCGTGCACCTGATCTTCCAGCCGGCCGAGGAAGGCCTCGGCGGTGCGCGTGCGATGATCAAGGACGGCCTGTTCGAAAAGTTTCCCTGCGACGAGCTTTACGGCCTGCACAACGCGCCCGACCTCAACCACGGCGAGATCGCGATCCTGCCCGGCCCGGCCATGGCCAGCGCCGACTTCTTCGATCTCCGCATCACCGGCTATGGCGCGCATGGCGCGATGCCCGAGCGCTCCAAGGACGCGGTGATCATCGCGACCACGTTGGCGCAGGCGATCCAGACCATCGTCAGCCGCAACGTCGAGCCGCTGCAGGCGGCCGTCATCTCGATCACGCAGATCCACGCCGGCTCCGCCTACAACGTCATTCCCGGCGACGCGCATCTCTGCGGCACCATCCGCACCTTCTCGAAGGAAGTCCGCACCCTGATCGCCGAACGCATTCGGACCATCTGCGCCGGCATCGCGAGCGCCTATCAGTGCGTGATCGACGTCGATATCCGCGACACTTTCGACGTGCTGGTCAACCAGGTCGAACAGTCCAAGGTGGTCGAGGACGTCGCGCGCACCATCGTCGATCCCGCCAACGTGATCACGCGCACCCAGCCGAAGATGGGCAGCGAGGATTTCGCCGACATGCTGCAGACCATCCCCGGCGCCTATTTCTGGGTCGGCCATGACGGTTCGGTGCCGGTGCACAATCCCGGCTTCGTGCTCGACGACAAGATCCTGCCGATCGGCGCCAGCATGTTTGCCCGCATCATCGAAACGCGCATGCCGGTAGGTTAGCAATGCAGAAAAAGAGCGTCGAAGAGGCGGTAACCTCGCTGCACGATCTCTCCGCGGTCGATCTGATCGCAGGCTATCGGGCCAAGCAATTCTCGCCGAGCGAGGTGCTGGAAGACGTGCTCGCGCACGTCGCTGTGTGGGAACCTCACCTCAAGGCGCTCTATGCATTCGATCCCGACAGCGCGCGCGAGGCCGCCAAGGCCTCGACCGCGCGCTGGTCCGGCGGCGAACCGTCGGGCGCGCTCGACGGCGTGCCTGTCACGGTGAAGGACAATATCGCGACCAAGGGCGTGCCGGTGCCGCTGGGCGCGGCCAGCGTCAAGCTGGTGCCGGCCGAGAAGGATGCCCCGCCTGCCGCACGGCTGCGCGAGGCGGGCGCGGTGATCTTCGCCAAGACCACCATGCCCGATTACGGCATGCTGTCCTCGGGACTCTCCTCTTTTCATGCGCTGGCGCGCAATCCTTGGGACCTCTCGAAGAATCCCGGCGGCTCCAGCGCGGGCGCCGGTGCGGCCGCGGCGGCCGGCTACGGGCCGCTGCATCTCGGCACCGACATCGGCGGCTCAGTGCGCCTGCCCGCGGGCTGGTGCGGCCTCGTCGGGCTGAAGCCGAGCTTCGGCCGCGTGCCGATCGACCCCACTTATGTGGGCCGCGTCGCCGGTCCCATGACCCGCACGGTCGACGATTGCGCGCTGATGATGAGCGCGATCGCCAAGCCCGATCGCCGCGACGGCATGAGCCTGCCGGCTGAGCCGCTGAACTGGAAGGGCCTGGAGAAATCGCCGCGCAAGCTGCGCATCGGCCTGATGCTCGATGCCGGCGTCGGCCTGCCGGCAGAGCGCCCGGTCCGCGACATCGCCGTGAAAGCTGCAAAGGCGTTCGAGTCCGCCGGCAGCGTCGTCACAGAGGTTGACGGCATCCTCACGCGCGAGATGCTCGATGGCCTCGACAATTTCTGGCGCGCGCGGATGTGGGACGACCTGTCGAAACTGACGCCGGCTGAACAGGCAAAGGTGCTGCCCTACATTTTCAAATGGGGCGCCTCAGGCGCGAAACTCTCAGGCGTCGACGTCATCCGCGGATTCAACCAGACCATGGCGATCCGTGCGGCTGCGTCAAAACTGTTCTGCGATCTCGACTACGTGATCTCGCCGACCGCGCCGAACGTGAACTATCCCGCGGACTGGGCCTCGCCCACCAATGATCCGATGCGGCCGTTCGAACACATCTGCTATACCGTGCCGTGGAATATGTCGGAAAACCCGGCCGTCTCCATCAATGGCGGTTTCGACGCCAACGGCTTTCCCATCGGCGTGCAGATCGTCGGCCGCCGCTTCGACGATATCGGCGTGCTCGGCATGGCCAAGGCGTTCGAGAGCCTGCGCGGCCCGCAGAAGCCCTGGCCGAAGCCGCCGGCGCACTGACGATCTCATTCCTTTTGGACTGCGACATGGCCGGGGCTTGCTCCGGCCATTGTCGTTTGCTTACTCAGGAGAAGACAGCATGCCCAGTCCGCGCAAGACGGACGGTGATGTGCATGCATGACGTCTTTATGAGACTGCGCTCAAGAAGGAAGGAAACCACATGGCGTATGAGACGATCAAATACGAGGTCGCCGAGCAGATCCTCACCATCACGCTGAACCGGCCCGACAAGCTCAACGCCTTCAACGCGCAGATGCAGGCGGAACTGATCGACGCGTTCGACGCCGCCGACAAGGACGATAACGTCCGCGCCATCATCGTCACCGGCGCCGGCCGCGGTTTTTGCGCAGGCGCCGATCTGTCGTCGGGCGCAGATACGTTCGATCGCGATGCGCGCCGCGGGCCCGTGAAGCGGCTCGCCAGCGGCCAGGTCGACTACAGCGATCCGCAGGTGCGCGACGGCGGCGGCCAGGTGACGCTGCGGATCTTCAAGTGCCTGAAGCCCGTCATCGCCGCGGTGAACGGCCCGGCCGTCGGCATCGGCGTCACCATGCAACTCGCGATGGACATCCGCATCGCCTCCGACGCCGCGCGCTTCGGCTTCGTGTTCTCCCAGCGCGGCATCGTGCCCGAGGCGGCGTCGAGCTGGTTCCTGCCGCGCATCGTCGGCATCGCGCAGGCGCTGGAATGGTGCTATTCGGGCCGCGTCTTCCCGGCCCAGGAAGCCCTCGCTGGCCGCCTCGTCAGCAAAGTCGTCGCGCCCGACGACCTGCTGCCGACCGCGCGTGCGCTCGCCAAGGAGTTCGCCGCCAAGACCGCGCCGGTGTCGGTGGCGCTGATCCGCCAGATGATGTGGCGCATGATGGGCGCCGACGATCCCATGGAAGCCCACAAGGTCGACAGCCGCGGCATCTACGCGCGTGGCCGCTCCGACGACGTGAAGGAAGGTGTGGTCTCGTTCCTGGAGAAGCGTCCGGCGCAGTTCAAGAACAAGGTGTCCAGCGATATGCCGGACTATTTCCCGTGGTGGACGGAGCGGGAGTATAAGTAGCTTTCGTAGGGTGGGTTAGCCCTGCGACTGCGCGAAGCGCGGTTCGCACGGCGTAACCCACCTCTTTCGTCTCCGCGGTCACAGAAGCGGTGGATTACGCCAGCGGACTGCGCTTCGCGCAGCCGCGGGCTAATCCACCCTACGATATTCACCCCATCACCAGCGCCACGCGCCCGATCGCCTTGCGGTCGAGCAACAATCGCATCGCCTTCGCATAGTCTTCCAGCGGCAGGCGATGCGAGATGTTCGGGCGCAGCTTGCCCTCCTCCGCCCATTGCAGCAGCTTCTTCAGGCGAACCTCACCGAGCGCGGGATTTTTCCGCACCGCCTCGCCGGCGCGCACGCCGAGCACGCTGGCGCCCTTGATCAGCAAGAGATTGGTCTTGGCCGAGCCGATGCCGCCGGTGAAGCCGATCACCAGCAGCCGCGCATCCCAGGCGACGCAGCGCATCGAGTTCTCGAACACCTCGCCTCCAACAGGGTCGAACACCACGTCCGCGCCGCGGCCATCGGTGATGCGCTTGACCGCGTCGCGAAACGGCTCGCGGTCGTAGCGAATCAGGTGATCGGCGCCACGCGATTTTGCGATGGCGAGCTTTTCGTCGCTGGAAGCCGTCGCAATCACGGTCGCGCCGAGCATCTTGCCGATCTCGACCGCCGCGAGGCCGACGCCGCCACCGGCGCCGTGCACCAGCAGCACCTCGCCCGGCTCGACCCGGCCGCGATCGATCAGCGCATGATAGGCCGTACCGTGGCCGGCGAGATAGGTCGCGGCCTCCGCATAGTCGAACGTCGACGGCATTGGCGTGAGCTGCGACGGGGTCACCACGGCTTCGTCCGTGAATGCGCCATGACGCATCTTCACGATGACCTTGTCGCCGGTGGCAACACCCTTCACGTCCGCGCCAATTTCAGTGACGTCACCGGCAGCTTCCATGCCCGGCGTAAACGGCAGCTCCGGCTTGAGCTGGTATTCGCCGGCCGCCATCAAGACATCGGGAAAGTTCAGCCCGGCGGCGCGGATCGCAACCCGCACTTCGCCCGGCTTCAGGGTGCGCGACGGAAACTCTTCCAGCTTCAGCGTTTCGGGCGCGCCAAGCGCGCGGCAGACGACAGCGCGCACCATCAGGCGGCACTCGCCTTGTTGCGCAGCAGCGCCTCGCGGATCAGCGGCAGGCGGTCATTGCCGAAATACATGTCGGTCTTGTTGACGAAGATCGTCGGCGAGCCGAACCCGCCGCGGGCGACGACCTCCTCCGTATTGGCCTTAAGCTGATCCTTGATCGCCTGCTCGGAAATCGCGGCGAAGAACTTCTGCTCGTCGATGCCGACCTTCCTGCAGATCTCGGCGAGCACCGCGTCCTGCGAGATGTCCTTGTCGCCGCCCCAATAGGTCTCGAACACCGCGGTCGCGAACGGCACCATGTCGTGGCCGAGCCAGATGCAGCCGCGCATCGCCTTGACGCTGTTCACCGGAAACACCGTCGGAGGCATCTTGATCGCGAGCCCGGCCGAGCGCGCCCAGTCCTGCAAGTCCTTCTTCATGTAGCGCGCCTTGAGCGGCACCGGTTTCTCACGCTGCGCGTAGACGCTGGGATTGACGGTGTTGAAGATGCCGCCGACCAGGATCGGCCGCCACACGATCTCAGCGCCGACCTCCTTAGCCAGCGGCTGGATGTTGTGGAAGGCGAGGTAGGTCCAAGGGCTGGAGCAGTCGAAGAAGAATTCGATCATGGGGTTTCCTTTGTCTTGTTCGTCCCGCTCTCTCCGCTGTCATTGCGAGCGAAGCGAAGCAATCCAGAATCTTTCCGAGGAACCAGTCTGGATTGCTTCGTCGCAAGAGCTCCTCGCAACGACGAGGATAGAGCCGTCACTTCTTTCCCAGCACGTCCTTAGCCCTCTGCCCGAACATGATCTTGCGTGATTCCTCGTCGAACGGCTCTTTCACGAACTTCCCGATCGCAAGGCCTGCCTGCACCTGCGGCCGGGCGCGCACCTCGGCGTACCAGCGCTTCACGTTGGGATAATCGTCGAGCGTAAAGCCCTGCGCCTTGTGGGTCATGGTCCAGGGGAAGCAGGCGATGTCGGCGATGGAATAGTCGCCGGCGACATAGGCGCCGGTCTTCGCCAATTGGCGATCGAGCACGCCATAGAGCCGCGCGGCCTCGTCGCGGTAGCGCTCGATCGCATAGGGAATCTTTTCCGCGGCGTAGAGCGCGAAATGGCCGTGCTGGCCGAGCATCGGACCGAGCCCGCCCATCTGCCACATCACCCACTGAATGGTGGTGGAGCGGCCGCGCAGATCGGTTGGCAGGAAGTGTCCGGTCTTCTCGGCGAGATAGATCAGGATCGCGCCGGTCTCGAACGCGGAGAACGGCGCACCGCCATCGGCGGGCGCGCGATCGACGATCGCGGGAATCCGATTGTTGGGGGAGATCGCGAGAAACTCGGGCGCGAACTGCTCGCCGGCGCGGATGTTGACGGGCTTCACCGTGTAGGGCAGCCCGAGTTCCTCCAGCATGATCGAGATTTTCCAGCCGTTCGGTGTCGGCGCGTAATGCAGGTCGATCATGACCTTTCCTTCTGGCCTTTCCCTGGCTCCTACCCCGTCGTCGCCGGCGGAATAGATGGCGACTTTTGTTGTTCTGTACCTTGACGTTAAGACATGGCAGGAAGGGGCGCAACACAACCTGCCGGGAGAGCCGCTATGCTGTTTCCAACCACGATTGCCGGCTCCTTGCCGAAACCCGAATGGCTCGCCGAGCCCAACATGCTGTGGGCGCCCTGGAAGTCCCAAGGCGCCGAGCTTGTCCGCGCCAAGCGCGACGCGACCATGCTTGCGGTCAAGGTGCAGGAGGATGCCGGCATCGACATCGTCACCGAGGGCGAGCAGGCCCGCCAGCATTTCGTGCACGGATTCCTGGAGAAGATCGACGGCATCGATTTCGCCCACAAGGTCGAGATGGGCATCCGCAAGGACCGCTACAAAGCGATGGTGCCGCAGGTGGTCGCGCCGCTCCAGCTCAAGGGCCGCGTCCATGCCGACGAGGCGCGCGTCGCCCGGACCCATACGAAGAAGAAGCTGAAGTTCACCCTGCCCGGCCCGATGACGATCATCGACACGATCGCGGATCGCTATTACGGCGACCGCGTCAAGATGGCCTTTGCGTTTGCCGATCTCCTGAACGAGGAAGCCAAGGCGCTGCAGGCCGACGGCGTCGATCTCGTGCAGTTCGACGAACCCGCCTTCAACGTCTACATGGACGAGGTCAACGACTGGGGCATCAAGGCGCTTGAGCGCGCCGCGCAGGGCCTGACCTGCGCCACTGCCGTGCACATCTGCTACGGCTACGGCATCAAGGCCAACACCGACTGGAAGGAAACGCTCGGCGCGCAGTGGCGGCAGTACGAGCAGATCTTCCCGGCGATCGACGCCAGCCCGATCCAGCAGGTCGCAATCGAGTGCCGCAACTCCAAGGTTCCGCTCGACCTGCTCGCGCTGCTCAAGAACAAGATCGTGCAGGCCGGCGTGATCGACGTCGCCAGCGACGAGGTCGAAACCGCCGAGGACGTCGTCAAGGTGATCGACGCGGTGTCGAAATTCGTGCCCAAGAGCAACATCATCGCCACCACCAATTGCGGCATGGCGCCGATGCGGCGCGAGATCGCCGAAGCCAAGCTGATGGCGCTCGGCGCCGGCGCCGCGCTGGCACGCGAGAAGCTGGGCTGATGATCGCGATTCGATTGGTCCTCGTCGCCGCTTCTCTCGCGGCGATCACCATGCCTGCGCGCGCGGAGGATCGGTCCGTGCTGTTCAATTGCAAGGCGATGGTGGAGCGGGCGGAAAAGGATGCCGGTAGCGCCAGCGCAGCCGAGCTGACGCGCTGCCGCCAAGTGATCCGCGAATGGGCGCTGCGCGATGCGCGGACGACCGTGGACGAGCGAGGGCAGCCACTGAAGTAGCTACGCGTTCGGTACGCTCGGATGCAGCACCGGCTGATAGCCGGCGATGATCGCGCGCAGCGTCGATGGCGGCGTCAGCAACATCGGCTGGGACAGTTCGCGTGCACCAGCGACGTAGCCCGCCGGCGACCACAATAGCGCGCGGCCCTGCGCCATCAGAAAACTCTCCTCGCCCTGCTGCACCATCGCGCCGTCGGGCAATTTCTCGAGCGGCATCGGCAGATCGTGCAGCCGCTTCCTGCCGCGATCGAGCCGCTCCTGATGCAGTTGGGCATCCATCGCCTTTGCACTCGCATCGCTCGCGCCATTGCCGCGCTCCCACGCCGCGCGAAAGCGCTTGGCGTCGTCGCGGCGGCAGAAGAAGCAGGGCCGGTGACCGGCGGCGAATGACGTGGCCTCGTCGAGAAAGAACAGCTCGGTCCAGCTCCGCCGCGCCATCACCGGGCGTCGCCAGCCGCGGAACTCGCACAGGCAGGTGATCCAGGCCGGCGACGACCAGCGCTTCTTCAGCAGCGTCTTGGTCGCGGGATCATGGATGATGCCGCGATTGCCGGTGAATGTGCCGCGATGCGGAGTGACGATGATGTCGCCGGTGGGGGTGACGCGGTTTTGCAGGGGCATGATCGCCTCCGCCCGTCATTGCGAGCGAAGCGAAGTAATCCAGAAATACCTCCGCGGAAGCAGTCTGGATTGCTTCGCTTCGCTCGCAATGACGGGGATGATCACGCCGCCCCGTCACGCAGCGGCGGGTGGTAGGACAGCGCCGTATCCCAGGGGAAAAAGATCCACGTGTCCTGCGAGACTTCGGTGATGAAGGTATCCACCAGCGGACGTCCCTTCGGCTTGGCGTAGACGGTGGCGAAATGCGCGTCGGGGAGCATCTCACGCACCAGCTTGCCGGTCTTGCCGGTGTCGACGAGGTCGTCGACGATCAACAGGCCCTTGCCGGTGCCGCCGCCGAGCTTCATCGCCTGCTCTGAAATACCCTTCAGGACCTGCAGCTCGCCCTGCTTGTCGTGGTCGTAGCTGGCGATGCAGACCGTATCGATCACGCGCACGCCGAGCTCGCGCGCGACAATCGCGGCCGGCACCAGGCCGCCGCGGGTGATCGCGATCACGGCATGGAACGGGCCGACCTCGTTGAGCCGCCAGGTCAGCGCCCGGCAGTCCCGGTGGAACTGGTCCCACGACACCGGAAAGGGTCTGCCCGCCCGCTCCTCCGCACTCAATTTCGGTGTTTCACCAGCCATCATCGTCTCCCGCAATTCGTCTGCCGGCAAATCCTCTGCTACCGGGTGATGTTCAGTCCCGCCAGCATGTCCTTCACCGCCGCCATCGCGGCTGCGAGCTTGTCCGCATCGCGCGAGCGCACCACGAGGTTCGTGTTCGGCTTCTGCTCTTCGTCCATGAAAGGATAGCTGCCGATGATGGTGTCGGGGTGCTCAGCGGCGATCGCGCGCAGCGGGCTGCCGATATCGCCCTCGCGCGCATTGGCGCGGACCGATTCGGACAGCATGCGCACGCCGGATTTCAGCTTGGGCGACACGATGTCCATCATCGCCTGCATGATCGAGGGTACGCCGGCCATCACGATGACATTGCCGATCTTGAAGCCGGGCGCGAGGATGGTCGCGCTCTGGATCAGTTCGGCGCCGTCGGGGATGCGGGCCATGCGCAGGCGGGCCTCGTTGAGATCCTGCTCGCTCCAGCGCTCCTTGAAACGGGCGACGACTTCGGGGTGATGGTCGATACCGACGCCGAACGCCTTGGCGACGCTGTCGGCGGTGATGTCGTCATGGGTCGGCCCGATGCCGCCGGTGGTGAAGACGTAGGTGTAACGATGCCGCAGTGCATCCAGCGCGGCGATAATGTCGGGCTCGTCGTCCGAGACGACCCGGACTTCCTTCAGGTCGATGCCGATATTGGTCAGGTACTCGGCGATGAAGCCGATATTTTTGTCCTTGGTCCGGCCGGACAGGATTTCATCCCCGATGACCAGAATGCCCGCCGTGACGATCTCGTTCATACCTTGAGTCCCTTACCTCTGGTCCCGACTTTGCCGAGGTAACGCGTTGAAGTCACGCGGTTTTGCTGCCGAAATAAGCAGTCCTCAGCCATTTTTTCAGGCACGCCGTCGGCCGTTCCCGGCAAATGCCCACTCCCCATGCTTATCGCGCTGGCCCGCCCCTTGCTACCTCCTCGGAGACATGCACTCTTGCTGCATGGCCACGGAGACAAGTCGGGATCTATGGCAATCGCGTTTGACGAAATGAATATTCCGGGCGGGGACCTCCGCCCTGCCTATCAGGAGCTGGCGCGCTGGCTCAAGGAGACGCCTCCCGAGGCGCTCGAATATCGCCGCCAGGAGGCCGAGCTCCTGTTCCGTCGCATCGGCATTACCTTTGCGGTCTATGGCGACTCCGAATCGACCGAGCGGCTGATCCCGTTCGACGTGATCCCGCGGATCATGTCCGGCAAGGAATGGACGCTGCTGGAGAAGGGCCTGAAGCAGCGCGTGAAAGCGCTGAACATGTTCCTGCGCGATATCTATCACGGCCGCGACATCCTCCGCGCCGAGATCGTGCCCGACGACCTGATTTTCCAGAATCCGGTGTTCCGCCCCGAGATGAACGGCCAGCAGGTGCCGCACGACGTCTACGTGCACATCGCCGGCATCGACATCATCCGGGTCGATGCCGAGGACTTCATCGTGCTGGAGGACAATGCCCGCACGCCGTCCGGCGTGTCCTACATGCTGGAAAACCGCGAGATCATGATGCGGCTGTTTCCGGATCTGTTCGCCCGCCACAAGGTGGCGCCGGTCGAGCGCTATCCGGACGAGCTGCTCTCGGCCCTGCGTTCGGTCGCGCCGCACAGCGCCTCGAGCGAGCCGACGGTCGCGCTGCTGACCCCGGGCGTCTACAACTCCGCCTATTATGAGCACTCGTTCCTCGCCGACAAGCTCGGCATCGAGCTGGTCGAAGGCCGCGACCTCATCGTCAAGAACAACGAAGTGTTCATGCGGACGACGGAAGGGCTGAAGCGGGTCGACGTGATCTACCGCCGTGTCGACGACGACTTCCTCGACCCCCTCACCTTCCGGCCCGACTCGGCGCTCGGCGTGCCCGGGCTGATGTCGGCCTACGCCGCCGGCAACATCACGCTCGCCAACGCCGTCGGCACCGGCATCGCCGACGACAAGGCGATCTACTCCTACATGCCGGAGATCGTGAAATTCTATCTCGGCGAGGAGCCGATCCTGAAGAACGTGCAGACCTGGCGCTGCCGCGAGCCGAAGGACCTCGCCTATGTCCTGGACAATCTCGGCGACCTCGTCGTCAAGGAAGTGCACGGCTCCGGCGGCTACGGCATGTTGATCGGGCCGGCCGCGACGAAGGCGACGATCGAAGCGTTCCGCGAGAAGCTCAAGCGCGAGCCGGAAGGCTTCATCGCGCAGCCGACGCTGGCGCTCTCGACGTGTCCGACCTGCACGGCCTCGGGACTCGCGCCACGCCATGTCGATCTGCGGCCGTTCGTGCTGACCGGCAGCAAGCGCACGACCATCGTGCCGGGCGGGCTGACGCGCGTCGCACTGAAGGAAGGCTCCCTGGTGGTGAATTCGAGCCAGGGCGGCGGCACCAAAGACACCTGGATCCTGGACGAGTAGACAGATGTTGTCGCGTACCGCCGAAAACCTCTATTGGCTCGCCCGCTACGTCGAACGGGCCGAGTACCTCGCGCGCACCATCGATGCGACCCTGCGCGTCACCGCGCTGCCCGCCGCCTATATCGGCAAGACCAACGAATGGGACTCGGCGTTGCTCACCGCCGGCGTCTCGGAAAGCTTCTACCGGACCCACGAGGAAGCCAACGAGCACAACGTGGTCGACTACCTCTCCTTCTCGGCCGACAATCCGTCCTCGATCCGGAACTGCATCGAGGCGGCGCGGCTGAATTCGCGCTCGGTGCGCACCGCGCTCACCAGCGAGATGTGGGACACCATCAATTCGGCCTGGATCGAGCTGCAGGCTGTCTGGAGCAAGGGCACCTCGACGCGCGAAGACCTCGCGAAATTCCTGCGCTTCGTGCAGGAGACCTCGCTGCGCTTCGACGGCTCGGCTTACCGGACCATGCTGCGCAACGACGCCTACTGGTTCTCGCGGATGGGCGTGCACCTCGAGCGCGCCGACAACACCGCGCGCATCCTCGATGTGAAGTATCACGTGCTGCTGCCCGAGGAAGAGCATGTCGGCGGCCCGCTCGATTTCTATCAGTGGAGCTCGATCCTGCGCTCGGTCTCGGCGCTGACGGCCTATCACTGGGTCTATCGCGAGACGCTGAAGCCGTGGCTGATCGCGGACCTGCTCATCCTCAACGACACGCTGCCGCGCTCGCTGGCGAGCTGCTACGGCAATCTGGTGCGCAACCTCGACCAGATCGGTGTCGCCTATGGCCGCCAGGGCCCCGCCCAGCGCCATGCCCGCGGCATCCGCAACCGGCTCGAACACAGCAATATGAACGACATCTTCCAGCATGGCGTGCATGAATTCATTCAGGAATTTATCGCGGATAATTCCAGGCTGGGCGAAATCATCACGAAGCAGTATTTGATCTAGCCGAACACGTATCTCACTCGTCGTCATTCCGGGGCGTGCGAAGCGCGGACCTGAAACTTCGAGATTCCGGGTTCGGTCCTGCGGACCGCCCCGGAATGACGGAATTAAAAACCATGCGCCTGCGAATCCAGCACACCACGACCTATCGCTACGAGCCGGCGGCTACCAGCGTGATCCAGATCCTGCGCATGACACCGTGCAGCCATGACGGGCAGTATGTGGCGGAGTGGCAGATCGACGTCTCCACCGACACCAAGCTCGATACGCACGAGGACGCTTTCGGCAACGTCACGCATGTCCTGTCCTGCGGCCCTGTCGGCGACATCAAGATCATGGCCGAGGGCCTGATCGAGACCCACGACACCGGTGGTGTGCTGCGTGGTGCCGACGAGCGCTTTCCGGCCGGCATGTTCCTGCGCGCCACCGACCTCACCTCCGTCAATCCGGCAATGATGGCGGTCGCGCGCCAGCTGCGCAGCGAGGCGGAGAGCGACACGCTCGGCTTCCTGCACACGCTGATGAGCGAGATCAGCGATCACATGACGTTCGACGAGGATCCCACCAACAGCGGCACATCCGCGGCGGAGGCTTTCACGCTGAAGCGCGGCGTCTGCCAGGACTACGCGCATATCTTCATCGCCTGCGCGCGCAGCGGCGGCGTGCCGGCGCGCTTCGTCTCCGGCCACTTCCTGCGCTCGGACGGCACGGTGCATCAGGACGCCGGCCACGCCTGGGCGGAGGCCTTCGTGCCCGACCTCGGCTGGGTCGGCTTCGATCCCGCCAACAGCATCTGCGCCACCGACGCTCACGTCCG
>Ga0207426_1000553_pt1 | contig 51702 bp, 58 predicted proteins | sample AraplaMF_Cvi_mMS_FD_184265 | JGI IMG/M metagenome (GOLD analysis project Ga0207426, IMG submission 184265) | Arabidopsis root microbial communities from the University of North Carolina, USA - plate scrape MF_Cvi_mMS (SPAdes) (version 2) | ecosystem: Host-associated > Plants > Roots > Endosphere... | reverse complement strand
CCTCCCGCTCCTTCAATTCCTCGACCAGCCGCGTCAGCTTCGGATCGCTCTTCTCATAGGCGATGCCGGCACGATCGAGCTCGGCGATGACGTTGGAGCGGCCGGCCTGGTCCGACACCAGCACCTTGCGGTGGTTGCCGACGGTCTCGGGCAACACATGCTCGTAGGTCTGCGGATCCTTCAGCACGGCGGAGGCATGAATGCCGGTCTTGGTGACGAAGGCGCTCTCGCCGACATAGGGTGCATGCCGGTTCGGCACGCGGTTGAGCATGTCGTCGAGCGTCCGCGAGACCTTGACGAGTGTCGCCATCTTCTCCGCAGATACGCCGAGCTCGAAGGCGTCGGCGAATTCCTTCTTCAATTTCAACGTCGGAATCAGCGAGCAGAGATTGGCGTTGCCGCAGCGCTCGCCGAGGCCGTTCAAGGTGCCCTGGATCTGCCGCGCGCCGGCACGCACCGCGGCGAGAGAGTTCGCCACCGCCTGCTCGGTGTCGTTATGGGCGTGGATACCGACGTGATCGCCCGGGATCTGCTTCGTCACCTCGGTGACGATGGCCTCAATCTCGTTCGGCATGGTGCCGCCATTGGTGTCGCACAGCACGACCCAGCGCGCGCCGGCATCGTAGGCGGCCTTGGCGCAGGCAAGCGCGAATGCGGCGTCTTCCTTGTAGCCGTCGAAGAAGTGCTCGCAATCGAGCATGACCTCGCGGCCGGCAGCCTTGGCCGCCGCGACGCTGTCGCGGATCGAGGCGAGATTCTCGTCCTTGGTCGTCTCCAGCGCGACGCGCACCTGATAGGCGGACGACTTTGCCACGAAGCAGATCGCATCAGCCTTGGCTTCTAACAGCCCCGCTACACCTGGATCGTTCGAGACCGATCGCCCGGCCCGGCGCGTCATGCCGAAGGCGGTGAAGCGCGCGTGCTTGAACTTCGGCCTGGCGCCGAAAAATTCGGTGTCTGTGGGATTGGCACCGGGATAGCCGCCCTCGACGTAGTCGATGCCGAGATCGTCCAGCATCGCGGCGATGACCTGTTTGTCCTCAAGCGTGAAATCGACACCGTTGGTCTGCGCGCCGTCGCGCAGCGTGGTGTCGAAGAGATAAAGTCGCTCCTTGCTCATTGCCCTGCTCCGAGCGTCTTCTTCATCGTGGTGTTGGCGAGCCATTCGTCGTTAACGGTCACGCTGTTGCGCTGCATGGCGACATAGCCGCGCTTGGCGAAGAAATTCTGGGCGGTGTCGCTGGCGTCGACCGACAGGCTCTTCGCGCCGCGGCCGCCGGCAAGTTTCTCCAGCGCGTCGATCAGCATGGTCGCGATGCCCTGTCCGGCGACGGCCGGATGCACATAGAGCATGCGGATGTGGTCGGTACCGCGCAGCGAGGCGAAGCCGACCGGCGAGCCCTCGAGCGTCGCGATCAAGGTCAGATCCGCCGCGAGCCGCTTGCCGAACTCCTCGTCCTCGGCCGCCTCCATCCAGGCCTGCTGCTGCGACTCGTTGTAATCGTCGCCGGTCAGCTCCTCGATGCTGGCGGCGAAGATCGCGGCGAGCAACGGCACGTCATCGGGCAGGAAGGGCCGCAAGCCGGGCTTTGGGTGCGCTTGTGCCATCGTCTTCACCACATCCCATAGAGTTTCAGCGCGATCGCCACCGCAGCGCCGAGCAGCAGGACTTTCAGCGCGATGTAATAGAGCCAGTGCCGCGGGAACGGGGTGTCAGGCCGCTTCATCGCGTGACCTCCCAGGTCGTGCCGTCCTTGGAATCCTTGATCGCAACACCCATCGCGGCGAGTGCGTCGCGGATGCGGTCGGATTCCCCAAAGTCTTTCCGCGCGCGCGCCGCCGTCCGCTCCGCGAGCAGGCGCTCGACCTCGCCGGCATCAACGCCGCTAGCCTGCTGCTTGCGGCCTTCCCACTGCGTCGCGCTCTCGGACAGGAATCCGAGCAGCCGCAATGAACCAGCCAGCGCGGGCACGTCACTGCCGCGCAAACCATGCAGCGCGGCGCTCGCCAGCGGCGTATTGAGGTCGTCGAGCAGCGGCTCGACCACGGACGGAGCCGGCTTGCCGGGCTCGACATCGGCCGCGACGCGATACCAGTCGTCGAGTGTCCTCGCGCTCTCCTCCAGCGACTTCAGGGTCCAGTCGATCGGCGAGCGGTAGTGCGTCTTCAGCATGTTCAGGCGCAGCACCTCGCCCGGCCAGTCCTTGAGCAGTTCGTGGATGGTGATGAAGTTGCCGAGCGATTTCGACATCTTCTCGCTCTCGACCTGCAGGAAGCCGTTGTGCATCCAGTAGTTCGCCATGCGCTCCCGGTGGAAGGCGCAGCAGGTCTGCGCGACCTCGTTCTCGTGATGTGGAAACACGAGATCGATGCCGCCGCCGTGAATGTCGAAATGCTCGCCGAGATGCTTCCAGGCCATGGCCGAGCACTCGATGTGCCAGCCCGGACGGCCCTCGGCCTTGATGCCGGCCGGCGACGGCCAGGACGGCTCGCCGGGCTTCGACGGCTTCCACAGCACGAAGTCGGTATTGCCCTTTTTGTAAGGCGCGACGTCAACGCGGGCGCCGGCCACCATCTCGTCCAGCGAGCGGTTTGACAGCGCGCCATAACGCGGCAATCCGTCATTGGCCGCGTTCATTGCCTGCGGCGAAAACAGCACGTGGTCTTCGGCTGCGTAGGCAAAGCCGCCCTTGATCAGCCGTTCGATGATCTCGCGCATCTCGACGATGTGCTCGGTCGCGCGCGGTTCGACGGTCGGACGCAACGCGCCCAGCGCGTCGACGTCAGCGTGAAACTGCTTGCCGGTCTGCTCGGTGACTTTCCGGATCGCCTCGTTCAACGGCAGGCCGGGGAAATCGCGCGCGGCACGGTCGTTGATCTTGTCGTCGACGTCGGTGATGTTGCGGACATAGGTGACGTGCGCATCGCCATAGAGATGGCGCAGCAGCCGGAACAGCACGTCGAACACGATCACCGGCCGCGCATTGCCGATATGGGCGAAGTCATAGACGGTCGGTCCGCAGACATACATGCGGACGTTGTTCGGATCGAGCGGCACGAAGGTGCGCTTCTCTCTCGTCAGCGTATCGTAAAGGCGCAATTCCATAGGACACCCGTCGGCTGTTGGCCGGGCGTCCGAGGCTCTCAATATGTTTGAGACAAGACGGCTCCAGCCAGCGAATCGCTAGCTCGTAATCTCGCAAATGATGCAGATGGCGAGGAGACCGTTCATGCGGGAACATATGGGCTATCAGGCACCCTTGCGTCAAGGGAGCCGCGAAAATGCCGGTCCTTGCCCGCAATGCTCGGCCGCCTGCCTGATCGGTTCCATCATCCTTAACCTTTTGAGGTCATTCTGGAACTGGCGGTTCATTCTTTTTGCCACCCGGTGATTTCATGCGATCCTTGCTCGCGCTCATTTCCTGCGCCTCCCTTCTTGCTGCATCCAGCGCTTTCGCCGAGACCCGCGTCTTCATCATCGCCAACCAGGCGGACGGCTACGGTGTCGACAAGTGCCTGGCCAAGGGTGACAAATGCGGCGCCCAGGTCGCACGGACCTACTGCCAATCACGGGATTTTGCCCAGGCTTCGGCCTATCGCCGGGTCGATCCAGACGAAATTACCGGCTCTGTCCCCAAAAGCGGCGCAAACTGCTCTCATGGCCATTGCGACGAATATGTCGCAATCACCTGCCAGCGCTGAATTTGCTCGGAACTGGCGTACCTTAGGCCCGGTCTTTGGCTCCCGAAACGACGTGACGCTGCCGCAGGAAGCGGCTATTGGAGGGCGCGCTTCGGCCCTCACGAGTCACGTTGAAAAGTCACTTGGGCCGTGACCTCGCTAGAATGGCGGATATGCCTGAAATCTTGTCTCTCTCCCGTGCCCGCTCGATCCTTGCCTGCACCGTGCTGCTGAGCGCGGTCGTTCTCGCCAATGACGCTTTTGCGCAGGCAGGTCCCCCGGGTCCGCCGCCGCAGCCCGGCCAGAGCGGCTCCAATCCGATGTGCGTGCGGCTGGAAGGCCAGCTCGCCGCGCTCGATCGTGGCGGCGGCGGTGGCGACCCCGCGCGTGAAGAGCAGATCCGCCGTTATCAGGATTCCCAGGCCAAGCAGCAGGCCGAACTCGACCGCGTCACCATGCAGGCCAAGCGCATGGGCTGCGATTCCTCCGGCTTCTTCTCGCTGTTCAACGGCCAGTCGGCGCAATGCGGCCCGGTCAACACCCAGATCCAGCAGATGCGCGCCAATCTGGATCAGATCACCGGCAATCTCGAACGCCTGCGCGGTGGCGGTCCCGGCGGCGCAGGCCCCGAGCGCGACAACCAGCGCCGCTCGGTGCTGATCGCGCTGGCGCAGAACAATTGCGGCCCGCAATATGCCAACGCCGTGCAGCAGCAAGGCGGCGGCAACTTCCTGAGCAATCTTTTCGGCGGCAATAACAACCCGAACAATCCGCAAGGCGTGCCGCCCTCCGATCTCGGTCCGCAATCCGGCACCTACCGCACGGTGTGCGTGCGCACCTGCGACGGCGCCTATTTCCCGATCTCGTTCGCCACCGTGCCGGCGCGTTTCGCCGACGACGAGAAGACCTGCAAGGCGTTGTGCCCGGCCGCCGAAGCCGTGCTCTATACACACCGCAATCCCGGCGAGGACATGAACTCGGCGGTCTCCACCAGCGGCCAGCCCTACACCGCGCTGCCGACCGCGTTCAAATTCCGCAGCGAGTTCAACCCGTCCTGCTCCTGCAAGGCCGCCGGCCAGACCTGGGCCGACGCGCTGAAATCGGCCGACGACAAGGCCTCCGTCGAGCAGCAGGGTGACATCATCGTCACCGAGGAGAGCGCCAGGAAGATGCAGCAGCAGCGCCTCAACAAGGGCACGCCTGCCGCAGCGAAGAAGGGTGCCGCTCCTGCGCCGACCACAGCGACCGCACCCGCGGCAACGCAGCCCGCGGATGCCGCTCCCACGACCTCGTCGGAGAACAAGCCGATCCGTTCGGTCGGCCCACAATTCTTGCCGCAGCAGCAGAAGTAGGTCCCAATAGGATCACGTGTCCCCGCTCGGGAAGACCCCTTCTCCCCCTGTGGGAGAAGGTGGCGCGAAGCGCCGGATGAGGGGTTCTATCCGCGCTCACATTTATATTTGAATGCGCGGAGAGAACCCCTCACCCGATTGAGTTCGCTTCGACGGCGGTGCTGCCCTCTCCCGCAAGGGGCGAGGGCGCAATAACGCCCATCACGCCCGCGGGTACAGAGCCTCACCCCTCAAACGCATCGATCGACGCCCGGCTGCCGCGCGAGACTAAGGTCTCGTCCGGCGCCGGCAATGTCTCGCCCTTGTCGCGAAAGCGGTTGGTGATGGGATAGCGCCGGTCGCGGCCGAAATTCCTCGCCGTCACCTTCACGCCGGGCGCGGCCTGGCGGCGCTTGTATTCGGCGACGTTGAGAAGATGGTCGATGCGGGTGACCATCTCGCGATCGAAGCCGGCCGCGATGATCTGGTCGAGCGGCTCCTCGCGTTCGATCAATCCCTGCAAAATCGCATCGAGCACGTCGTAAGGCGGCAGCGAGTCCTGGTCGGTCTGGTTCTCGCGCAGCTCCGCCGTCGGCGGACGCGTGATGATGTCGGGCGGGATCACCTCGCCCGCCGGCCCCAGCGCGCCCTCGGGCTTCCAGCCATTGCGCAAGGACGCCAGGCGAAACACCTGCGTCTTGTAGATGTCCTTGATCGGATTGAAGCCACCATTCATGTCGCCATAGAGCGTGGCGTAGCCGACCGACATTTCCGACTTGTTGCCGGTGGTGACCACCATCAGGCCGGTCTTGTTGGAGATCGCCATCAGCAGCGTGCCGCGGGTGCGGGCCTGGAGATTCTCCTCGGTGATATCAGGCGGCAGATTCTTGAAGAGGCCGGACAGGATCGTCTCGAAGCCGGTCACGGCTTCTGCGATCGGCAGCACCTCGTAGCGGATGCCGAGATGGCCGGCGAGCTCGCCGGCGTCGGCAATCGAGTGTGCCGCCGTGTAGCGATAAGGCAGCATCACACCATGCACCTGATCGGCGCCGAGCGCATCGACCGCGATTGCAGCGCACAGCGCGGAATCGATCCCGCCGGAAATGCCGAGCAGCACGCCGGGAAAACCGTTCTTGGCGACGTAGTCGCGCAAGCCCAACACGCATGCCGCGTAGTCCGCCTTGTCACCTTCCGGTTGCTCCGCCACCGGCCCCGCACAGCGCCAATCGTCGCCGTTGCGCGTGAAGCGCAGCGTGGTGATGCTTTCGGCAAACGATGGCAATTGCGCCGCGAGCGAGAGATCGCCGTTGAGCGCGAAGGAAGCGCCGTCGAACACCAGTTCGTCCTGGCCGCAGACCTGGTTGAGATAGACCAGCGGCAACCCGCTCTCGGTCACCCGCGCCACCGCCACCGACAGGCGCACGTCGCTCTTGTCGCGGGCATAGGGCGAGGCGTTCGGCACCAGGATGATCTCGGCGCCTGTCTCGGCCAGCGTCTCGACCACGTTCTCGTAGTCCTCGGACTCTTCCAGCCAGATGTCCTCGCAGATCGGCACGCCGATCCGCACGCCGCGCACGGTCACGGGACCCGCTGCGGGCCCGCGCGAAAACAGCCGCTTCTCGTCGAACACGCCGTAATTCGGCAGATTGCACTTGAAGCGGAGCGCGCCGATGCGGCCGCCGTCGAGCAGCGCGCAGGCATTGTAGAGCCTGCCCTCCTCGACCCAGGGCGTGCCGACCAGCATCGCCGGGCCGCCATCGGCGGTCTCGCGGGCCAGCGCCTCGATCGCGGCACGGCACGCGGCCTGGAACGCCGGCTTCTGCACCAGATCTTCCGGCGGATAGCCGGCAATGAACAATTCCGGAAACAGCACGAGATCGGCGCCGTCGGCGATGGCGCGCGCGCGTGCGGCACGAACCTTTGCAGCGTTGCCGTCGAGATCGCCCACAGTCGGATTGAGCTGGGCGAGCGTGACCGCGAATGCGTTGAGACGTTCGGTCATGGCCGCCGTCCTCGCTTTAGAGGAACCCCAGTCGCTCGATGATGGCGATGATCCAGAACGCGCCGGCCATCAGCAGCGCGACGCCGACCGCGGCCGACCCCATGTCCTTGACCCGCCCGATCTGCTTGTCGTGGTCCATGGTCAGACGGTCGGCGAGCTTCTCGATCGCGGTGTTGAGCAGCTCGACCGTCAACACGAAGGCGACCGAACACACCAGTTCGACCGCCCGCATCGCCGTCGCGGCGACCAACCACGCCAGCGGCACCGAGAGGATGAGCGCAAAGACCTCCTCGCGAACCGCCTGTTCCGAACGGAACGCAAAGGCCAGACCGTTGCGGGAATTGATCGTGGCCTTCCAGATCCGCAGCAAGGTCTTACAGCCCCGCTGCGGCCGGCATCGGCTTGACCTTGCCGGCGCGCTCCTGCTTGAGCAACTCGGCGACCAGGAAAGCCATGTCGATGGACTGTTCCGCATTCAGGCGGGGATCGCAGACCGTGTGATAGCGGTCGTTGAGATCTTCGTCGGTGATGGCGCGAGCGCCGCCGATGCATTCGGTGACGTCCTGTCCGGTCATCTCCAGATGCACGCCGCCGGCATGGGTGCCTTCCGCCGCGTGGATCGTGAAGAACGACTTCACTTCCGACAGCACGCGATCGAACGGCCGCGTCTTGTAGCCCGACGTCGAGGTGATGGTGTTGCCGTGCATCGGATCGCACGACCAGACCACCACCTTGCCCTCGCGCTTCACGGCGCGGATCAGGCCCGGCAGATGGTCGGCGACCTTGTCGGAGCCGAAGCGGTTGATCAGCGTCAGCCGGCCCGATTCGTTGTCGGGATTGAGCACGTCGATCAGCTTGAGCAGTTCGTCGGGCTTGAGCGACGGGCCGCACTTCAGCCCGATCGGGTTCTTGATGCCGCGGAAATATTCGACATGGCCGTGATCGAGCTGACGCGTGCGGTCGCCGATCCAGATCATGTGGCCCGAGGTGGCGTACCAGTCGCCGGTGGTGGAATCGACGCGGGTCATGGCCTGCTCGTAGCCGAGCAACAGCGCCTCGTGGCTAGTGTAGAAGTCGGTGGCGCGCAGTTCGGGATGGCTCTCAAGGTCGAGGCCGCAGGCGCGCATGAAGTTGAGCGCATCCGAGATGCGGTCGGCCAGCTCCTTGTAGCGGCGGGACTGCGGTGAGTCCTTGAGGAAGCCGAGCATCCATTGATGCACGCTGCCGAGGTTGGCGAAGCCGCCGGTGGCGAAGGCGCGTAGCAGGTTCAGCGTCGCGGCCGACTGGCGATAGGCCATCAGCTGGCGCTGCGGATCCGGCACGCGCGCTTCCTTGGTGAAGGCGATGTCGTTGACGATGTCGCCGCGATAGCTCGGCAGCTCGACGCCGTTCATCTTCTCGGTCGGCGAGGAGCGCGGCTTGGCGAACTGGCCGGCGATGCGGCCAACCTTCACCACCGGCACGGCGCCGGCATAGGTCAGCACCACCGCCATCTGCAGCAGCACGCGGAAGAAGTCGCGGATGTTGTTGGCGCCGTGCTCGGCGAAGCTCTCGGCGCAGTCGCCGCCCTGGAGCAGGAAGGCCTCGCCGGCCGCAACCCGGGCCAGCGACTTCTTCAGGCTGCGCGCCTCGCCCGCGAACACCAGCGGCGGAAAGGTCGCAAGCTGCGCCTCGACGTCGGCCAGGGCCTTGGCGTCGGGATAATCGGGCACCTGTAGCACCGGCTTGCTGCGCCAGGACTCGGGCGTCCACCGCTCGGACATCGCAATCTCTCCGTGAAGCAAAAAAGTGCAACCTGATCTGGCGGTTGCGAGGGCCGCCTTATACACAGGCTGGCCCGAGCCCGCCAGTTGTAAATCCATTTCGCACTGCAAACCCTTGCAGCCAAAGCCGAATTCGCATTTGTTGGGGGCGGTAGAGGAAACGGACAGAACACCCACCGCCCATGGACGCCCTAGTGGACGACGTTTTCATCGACGAGATCAGCTTTCCGGCGACCGACGGGTATGCGCTGACCGGCACCCTGTTCCTGCCGCGCGGCGCCAAGCGGCACGCCGTGCTGATCAACTCGGCCACCGCCGTCCCGCGCAAGATCTACAAGGGCTTCGCCTCCTACCTCGCCCATCGCGGCTGCGCGGTGATGACCTACGATTATCGCGGCATCGGCGACTCCCGGCAGCCGGCGATGGTCGGCTACAACCAGCCGAAATCGCTGGTCGGCTTCAAGGCCTCGATGTCGGACTGGGCCGCGCAGGACGTTACCGCCGCGGTGCGCTGGATGCGCGAGCGTTACAACACGCTGCCGCTCGCCTATGTCGGTCACTCCTTCGGCGGCCAGGCGCTCGGGCTGATTGCCAACAACAACGAGATTTCGCGCGCCGCCTTCGTGGCCTCGCAGGCCGCGACCTGGCGGCTGATGACCTCGCCGGAAAAATATCGCGTGTTCGCCTTCATGAACTTCGTCGGCGTGCCGCTGGTGCACGCGTTGGGTTACGCACCGGGCTGGGCAGGCCTCGGCGAGGACCTGCCCAAGGGCGTGTTCCTGGAATGGGCCGAGTGGGTATCCAGCCCGCGCTATCTCTTCGATTCAAAACTGCCGGCGCTCGAGAACTTTGCCAACTTCAAGGGCGAACTGCGCGCGCTGTGCTTCTCCGACGATCCCTGGGCGACGCGGCCCGCGGTCGAGCTGCTCGCGAGCGGATTCACCGCGACCAGGCCGGAAGTGCTGACCGTCAAGCCGTCCGACGTCGGCGCCAACGCGATCGGCCATTTCGGCTTCTTCCGCCCGGAGCACCGCGACACGCTGTGGCGCGGGGTAGCGGAATGGCTCCAGGGGGAGTGAGGCTCAAGCGCTCGTTGCGGGCAGCCTGATCAGAACGCGCAATCCGGTCCGCCCGGTTTCAGCTATGTTCGCCGCTTCAATCGATCCACCGAGCCGGTCGACGATCCGCTTGACGATCGAAAGACCAAGGCCGGCGCCCTCGCCTTCCGGACGTTGCCCGCGGAAGAACGGCTCGAAGATACGGCCGATCTCCTCGGCCGCAACGCCGGGTCCATTGTCCTCGATCTCCAGCCCGGCCATCGCGCCGTCCTGGTAAATCGCGATATCGATCCTGCCTCCCCGCGGCGTGAAACGGAGCGCATTGTCGACGAGATTGCGGATCATCGCCGCGAGCATCACCGGTTCGCCGCGCACCTGAACTGTCTCAGCACGCTCAAAGCCGAGATCGACGCCGCGATTGATCGCCTCTTGCAGGAGATCGGCAATGACGCCTCTCGCTGCGCGATCGAGCTCCACGACCTCCCATTGCGCAGCCTCGGACGGCACAGCGTCGTGCCGCGCCAGCGTCAGCAATTGCTCCAGCAGATGCTTGCTGCGCCGCATGCCTTGCCGAAGCGTCGCGAGGCGCTCGCGCGCGGCTACAGGCAATTCGATCTGGTCGAGATTTTCGGCCTGCAGGCTCAGCGCCGTCAGCGGCGTGCGCAATTCGTGCGCGGCGTCCGCGATGAACCTCCGCTGCTGTCCGATCATCTCCTGCAACCGTTGCAACAAGCCGTTGATCGAGGACACGAACGGATTCAGTTCGCCCGGAAGACCGCGAAGCGAAAGCGCCGTCGTGTCATCGGCACGCCGGGCGTCTAGTTCACCGGCGAGCCTAACCATCGGCCGGAGCGATCCGGCAATGACGAAGGCGATCACCAGCATCAGGCAAGGGATCAGCGCCGCGATCGGAAGCACGGTACGGAGCGCCATATCGCCGGCGATCTCGTCCCTCACGCCGGTGCTTTGCGCCACCGCGAACCGGCTTCCGTCGGGCCGTGTCCGGAGCACCAGACGGACCGGCCTTCCCTTTCGCGTCGCATCGCGCAACCCGTCCTGAAGCCGCCACAGCTCGCGCTCCTCGGGCGTACCTTGTGGCGCCTTGCCCAACTCCATCAGCCAGACTTCGGAGTCTTCGTCCACGCCGTGGAGGTCCCGCGTTCCGGTGAAACCGCCGCTCTGAACGAGGCCCGCGATCTGGATCAGCACGGAGTCTTGCGTCTCGATGGCCTCGTCGAATGCCCAACGATGCGCAAACACGCCTCCGATAAGGCCGGTCAGCAGAATGACAGCCGTGAGGCTGATGAACAGCCGGCCGCGCAGCGAGTTGATCATGACGCGCGATCCACCATCCAACCCATCCCGCGCACGTTGCGGATCGCCTCTGCGCCGAGCTTCTTCCGGATCGTATGGATCAGAAATTCGACCGCATTGCTTTCGACCTCCTCGTTCCAGCCATACAGCTGTCGCTCGAGCTCGCTCCGCGACAGGATGGCGCCGGGCCGCGTCAGCAAGGCCTGAAGCAGCGCGAATTCGCGCGCGGTCAGGATGGCCGTTTGGCCACCGAGCGATGCTTCGCGGGTCGCGGGATCAAGGCTGAGCCTGCCATTGCCGAGCATCGCGGGCGCACCACTGCCTTCGCGGCGAAGCACCGCACGCATGCGCGCCAGCAACTCGCGGATCTCGAACGGCTTGACCAGATAATCGTCGGCTCCGAGATCAAGGCCCTCGACCCTCTGGTCGATGCCATCCCGCGCGGTAACGATGATGACGGGGCTCTTGCAGCCATTGGTGCGGAGCTGCCGCAGGACATCACGGCCATCGGCATTGGGCAGGCCGAGATCGAGCAGAAGCACCTCGTAGGATTCGCTCGCGGCGGCGAGCAGCGCACTTTCGCCGTCCCTCACCCAGTCGACGGCATAAGCAGCGTCCTTCAGCGCCTGCTCGACGGCGGCGCCGACCATCCTGTCGTCCTCGATCAACAGAACCCGCAAAGCTCGATCCTCAAACCGCCCGACCAATCGGCCGTCAAAATCATGGCTGGCCCGACTTAGCGCAGAATTAGCAAGCGACAGCCGGCCAAAACCGCAACGCATCCCAGCCTATCAGGAAATTTCACATCCCTAAGCCGGACCTAAGTCTCCGGCGCGATGGTCCCGCATCGTTTCGGCCTCGGGAGATTTGGGCGTGTCGCAATATTCAGGCTTTGGCGCAAGACGGTTGCTGAACAAGGTTCCGGAGGTCACCGCGATCTTCTGGCTCATCAAGATCCTCTCGACCACGGTCGGCGAGACCGGCGCCGACTATCTCGCGGTGCATGTCGGCCTCGGTGCCAGCCTGACCGCGATTTGCATGACAGGCCTGCTGATCGCTGCTCTCCTGCTCCAGCTCACCCGCCATGCCTACGTGCCGTGGATCTACTGGCTGACCGTCGTGCTGGTCAGCATCGTCGGCACGCAGCTCACCGATCTCCTCACCGACAAGCTCGAGATCAGTCTCTACGTCAGCACCGCCGCCTTCTCCTGCGCGCTCGCGGCGACGTTTGCGGCCTGGTATCGCGCCGAGCGCACGTTGTCGATCCGCAGCATCGCCACCACGCCGCGCGAGCTGTTCTACTGGACGGCGATCCTGTTCACCTTCGCGCTCGGCACCGCCGCCGGCGATCTTGCAACGGAAGCGCTCGGCCTCGGCTTCCAGCTCGGCGTCGTCGCGTTCGGCATGCTGATCGCAGCAGTGATGACGGCCTATCAGTTCGGCGCCAATCCCGTCCTGACCTTCTGGTTCGCCTATATCCTCACCCGCCCGCTCGGCGCGTCGCTCGGCGACCTGCTGTCTCAATCGCACGAGTATGGCGGCCTGGGCCTCGGCACGATCCAGACCAGCATCGCTTTCCTCACCGTCATCGTCGGCCTCGTGGCCTGGGTGACGTTCGAAGGCGACGGCACGCGCCGTGCCGATCCCGCGCAATAGCACCCATCGCAAATTTCAACGCTGCCTGCACGAAGCAGCAGCCCTACCCAGGAGAACGACATGATGAAGCTCATTCCCGCAATCGCCGTCTGCCTGCTCACAACGTTTGGCGGCGAACCGAACATGCACGCGAGCCAGCACTTCACCTTCGTGCCGCTGGCAGAGGCCGCAACGGCAAAGCTTGGCGACCTCGCATCGTTCCGCACCATCGTGGTCGATGTCGCAGCCCTGATCGACAAGGGCGACCTTCCCGGCGCCAAGACGCGGATCAAGGATCTCGAGACCAAATGGGATGAAGCCGAAGCGGGGCTGAAGCCACGTGCGGCGTCGGACTGGCACACCGTGGACAAGGCGATCGATCGTGCCCTGGAGGCGCTGCGAGCGAGCGCGCCGGATGCCGCGAAGTGCAAGCAGGCGATTACCGATCTGCTCTCCACCATGGACGGCGTCGCCAAGACCTGACGCAGCCACGCACCGCTTCCTGCCGGCCGCGAACGCAGTCTCGCGGCTGGCGCAGCAACGAGGACACCATGAACGATCACGCGTACAGCAGCCCCCTCACCGAAAGCAAAGTCCCCGAGGTCACGCTCGGCTTCTGGATCATCAAGATCGCCGCAACAACACTGGGCGAGACCGGCGGCGACACCGTCACCATGACATTGAACTGGGGTTACCTCGCGGGAACATGCCTTTTCCTTGCAGCGATGATTGTCCTCGTCGCCGCGCAGATCCGCGCAAGGCGATTCCACCCGGCACTGTACTGGGCCACCATCGTGGCATCGACCACGTTCGGCACAACCATGGCCGACTTCGCCGACCGCTCGCTCGGCATCGGCTACACCGGCGGATCGTCACTGCTCCTGAGCTGCCTCGTCCTGGTGCTCGGTCTCTGGTATCGCAGCGAGGGAACGATTGCGGTCAACAGCGTCAGCACCCCGCGCGTCGAAGCCTTCTATTGGGGAGCGATCACCTTCTCGCAGACACTGGGTACCGCGCTCGGCGACTGGATCGCCGATACCGGCAACATGGGTTATCGCGGCGGCGCACTGATTTTTACCGCCGGCCTCGCCGTCATCGCCGCGCTCTATTTCTGGACCCGCATCTCACGCGTCGCACTGTTCTGGGCCGCCTTCATCCTGACCCGCCCTCTGGGCGCAACCGTCGGCGACTTCCTCGACAAGCCGCTTGATCACGGCGGGCTGGCCCTGAGCCGCCCGCTGGCATCAGTCGTGATCGCAGCCTTCATGCTGGCCTGCCTGCTGCTGATCCCGCAGCGCGCGGGACAGCATCCGGGCGACCACTCGCTCAGCCGAACGTAAAGGCATAGGCCTGCACGCCGGGATCGAGGAAGCGGATCTCGAACGTGTGGTCGGCGACCGCATCAGGATTGCGGATCAACTGATAGAGCCGCTGCGTCGTCACCACGCCGTTGCCGTCGGCATCCGTGTCCATGCCATGCGCCGTGCCGGGCGGCTTGCCGTCGACGGTGACGCGGAAGCGGATGCTGGCGCCTTCGGTGGCGGGCCCCAGCACGAGATGCAGGTCGCGGGCGTGGAAGCGATAGACGATGCTGCCATCGGGCGCGTTCAGTTGCGCACGCTCCGGCCCGACCGTCCAGTTGCCGGTCAGCGACCAATCGTTGAGCTGCGGCTCGCCGGCGGCATAGGCGTGAGCCTCGTCCTTCACTAAGCCGCCCGGCGAGACAAAGTTTTCGCTGCGATCGTAGCCGACATAGGTCTCATGCGATTGGACGTCGGCGCTCTCGGACGGCGCCGCCTCCGCGCCCGCGGCCTTCACCGCGACGATGTCGGAGGGAATGTTCTTGTTGCCGGCCTCGCCAAGCAGGGTCTGGATGACGCGCTCGGACTCCGCGTACTCGCCCTCGCCGAAATGGTGGTGACGGACCTTGCCGTTGGCATCGATGAAGTAGTGCGCGGGCCAGTACTGGTTCTCGAACGAGCGCCAGATCTTGTAGTCGTTGTCTACGGCGACGGGGTAGCCGATCTTCAGCGTCGCGATCGCGTTCTTGACGTTGGCGACATTGCGTTCGAAGGCGAATTCGGGCGCGTGCACGCCGATCACCACCAGGCCCCGGTCGCGGTATTTCTCCGCCCAGGCGCGAACGTAGGGGATCGAACGCAGGCAGTTGATGCAGGAATAGGTCCAGAAGTCGACGAGGACAACCTTGCCCTTCAACTGCTCGAACGTCAGGGGTGGCGAGTTCAGCCACTCCTGCGCGCCGGCGAGCGAGGGATCGAGATCCTCGACCGTCAGCATATCGGACGCGTTCTGGCCGGCCGGATTGGCCTGCATCGACGGGCCGGTCATCGCTGTCTTCGCATTCGGACGCAATTTGTCGAGCAGCGCCTGCTCCAGCGATGTCGTGCTGCCGACCGAGAGATTGGTGAGGAAGCCGGTGTCCAGACCGAGCGAGATGGCGACGACGGCCGCCAGCACGGCAACGCCAACACCGCGCCTGATCCACTCACCGGCGCCGATCGACCGCTTCATCGCGGCGAAGACGCGGCCGCCGACCAGCAACGCCAGCGCAAGCGACGTCGCGGCGCCCAGCGCATAAACCAGAAGCAGCAGCGCCGTCCCGGCGTTCGCACCCTGCAGCGCCGCTCCCGTCAGGATCAGGCCGAGCACCGGACCTGCGCAAGGCGCCCACAAAAAGCCGGTCGCAATCCCGAGCACGAAGGGCGCGACCAGGTTGTCCTCGCCGGGCTGGTCCGCCGATTGCGAGAGGCGCGCTCCGACGGCCACGAGCGGCCGCATCAGGCGATCGGCCAATTCAGGAAACACCAGCGTCAGGCCGAACAGCGCCAGCAAAATCAGCGCAGCCGCACGCCCATATTGGTTGGCCGAGACGACCCAGCCGCCGGCAACGGAGGCCAGCGTTGCAACGATCGCAAAGGCCAGCGACATGCCGATCAGCATCGGCAACCCGTTCCTGAGGAACGGCCGGTCGGCGCGCGCCAGCACGAAGGGAATGACCGGGAGGATGCAGGGGCTCACGATGGTCAGGACACCACCGAGATAGGCCAGCAGATAGAGAATCATGAGCCCGCTCTCATCATGAGAAACCAGCGACGCGATGCGGCACGTAAGGCGCCTCCAGCGCCTTGATCTCGTCGTCGCTGAGCTTGAGCGAAAGGGCAGCGACCGCATCGGTCAGATGATCGACCTTGGACGCACCGATGATCGGTGACGTCACGCCCGGCTTCTGCAGCAGCCACGCCATCGCCACCTGCGCCCGCGGCACGCCGCGCGCAACGGCAATGTTGCCGACGGCTTCGATCACCTGACGGTCCGAGTCGGGAAAATCATTATAGAGCGTCTTGCCGTACTCGTCGGTCTCGATCCGTGCGCTGCTCTCGTTCCATCCGCGCGTCAACCGGCCGCGCGCCAGCGGGCTCCACGGCATCACCGCGATGCCCTGGTCGCGGCAGAACGGCAGCATCTCGCGCTCTTCCTCGCGGTTGATCAGGTTGATGTGGTCCTGCATGCTGACAAACTCGGTCCAGCCATTCATGCGCGAGGTGTAGATCGCCTTGGCGAACTGCCAGGCATACAGGTTGGAAGCGCCGATATAGCGGGCCTTGCCTGACTTCACGACATCATGGAGAGCTTCCATCGTCTCCTCGATCGGAACGGACGGATCGCCGCGATGGATCTGGTAGAGGTCGACATAGTCGGTGCCGAGCCGCTTCAGGCTGTTGTCGATCTCCGCGAAAATCGCCTTGCGCGACAGCCCTGCCCCGTTCGGCCCCGGACGCATCCGCGCGTTGACCTTGGTGGCGATCACGATGTCGTCGCGGCGTACGAACTCCTTCAGCGCGCGGCCGACGATCTCCTCCGACGTTCCGTCGGAATAGACATTGGCGGTATCGAAGAAATTGATGCCGAGATCGAGCGCCTTGCGGATCAGGGGACGGCTCTTCTCGTCGTCGAGGGTCCAGGGATGCGGACCGCGGTCGGGCACGCCATAGGTCATGCAGCCGATGCAGAGGCGGGAGATACCGAGGCCGGTCTTGCCGAATTTGACGTAGTCCATCTTCTTGCTCTTTCTTGTGCGAGATGTTGACGATCGACGCAGCGTTCCGGCTGCTCCCTATCACTGCCCGGCGGGTGCAATCTTCACAAGGCCGTTTTCGGCCAGAATATCCTGCCCCTTGTCCGACAGCAGGAACAGCGCGAGCCTGCTGGCAGCGGGATTGTCGGTGAGCACGGCGAGCCCATAGGTCGCGGCAACGTCGATCTCGACCGGCAGCCGCGACACCTTCAATCCCGGCACTTCGCGCAGGGTCTGCTGCTGTCCGCTGCAATAGACCAGCAGCACGTCAGCCTTGTCCGCGAGGAAGATGCTGGCGGCCGGCGAATGGCCCTCCAGCGGTTTGATCGCGGCCGGGCCGCCAATCAGTTGCAACGCCTTCTGGCTGAGCACTGCTTCAGCGCCGGCATGGACTTTCTCGGCGCGCTTGAACACCGCAAACGCATAGTCGCCGCCGGGATCGGCGATCGGCGTCGACGTTGCCAGCCGTGTCCTGGGGTCCAGCATCATCGCCAGCGCGTTGGCTTCAGTCAGCCCCATCGCCTCGCGGCTGAACAGGCAGAGCGTGTTGCGCGCGAACGGAATCACCAACGCCTGAGGCCGCTGTGCCGCCAGCTTGCGCGGATGTCCGGTGTCGGCCGACAAAAAGAGATCGACGGCCTCGCCCTTCTCGATCCGCTCCCGTAGTCCGCCCGACGGGCCGAAGACGGGATCGGCGACCTGCGAGGCGTCGAGGCCGGCCGCCTTGATCGCCTGCTTCAGCGGTGCGACCAGACTTCCGGCCGCATAGATTCGGGCAGGCTCGGCGCGGACGGCCGGCGCGCCGAGCGTCAGCGCGATGGCCAATACGACACCGATCGCGGTCGCGCGCAAAGCGCTACAGCAGCCGTTCATAGAACCCGCCATAGGCCCCATCGGGTTCGACGAGATGGATCTCCAGAATCCAGTGCCGCTCCTGGCCATTCTCGTCGGGATCGCGCATCCGCTTGTCGTTGCCGGGCTGGATGCGATTGAGGTTCTTGTCGCCGGGAATATGGGCATGCGCGAACTCGCTGACGAGATGACCCGCAATCGCGCCGCCGAAGCGCCATCCCGCTTCTTCCGAAGCCCTTTCCGCGAACGCGCAGAGCTCGGTGCCGGTGATCTCGGGCGAGGCATGATAATGGGCCTGCACCCTGTCGAACACAACCGGCAGCGCCTCCACCAGCGGTCGTCCGGGATGCGCGCCCAGCACGTAGGTCCGCCCCAGGTCGGCCTCCCAGTCCTCGAAGACAGGGCCGAGGTCCACATAGACGATGTCATCGTCCGCGATGTTGCGGATCGGCGGATTATCCGCAGCCAGCGTCAGCGTGTTGACGCCGGCGCGCACGATCCGCTTGTGCCAGTGCTTCTCGACGCCGAACTGATCCAGCGCGATCTGGTAGATCTCCTGTTCGATCTCGCGCTCGGTCCGGCCGGGCCTGACGAGATTGCGTCCCTCGATTTCGTCAAAGAGTGTTGTCGCACGTTTCTCGGCCGCGACCAGCGCCCCGCGCCGGTCCGAGGCCGTTACCTGTCCCTGCTTCACTTATTGTCCTTCTTTCCTATGAGATGACTTGTTCGAGACCCTATCTGCGGCGCATGACAGACGTCGCGGCAGCCGGCCGCAACTCGATCAATTCTGCGGTGCACGCATTGCAGACCAGGGCGCACTCGTCCGACACCAGGCCGAGCTTGATGTTGAGGCCGATGCCGAGACCCTGATCGGCGAGGGCCTCGATGATCCCGTTGCAACTGAGGCACCTGCGCGGTGCATCCATGCTGCCGATCTGCTCGCCCAGCGGCGCAACGTGACGGGACATGGCGGGATCCTCTCTCATTCCGGTTGTCGGCCTTCGTATCGCTATATTTATCTATATATATCGATGGCGGCAAGGCGGGCCAGGGAGGAGCAACAGGACCCGCCAGCCGCACGCGACACAACGGCCGACAAGTTCGCCTCTGAAGAATAGCCCCTTTCTTATTCGTCAGGATCGCAATCATGAAGAAACACAACGATGCCTCGCGTTTGCGCAGGCAGGGAGAAACGCTCACGACCGGTCGCGCCCTCGGTGCGGCCGCCTGCATCATGGCTTCCTTCGTCCTCGTCTCCGGTCCGGCCCAGGCCGAGACCGCGCCGGTCAACCTGCCCGAGAAGAGCTTTCCGGAAAGCGTGACGTCGACCAGCGACGGCGCGCTCTATGTCGGCAGCTTCAACCATGGCGGGGTGACGCGCGTGACGCCCACCGGCAAGGTCGACGCCTTCATCTCGCCGGGCGCCAATGGCAGCCGCTCCACCCTCGGCGTGCTCGCCGATGAGAAGAACGGATTGCTCTACGCCTGCTCGAACGACCTCTCCGGCTTGGGCGTTCCGAGCCCCGGCGACGGCAAGGGCGCATTCCTCAAGACGTTCGACCTGCGGACCGGCGCGCCCAGGGGCAGCTTCGCCCTGAAGGACGAGAAGTCGTTCTGCAACGACATCGCGGTCGGCGGTGACGGAACCGCCTACGTCACCGACTCCTTCTCGCCTTATGTCTACAGCCTCAAGCCCGGCGCGGCCGCGCTCGAGGTCTGGGCCACGGATGCGGCACTGGCACCAGCCAAGGATGGCGTCGGGCTCGACGGCATCGCCGTCGGCGGCGACGGCAACCTCTATGTCACCACCTTCATTCCGGCAAAACTGTTCCGCATCGCGATGAAAGACGGCAAGGCCGGCGGCATCACCGAATTGAAGCCGTCGAGCCCGCTCGACCATGCCGACGCGTTGCGGCCGTTCGGCGGCAGCTTGCTGCTGATCGAAGGCGCCGGACGTCTCGACAAGGTCACCGTCAGCGGCGACGAGGCGCGGATCGAGGTGATCAAGGACGGGCTCACCGAGCCGGTCTCGGTGGCGCAGGTCGGCGACACCGGCTGGATCGCCGAGGGCAAGCTGTCGCACATCATCGGTCCCAACAAGGACAAGGATCCGGGTGCGTTCACGCTGAAGCCGATCGCGCTGCCGAAGTAAGGCGATACCGGACGCGCGGCGCCGGCGCCGCTCGTCCGGTTGCGACAAGACCGTTGCGACAAGAGCAGCGTCATATTTGATTGCATATAGCGTTGACGAAGCAGGCGCCCCGGCGCAGACTTCGCGCGGTTTCGCCGGGATGACCTGACATCCGCTCATCGTTGCCGGTGCGCGAAACGCTCCGGCCCGGCCGGCTTTACGCCGTGGTGTTCCGCCGCGATCGGAACGCCCGTTCGACGACGCGCGGGACCGCATGATCAAGGCGCAGAGAACGCCGTTCAATCCACGGAGGAAATGCATGTTCCAGCAAGCGCTCGACCAGGTCTCGAAGACTCTCCTCATCCGCGAACGCTATGACAATTTCATCGGCGGCAAATGGGTCGCTCCGGTGGAAGGCAAGTATTTCGACAATCCAAGCCCGATCACCGGCAAGAAGCTCTGCTCGGTGCCCCGCTCCACCGCCGCCGACATCGAGCTGGCGCTCGACGCGGCGCACAAGGCGAAGGAGAGCTGGGGTAAGACCTCGGTGCAGGAACGCTCGCGCATCCTGAACAAGATCGCCGACAAGCTCGAATCCAATCTCGACCTGCTCGCGTTGATCGAGACTTTCGACAACGGCAAGCCGATCCGCGAGACCACGCATGCCGACATGCCGCTCGTCGTCGACCACTGGCGCTATTTCGCAAGCGTCGTGCGCGCGCAGGAAGGCGGCATCTCCGAGATCGACCACGACACCGTCGCCTATCATTACCATGAGCCGCTCGGCGTCGTCGGGCAGATCATCCCCTGGAACTTTCCGATCCTGATGGCGACGTGGAAGCTCGCCCCTGCCCTTGCAGCCGGCAATTGCGTGGTGCTCAAGCCCGCCGAGCAGACGCCGCTCGGCATCCTCGCCGTGATGGAGCTGATCGCTGATATCCTGCCGCCCGGCGTCATCAACGTCGTCAACGGCTTCGGCATCGAGGCCGGCAAGCCGCTGGCGCAGAACAAGCGGATCGCCAAGATCGCCTTCACCGGCGAGACCACGACCGGCCGCATGATCATGCAATATGCCTCCGACAATCTCATTCCGGTGACGCTGGAGCTCGGCGGCAAGTCGCCGAACATCTTCTTCGCCGACGTTGCCGAGACCGACGACGACTTCCTCGACAAGGCGCTCGAGGGCTTTGCGATGTTCGCGCTCAACCAGGGCGAGGTCTGCACCTGTCCGAGCCGCGTGCTGGTGCAGGAATCGATCTACGACAAATTCATGGAGAAGGCGGTCGCGCGGACGAAGAAGATCAAGCAGGGCCATCCGCTCGACGCCTCGACCATGATCGGCGCGCAGGCCTCCAACGACCAGTTGGAGAAGATCCTGTCCTATCTCGACATCGGAAAGCAGGAAGGCGCCAAGGTGCTGACCGGCGGCAAGCGCGCGTCGATGGAGGGTGAGCTCGCCGAGGGCTATTACGTCGAGCCGACCATCTTCGAGGGCAATAACAAGATGCGCGTCTTCCAGGAGGAGATTTTCGGGCCGGTCGTGTCGGTCGCGAAGTTCAAGAACGAGGAGGACGCGCTCGCGATCGCCAACGACACGCTGTACGGCCTGGGCGCCGGCGTGTGGACCCGCAACGGCAATCGCGCCTATCGCTTCGGCCGTGCCATCCAGGCCGGCCGCGTCTGGACCAATTGCTACCACGCCTACCCCGCGCATGCGGCGTTCGGCGGCTACAAGCAGTCCGGCATCGGCCGTGAGACCCACAAGATGATGCTGGATCATTACCAGCAGACCAAGAACGTCCTGGTCAGCTACTCGACCAAGGCGCTCGGCTTCTTCTGAAGTACGATGAAGCATCGCACTTCAGAATTTCGCTGGAGCATGATCTATCCGGAAAACCGCGTCACACTTTTCCGGATCATGCTCTGATCATTCGCCGCCTGGCGCAGGCATGGTTCAGCCCATGCCTGCGCCGTTCTTTGTGGGACGCAAATGATGGTCAATCGCGTCGAGATCACGCCGAAGGCAATCGAGATCGTCGAACGGCTCAAGGGCCAGCACGGCGCGCTGATGTTTCATCAGTCCGGCGGCTGCTGCGACGGCTCGGCGCCGATGTGTTATCCGGTTGGAGACTTTCGCGTCGGGCCGCAGGACGTCTTCCTGGGCAAGATCGCCGATTGCGAGTCTACATCGGTGCCGCCCAGTTCGAATATTGGCGGCACACCCAGCTCATCATCGACGTCGTGCCCGGCCGCGGTTCGGGCTTCTCGGCCGAAGCGCCGGAGGGCGTGCGTTTCCTGACCCGCAGCCGCGTCTTCACCGACGAGGAAGTGGCGGAGCTGGAAGCCGCGGGGCCACCGGCCCGGGCGGCGTGACTTAGCGGATGATCGTCGTCAGCGACGAATAGCGCCTGTTCGGCTTGGCCTCGCCGGCCGAGAACTGCGCAAAGGCCGCGCTGATGCGTGCGGCCGGCGTGGTATTGTCGGCAAAGCGGAATTCCCTCGGCTTCGGCGCGTAGAAGCTGGCGTGGTAGTAACTGTCGTCGAAGCGCGTCTCGCCGACGCCGAACAATGCGTCGCAAACGAACAGGAGTGCGTACACTCCCGCGACCGCCACGACGATCTCCCTCAAAACTGACATGATAAAAAACCCCAACCTATTGCGGTGAGGATGCACGCCGGTTCCAAAGCCGAAGTTTAAGCGTCTCGCCTTCTTGTTCGCGCGGTTTGCCGTTGCCGAACGGATTGCAGACAATTTTATCGATCACGCAAAAAAGGAAGCCCGCCTGACCGGGCGGATCAGGCGGGCTCCAGGGCCGGACCGTCTCGGGAGGTTGTTAGACGGCCAGGTTCATCCACACGGCCTTCGGCTCGGTGAAATTGTCGATCGCGGCGGTGCCGTGCTCGCGGCCGAGGCCGGAGTCGCGCTCGCCGCCCCAGGGCAGGCGCACATCGGTATAGCCATAGGTGTTCATCCAGACCGTGCCCGCACGCGCCCGCTTGGCGAAGCGCTGCAGCTTGCCGATGTCGCGGCTCCACACGCCCGCGGCGAGGCTGTAGGCCGTGCCGTTGGCGATCCGCAGCGCGTCGGCTTCATCCTTGAACTTGATGACGCTGACCACGGGCCCGAAGATCTCCTCCTGCGAGATCCGCATCTCGTGCGCGACATCGGCGAACACCGTCGGGCTGATGAAATAGCCGCGATCGCCGACCTTCTCGCCACCGGTGACGAGTCTCGCGCCTTCCTTCTGGCCGATATCGACATAGTCGAGGATCGACTTCATCTGCTTCTCGGAGATGACGGGGCCGAGCGCCGTCTTGCGATCGAGCGGATCACCGATTCTGATCGACTTGGCGCGCGCGGCGAGCCTCTCGACGACCTCCTCATAGGCCTTCTCTTGTACCAGCACGCGTGAGCCGGCCGAGCAGACCTGGCCGGCGTTGAAGAAGATGCCGGACGCCGCGGCCTTGCTCGCGGCTTCCAGGTCGGCGTCGTCGAAAATCACGTTGGCCGACTTGCCGCCGAGCTCGAGCGAGACGCGCTTGAAGTTGCTGGCCGCGCCCTTCATGATTCCACGGCCGACGCCGGGCGAGCCGGTGAAGGTGACCTTGTCCACGTCGGGGTGATTGACCAGCGCGTCGCCGACCACACGGCCCGGGCCGGTGACGACGTTGAACACGCCCGCCGGCAGGCCGGCTTCGAGCGCGAGCTCGGCGATGCGCAGTGCCGAGAGCGAGGTCAGCTCGGCCGGCTTCATCACGATGGTGCAGCCGCAGGCCAGCGCCGGCGCGAGCTTCCACATGCCGATCATCAGCGGAAAATTCCACGGCACGATCGCCGCGACCACGCCGACCGGCTCGCGCATCGTATAGGTCAAGGCATCGTCGCGCACCGGCACAACGTCGCCGCTGATCTTGTCGGCCCAGCCGGCGTAATAGATCAGCGTGTCGATCGCGGCCGGAAAGTCCTGGCGCATCGTCGCGGCGATCGGCTTGCCGGCATCGATCGACTCCAGCTCGATGATCTCCTCGGCGTTGCGCTTGAGCAGGTCGGCCCAGCGCATCAGGATCTGGCCGCGCTCAGAGGCGCGCATCGTGCGCCACGGGCCTTCGAACGCCCGGCGCGCCGCCGCCACGGCGATCTCGACATCGGCCTCGCCGCCCTCGGCGATGGTGGCGATGACCTGCCCGGTGGCGGGATTGAGGGATTTGAAGGTGCGGCCGGTTTCGGCCGACACGCGGCGGCCGTCGATCAGCAGATGCTGCGGCCGGGCCTTGAACTCGCTCGCCGGCGAATGCGCAAAGTCATATGCAACAGACATCATATTTCCTCCGTTTCTGGTATACCAGAATAGGCGCCTATTGGCCGGAGTAAATATGATATGGCTTGCAACTGGGTCGCCCAGATAGGAAGTCGACTTCATAAGGAAAGCGAATGCTTCAGATCGAGATTGAGGCTGTTTGGCGGTTTCGCCGGGAGGGCAGCCCGCGCACCGTCGTCGTCATGCTGGGGGTGCTTAATGAAATCAGGAAGACCGGAAAGATCACAAGCGCGGCAAGTGACGCGCACCTGTCCTATCGGCACGTCTGGAACCTGATCGAGCAATGGTCGGAGTTCTTCGGAACCCCGCTGGTCGAGACCCAGCGCGGCAAGGGCTCGAAACTGACGCCGTTCGGCGAGCGGCTTGTGTGGGCCGGCGAGCGCATGCAGGCGCGGCTCGGACCGCAGCTCGAAAACCTGTCGCAGGAACTCGCAAGCGAGATCAAGCCGTTTCTCGAACAGCGCCCGTCGGTGATCCGCGTTCATGCCAGCCACGGCTTTGCGGTGGCGAAGCTGCGCGAATTCCTCGACCGCGAGCCCGGCATCGGCGTCGACCTGCGCTATGTCAGCAACCAGCATTCGCTGGTTTCGCTCGCACAGGGCGCCTGCGACCTCTCCGGCCTGCATCTGCCGCACGGCGCGCTGCGCGCGCAGGGCATCAAAGCCGCGCGCGAATGGCTCGATCCGCGCGAGGATCGGATCATCAGTTTCGTCACCCGCGAGATGGGACTGATGGTCGCGCGCGGCAATCCGCTGCGCATCGCGTCGCTGAAGGACCTTGCCGGGCCGAAGGTCCGCTTCGTCAATCGCGATCACGATTCCGGCACGCGCCTTGTGTTCGACCAGTTGCTCGCCGAAAACGGCATCGACGAGAGCAGGATCAACGGCGCGCAGCAGATCGAGTTCACCCATGCCGCGGTCGCAGCCTACGTTGCGAGCGGCATGGCGGATGCGTGCTTCGGCGTCGAGGCGGCCGCGCGCCAGTTCGGTCTCGACTTCATCCGCATCCTCACCGAGGATTATTTCTTCGTCTGCAAGCGCGCTTTCCTCGAGACGGAGCCGATGCAGCGCATCCTCGAAATCATCCGCAGCCACGATTTTCGCGCGGCGATCGCCACCCTGCCCGGCTACACCGCATCCGATACCGGCGACGTCACCGGCGTGAAGGCGTTCCTGGAGATGCACGCCGTGCGATGATGCCGCATGTGCGGCATGCATGCGGCAATATCCGCGCGACCGAACCGGCTGGACGGCGCCCGGCATACGTTATATCTAACTGGATATAACGTATGCCGGACGAAGGTACGCAACAGGGTTTTTGGATGTTTCAACGCCGCCGATCTGCCGTCGCGCTACGTCATGTCGCTTTCGAGGATCTCGGCCTGCTCGCGCCGATCATGGAACGCGAGGGCTGGAACGTGTCGTTCTGCGAGGCGCCGGTGGATGATCTCAGCCATCCCTCGATCCGGGATGCCGATCTCGTGATCGTGCTCGGCGGCCCGATCGGGGTCTATGAGACGGACAGCTATCCCTTCCTGACGCGAGAGATCGATTTCCTGGAGCGTCGTCTCGCGCAGGGCCTGCCGACACTCGGAATCTGTCTCGGCGCCCAGTTGATGGCCAAGGCGCTCGGTGCTCGTGTCTATGCCGGCGGCGTCAAGGAGATCGGCTGGGGCACGGTCACCCTGTCGGAGACGGGACGCGCGTCCTGTCTGATGCCGCTCGGCGAAGGATCGCCGGTGCTGCACTGGCACGGCGACACGTTCGATCTGCCTGAGCATGCCGCGCGGCTCGCCTCGAATGAGAATTACGAGAACCAGGCGTTCGAGTTCGGCAACAACGGGCTGGCGCTGCAGTTTCATCTGGAAGCCGATCCGCGACAGCTCGAGGAATGGTACGTCGGCCACGCCGTCGAGCTTGCCTCCGCCAAGCTTTCGGTGCGCGAGCTTCGCGCCAGAACAGCGGAGGTCTCGAAGATCGTCGCAACGCAAGCCGACCGTATCTTCACGAGCTGGCTGAACCAGCTCGGCCACAGCGACGCCGCAAGCAAGAACGCACACGCAGGGTAGGAACAGCAGGGTAAGAACAATGGCGGAATATCCTCTTATCGAACTCTACATCGACGGCCAGTGGAAGCGCGCGAGCGGCCAGCCGATCATCAATCCCGCCGACGAAAGCGTGCTGGGCACCGTCCCGACCGCGACGAAGGCCGACCTCGATGATGCGCTCGCCGCCGCCGAGAAGGGCTTCACGATCTGGCGCAACACCGCGCCCGCCAAGCGCGCGCAGATCATCCTGAAAGCCGCAGCCCTGATCCGCGAGCGCGTCGATGTGATGGCCTCCGCCATGACGCTCGAACAGGGCAAGCCGATCGAGCAGGCAAAACTCGAAATCCTGCGCGGCTGCGACATCATCGAGTGGGACGCGACCGAAGGCCTGCGCCTCTACGGCCGCGTGATCCCGAGCGAGCCCGGCATGCGCCACACCGTGCTGCGCCACCCGATCGGCCCGGTCGCTGCATTCTCGCCGTGGAATTTCCCGATGAGCTCGCCGGCGCGCAAAGTGGCAGGCGCCCTCTCCGCCGGTTGCTCGATCATCCTGAAGGCCTCGGAGGAAACGCCGGCCGGTGCGTTCCAACTCGTGCGCGCCTTCCATGACGCAGGTCTGCCGGCCGGCGTGCTCAACCTCGTGTTCGGCAATCCCGCCGAGATTTCAGACTATCTCATTCCGCAATCGCGCATCCGTCTCGTCACCTTCACGGGCTCGATCCCGGTCGGCAAGCATCTCGCCGAAATGGCCGGCCGTCACATGAAGCCCGCGATCATGGAGCTCGGCGGCCACGCCCCCGTCATCGTCTGCGACGACGTCGATCCGGTCGTGACCGGTGCTGCTTCCGCCATCGGCAAGTCACGCAATGCCGGCCAGGTCTGCGTCGCGCCGACGCGCTTCTTCGTCCAGGAAAAGATCTACGAGCAGTTCGCGCAGTCCTTCGCCGAGCGCGCCAGCCAGCTCAAGGTCGGCAGCGGGCTCGATCCCTCGACGCAGCTCGGACCGCTGGCGAATTCACGCCGCATCGATGCGATGGAGACGCTAGTTGCGGACGCCAAGGCCAAGGGCGCCCGCGTACTCGCCGGCGGACAGCGCATCGGCAATCGCGGCTATTTCTTCCCGCTCACCGTGCTTGCTGACCTCCCCGACGATGCGCGCGCCATGAACGAGGAGCCGTTCGGCCCGCTCGCGCTGGTCAATCCGGTGAAAACGCTGGACGAAGCCATCGAGAAGGCCAACGCCCTGCCCTACGGCCTTGCCGCCTACGCCTTCACGAAGTCGGCGAGCAACGCCGAGCGCCTTGCCGAGAGCATCGAGGTCGGCAACCTCCCGATCAACCACTTCGTGGCGTCGGTCGCGGAGACGCCGTTCGGCGGCGTCAAGGACAGCGGCTACGGCCGCGAAGGCGGCACCGAGGGCCTGCAATGCTACACCGTCGTCAAGAACGTGTCACACAAGACGCTCTAGAACGCATGATACAAGAAAACATCCAAGGCAACGCGTTCCAGGACAACGCACCGCGCCATCGGGACGGCAGCGCCGGTGACGCCAATTACGGCGCCATCGGCCAGGGCTACGCCAACTTCCGCCGTCCCGACCCGCGCATCGCGGAATTGATCGACGCAGCGCTCAACGAAGCCCGCACGGTTCTCAATGTCGGCGCGGGTGCCGGCTCCTACGAGCCGGTCGGCCGCACCGTGACGCCCGTCGAGCCGTCGCAATCGATGCGGGCGCAGCGGCCGGCGCATCTTCCCGCCGCGATCGACGCGGTCGCGGAGAATCTCCCGTTCGAGAACGGCAGCTTCGGCGCGGCGATGTCGACCTTCTCCGTCCATCAGTGAAAGAACCTGAAAGCGGGCCTGTCCGAGATGCGGCGCGTGACGCGCGGCCCCATCGCGATCATGACCTGTGCGCCCGACGAGCTCGATCGCTTCTGGCTCAACGCCTATTGTCCGGAGGCGATCGCGGTCGAGGCCGTCAGGTATCCCGCGATCCCGGTCATCGCCGAAGGGCTCGGCGGCACCACCGACGTCCTGCCCGTCCCGATCCCGCTCGACTGCACCGACGGCTTCAACGAGGCCTATTACGGCCGCCCCGAGATGCTGCTCGATCCCGCTGCGCGGCTTGCCTGCTCGGCGTGGAGCTTCGTCGACGGTGATATCGTGCGTCGCTTCGAGGACCGGCTCGGCAACGATCTCGCATCGGGCCGCTGGGATGCGCAATACGGCCATTATCGGCATCAGCCGGCCTTCCTCGGATCGCTTAAGCTGATCGTCAACCACATCTGACCCGGTCAAATCGGGCCGGAGTGGATTTGCATTCCGGATATCCTGTGGCCTCACCTTGTCCGCCGCGGGCAAGAGTGGCAATCTCGCGGGCGAACAGGCCAGAGATCGTCACAAGAGACCATCAGATGTCGCGCGAGAGCGCCAAATCGCTTCCCCAACTGAGCCTTCGCATCGACCTTGACGGCGAAGACCGGATCGGGCCGGGCAAAATCGAGCTTCTGGAGCAGATCCGCGAGCAAGGCTCGATCTCGGGGGCCGGTCGCGCCATGGACATGTCCTACAAGCGCGCCTGGGATCTCGTCGACGAGATCAACCGCATCTGCGGCAATCCCGTTGTCGAACCGCAGGCCGGCGGCAAGAACGGCGGCGGTGCGATGCTGACCCCGTTCGGCGAGAAGCTGGTTGCGCGCTACCGCAAGATCGAGCGCGACGCCGCGCGCGCCGTGCACAAGGAACTCGAAGCGCTCAAGAGCGACATCGCGCGTTCCCGCAAATCCTGAACGGGCGCGCGCATGGACTGCCCACTTATCATTCGGCGCGCTGTGCCCGCCAACCTGCTGCAGCTTCTCGCGCTCTACCGGCATCTCAATCCTCTGGAAGAACCTCCGCCGCTCGATCTCGCCGCAAAGCGCCTCGCGCAATTGGAGGCGATTGGCGAAAGCGAGGTTCTGATCGGCCTTACCGAAGATGCCATTGTCGTGTCCTGCACGCTGGTCGTGATCCCTAATCTGACGCGCGCCGGCCAGCCTTATGGCCTGATCGAAAATGTCGTTACCGACGCCGCGTTCAGGGGCCGCAGCTATGGCAAGCAAATCCTGCAAGCCGCCGTTGCCGCGGCATGGCAGGCCGATTGCTACAAGGTCATGTTGATGACGGGCTCGAAGAAGCCGTCGACCCTGGCCTTCTACGCCTCGGCAGGGTTCGAGCAGAGCAAGACCGGCTTTCAGGTCAGGCGACTGCCGCCGCGGGTGGACGCCTCGGATTAATCGGACTTGCGATATATAGACCAATCGGTCTATAACTCGATGATGACGCCTCGCTCCCCGCTTCAAACGCCCCGCGGCCGCCCTCGAAGCTTCGACATGGACGAAGCGGTGGAGCGCGCGATGGAGGTGTTCTGGTCGCGAGGCTATCACGCCACGGCTTTGCCCGATCTCCTGGAGGCGACAAAACTGTCGCGTGGCAGCCTCTACGCCGCGTTCGGCGACAAGCATGCGCTGTTCCTGCGCGCGCTCGATCGCTACATCTCCGATGCCGCGTCGCGGATGGATGGCGAGCTAGCCCACACGGACCCGATCGAAGGTCTCAGGACCTATCTTGCCGGCTATGTTGAGCGCACCAGCGGCGCCAAGGGGCGACGCGGATGCCTGCTGGTGGCAACCGCGATGGAGCTGGCGGGCGAAGATGCCGAGGTGGGCCGTCGCGTCGCGGGCTTCTTCAAGACGATGGAGACGGGGCTCGCTGGTGCACTGTCCCGTGCCAAGGCTGCAGGCAAGCTCGCCGAAGGCGTCGAGCCCGCAAGTGCCGCCAAAATTCTCGTCTGTTTCGTCGAGGGACTGCGCGTAGTCGGCAAGACCGCTCCGGCGCGAAACACATCGCAAGCCACCGCTGACGCACTCCTCGACCGCTTCATCCCGTAGCAACTTCGTGGACGCCGCTCGCGCGTGGCGCGCCTATATTTGGACTGAACGGTCTCGAAAGGTAACGGCCATGCCTGCAATCGAAATCATCTGCGCCGTGGCCGTGCCCCTGCTCTGGGGTTACCAGTTCGTGGTCATTAAGCTGGGCGTCACGCAGTTTCCGCCGCTGTTCTTTCTCGCCTTGCGCTTCTTCGCCATCGCACTGCTTCTGGTGCCGTTCGTCAGGCGGCCGACACCTGCGCAACTCGGTCCTGTCGCGGCGATCTCGCTGTTCCTCGGCGGACTGAACTTCGGTCTGTTCTATGTCGGCCTCGGGCTCGGCTCGGGAAGCCTGTCGGCGGTCGCGTATCAGCTGGCCACGCCTTTCACCGTCCTGCTGGCCTGGCCGCTGCTTGCGGAACGGCCGTCTCCCACGACCTCCGCCGGCGTGGTGCTGGCCTTTGCGGGCGTGCTCGTGCTGGGCTTGGACCAGGGGCCATCGGCAAAGGCGGTTCCACTGCTGCTCGTGGTCGGCGCGGCCTTCTCGTTTGCAGTCTCCAACGTCCTGACCAAGCGCTATGGACCGTTCGACCCCATCATGCTGATGGGCTGGTCGTCGCTTCTCACCGTGCCGCAGGTCATGCTGATGTCGCTGCTGCTCGAACATAGACAGCTGTCGAGCCTCGCCACAGCGAATGAACGGGGCTGGCTGGCGCTCGCCTACACGATCTTCATCGGAGGCATCCTGGGCTTCGGCCTCTGGTTCTGGCTGATCGGCCGCCGCTCCATGAGCCGCGTCGCCCCGTTCGGCCTGCTGCTCCCCGTGTTCGCCCTGATGTCGAGCGTGCTGTTCCTCGACGAGCGCCTGACCCCGAAATTGATTGTCGGCGGGCTGCTCGCGATCTCCGGCGTTGCGGTGACGCAGGTCAGGCCGGGCGTGCAACACGCCCAGTCAGCGGCACGGCAAACGCCCTAGTTCGGCCGCACCGACATTTCGGGCATCGGCTGGGTCAGGGCCTCGCCCAGCAGGCTCTGCTCGGCCTTCGGGATCGAGAAGCGGACCTTGAAGCCGTCTTCGGTCTGGAGCGTGATGATGCGCTGGGTGGCATCGGTCGACTGCTCGACGGCCCAGGACGCCAGCGGATAGGCATAGCGCAAGCTCTGGTCGCCGTAGCGGACCTTGAGGGCAGCCTCCAGCAATCCTGGAAGCGTCATGATCAGCGCGCCGACCTGGTTGAGCGAAACGCTGACCGCGGCCGGATTGCCCGCGGCGTCCTCGAAGCCCAGCGAGATCTCGCCGCCATCGGGGGCCACCTCACAATTCGTGAGTGACCTGACCTTGATTTCCATTTCGTACCCCGGAACTCAATTTCGCTATATTCTCTAGAATATATCGATGTGCCGGTCAGCGTCCAGCCCGGCCCCTGGAATACATCCGGACGCCATGGCCGGCCCGTCGGGAACGTGATATATGCTTCGATATAACGAGGCCCGAACGGCCCGTTTTGCAAGGGAGCGCAAAGCCAATGAGTGACTTCAATCTTCTCATCGACGGCAAGATGGTGCCCGGCGACATGACGATGCCGGTTCTCAATCCCGCGACCGAAGAGGTGCTGGCCCAGTGCCCGCGCGCCTCCAAGTCCCAGCTCGATACCGCCGTGGCCGCCGCGAAGGCCGCCTACCCCGCCTGGGCCGCGACGCCGATGGAAGATCGTCGCAAGATCGTGATCAAGATGGCCGACGTGATCGAAGCCAATTCGGGCGAGCTCGCGCATCTGCTCACCTCCGAGCAAGGCAAGCCGCTGACAGACGCCACCGGCGAAGTGCTCGGCATGGCCGCCTTCTTCCGCTATCTCGGCTCGCTCGAACTGCCGATGAAGGTCATCGAAAACTCCGGCGACCGCAAGGTCGAGGCCTATCGCCGGCCTCTCGGCGTCGTCGGCGCGATCATCCCCTGGAACTATCCGCTGCTGATCCTCGCCTTCAAGCTTCCCTCCGCTCTGCTCGCCGGCAACACGCTGGTGGTCAAGCCTGCGCCCACCACGCCGCTGGCGACGCTGCGCTTCGCCGAGCTGATCAAGGATGTGGCGCCGAAGGGCGTGCTCAACTTCATCACCGACGCCAACGATCTCGGCGGCGAGATGACCAAGCATCCCGACATCCGCAAGATCTCCTTCACCGGCTCCACCGCGACGGGACAGAAGGTGATGGCGAGCGCGGCGCAGACGCTCAAGCGCATCACGCTCGAGCTCGGCGGCAACGATGCCGGCATCGTGCTCGACGACGTCGACCCGAAGAAGGTCGCGCCCGGCATCTTCGAAGGCGCGTTCCAGAACTCCGGCCAGGTCTGTCTCGCCATCAAGCGGCTCTATGTGCACGAGTCTGTCTATGACGAGCTTTGCAACGAGCTGGTCGCGATCGCCAAAAACACCGTGGTCGACGACGGCTCCAAGCAGGGCACCAAGCTCGGACCACTGCAGAACAAGATGCAGTACGAGAAGGTGAAGGCGTTCCTCGAGGACGCGCACAAGAACGGCAAGGTGGTTGCCGGCGGCGCCGCAATGGACCGTCCCGGCTATTTCATCGAGCCGACCATCGTGCGCGACATCCAGGAGGGCTCCAAGCTGGTCGACGAGGAGCAGTTCGGCCCGGTGCTGCCGCTGATCAAATACTCCGACAAGGATGACGTGATCCGCCGTGCCAACGCCACGACTTACGGCCTCGGCGCCTCGGTCTGGTCGTCCGACGTCAAGCGCGCGCACGAAGTCGCGACCAAGCTCGAATCCGGCACGGTCTGGATCAACAAGCATCTCGACATGGCCCCGCACATTCCGTTCGGCGGCGCCAAGCAGTCGGGCATCGGCACCGAATTCGCCGAGGAAGGCCTCGCCGAATTCACCCAGCTCCAGATCATCAACGGCCCGCCGGCCGCCTGATCGGACAATTCGGGGCCGCGACAGGACTGTCGCGGCCCCTTCTTTTGCGATGACAACGGAGGCGGACCATGTTCGATGCGCAATGCGATCTCGCCGCCCTCGTCTACGAGCCGCATCAGGATCCCGACGCGATCCTGCGCAACTTCGCCGCGGACTTGCATGCGCGCGGCGCTCGCGTCGTCGGCATGGTCCAGGCCGGCCAGTGCGCCGATTCCAGCCTGTCCGCAATCCTGCTTCACAACGGCGAGAAGCTGTTGCTGGCGCAGGATTTCGATCCGGTCGCGCAAGGTTGCCGGCTCGATCTTGCAAGACTTCAGAACGCCGGCGAGCGCATCGCCGATGCCCTCGCCCATGGCGCCGACCTCCTCATCATCAACCGCTTCGGCAAGCGCGAACGCGACGGCAAGGGTCTGGGCTATTTGATCGAGCGCGCGCTCGATGCCGATATTCCCGTCGTGATCGCGGTTGCCAGCGATCGCTTCGCCGACTGGATCAAGTTCGCCGGCGGCATGACCGTCAAGCTCGGCTGCGAGCGCGATGCCTTGGACTCGTGGTGGCATAGTGTCTTTACAAGCACCGCGCAACCCGAGCCGCCATCGCACCCTACGGTGTGCGAAATCCTCAAATAGACCGCAGCCGAACGCAGCAAACTGCAATCAAGACGCGCAGGCCTAGCCTGGCGCACGAACACGCTGCGTTTGGCTGCTCGCTTCTGCATGCGCCCCATACTGTTGCGCGCTCCACGAATCGCCGACGCGCGGGCAGTAGTTCCCCGGAATAGGGCCACCGGCCGGCCGTCTGGTAATTTTCGCGGCTTCGCCTCCACATCCGACACCCCCGGGATATCGACATGCCGCTCAGCCGGCTGAAGCCATCGCTAGTCCTGCAGATCGAGCGCTTCTCCGACTTCAGCGCGTTTCGCGCCAACGAGGTGCTCGGGCTCGGCAGGAGCACGCCGCTGCGACCGCGCGAATTCTCGCTGTCGCGGGCGATCCTGCCGCTGCGCGACGGCCTGTTCGTGCTGCAGCGCTCCTTTGCGCGACGTTACGAGTCAGAGATCGGCACCGACACCGGCTTCGGCCTTGTCGTCCCCTTCAGCTTCCACTCCGTCGCCAACGGCGTGGAAGTCGACAGTTCGACGATCGCGATGATGCGCGGCAAGGCCGCGGTCGATGCGATCGAACACAGTGCCAACACCTATATGATGGTGCGTTTCAATTCGGACATGCGCCATCGTGGCTGGGGCGATTTCGACTCCGGCATGAGATATCTCCGCGGGCCCGACGATCCCTTGGCGCGCTTGCGCGCCGCGATCACGGAGATGTACGCGCTGGCATCCGCCTGCACCGATCCCCGGCAATTCGATACACTGAACCGGCCGATGCAGGAAACGCTGCTCGCCGGGATCGACGCCGCCGTGCTGCCGGCCGGGGCCCTCACCTCCCGGCCTGGCTCGTTCGACAGGCACCGCAAGCTGGTCGCCCGGCTCGACGAGGTCGTCGAACTCTTCGGCAGCAAACCGCTCTACAGCGACGATCTCGCGGCCGCGATCGGCGTCTCCACGCGCACGCTTCAGATTGCGACGCATGCGGTGCACGGCGTCAGCCTGCACCATTACCTCAGGCTCAAGAGGCTATGGGCGGTTCGCGTCCAGCTGATGACCGGCGGCGACGGCCTCACCGTCAAGGCCGCAGCCCTCGGCAACGGCTTTTGGCACCTCGGCGACTTCGCCAGGGGTTACCGGCTCGCCTTCGGCGAAGCGCCGTCCGAAACGCTGGCGCGCGGACGGCGGCCGGTTCATTTCGCCATCGGTGCCTGAGCAGATCGCGCCTCAGGCGTGACCGTTGCCCTTGCGGTGGCCGTGCCCGCTGTCGCTGAGGCGGTCGACCCAGGCGATGCCGATCGCCGAGATGATGAACGTCATGTGGATCAGCACCTGCCACATCACCCCGCTCTCGGTGAAATTGCTGCGCGTCGTGCCGAGATTGCCGGCCTCGATGAAGGTCCGCAGCAGAGAGATCGAGGAGATGCCGATGATGGCCATCGCCAGCTTGATCTTGAGCACGCTGGCGTTGACGTGGCTCAGCCATTCCGGCTCGTCGGGATGGCCGTTCAGGTTGAGGCGCGAGACGAAGGTCTCGTAGCCACCGACGATCACCATCACCAGCAGGTTGGAGATCATGACGACGTCGATCAGCCCGAGCACGACCAGCATGATCTGCTGCTCGCTGGCGTCGAACGAATGCGAGACCAGGTGCCAGAGCTCCTTCAGGAACAGCAGCACATAGACCGCCTGCGCCACGATCAGGCCGACATAGAGCGGCACCTGCAGCCAGCGCGAGCCGAAGATCAGCTGGGCGAACGGCCCGATCTGCGGGTGCGGCTTGACGTCCGCCGAAGGTGCTTTGCGTTCAGTCGACATGGATCACTCCGGATGGCAGGCAAGTCACGTCAAGCCGCGTCACGTCAGAGGCTGGCAATGACCGGCGCAAGCTCGAGCGAGCCCCGATAGATCATTTCGAAGGCGACGTAAACGATGATGGCGAGACCGACATAGGCGATCCAGCGCTGCTTCTGAAGCACGCGCCCGAGCAGATCGGCGGCGACACCCATCAGCGCGACCGACAACAACAGGCCAAACGCGAGGATATAGGGATGCTCGCGCGCGGCGCCCGCCACCGCGAGCACGTTGTCGAGCGACATCGAGACGTCGGCTGCGACAATCTGCAGCGCCGCCTGCCCGAAGGTCTTGCGCGGGACCTCCGCCGTGGCGGCACCGCCGCCATGACTGAACGCCAGCTGGTTCGCATGCGCGGCCTGCTCGCGCAGCTCGCGCCACATCTTCCAGCACACCCACAGCAGCAGCACGCCGCCGGCGAGCAGGAGGCCGATCACCTGCAGAAGCTGGGTCGCGACGCCGGCAAACACGATCCGAAGTGCGGTGGCGGCGACGATGCCGACGATGATGGCGCGGCGGCGCTGCTCGGCCGGCAGGCCGGCGGCGGCAAGACCGATGACGACGGCGTTGTCGCCGGCAAGCACGAGGTCGATCAGGATGACCTGGAGCAGCGCGGTCAGCGCCTCGGCGGTAATGAATTCAGTCATGTTTGATCATTTTTGGCTGCGGACGGATCGAGCCATTGCGGCTTCTTGCGCTCGACCCAGTCCAGGACCTTGGAACGTTGGGAACGCAGTGCGGGCACGTCTTCGGCAAGCAGGGCGAGACCAAGCGGCAGCATCCAGACGCCGAGCACCGGCAGGAACGAAAGCACGCCACCGACGACCAGCAGCGCGCCGGAGGGAATCCTCACCCAGCGGCTGGAGGGCTTGAGCAGATAGGTGACGGTGTCGCCCATGCGCGGCGGCAGGCGATGGACAAGCTTGTCCAGGCGCGGATCGCCACCGGCCATGTGACCAGTGCCGCTCTCCACTCCCGTCGTCCGCTCGTCCGATGCTGCGCTCATGTTCACTCCATTGTGCCGGCGCATTGTTCAGCGCGCGGCGTGTTTGATCCGACCGGCTTGGCGCGCGGCAGAACCAGTGTCAGCAGGCGCAACAGCTTGATCGCCTGCACTTCGTGCGGATGCACATCCTCGTCGGCCGCTGCGACGCGCTCCGACAGCTCCATCAGATGCGATGACAGCGGCAGGTTCGAGACCGGCCGCAGCGTGTCGATCACCACATTGGCAAAGTCCGGCTCCTCGAGCCGTTCCGCCAGTTCGTCAAAAATCGCAAACAGACGGTCGTCGCTCATGTGCGGCGCAAGGCCCCGGTCCCGGATGAAGCGGACCACCTCGTCGCGCTCGACCGGCGAGACCCGCCGGTCGGCCACGGCGACCAGCGCGCCGGCAATGACCAGCGCCACCGCGGCCTGCTCGTTCAGGCTGGACGGTTCCGTGATCTCGATTTCGGTCGGATTTGAAGTGGCTGCGTCAGACATCGTTGCTCCTCGGTTTGCGAAATGACCGCGCGGAGCTGCGATGGTGGCGATTTTGCCGGAGAGAACTCGAAGAGCCCGACGATCGGCCAATCCATCGCATTCGCGCGGGACAGGTCATCCGACATCGCGAGGTTTGCCCGACACATGTCGGTGTCCTCGCCAGAGGGGCCCGGATTCTTGTTCGCCTCACAGATAAAGATGGGTGAGCCGGAATCAAGACAGCGCGAGTGCGACCAGCCGCCGCAGCGAGGTTCCATGTTGCTGGGTTTGGTTAAGCAATCGTGCGCGTGTTCCGGAAAACTGCCTCCACGCCGTCATTGCTCCGCTGCGCTCGTAATGACGGAGGCTGAGACGAAGACGTCGCTCCCTCAATCCATCCGCTCGACCAGATGCGCGCGCGACGGCGACGGATCGAACCGGTCACCGAAATACTGCGTTTCGTGCGCCACCAGCCCGTCACGGAATTCCATGATGCTGACGACGTAGGACGGCACGCCGTCATAACTCAGCACGAACTCGCTCACCCAGAGATCGCCGCCGCCGATGATCCGCCGCACCGTGAAGCGCTTCTGGTTCGGCTGCACGAAGCGGCTCTGCTGAATATTCCTGCGCCCGCGAATCCGCTCGCCGGACTGCGGATAGTCGAGTACCGCGTCCTCGCAATAGATATCGTGCTCGGCCTCGAAATCATTGGCGTCCGAAGCGTCCCAATGGCGCCGAAGCAGTGTGAGCGTCGCCTGATCGTCCATCGCGGTCTCCCGTCCTTGCGGCTTCTGCCCCTCAAATCGGAGCGCAACCCTCTGATGGCAACGTGTCCTAGCAACGTCTAACAACGACTAACGGGCCAAAAATTCGATCCGGATGCAGATTAGCGGTGCAGCGATCCGCATCCGCAGGATCGCATGCGCCACCGGAAAGTGAACATGGCACGTCTGCTGTCCGTCAATGTCGGTCTGCCGCGCGATATCGCCTGGCAAGGCAGGACCGTGCATACCGGCATCTGGAAAGCGCCGGTCCAAGGCCCCCGCACCGTGCGCCGGCTCAACATCGACGGGGACGGCCAGGGCGATACGGCCGGCCATGGCGGCGAGCACCGCGCCGTGTTCGTCTACCAGGACGAGTCCTATCGCTACTGGCAGCAGCAGCTCGGCCGGCCGAATCTCGCCCACGGCCAATTCGGCGAGAATTTCACCGTTGATGGCCTTGCCGATACCGACGTCTGCATAGGAGACCGTTACAGGATCGGCTCGGCGCTGCTCGAAGTGACGCAGCCGCGCGTGACCTGCTACCGGCTCGGCATCCGCATGGAGGAGCCCGACATGGCCGCCCTGCTGGTCAAGCACGGGCGGCCCGGGTTCTATTTTCGCGTCATCGAGGAAGGCGACGTCGAGGCCGGTGACGAGATCACGCAGGTCGAAAGCGGGCCCGAGCGCATGAGCGTGTACGAGATCAACGCGCTGCTTTATCTCTCCCCTCATCCGCGCGACCGCCTTGAGCGCGCGCTGCGGATTCCGGCGCTGAGCCCCGGCTGGCGCCACTCCTTCGCGGCATTGCTTGAACAGCAACGCGGCGGCAGCGCGGCGGGAAATGCAGGACTCGGGCCGGCTGCAAGCGCGCCCCCGGTCTGGCGCGGCTTCCGGCCGTTTCGCGTTGCGCGCAAGATCCCCGAAAGCGGCAACGTGACGTCCTTGATGCTCGAACCCACGGACGGACATGGCATTGCAGCCGCCCTGCCCGGCCAGTTCGTCACCGTACGCCTCGAGCCTGCCACGACGCCCGCGATGACGCGCAGCTATTCGCTGTCGAACCGCTTTGATTCCGCCTCGTATCGCATCAGCGTCAAGCGGGAGACCCACGGCGCAGCCAGTCAATATATCGCCGATGGACTCCGGCCCGGCGACATCGTGCAGCTCGGCGCGCCGCGGGGACGCTTCACGCTGGAGCACGATACACGACCGGTTGTTCTCGTCAGTGCCGGCATCGGCGTGACCCCGGTGCTCGCGATGCTGCACGCACTCGCGGAGCAAGCGAGCACGCGCGATGTCTGGTGGCTGCACGGCACCCGCAACGGCCGCGAACATGCATTCTCTGTCGAGGTGCGCGGCCTGCTGGCCCGGTTGCCTCATCATCATCGCCACATCCGCTACAGCGCGCCGGACCCCGGCGATCGGCCTGGCGTCGATTTCGACGCCGCCGGACATCTGGGTAGAGCCGCGATCGAGCATCTGAACGTGCCGCGCGATGCAACCTTCTATCTGTGCGGCCCGGCCGCCTTCATGAACGATCTCTCCGCCGGGCTCACTGCATTCGGCATCGCGCCCGAACGAATCCTCACGGAGCAATTCGGCGCGGCACCGTCCCTGACGCCCGGCATCGCCGCCTCACCGCCGAAGCGTGCGCATGTGCCGGAAGGAGCGCCCGGCCCCGGACCGATGGTGTCCTTTGCCCGCAGCGGGCTCAATGTCTGCTGGGGTCCGTCCTATGCGAGTCTGCTCGAACTGGCCGAGGCCTGCGACGTCCCGGTGCGCTGGTCGTGCCGGACCGGCGTCTGCCACAACTGCGAGAGCGGGCTCGTCGCCGGCGCGGTCAGCTACACACCCGAACCGCTCGATGCACCCGCGGACGGAAACATCCTGATCTGCTGCGCGCGTCCGCAAGGCGACGTGGTGATCGATCTCTAGACGGAGGAGACGCAAAGGCCAGCGCGCGTCCGCGCCGCTAGCGCTCGGACTGTTTGCGCAGCCGCTGGGCATACTCCGCGCCAAAGCCGAGGCCGAGCGTCACCGCGACGAGGGAGCCGAACAACACGCCGAGCTTCGCCGCATCGAGCAGCTTCTCGTCGGTGAAGGCGAGCATGGCGATGAAGATCGACATGGTGAAGCCGATGCCGGCCAGCAGCCCGATCAGGCAGATCGCGGACCACGTGACATCGGGCGCGAGCCGGCACCAGCCGGTGCGCACCGCAAGCCAGGTCGCGCCGATCACACCCACCGGCTTCCCTGCACACAGGGCGAGCGCAACACCGAGCGTGACGAACTGGGCACCACCGGCGAGCGCCATCCCCTTGAAGCTGACGCCCGCATTCGCCAGCGCGAAAACAGGCATGATGACGTAAGCGACCCATGGATGCAGCGCCGTCTCCACACGGATGACCGGCGGCACGATTCCGGGACTCGGCGAACGAACCGGCGTGATCAGGCCAAGCACGACGCCCGCGAGTGTCGGATGCACGCCGGCCATGAGGAATCCCGCCCAGACCACGAACGCCGGCACGATATAGGCGAAAGCCGAGTCAAACCCCATCCGCTGCAGGCCGAATGTCATGAGAACGCCGATCGCCGCGATGGCAAAGCCGCTGGGATCGAGACCGCTGCTGTAGAACAGCGCAATGATGAGAACCGCGATGATGTCGTCGATGATCGCAAGCGCCAGCAGAAAAACGCGAACGTTGCCCGGAATCGATTTTCCGAGCAGCGCCAGCACGCCGACGGCGAACGCGATGTCGGTGGCGGTCGGGATCGCCCAGCCGTGGTGGCGCCCCGCGGCGGTGTTGAAGCCGAGGTAGATCAACGCGGGCACGACGACTCCGCCGAAGGCCGCCAGCACCGGAAGCATGGCCTGATCGAACCTGCTGAGCGCTCCCTCGTGAATCTCGCGGCGAATCTCCATGCCGACGACCAGAAAAAACACCGTCATCAAGGCATCGTTGATCCAGAAATGCAGCGGCCGTTCGAAACCGAACGCGCCGAAGCGAAGCGGAACCTGAAGGTGCCAGACGTCGTGATAGGAATGAGCAAGCGGCGAGTTGGCCCACAGCAAGGCGGCCGCAGCAGCCACGAGCAGCACGATGCCGCTGATGGCCTCGACATGCAGGAATTGCTGGAGCGTCGCGAGCGCGCGCTCGGCGAGAGATTGAGACCTGGAGAGATGTCGGCCGGGCAGCTGGTCATTCATGGGCACATGCGTCCTGCGTGGCGGCCCGACCATCGCTCGACCTGTCGCTGCCCCAATGCAGCGAGCACCCGGCGGCCGTTCTACACGGCGAGCGATTTCTGGCAAGCCCGCCCCGCGCCCGTCTGCCGCGACCAAGCCGCTGGAACCGGGAGACGGTGAGGATCGTTGATCCGCCTCATGACACTATGCCGCATGGGAACTTCATGTGCCGCTGGATCGCATACCGGGGCGAGACCACCTCGTTCGAGCCCTATGTCACCGAACCCGAGCATTCGCTGATCGCGCAAAGCATCCGTTCACTGCAATCGACCGCAGGCTCGAATGGCGACGGCTTCGGCCTCGGCTGGTATGGGGAACATCCGGAGCCCGGCCTCTACCGTGAGACGCGTCCGGCCTGGTCGGACGAAAATCTGCGCTACCTCTGCCGCCATCTGCGCTCGCATCTGTTCTTCGCCCATGTGCGCGCGGCCACCGGCACCGCGGTGACGCGGCAGAACTGCCATCCGTTCGCCTGCGGTCAATGGATGTTCATGCACAACGGCTTTATCGGCAGTTGGAATCGTCTGCGCCGCAAGGTCGAGGCGCTGATCCCCGACGCCTTTTATCCGTCGCGGCTCGGCACGACCGATTCCGAAGCCGTGTTCCTGGCCATGATGGGCGCAGGCCTCGCCAACGACCCGCTCGGCGCCACGCAGCGCGTGTTGCAGGCACTCGTCGGCCTCGTCAACGAAGGCGAGCTTCGCGAGCGGCTGCGGTTCACCAGCGCGATCGCCAACGGGCGCGATCTCTATGCATTCCGCGTCGCCGTGAACGACGACGCCAACACGCTCTATTATCGCGAGGCCGGCGGCCAGGTCATCGTCGTGTCCGAGCCGTTCGACAAGGAAACCGACTGGACAGAGGTCCCGCCCAACCACGCTCTGATCGCGCGGGCGTCCGAAAGCATCAAAATTGTTCCGTTCGACCTTGCAATTTCGAGCGGGTCCGAGGCGGAACCGGCCTCTGTCAGACGGATTATTGCCCGCAGGTAATACCACTGCCGGGTGGCTCATGACATTTGCTTCAGACGTTCTGAAACTACTGCGTCTCGATTCCTCCGATGACAAGCAGCACCTCGTCATCCGCTCAGCGGGCGGACGCGGCAAGGCCGCGGAATATTCGTTCGGCATCGAGGAAGAATACTTCCTCGCCGATCGCCGCAGCTTCGAAGTCGCGATCGAAACACCGAATGCGCTGTTCGAGTCCGCGAACTGGTCCACCGGCGGCCAGGCCATGCGCGAAATGCTGCAGTCCCAGCTCGAGGTCGCGACCAACGTCCATGTCGACGTCAACGACGCGCGCGCGGAGCTGAGATTCCTGCGCCGCGAGGTCGCCAACGTCGCCGCGCAATACGGCTTCGTGATCATGGCCTGCGGCACGCATCCGACCGCGATCTGGCGGATGTCGCAACCGAGCCCGAAGCCGCGCTACGAGGAGATGATCGAGGACCTCCGCAGCATCGGCCACCGCAACATGATGTGCGGCATGCATGTCCACGTGCAATTGCCCGATCCGGAAAAACGGATGGCCGTGATGCTGGCGATGCTGCCGCACCTGCCGCTGTTCATTGCGCTCGCGGCGTCTTCGCCGTTCTGGAACGGCCACAAGACGGGACTGAAAGGCTACCGGCTCGCCGCCTATTCCGAGCTGCCGCGCACCGGCCTGCCCGAGTTGTTCGAGAACCGTCACGATTACGACGAATATATCGGCGCGCTGCAGCGCTCCGGCGTGATCCCGGACGAGAGCCACATCTGGTGGGCGATGCGCCCATCCATGAAGCATCCGACGCTCGAACTTCGCGCACCCGACACCTGCACGCTGGTCGATGACGCGGTCGCGATCGCCTCGCTCTACCGCTGCCTGACGCGCCACCTGTACCTGCGGCCGCATCTGTCCAGGGAGGTCACCGTGGTTGAGCGCGCGATCGCGGTCGAGAACAAATGGCGCGCGCAGCGCTACGGCACCGATTGCATCTTCGCCTCTAAGGACGGGCCGGTCACGATCTCGGAGATGTTGTCCAAAATCATCGCCGACATCGCCGAAGATGCCGAAGCCTTGGGCTGCGGCCCCGAGGTCGAGCACTGCCGCACCATGGTGGAACGCGGCAGCTCGGCCGAATTTCAGTTGCGCGCCTATCGCGAAAACGGCGACGACATCGCAGCCGTGTCACGATGGATTGCTACAACGACGACCTCTGGAACGATCGCGCCGACCGGCCGTGGCGCGCGGGCGCCGACATAGTCCTCGCACAAGCTTCGGGAACAATAGTTGCGTTCCGGAATTGCCGTAGCTCGGAGGAACGCATGGCTCATGTCACCAATTGCACCGGCTGCGGCCATGGTCTCATTCCCATGCTGACCAGCAAGGGCTCGACGGAATTGAACTGCCTCTGGTGCGAAGGCATCGAGGCCCGGACCGTCGATATGGCGAAATGGGCGGACAGCCCGGCAGGCAAGCCAGCGCGCGCCGTGGCTCAGTCGTTCGACTGAGCCGTTTCAGGTTCTTTGCGGTAGTCATGCCCGTCTGCATGATAGTGTCTGCCAGCCTGCAAGATCACCATGCTGAGTAAGTGCGCCAGGAACGTCAGCCCTGCACTATGGGCCATTTCGCGTAACTCGGTGCACATCTCGGCTGTATAGCGGGCGACCTCCTGCGGCTTTCCGAAGCCAGTCGGCATGAAACTCCCCCGGGTTTGGATCTGCAGGAACTCGGTTCACTAAGTAACCTAGGGGCCTTAATCCCGCCGGACGCGTTGCGTTCCCAACCTTTCGCGGCTGCTTACCCTGCACGAGGGCTTGCCAACAAAATAGACAAACGCGATGTGGCTTTCGAGTTGCGTGATTCGCGAAGAGGCGGAACGAGACTGCCGGGCAGCGCACGTAACCTCAGGTGTCATCTCGATTTTTCAAGCCCGACCGACAACTCGCGATCACGGGCGCCACCCTAGGTTCCAACTGGCCCGGAAATTCGCAAGACAGCATCAAGCCTTCAGCCCCGCCCGCTCACGCGCGAGACAGCACGATGCGTGTGCCTGGCTCTGGGGAATGGCAGAGAATCGGAGAATGCCATGAACGTGCATGCTGCCGGCGATCTCAAATTCACCGGCCTCACCCGCCCGAACGGCGCGCCGCTTCGTCTCAACGACCAGGACTTTGTTGCGATCGATCGCGACAGGAACGCGAAGTATGAGGCCACGTACCGTCCGCAGGCGCTCTACAACCGCGCCAACGAAGGTTTCCACGCCAACAACGAAACCTTCCTCCTGCACGAAGTCGCGACCAACCTGCCGATCTATCGTCCCGACACCGGACCCACCGACTTCCATCTGCATCTGCCGCCGGGCGGCTTTCAGCTCGTGCTGGTCACCTCGGGCGCGTTCACCTTCGACTATGACGGGCGCTTTTACAATGTCGGCCCCGGCGCGGTGATGCTGCAAAGCGCGATCGTCCACCGCCAGCTGTTCTATACGTGGTCGGGCCTTTCGACCGAGGAGAACCTGAAGACACCGCAGACGGTCGTCCCCGATCCGATCTCGATGGGCTATTCCGGCAAGTTCCTCGAGGCCTTCGTCACCGATCCCACCACTTTCCCGAACCCGACCATCGTCGGTCCGGACCAGATCAACGAAGCCGAGACACCGCGCGTGGCCTGAAGCCATCCGCTGCATGATCGCCCGGCCGATGCCGGCTTCTGGCTTCAGGATCCGCTCGCGCTCGATGCGCTGTTCAAGCCGCTGACCGACAGTCCGGTCAAATCGTCCATGCCGGTCTATGTGCGCGATATCGGCATCGAGATCCCGAGCGGTCATCTCGTCAGCGGCCACGTCATCGCAACCGACCCGCGCGGCCAATCGCTGTTGCCGAAGCGAACGTCGATGGCCGCGGATGCCGGCTGCCTCGCCAAGGGCGAGGTCGCGATCTACCGTGTCATTCGCGGCACGGCGGAGTTCAGGAAGAAGACCGGCGAGAGCTTTGAACTCTCCGCCGGCGACGTGGTGACGGCGAGCAAGGATTCCATCAGCCTCACCGGCATTGGGGAGAACACGCAAGTGCTCCGGCTCGGCCTGCTCAAGGGCATGAACGAACTGCGCAGCTGGACCCCGACCCAGCGCGACGAGATCGACGGCCTCGCGGGACAAATCATCACGCAGAAGGACGTGCGACCGCTGCGGACCGAAGGCAGGCCGGTGGGATATTTGTACGGCTGACGGTTCGCCGATTCTTCTTCCTTCTCCCCTTGCGGGAGAGGGTGGCGCGAAGCGCCGGATGAGGGGTTCTCTCCACCTGCGAGACTTCCTGTGAGGAGACACCCCTCACCCGTCTCGCCGCTGTGCCATAGCCGATGCAAAGCATCGGCGTTCTTAGGATAGGCGGCCGAAGGCCGCCTATGCCACCCCCTCCCGCAAGGGGAGAGGAAAAGTGCGCTCCCCTACTCCGCCGCCTGCCGCACGTGGCGCGCGGTCGGCGTGCGCATCGTCACCAGCTCTTCGGCCGCCGTCGGATGCAGCGCGATGGTCGCATCGAAGTCGGCCTTGGTCGCCTTCATCTTCACCGCGATCGCGACCACCTGCGTGACTTCGGCGGCGCAATCGCCGACGATATGGCAGCCGAGCACGCGATCAGTGGAGCCGTCCACGACGAGCTTCATCAGCACGCGGGTGTCGCGGCCCGACATCGTCGCCTTGATCGGGCGGAACGTCGTCTTGTAGATGTCGACGTGGCTGAACTGCGCGCGCGCCTCGGTCTCGGTGAGGCCGACGGTGCCGACTTCCGGTTGCGAGAAAACCGCGGTCGGAATGTGCGAATGATCGACCTGCACCGTGCGATTGCCGAACACGGTGTCGGCGAAGGCATGGCCCTCGCGGATCGCGACCGGCGTCAGATTGTAGCGGTGGGTGACGTCGCCGATCGCATAGATGCTGTCGACCGAGCTCTTGGAGAAATGGTCGACCGCGATGCCGCCGTTCCTCGGGTTGATGGCGACGCCGGCCTTCTCCAGGCCGAGATTGGCGACGGACGGATGCCGGCCGATCGCGAACATCACCTGGTCGGAGGCAAGGCTCGATCCGTTCGACAGATGCGTGGTGAAGTCATCGCCATGGCGATCGACCTTGGTCACCGTGCAGCCGGTGAGGATGGTGATGCCCTGCTTCTCCATCTCGGTACGCACGTGAGCACGCACGTCCTCGTCGAAGCCGCGCAGGATGTTGTCGCCGCGATAGATCACCGTGACGTCGGAGCCGAAACCGGCGAAGATGCCGGCGAATTCCAGCGCGATATAGCCGCCGCCCTGGATCACGATCCGCTTCGGCAGCTTCTTCAGGTGAAACGCCTCGTTGGATGAGATCACGTGGTCGATGCCGGGAATCGCGGGGCCGTGATTGGGCGCACCGCCGGTCGCGACCAGGATGTATTTCGCGGTGATCTTCTTGTCATCCGCGAGCAGGCGAACGGTGTGCTCGTCCTCGATCACAGCGCGGCTCTTGACGATCTGCGCGCCTGATTTCTCGACATTGGCGGTATAGGCCGCCTCCAGCCGCGCGATCTCCTTGTCCTTGTTGGCGATCAGCGTCGGCCAGTCGAAGGTCGCGGGCGGAACGGTCCAGCCGAACCCGGCTGCATCTTCCAGCTCGTGTCGGAAATGCGAGCCGATCACGAACAGCTTCTTCGGCACGCAACCGCGGATCACGCAAGTGCCGCCCATGCGGTACTCTTCCGCGATCATGACGCGGGCGCCGTGGCCGGCCGCGATGCGGCCGGCGCGCACGCCGCCCGAACCGCCACCGATGACAAAGAGGTCGACGTCGAATTCAGCCATTGTCCACTCCGACCTCTCCTAAAGCGTGATCCGGTTTCTGATCAGATAGGTACTGTCAGATTTCCTTGCCACGCTTGCGCATCTCGGCGCGGAAGGCCCCCATCACGGTCTCGGAGAAGTTCTGAGCCCAGGAGTTCATGAAGGCCATCGAAAGGCCGATGGCGCGGGGCTCGGCTTCGATCAGCTTCTTGCCCAGCGGCGAGCGATAGAAGGTGACGAGATCCTTCAGCTCCTGCTCGGTGAACTCGCTGGCGTAGATCTGCGCCATGCCCTCGCCGATCTCGTTCTGGCGGCCCTGAAGCTGCTGGGCGACGATCGGCGCGACCTCGTTGAGGTCCTTCTGGTAGTTGAGGTTCTGCTGGGTCAGCGCGATCTTGGTCTTCTCGACCAGGCCCGGCACGGCGCCCTGATACATCGCAGTGGCGTTCTTGATCTGCAGGATTTCCTTGGCGGCCGCGATCGCCGCAGGCGAGGCCTTCGGCGTAGCCGCCGCGGGAGCCTTGGGCGCAGCCGGCGCCGGCTGCTGCGCGATGGCCGGTGCAGCCGAAAGCGCCACGCCCATCACGAGGGCCACGGCCGGCACGAACTTCAAAACGCTCTTCATTCCTGGTCTCCTTTCGGCTTACGCCGTTCAATCACGCGAATTCCCTCGCCGCCCGCCAACACGGCGGAGCGGGCCAAGCCGATAAACAAGCCGTGTTCGACGACACCCGGGATCACGCTCAATGCCTTGGCGAGGCTGGGCGGATCCGCGATGCGTCCGAGCTGGGCATCGACGATCCAGTGGCCGCCATCGGTGACGAAAACGTGGCCATCCTTGTCGCCGCCCTTGACCTTACGGACCGCCATTGGCCCGGAAACGCCGCACGCCGCAAAAGCCGCCTCGATCGCGCGGCGCGTCGCGCCGAGCCCGAACGGAATGACTTCGATCGGCAGCGGAAACTTGCCGAGCGCCGGCACCCATTTGGTGTCGTCGGCGATCACGATCATGCGGTCGGATGCGGCCGCGACGATCTTCTCGCGCAGCAGCGCGCCGCCGCCGCCCTTGATCAGATTGAGGTCGGGATCGATCTCGTCGGCGCCGTCGACGGTGATGTCGAGATGGTCGATCTCGTCGAGCGTCGTCAGCGGCACGCCGCAACGCATCGCGTCTTCGCGGGTCGCCTCGGAGGTCGGCACGCCGATCACCTTGAGGCCGGCAGCAACGCGTTCGCCGAGCAGTTCGACGAAATGCCTGGCGGTCGAGCCGGTCCCGAGCCCAAGCTGCATGCCGTCACGCACCTCCTCGAGGGCGCGCGCCGCAGCCTGCCGCTTCAACTGGTCCATGTTCACGTTTGCCGCCTGCCTTGAGATCGAGAGTATTGGGATCGAGAGCGCCGCCGGTATAGCCGTTTGCGGCGGCCTATGTAGCCTCGTTTTTCCCGCCGGAACAGGCCTATAAGCCGATCTTATGGTCCCGGCCCTTGCGCCGGTCCGGCCGCCCCGGTAGCGCTTGAACCATGACTTCCCCTGACAAGACCCGCCCTTACACCCTCGTCTTCGATCTCGACGGCACGCTTGTGGATACGGCGCCCGACCTGATCACCGCGCTCAATTATGTGCTGGACCGCGAAGGCCTGCCGCCGGTCCCGATGGCCTCGGCCCGCAACATGATCGGCGCCGGCGCCCGCAAGCTGATCGAACGGGGCCTGGAGGCCGAGGGCCGCAGCGTTACACCCGGCGATATGGACCGGATGACGGCGGATTTCATCGCCTATTATGCCGACCATATCGCGGTCGAATCCCGTCCCTTCGAGGGGCTGGAAGCTGCGCTCGACCTGTTCGCCGCCCAGGGCCATCGGCTGGCGGTCTGCACCAACAAGCTGGAATGGCTGTCGAGGCGGCTTCTGGACCAGCTCGGCATGACCCGCCGCTTCGCGGCGATCTGCGGCGCCGACACCTTCGGGGTCCAGAAGCCCGATCCGACCATTTTCCGCGAGACCGTGGCGCGGGCCGGCGGCGAGGTGAAGGCCAGCATCATGGTCGGCGATGCCGGAACCGATGTCGGGGTGGCCCGCCGCGCCGGGGTGCCCGTGATCGGGGTCAGCTTCGGCTATACGGACGTGCCGATCGCCGATCTCAAGCCGGACCGGCTGATCCATCACATGCGCGATCTGCCCGACGCCGCGCACGGCCTGATGAAAGCATAGCGCCTCCAAGGCACTGACATAACTACGCTATTTTTTGGAACCCTGCGTTAACCATCTATTATCTATGCGCCGCGCGCCGGTTGCCTGCCCGGAACGACACTCCTATGGTCCGCCCGGGGTGTGGCGGTTCGTCGCATTAGAAATGGGTGGTCATGCGTCGTGTTTTCGCGATTGCGGCAGCGGGGGTAAGCCTGGCTGGCTGCTCCTCGATGCCTTCAATGTCTTGGGACATGTTCAAATCGGCCCCGCCGACCGTCCAGGTCCGGCTGGAATCCAATCCGCCCGGTGCTGACGCCACGACGTCGCTCGGTGCTGGCTGCAAGACCCCCTGCTCCGTCTCGGTTCCCGCGCCCGAAACGCCGTTCACGGTCGCTTTCGCGTTGCCGAAATACCAGACAGCCAGCGTCCCGGTGAACGTGATCAAGAATCCCGGGGATCTCACCACGCCCTCGACGGTCACGACCGACCCCAATCCGGTATTTGCCGAGCTTCAGCCGGCCACCCCGCCGAAACCGGTCCGCAAAGTCCGCCGGCCGAAGAAGCCGAAGCCGGTTGCCGCCGCGCCGACCGAAGCTGCGCCCGCGGCAGCCCCGGCCGATGCTGCACCTGCTGCCGGCTCGCCGTTCCCGGATCCGAACGCAGCCAAGCGCTGATCAAGCCGCCGACTTACGTATACCACCCGATTGTCCTGGCCGTGTCCGATGCTTAGATTGCGTCCAGGCACCGCCCAGGCGAAGGTGCGCCCGTCACCGTAAGTGACACGGCATTTGGCAAGGCTTTTGGTATGAACGGACCTTCCGCGAGCTCTTTCGCGCCAGCGAGCCCTGGCACCGCGCTGTCGAGCGCGATGACCGATCCGTTCGGGCGGACCATCTCCTATCTTCGCGTATCGGTCACCGATCGCTGCGACCTGCGCTGCTTCTACTGCATGTCGGAAGACATGACGTTCCTGCCCAAGGCTGACCTGCTGACGCTGGAAGAGCTCGACCGGCTCTGCTCCGCCTTCATCGCCAAGGGCGTGAAGAAGCTCCGCCTCACCGGCGGCGAACCGCTGGTCCGCCGCAACGTGATGACGCTGGTGCGCTCGCTGTCGCGTCACCTCAAGAGCGGCGCCCTGGGCGAGCTGACGCTGACCACCAACGGCACCCAGCTCGCCAAGCACGCGAGCGAGCTCGCCGATTGCGGCATCCGACGTATCAACGTCTCGCTCGACACGCTCGATCCCCGGAAGTTTCGCGAGATCACCCGCTGGGGCGAGATCGACAAGGTGCTCGAAGGCATCGAGGCCGCCCGCGCGGCAGGCCTTGCCGTGAAGATCAACGCGGTCGCGCTGAAGAACCTCAACGAGGACGAACTGCCCGACCTGATGCGCTGGGCGCATGGCAAGGGCATGGGCCTGACGCTGATCGAGGTCATGCCGATGGGCGAGATCGGCTCCGGCCGCATCGACCAGTATCTGCCGTTGTCGCTGGTGCGGGCACGCCTCGCCCAGCAGTTCACGATGACGGATCTGGCCGAGAGCACCGGCGGCCCGGCCCGCTATGTCAGCGTCGCCGAGACCGGCGGCAAGCTCGGCTTCATCACGCCGATGACCCACAATTTCTGTGAATCCTGCAACCGGGTGCGCGTCACCTGCACCGGGACGCTGCACACCTGTCTCGGCCACGAGGATGCCTCCGATTTGCGCAAACCCCTGCGTGCATCGGCCGACGACATGCTGCTTGCGGATGCAATCGACCGCGCCATCGGGCTGAAGCCCAAGGGCCACGATTTCATCATCGACCGCCGCCACGACCGCCCCAGCGTCTCCAGGCATATGAGCGTCACCGGCGGCTGAGGGATTCGCTGCCGGCGCCTTAAGCTTTTGAGCGGGCGTCAATTTGTCCATTTTCCGATTGACGGCGCACAAGCCCGCTGGTTTGGTGCGACCGCCTTTGCTTGCTCCGGCAACATAAGCCGGCCCGCCCCTTTGGCGGTCGCGGTCAAGACGGCAAGGCACGAGGGGAGGACTGACGCCGCAATCGCTCCGGAATATCGTCCGTGCGGTCGCGTGCTTTTTGCACGCGGCGCAAGCGATGCGCGCTGATGTCGCCCGTGATGTGTTTGGCCGCGACGGCGACGGAGAGAATGTAAGATGCGTCCATTGCTGGCGGTGAGCAACGCCATCGACGCCCTCAATGAAAAGATTGGGTACGTCTGTAACCTGCTCGTGCTCCTCGCATGTCTGGTGAGCGCGGCCAACGCCATGATCCGCTACGCCTTCAGCTACTCGTCGAACGGGTGGCTCGAGCTGCAATGGTACATGTTCGCGATCCTGGTGATGTTCGGATCGTCCTACACCTTCAAGCGCAACGAGCATGTGCGGGTCGAGATCTTCTATCTGACCCTGTCCGAGCGCGGCCAGCTCTGGCTCGACATGATCGGCACGCTGTTCTTCCTGATCCCCTCCTGCCTCCTGCTCGCCTATCTGTCCTGGCCGTTCTTCATGCAGGCCTATGACGTCCGCGAGATGTCGGGCAATGCCGGCGGCCTGATCCGCTGGCCCATCAAGTTCGTGATCCCCGCCGGCTTCGTGATGCTGGCGCTGCAGGGTGTTTCCGAAGTCATCAAGCGTATCGCGGCTCTCCAGGGCTATGTGACGATCGACGCCAAGTACGAGAGGCCGACCCAATGATTACGCTGGAGATGAT
>Ga0207426_1000552_pt1 | contig 51852 bp, 49 predicted proteins | sample AraplaMF_Cvi_mMS_FD_184265 | JGI IMG/M metagenome (GOLD analysis project Ga0207426, IMG submission 184265) | Arabidopsis root microbial communities from the University of North Carolina, USA - plate scrape MF_Cvi_mMS (SPAdes) (version 2) | ecosystem: Host-associated > Plants > Roots > Endosphere... | reverse complement strand
TTCCAGCACCGGCACGAAGGTGATGTCGGTCATCACGATGCGGTCCTGCGCATGGTTGATGATCCAAGCGATCTGCTCGGGGAAAAGGCGGGGATTGACGGTATGGCAGATGGCACCGATTCCCATGATGCCGTACCAGACCTCGAGATGGCGCCAGGTGTTCCAGGCGATTGTTGCGACGCGGTCGCCGAGCTTGATGCCGTCTCGCTCCAGCATCTGCGAGACTTTGAGCGCGCGCTTGTGGATGTCGCCGTAGGTGGTGCGATGGATCGGCCCTTCGACCGACCGCGTGACGACCTCCTGCTTGCCGTGAATCCTGGCGGCGTGTTCGATGATCCGGTGGCAGAGCAGGGGCCAATCTTGCATCAAACCGAGCATTCAGACATTCCTCCGAGGTGGGCTGGACTTATTATAGCTCTCAGCACTGGGCCAAAAAATTGTCATGAGTTTTAGCCTGCCGGACTTTCGCCGCAAATGGTCTTGTCGCGGCTATATGTCCGCCTGCGCGGCAATGGTTACCGCTGCGCTCGGGCTGACGCTTGTGCTGGCGGAACGGGCAGAGGCGCGGAAATATGCTGCGCCGCTCGATCTCTTCGGCCTTGGTACACCACGGCCGCGCGCGACCGTTCACGCGGGCAAGATTCCGCTCCCCAAACCGCGGCCCGAGGAGGCTCCCAAAGCGGCGGACGAGGCGCCGCCGGAGGCCGAAGGAAAATCTTCTCCTGACAAGCCTGCCGGCAACAAGCCCGCGGAGGCTGCGCCACCGCCCGAAAAGCAGCTCTCGGCCTGCCGTCTCGCGCTGACCGAGGAGATCGCGGTCGCGCCGTCGATTCCGGACATCAAAGGCCCCGGCGCCTGTGGCGGCGAGGATCTGGTGCGGCTGGAGGCCATCGTGTTGCCGGACCAGCGCAAGGTTGCCGTGAAGCCAGCGGCGATCCTCCGCTGCACCATGGCCTCGGCGATCGCCGACTGGGTGCGCAAGGACATGGTGCCGCTGGCGACCAGCCTCGGCTCGACCATCAGCGATCTCGACAATTTCGACAGTTTCGAATGCCGCGGCCGCAACCGCGTCGTCGGCGCCATGCTGTCCGAGCACGGCAAGGCCAACGCGCTCGACGTCCGCGCCATCAAGCTCGCCAATGGGCAGTCGATCGGCTTCACCGATCGCGCCTTGTCGCGCGACGTGCGCGAGCGCGTGCTGCATTCGGTCTGCTCGCGCTTCTCCACCGTGCTCGGTCCGGGCTCGGACTGGTATCACGAGGACCACATCCATCTCGACCTTGCGCAGCGGCGCAACGATTACCGGATCTGCCAGTGGAACGTCTGGGATCCCCTGCCGCATGTCGCTCCGCTGCTGCCGGCGGAACGGCCCGAGGAGGCGCCACCGCGCGAGGTCGCGGCCAAGCCTGAGGACAAAGGTGGGGCTGATGACGAGGCGACAGAGAAGCCCGCCGCGTCCGTGGACAAGTCGGACAGCAAAGCCCAGCCACAGAAGCCGGCAACAAAAAAGCGCCGGTAAAACCGGCGCTTTTGATTGTCCGAGATCAGGAGGCGCTTAGTAGCTGCCTGCCTGGCCCGTTCCGCCTTGGCCGAGCGCCAGACGCGAATTGTAGGGGGAGTCGCCGTGCTTCGGCTCGAGCACCACGACGATGGTGCCGACCTTGACGCGGCCGTAGAGGTCGATCGCGTCCTCGTTGGTCAGGCGGATGCAGCCCGACGAGATCGAGGCGCCGATATATTCCGGCTGGTTGGTGCCGTGGATGCGGAACAGCGTGTCCTTGCCGCCCGAGTAGAGATACATCGCACGGGAGCCCATCGGATTGTCCGGACCGGGCGCCACGTAGGTCGGCACACCGAGGCGCGAAATCTCGCCCGGGGTCGGATGCCAAGCCGGCCACTCGGTCATGCTGCCGACCTTGGCGATGCCGGACCAGGCCATGGCTTCTTCGCCGACGGTGATGCCGTAACGGATCGCCTTGCCGCCATCCAGCACGTAGTAGAGATAATGGTTGTCGGAATCGACCACGATCGAGCCCGGCGATTCCTTGCGGTGATACTCGACGATGGCGCGGCGGAACGGCTCGGCGACCGGGGTGTTCTCGTACCGGACCTTGGCGAGCAGTTCCTTGTCCTTCGGCTTGAAGGCCTTGGTGTCGGTCGCCTCAAAATGCGTGGCCTGCATGCAGCCCGACAGCATCAGGCCAGCGGCCAAAACACCCAGCATAACTTTCAGCGACGACATGATCTGGTTCCAATCAACAACAAGCTTCCGCGGAGCTTGAGCCAAGTCCAAAACCAAGCCCAAAACCACGATTCCGTTGGTCCTTATTATCGTTGAAATCTGCCACAATTCCAGCGTTTCGGACCTTTTCCCGCGCTGCGAGACCCAACCTGTGGCTTTTTTGCCGCAAGTTTTGCGTTAGCGGGCGATTTGCGAGGTCTGAGAGCGCTGAACTGTCGATTCCGTGCCACGGTGCCGCCACAAATGCAAACGCGCCGTTAATGTGCTTGTCATCTTCAACTTGTCAGAATCGCGCTAAGGGCTGTCACTCTGTCGCAGGCCCCTGCTGGAGTTGTGCATGTTTTCTGTGTTCCTGCCCTCCGAGGGCTCCCTCAAGAAGGCGGTCATCGACGATCTCGCGAGCCTGCCGGAGCACGCGGTGTGGATCGACCTGGTCAACCCGACCGCGGCCGAGGACAAGGCGGTCGAGCGGCTGGCGGGCATCGCCATCCCGACCCGGGAAGACATGCAGGAGATCGAGATCTCCAGCCGCCTCTATATCGAGAACGGCGCGCGCTACATGACCGCGACGCTGATGTGCCACTCCGATACCGACATGCCCCGGACCACGGCGGTGACCTTCATCCTCGGCGATCATCGCCTCGTCACGGTGCGCTACGATCTGCCGAAGCCGTTCGCCCTGGTCGAGGCCAAGCTGGCCCGTTCGTGTGTGCCCACGATCACCGGGGAGATGGTGCTGGTGGAGCTTCTCGACGCCGTGATCGATCGCTGCGCCGACATTCTGGAGAAATGCGGCGCCGATATCGACCAGGTCAGCCACGACATCTTCGAGCCCGAGAGCGAGCGTCACGGCCACGCCAAGCAATATTCCCAGATCCTGATCTCGATCGGCCGCAAGGGCGATTTGACCTCGAAGGTTCGCGAGAGCCTGGTCTCGATCGGCCGCGTCGTGACGTTCCTGTCCGCGGTGGTCGAAGGCGTGAAATGGTCCAAGGACATGCGCGAGCAGCTCAAGACCATGCAGCGCGACGTGGCCTCGCTGACCGACCACGCCTCCTACCTCTCCAGCAAGATCACCTTCGTGCTCGACGCCATGCTCGGCGTCGTCAATCTGGAACAGAACAACATCATCAAGCTGTTTTCGGTCATGGCCGTTGTCCTGATGCCGCCGACGCTGATCGCCTCGATCTACGGCATGAACTTCAAGTCGATGCCGGAACTCGAATGGGCGCACGGCTATCCGTTCGCGCTGGTGCTTATGGTGATCGCGGCGATCGTGCCATACTGGATCTTCAAGTGGAAGAAGTGGCTGTAGAGCCCGGCCCGGAAACACGCGCGCTTCGAGGATCAAGCTGACAACGACGGCGTGACGTTCGTAACAATTGCCTCTCCGGCAAAGATACCTACCGATATCTTACGCCGCTTGCAGAGACACGGCGGTTGATGTCGCAGAATAGAGCGGGATTGCGGCCACGCGGTGATGCGTGGCTGCCGCCCCAATTCCTCCGGTAAAATTTGAACTGTGGGCTGAACGTTTGCGCGAAACTTGTCTGCGATAAGCAGCGGGTTAGCCGCGAGGAAAAGCCATGGTTGAAAAACACATAACGACGCCCCGCAACGTCATCGATCTGACGAGCTATCGTCAGGCCGTGACGAGCGGCAAGGCGCCGTCGTTGTCGGCACGCATGTGCCGGCACTGTGGTGCTCCGCTGCTCGATGGCGAGAACGATGACGATTGCTCGACCGCATTCACCGCTGCCGCCCCGCGGCTGCGCGAACGGTCGCGCCGTATTCGCGTCGATTGAGGAACGGAAGAAAAGGGCGATCCAGTCTTGCGGCGGCGTTGTCTGGATCGCCTGGCTTCCCTAGCGGCTTTTCTTCTTCCGTCATTGCGAGAAGCCCGCGACAAAATTGCGAAGCAATTTTGTGCTGGCGACGAAGCAATCCAGACTGTCTCCGCGGCGGCAGTCTGGATTGCTTCGCTTCGCTCGCAATGACGAGGATAGGGTCTAAACGTGCTGGCCGCCGTTGATGTGGATCTCGGCGCCGTTGACGTACGAACTGGTGTCCGTGCACAGCACGTAGATGATCTTGGCGACCTCGTCCGGCGTGCCGAGGCGGTGCATCGGGATCTGCTGGTCGACGATCTTCTCGGTGCCCGGCGACAGGATCGAAGTGTCGATCTCGCCCGGCGCGATCGCGTTGACGCGGACGCCGACGCGGCCGAAATCGGAGGCCATCTCGCGCGTCAGCGACGCAAGCGCCGCCTTCGACGTGGCGTAGGCAGCACCCGCGAAGGGATGCACGCGTGAGCCCGCGATCGAGGTGACGTTCACCACCGAGCCCTTGGCCGCCTTCAACTCCTCGATCAATCCGCGCGCGATCATGATCGGTGCGAAGAAGTTGACGTGGAAGACGTGGGTCCAGGTGTCGAGATCGGTGTCGACCGAGCCGAGCCGCGAGCCGCCGGCGCCCTTCGGCGAGATCGCCGCGTTGTTGACGAGGGCGTGCAGCATGCCGCCTTCGAGGCGGTTGCGGATATCGGAGATCGCGCGCGTCGTATCGGCGGGATTGCCGAGGTCGACCTGGATGTGATCCTCAGGGCCCGCGTCCCATGGACAGTCCTCGGGGAAGGGATGCCGCGAGCAGGTGATGACACGCCACCCCGCCGACGAGAAGCGGATCACGGTGGCGTGGCCGATGCCGCGGCTCGCTCCGGTCAGGAGCAGCGTGCGGCGCGGCGCATTGGACGAATGCGGCATGGACATCTTTCAGGTCGGCCTCAAGCTTCTCAAGGATACATCCGCGTCTTGGACCACGGCTGGCCGGCCGCGTCACGGCGAAATTCGATGCGGTCGTGCAGCCGGAATGGGCGGTCATGCCAGAACTCGATCCGCGACGGCGTGATGCGCCAGCCGCTCCAGCCCGGCGGCCGCGGCACGTCGCCGATGACGTGCTTGGCCGCGACCTTGGCGATCGCCTGCTCGAAGGCGAAGCGGCTCTCCAACTCCTGCGACTGCTTGCTGGCCCAGGCGCCGATCTGCGCCTGCTTCGGGCGCGTCGCGAAATAGGCGTCGGCTTCTGCATCGGTCACCGGCGTCACGTTGCCGCGGATGCGGACCTGACGGCGCAGCGACTTCCAGTGAAAAAGTAACGCCGCCTTAGGATTTGCGGCGAGTTCGCGGCCTTTCTGGCTGGCGATGTGGCTGTAGAAGACAAAACCGTCTGTATCGAAGCCTTTCATCAGCACCATGCGCACGTCAGGCAGCCCGTCGGGATCGACGGTGGCGAGCGCCATTGCGTTCGGATCGTTCGGCTCGCTCTTGATCGCCTCCTTCAGCCAGGCCTCGAACAGCGCAAATGGCTCGTCGGCGGCGGTGAAATCACCGGATGTTAAGGGTGTCTGGTGTTTCATCGAGGTCGTGTCGGTCATGTCTGGAGTCCGAGTTGCGTCCCGCGGCCCAAAACGCGTTGTTGTCCGCTACCGCCCTATATAGGGCATGGGGACGCGTTGGCCTATCGGCGATGCGGCCGTCCGGCTTCGTCATGACGATGATTTTGATCGGGCTCGGCACCGGCGGCTGCAGCTTCTCCCGCAACGACACCAGCGCCTATGCCAAGGCCGACGACAGCGACCTCACGGGCTCGATCGCGCGGCCGACGAAGGATGCCGCGCCGACCGAGACCGACCTTGCCTTCGCCCGCAACGCCGCCTCCGACGTCCTGAGCAAGGGCGACAGGGATTCCAGCCAGCACTGGGAGAACCCGGAAACCGGCGCGCGTGGCTCGGTGACGCCGATCGCTCAATCCTATGCCGCCGAGGACGGCCGCAAGTGCCGCGATTTCCTCGCGAGCTACGTCAACGGCGCCACCGAAAGCTGGCTCCAGGGCGCCGGCTGCCAAAGCAGCCGTGGCCGTTGGGAAATTCATACGCTAAAGCCGTGGCGGAGCTGAGCATGATCCGGACGAGCGGGAACCGGTTTTCCGCTAAGATCACGCTCGAACCGTAAGGCAATCGCTTCACCTGACTAGTTGCAAAAATGCCACTCGCCCCCCACATCAGGGTCAGCTGGGGGCGGGGAGCCCCTTTCAACATTTCGATGTCCCAATTCGATGTCCTAAGAGGAGACGTGACGGATGCGCGACCCCTATGAGGTCTTGGGGGTGCCGCGGAGCGCCAACGCTGCCGCGATCAAGAGCGCCTATCGCAAGCTGGCCAAGAAGCATCATCCCGACAGCAACAAGGATGATCCAAAGGCCGCCGAGCGCTTCTCCGAGATCAATTCGGCCAACGAGATCATCGGCGACGAGGACAAGCGCAAGCAGTTCGACCGTGGCGAGATCGATGCCGACGGCAAGCCGCGCTTCCAGGGCTTTCCGGGAGGCGGCGGGCCGCGCGGTCGCGCCGGTCCGGGCGGCTTCGAGAGCTACACGTTCCGGAGTGGCGGCGGAGCAGGCCCTGGCCAGGGCGGTGGCGCGTTCGAGGACATCCTCAACAGCATGTTCGGTGGCGGGATGCGCGGTGCGCGGCCCGGAGCCGGCGGCGCCGGTCAGTTCGAATTCGACACCGGCGGGGTCGGGCTCGATCTCGACGTCAATGTCGCCATGTCCGTTTCGCTGGAAGAGTCGGTCAAGGGTGGCGAGAAGCGGGTCCGGCTGCCGAACGGCAGGGAGCTCAACGTCAAGATTCCGCCCGGCGTCACCGAAGGCCAGCAGATCCGGTTGCGCGGGCAGGGCGAGAGCGCCCAAGGCCACCCGCCGGGCGATCTCCTGATCACCATCAACATCGCGGCGCATCCGTTCTTCAAGATCGACGGCGCGGATCTCAGGATCGACCTGCCGGTCACCCTTTACGAGGCCGTGCTTGGCGCCAAAGTTCGTGTGCCAACCCTCGGCAATGCGGTGGAACTGTCGGTCCCGAAAAATACCTCTAGCGGCCGGACCTTCCGCCTCAAGGGCAAGGGATTGCCGAAATCCGGCGGAACCGGGGATCTCTTCGTCATCATCAGGATTATGCTACCGGACGGGAACGACGCCGAGCTTGAAGCATTGATGGAGAAGTGGCGGGACCAGCACCCCTACAATCCACGTAGCGGGCTTGGCTGACGAATGGCCTGAAAGGCGCAGCGGCGCTTTTGGGCGAGATCGAACTGAAGAGGATTCTCCGAAAGGCCCAAGGCATCTTCCGCAGGATGATGCTCGTCATACGGTCGAAGCGTGATAGCGCTTCTCGGCTCGCATGCTCGACGTGTCGGGTGTCCGGCGGGGCAGCCGACAAAGACAAAAAGGTGCGGCCTCGAGAGGGGGACCAGCGCGGTACCAAAAACCCCAATCGAGGCCGCCCGCGTCGATCGGCGGATCGAACGCTGCTCATAATCGCGTGAGCACCCGGTGCGATAATGAGACGCGCCCATGTCCTGATTCCAAATTTTCGATGACGGAATCTAGGCACGCACGCTTGCGCGGTTGTTTAGCCGCCGTTTTTCTCGGCCTGGTCGTACACCGCCTGCGCCACATTGGTCAGCCGGTCGCGGTCGCCGCCACCGGTGACGACGTAGCCGACACCGCGATCCGCCCAGAACAGCGATCCATCCTTGTCCGTCTTGGCGTAGCGCATCTGGGTCGCGCCGCTCTCGGTCTTGGCCGTGTAGATCGTGAAGCGCTCGCCCGAAGGGCCCTCATACATCAGGAACGACGCCGGGCCGCTCGGCCCCGGCAGCAGCCGGCCGCCGACCAGCTTCAACCCGCTCGCCTCCAGGTTCGGTGCGAACACGGTCCAGCCGCAGCGCTTGGTCAGCCAGGCCTGGAGATGGTCGCGCTCGTTGCCAGGCACCTCGACGGGGTGGCGGACCTCAACGACGTAGAGGCGGTGGGCGTCGAGCGCATCCTCTGTAAAGCTCTGGAAGGTCGACGGGGCGGCCTTGGCGCCATGTGCGACCCAGCCGGCCGTGCTGCCGGCGAGGAAAGCGATCAGCACTGCCGCGGCGGCACCATAGAACCACTGCCGGGGACGGCGCTCCAGCCGCTCGAGCTCGAGCCGGGCAGGCACCGGTTCATGGGCGACGCCGTCGTAACGGGCATGCAGCATCTCCGCCATGGTCCGCCAGGACTGCACGCGTTCGGCATCCTCGGGGTGCGCGGCAAGCCAGGCTTCGACATCGGCGCGGCGCTCGGCCGGCAGCTCGCCATCGACATAGGCGTGAAGTTCGTCCTCGGTCACTGGAATCATGTGGTCGTTCATATTGATTGTCTCTGGCTCTGCGGCCCAAAAAATCTAACGCGGTTCAACTGCGCTGCTTCTCTCTCGGTGCAGGGGACGCGGCATGCGCGATGCATCAATCCTGCCATCATTTCACCCGCCTGAGCGCGGGGCGCTCGCCCTCCAGCGAGGCTTTCACGTGGGCGCGGGCCCGGGCCAGGCGCGACATCACGGTGCCGATCGGTACGCCCTGGATGTCGGCGACCTCGCGGTAGCTCATCCCCTCCAGCATCACCAGCAGCAGCACGGAACGCTGCTCCTCGACCAGCGTTGCCAGCGCCTTCTCGATATCGCGTCCCTCGGCTTCGGTCCCGCTGGCATCCGGGTTGTTCTCGGTCAGCTGCGTGAATTGCGGGCGACGTGCCAGCGAGCGCCGCCGGTTCTTGTTGAGGTTGGTCAGGATCGTGTACAGCCAGCTCCTGACGTCGCCGCCGAGGAACAGGCGCTCCGAACGCAGCGCCCTCACCAATGTATCCTGCACCAGATCGTCCGCCGCGTCCGCATCGCGCGTGAGCGCGCGCGCATAGCGGCGCAACGCGGGGATCATGGCTTCCACACTTTGGCGAAACGCACTCATGCCGTCTTTGATGTCCTGCCGTTCGGCGCAAGCGCCACAATCATCATAACACCCGAAAAGAACAGCTATTCCGGTGCTCGAAACAGCGTTAACGCCGCGTATTAGGACTGTACCGCGCCGGAGGGCTGGTGTACCTCCAGACCCCAACGAGAGCTGCACGGGACGTTCAAAAATGGCGCAAAATTCAGGACTGATGCAGGGCAAGCGCGGGGTGATCCTCGGCCTCGCCAACAACCGCTCGATCGCCTGGGGCATCGCCAAGGCGTGTCACGCCGCCGGCGCCGAGCTGGCCTTCACCTATCAGGGCGATGCGCTGAAGAAGCGGGTCGAGCCGCTCGCCGCCGAGATCGGCGGCCTGGTGCTCGGCCATTGCGACGTCACCGATGCCGCCACCATCGACGCTGCGTTCGCGGTGCTCAAGGAGAAGTGGGGCAAGATCGATTTCCTGGTGCACGCGATCGCTTATGGCGAGCAGCTCGATGGCCGCTACGTCGACACCACGGCGGAGAACTTTTCCAAGTCGATGCTGATCTCCTGCTACTCGTTCACGGCGGTGGCGCAGCGCGCCGAGAAGCTGATGACCGACGGCGGCTCGCTGATCACGCTCTCCTATTACGGCGCCGAGAAGTGGATGCCGCATTACAACGTGATGGGCGTTGCCAAGGCCGCGCTGGAAGCCAGCGTGCGCTATCTCGCCGCCGATCTCGGCCAGAACAACATCCGCGTCAACGCGATCTCGGCAGGTCCGATCAAGACGCTCGCGGCATCGGGCATCGGCGACTTCCGCTATATCCTGAAGTGGAACGAGAACAATGCGCCGATGCGGCGCAACGTCTCGATCGAGGACGTCGGCGGCAGCGCGCTCTATCTGCTCTCCGACCTGTCGCGCGGCGTCACCGGCGAAGTGCATCACGTCGATTCCGGCTATCACGTGCTCGGCATGAAGCGACCCGATGCGCCGGACATCGCGTTCGGCAGCAAGGACTAGGGCATGATCCGGAAAAGTGGGCACCGGCTTTCCGGCAAGATCATGCTCAAACAAGACTAGTTTGGAACGCCCGTGCCCACGATCTACTACCTTCGCCACGGCGAGACCGAGTGGAATGCGCTCGGCAGGCTTCAGGGCACCAAGGACATTCCGCTGAACGCGCGCGGGCGCGGCCAGGCCGTCCAGGCGGGTCTCGTACTGGCCGATCTCTTCAAGCGCGACGGCAAGGACAAGGCGGCGCTGCCTTACGTGTCGAGTCCGCTCGGCCGTGCGCGCCAAACCATGGAACTGGCCCGCGGCAAGCTCGAACTGCCGGCCGCGGACTATGCGCTCGACGATCGCCTGCGCGAGATCGGCTACGGCGTCTGGGAAGGCCTGACGCTGGCCGAGAGCGAGGCGAAGGACCCCGATGTCTATGCCAGGCGCCTTGCCGACAAATGGTCCGTCGGACCCGCCGGCGCGGAAACCTATGCCGACGTGCAGGTCCGCGTCCGCGCCTGGTACGACGAACTCCGGACCGACACGGTGGCGGTCGCCCATGGCGGCACCTGCCGGGCGCTGATGGTGTCCCTGGGGATCGAGACGCCGGCCAGCGCCGCCGAGCTCTATATCGAGCAGGGCACCGTCTATGTGTTCCGCGACGGCCGGCTGGAGAAGTTCAGTTAACTGGACGCGGCCCCATCCTTTGCCGTCATGCCCGGGCTTGTCCCGGCCATGACGCCTGTGGTGGGTATTTGACCCTCATTTCAGGGCGCGTTACGACACAGATCAGCACCGACCGACGAGCTAGACACGAATGTCCTTCAACACCTTCGGCCACATGTTTCGCGTCACCACCTTCGGCGAGAGCCACGGGGTGGCGATCGGCTGCGTGGTCGATGGCTGCCCGCCGATGATCCCGCTTACCGAGGTCGACATCCAGGGCGACCTCGACCGCCGCCGGCCCGGCCAGTCGCGCTTCACCACCCAGCGCCAGGAGCCGGACCAGGTGAAGATCCTGTCCGGCGTGATGGCGCATCCGGAGACCGGCGTGCAGGTGACGACAGGCACCCCGATCGGGCTTTTGATCGAGAACACCGACCAGCGCTCGAAGGACTATTCCGAGATCAAGGACAAGTTTCGTCCGGGCCACGCCGACTTTACCTACGAAGCCAAATACGGCCTGCGCGACTATCGCGGCGGCGGCCGCTCGTCCGCGCGCGAGACCGCGACGCGTGTCGCGGCCGGTGCGATCGCGCGAAAGGTGCTGCCCGACGTGAAGGTGCGCGGCGCGCTGGTGCAGATGGGCCCGCACAAGATCGACCGCGCCAAATGGGATTGGGACGAGATCGCGAAGAATCCGTTCTTCTGTCCGGACAAGGACAAGGCCGCGTTCTTCGAGACCTATCTCGACGGCATCCGCAAGAGCGGCTCCTCGATCGGCGCGGTGATCGAGATCGTCGCCGAGGGCGTGCCCGCAGGTCTGGGCGCGCCGATCTACGCCAAGCTGGATTCCGATCTGGCGGGCGCGATGATGACCATCAACGCGGTGAAGGGTGTCGAGATCGGCGCCGGTTTCGGCGCGGCCGAATTGACCGGCGAGGAGAACGCCGACGAGATGCGCACCGGCAATGACGGCACGCGCTTCCTGTCCAACCATGCCGGCGGCATTCTGGGCGGCATCTCGACGGGGCAGCCGGTCGTGGTGCGCTTCGCGGTGAAGCCGACCTCGTCGATCCTGCAGCCGCGCCTGACCGTCGATCGCAACGGCGCCGACACCGAGATCTTCACCAAGGGCCGCCACGACCCCTGCGTCGGCATCCGCGCAGTCCCCGTCGGCGAAGCCATGATGGCCTGCGTGCTCGCGGATCATTTCATCAGGCATCGCGGCCAGGTTGGACGCTAGGGCATGATCCGGAAAAGTGCGAAGCGGTTTTCCGGAAAGATCATCCGCAAACAACAACCTAAAGCGCGATGACGATTCATCCAAATCTCATCGCGCTTTAGGTCTTCATGCCGCGGTACTAGCCCACCGCGCAGCTTGACGATGCCGCAACTTCATCCGCAAATGCGGACATGCGAAACTCCGAGATTCAGCGCATCACCAACTGGCTGATCGATGGCGCGCGGTCGTCCGGGACCCCGTCCGAGATGATCGCCGACGTCTGCGAACGCCTGGTCGAGGCCGGACTGCCGATCGCGCGCTTCGGTCTCTTCATTCGCACGCTGCATCCGGAAATCTTCGGCCGCAACTTCATCTGGCGGCAGGGCCAGAAGGTCGAGGTCGGCACGGTCGATTTCGAGATTCTGGAGACCCCCGAATTCGCCAAAAGCCCGCTGCGGATCGTGTTCGAGGAGGAGATCGAGGTCAGGGGCCGCATGGACGATCCCGACAGCAGGCGTTTTCCGTTCCTCGACGACATGCGCGCCGAAGGCGTGACCGATTACATCGCGGTACCGATGCCGTTTCTCGATGGTTCGGTCCACGCGACGAGCTGGGTGACGCGGCATCCCGGCGGTTTCAGCGACGACGACATCGCGGCGATCCGGAGTCTGATGGCGCCGCTGGCGCGCGTCAGCGAAATCGTCAGCCTGCGCCGCACCGCCGAGATGCTGCTCGACACCTATGTCGGCAACCGCGCCGGCGCGCGCATCCTCGGCGGCCAGATCCGCCGCGGCCACAACGACACCATGCAGGCCGCAATCTGGTTGTCGGATTTGCGCGGCTTCACCGCGCTGTCGGACCGGCTGCCGGCCGAGACGGTGGTCGAGATCCTCAACCAGTATTTCGATTGCCAGGTCACCGCGATCCGCGGTCATGGCGGCGAGGTGCTGAAGTTCATGGGCGACGGCCTGCTCGCGGTGTTCCCGATCGACGAATATGTCGGCGATGCCGCTCATGTCTGCGAACGCGTGCTGGAGGCCGCGCGCGAGTCTCGCGCCAGCGTCGAGGCGCTCGCCTTTCCGGTCGGCGACGTCATCGAGCGCTTCCGCTTCGGCGTCGCGCTGCATGTCGGCAACATCCTCTACGGCAATATCGGCGGCGGCAACCGGCTCGACTTCACCTGCATCGGTCCGGCCGTCAATCTCGCCGCACGGCTGGAGAAGATCGCCGGACGATTGGGACGCACCGTCGTGGTCTCGGAAGTCTTCGCCGGTGCCTGCCGCCATGACTGGCGTGAGCTAGGTGAATTTCCGATCGCGGGATTCTCCAAGGCGCAGCGCGTGTACGGGCTCGCGGAAGAGACGCCGGTGGTGATGGCTTGATCGACAACGAGCTGACGCTCAATCACCGTCGCAGGACGAACCGCTATTCTTCCGGCTCCGTCGTGAACAGCAGCGGGTACCCCTTGGTGCGGGCGGCATCGGTGGCGCGGGTGGCCTTGGTCTCGGCGACGTCCTTGGTGAACACGGCGACGACGCAGGCGCCGAGCTTGTGCGCGGTGATCATCACCTTGTAGGCCTGATCCTCGGTCATGCGGAACTCGGCCTTGAGGATCATGGTGACGAATTCGCGCGGCGTATAGTCATCGTTGATCAGGATGACCTTGTGCAGCTTCGGCCGCTCGACCTTGGTTTTGGTCCGCGTTTTCGGAGTGGTGACGGTGTCGTTCATTGTGTCCTGAAACGCCCCGGCCCTGATGAGCTTCAAGCCTGCCCATTATACCGCAGGACCGGGTGCCTCTCCAAGGTCGCCGGCCCCCTTGCCATCATGCCGTCAGGGACGGGCAGGGATGCGCGGGCCGCGCGCGGGTCACGGAAGCGTGCGGACCAGCTGCATCGCCGCGATGAGGGCGGCCAGCGACAGCGCCACTGATGCCATCATGTAGACGGCAGAGGCCCAGGTCTGGCCGCGCTCGATCAGGTACCAGGCATCCAGCGAGAAGGTGGAGAACGTCGTGTATCCGCCGCAGATCCCGACCGTCAGGAAGATCCGCGCGGCTTGCGGCAGGTTCCATCGGGTCGCGAACAGTGCCGCGAAAAGTCCGATCAAAAACGATCCCGTCACGTTGATGATGAGCGTGCCCCAGGGAAAGTCGGTGCCGAATGCCCGGGCCGATCCGATCGCGACGAGATAACGCACGACGGCACCAAGTGCTCCACCAGCGGCAACGGCCAGAATGAATTGAATGTTCAACGTCTCGTCCTTCGATTTGCGACCATCATGATCATGTGTCCTTCGTACCCAGGCCATTGCCCACGCTGAATAGCCCCACGAGCGCGATCAGCGCAAAGCCGAACCCGGCCAGAAACGTGCCTGCTGGACCATATGCGTCCCATAGCGCGCCGGCGATCACGCTCGCGGCGAGCAGGGCAAGGCCTGTGAACAGATTGAAATAGCCGAACGCGGTGCCGCGCAGGCCGGGCGGCGCGGCATCGGCGACGAGGGCCGAGAGCAGGCCCTGCGTCAGCCCCATATGCAGGCCCCACAGCACGACGCCGAGCGCGAGGCCGGCGAGGTTCGGTAGCCACGCGAGCGCCAGGTCGGCGCCGGCAAGGAAGAGGAGGCCGACCGCGAGCAGGCCGGTGCGGTTAATACGGTCCGACAGCACGCCGGCGGGATATGCCGACAGCGCGTAAGTGATGTTCATCAGCACCAGCACGGCCGGCACCCACATCGCGTTGAGCCCGATGTTCTGCGCGCGCAGGATCAGGAAGGCCTCGCTGAAGCGCGCGAGCGTGAACACGACGCCGACCGCGACGATGCGCCAGTACACCGCTCCGAGCTGCCGCATCGCGGCCGTGTTCAGCGGATTCTTCGCGGGCTCCCGGGTCGGGTCCGGATCCGGCTCGTTCACCGCGAACGCGATCAATCCGAATGACAGGAACGCCGGCAGCACCGCCACCCAGAACACCAGGGTGAAATTATCCGCGGTCCACCACATCAGGCCGATCGCGACCAGCGGCCCGACGAAGGCGCCGATGGTGTCGAGCGACTGCCTCAGGCCGAAGCTCGCGCCGCGCAGGCCGGCAGGCGCGATGTCGGCGATCAGCGCATCGCGCGGCGCGCCGCGGATGCCTTTGCCGATGCGGTCGATGAAGCGCGCCGCCACCAGCCAGCCGACGCTGGGCGCGAGCGGGAACAGCGGCTTCGTCACGGCGGCCAGCCCATAGCCGAGGGCGGCAAGCAGCTTGCGGCGGCCAAGCCAGTCCGACAGCGCACCGGAAAAGATCTTCGTGATCGAGGCGGTCGCCTCCGCGATGCCCTCGATGAAACCGACCGTCAGCGTGGAAGCCCCGAGCACGGTAACGAGATAGACCGGCAGCAACGCGTGGATCATCTCCGAGGAGATGTCCATCAGCATCGAGACGAAGCCGAGTACCCAGATCCCCCTCGGCAGTCCCGCGCGCTCGGCCTTCGGTATCGTCGTCACGTCCTCTCCCGACCTTCACTTCGGGCAACAAAAAACCCGCCATCGGCGGGTTTGTCCATGCTCCCGCCAAAGGCAGAGGCTCAATTTTGCCCCACCTCAAGCAGGAGTCATCAGCCCATCACGGTTACAGGCCGCCGGGCGGTTGTCGGGGGACTCCATCCCCATCTGTGCGGTCAGCCTAGCATGGAAATCCTGCCGGGCAAGTGGGCGGGGTTCGTCATCCACGTCATGCGCGGCTTGTCCCGCGCATCTCGACGTCGCCTGCGTGGCGCGCGATGCATGCATCGGGTGTTCCCGTGTCATCGCCATGGCCAAACGACGGCAACGCGCGGCAGTGATGCACTCGAATGTGAAGCCCGGGCAATCTTCGCGCTTTGCGGCAGGATGATTGCATGTCACCATCGCGACATACGACGGGAGACTGCGATGCGAATGCTGTTCTCGATCGGGGCTGTGCTGGCGGCCGGTATGTTTGCCGGAGGGGATGTTGCGGGCATCGCAGCACCAGGGCCCAAATTTGAGTCTCCCAAACAGCAGCCGCAGCGGCTGGCCGCCGACAAGGACGCGCAGGCGGTTGATGTCGAGCTGATCCTTGCGGTTGACGTCTCCTACTCCATGGACATGGACGAGCTCGCGATCCAGCGCGAAGGTTACGCCCAGGCGATCCAGTCCAAGGAATTCCTGCAGGCGCTAAAGCTGGGGCCGCATGGCCGGATCGCGGTGACCTATTTCGAATGGGCCGCGTCCACGGACCAGAAGATCATCATCCCGTGGCGGCTGGTCGATGGACCCGAGACGGCGGACGCGGTCGCGGCCGAGATCATGAAGACGCCGATCCGCCGCGCCTCGCGCACCTCGATCTCGGGCGCGATCACGTTTGCGATGCCGCTGTTCGACGAGGATCCCTATCGCGGCCTGCGCCGCGTGATCGATATCTCCGGCGACGGTCCCAACAACAATGGTGGTCCGGTCACGGTGGCGCGCGATGCCGCGCTCGAGAAGGGCATCGTCATCAACGGCCTGCCGATCATGGTCAAGGAGCCGTCCTACTCGACCATGGATATCGACAATCTCGACTACTATTACGAGGACTGCGTCATCGGTGGTCCCGGCTCCTTCGTGATCACGATCAAGGACCGCGAGAAGTTCAAGGAAGCAATCCGCACCAAGTTGCTGATGGAGGTCGCGGGCCGTACGCCCGAGCGTCCGGTCATGCGGGTGGCCGACAAGGAGCCGCGGGTCAATTGCATGATCGGCGAGAAGATCTGGTCGGACCGCTGGGGGCGCTAGAGCATGATCCGGACCCGGAGGGCCGCGTTAGCGCAAAGTGCGAAGGGGTTTTCCGAAAGATCATGCGCCAACAGCAGCCCAAAGCGCGATGACGATTGATCCAAATCTCATAGCGCCTTAGCTCGTCCGTTGTAGGCGAGGCCATGTGCCTCGTCGCCCGGCGGTTGATTTTAACCGCTCGTTAACCAGCACGTGTTCCTAATCCGAATGTTTCCATCTGTTTCAGGGTAATGCCCCGATAGTGTGCGCGAACGCGACAACGAAAGCGCTCTTGTCAGGATCGTCCGCCGAGCAATCCCATGGCCGTCATCTCCGCCAGCACCAACCAGATCTCGCCCGCCAACGAGCGGATGTATCACCAGAGCAATCTGGTCGGCGAGTGGAAGGGCAATTGGGTCGGCAACAATCAGGAAGTCGGCTTCAAGGTCGTGAACATCCGCGGGGCCCGCGCCCAGATCGAGTACACCCATAATGGGCGCACCGAGCGCGGCTTCGGTCAGGTCAATGGCGCGACCATCACCTACGGCAACGTCACGGTCGGCACCAAGGACGGCAAGAATCTCGCAATGGTGTTTTCCGCCGGCGGCGGCCAGTCGACCGCCACGCTCGCGAAGCAGGCGCCTCCCGGCTCCGACAACAATTTGATGGGAAGCTGGGGCGGCTATTCGGCCGACAACGGCAAGAGCGCGAGCTTTCGCGTCCTCGCCATCAACGACAAGGAAGCCACCGTCAGCGTCACCACCGACGGCGTAACCCGCCAGGGCACCGGCTACCTCTACAAGAACGTCATCATGTTCGGCCAGTCGCAGATCTCGACCAACGACGGACAGAACGGCACGATCATCTACCAGGTCGGCAGCAAGTCCTTCACCGTGCCGGTGACCAAATATCCGCCGGCGGATGACTCCTCCACGGTGGACAAGACGGCTTAACCGCCGGATCGCGTCGGCACTTCGCTGCCATCCTGTTGCAGCCAGCTACGATCAGCTCCGTCATCCTGAGGTGCGAGCGGCGCGATGCAAGGCATCGCGCCGAGAGCCTCGAAGGATGCACGGCCCTGATGCATCCGCCGCGCGATTACCAGCCGGGCCGTCGCCCTTCGAGGGCCGCTGAAGAAGCGGCCACCTCAGGGTGACGGTGGTAAGTACGTTGGGCGACGCATTGCATGGCCAAGTTCAGAACTGCGATTGTCACTTCGTCGCGAGCGGTGGCAGCGGCGGCACGCTGTCGTTCGGGGCTTCCGCTTGCATCGTGATCAGCGTCATCGAGACCAGGTCGTAATAGCCGATCAGGCCGATGATATCCATGACGCCGCGTTCGCCGAACTTCTGCTGCGCCGCGCGGTAGATGTCGTCGGACACCTTCTTGTCACGATAAAGCGCCATCGCGAGATCATACAGCGCCGCTTCGTCGTCCTTCATCGCCTGCGGACGCACGCCGTTGGCGACATCCTTGGCGACTTGCGGATCGAGGCCGGCCTTCATCGCCAGCGGATAATGCGCAAACCATTCATATTGCGCGGTCCATTGCCGCGCGGTGATGAGGATCGCGAACTCGCTCAAGCGCGCCGGCAGCGACGAATTCCAGCGCAGATAATCCGACATCGCCGAGAGCTTCGGCGCCAGCTCCGGATTGCGGATATAGGCGCGGTAGGGCGGGTTGGCGAATTTGGCGTTGCGCGGCGGCACCGCGATCGCATCGGCCCATTCCTTCTGCGGCGGTGTCAGCTCCTCCACCTTCAGCGGCACGAAGCGGGTCGGCTCGGCCGCGCGGGCGGCGCACGGGATCGTCACGGCGAACAGCGCAATCAGTGCCAGGCTGGAATATCTCATCGTCGTCCTCCCATTCAGGCGGACTTGCGCCGCCTTGTTCGATCGCCAGCTTACGGTGCGGGTCGGCCCGTGCAAGACCTCGTGCGCGCATGCTAGGCTGCAAGCCCTGAATTGCTGGCGAACTGGAGGGCCCATGACCGATGAAACCCCGATGATGGCCGGCGCCGCCACCGTCTTCGTCGTCTCCGACATTGCGGCGAGCGTTGCATACTATCGTGACGTATTCGGCTTCGAGGTGTCTTTCGAGGACGGCTCGCCTTTGTCCTATGTCTGTCTCTGCCGCGACGAGGTGAACCTGCATCTGCTCGCGGCACACAGGACGAAGCGGCTGGCCGGGCAGGGCGGTCTCTGCATCTTCGTGCGAGACGTCGACCGGCTCCATGCCGAACTGTCGGCACGCGGGGCAAGGCTCGTCAACCGGCCCGAGGACCGCCAATACGGCATGCGCGATTTCGACGCCGTCGATGCCGATGGCAACCAGATCACATTCGGAATGGGCGTTTCCGGAACCGGGTGAAGCGATTGCCGGCACCGGCGCTGCTAGCATTTGCGACGTCTCCGGCGTATAATTCGTCTATGCCCGGCCTTACTCGTTTCTGCGGTTTTGCGACTTTCCTCACGCTGCTCTGCCTCGCTGGCGCGCCTGTCCATGCGCAGGTCGCGCCGCTGCAATATTGGATTCCGGGCGGGCCTTTCGGCTTCGGCGGCAACGTCGACCAGGGCGCCGACGCTTACGGCAATTTTCCGAGCTTCAACGCCGGCCGTGCCGGCGGCTATGATTTCCGCCCCGGCTTTTTCGTCGGAAGCCAGCGCGGCAATCTGAGCTTGAATGGCCTCAGCCAGACCGCGCCCGTCGGCAATTTCAGTGCACTGTCCTACGACAGCACGCAGTTCGGCTACAATTACAAGACCGCGGGCGGCATGCCCGTCACGTTCTTTGCCGGCTTCGACACGATGAAGTTCGGCAATGGCATCGGCAGCTCGCTCGCGCCGCTGACCTCGGGCGCGGCGCCGGGCTATAGCGGGTTTGCCGGCGTCGAATTCAAGCCGACGTCCAATCTCAGCCTGTCGTTCGGCGCGGGTTTCACCCAGTACGATTCCAGCCGCATGGACAGCGACATCAGGTCGAACATGCTGCCGGGTGAATCGCCGGCGTTGAGTGGCTTGAGACGCTAGCGCATGACCCGGGAAAGTGTGCAGCGGTTTCCCGAGAAGGTCATGCGCAAAACAGACATTACCGCGTGAACTTCGCCACCAGCTCGACATGCGGCGTGTGGCGGAATTGATCCACGGGCACGACCGCATCGATCTTGTAGCCCCCATCGATCAGCAGCCGCGCGTCGCGGGCGAACGTCGCGGCGTTGCAGGACACCGCGATCACAACGGGCACCTTGCTCGCGGCGAGTTTCAGCGCCTGCGCCTGCGCGCCCTGGCGCGGCGGATCGAACACCACGGCGTCGAAGTCGCGCAGCTCCGGCGGCACCAGCGGGCGACGGAACAGGTCGCGAGACTCGGCCTTGATCGGCTTCAGGCCCGGCGTGCGTGCGGCCTTCACCAGCGCGGCAATGGCGCCCGCATCGTTGTCATAGGCGGTGATGCGCGCCTTCTCGGCGAGCCTCAGCGCAAACGGGCCGACGCCGCAGAAGAGGTCGAGCACGTCCTTGGCCTTGCCGATGCGCTCCGCGACGAGCGCGGCCAGTGTTTCCTCGCCCGCGATAGTTGCCTGCAGGAACGAGCCGGGCGGCAGCGTGACCTCGGCGCGGCCCATCTTCACCGTCGGCGCGAGGCGTTGCAGCACCAGCTCGCCATGCCGCGTCAGCCGCGCCAGGCGATGCTGCTCGGCGACGCGCGACAGCGCCGTGACCAGCGATGTCGGCAGCGGGCCGGAGCCGCGCACGTCGACGTCGAGGCCGTTGGCGGTGGCGGTCACCTGGATGTCGAGCGGCTTCGTCACCGGCATCTTCGACGTCAGCGGCTCGGCAAGTGCCCAGGCGGCATCGAGCGCACCTTCGAGCGCGGGATCGAGGATCGGGCAGCGATGGATCGGAATGACGTCGTGCGAGCCCGCCGCCGAGAATCCGACCTTGAGCACGTCATGCGTGCCGAACCGGCCGTGCAGCGTCACGCGCCTGCGCCCGGCGCCATGGGCATCGACCAGCGGCGCGACCTCGCATGCGATGCCGGCCTGCGCTAGCGTCTCGACCACGATGTTGCGCTTCCAGGCATGATACGGCTCGGCTGCCCAGTGCTGGATCGCGCAGCCGCCGCAGACACCGAAATGCGGGCAGAACGGTTCGATGCGTTCCGGGCTTGCGACGTCGACCGCGAGCAGCTTGCGCCGATCGGGATGGTGGCCCGCGACGTGATCGACCTCGACCGTCTCGCCGGCGAGCGCGTAGGGCACATAGATCGCATTGCCCGCGGTGAGCGAGACACCGTCGCCGCGATGGCCGACGTGATCGATCGTCAAACGTTCAACCACGGCGCGCGCCCAGGAAGAATTCGATATTGCCGTCGCCGCCCGCGATCGAGGAGGGGAACACCTCGATATCGGTGCATCCGAGCGATGCGGCGAAGGTCGCGATGTCGTCGCAGATCTCCCGATGCACGGCGGCGTCGCGGACGATGCCCTTCTTGTTGTGCTTCCGCTCAGCCTCGAATTGCGGCTTGATCAGTGCCAGCAGGCTCATCGGTGCCGCCGCCAGCGACAGTGCGACCGGCAGCACGGTCTTCAGCGAGATGAAGCTGACGTCGATGACGACGACGTCGGGCCGCGCCGGCAATCGCTTGCCCTCATAGCTGCGGATGTCGGTCTCTTCCATCGACATGATCTTGGGATGGCCGCGCAGCGAGGCATGCAGCTGGCTGGTGCCGACGTCGATGGCGAACACCAGGCTCGCGCCGTTCGCGAGCAAGACCTCGGTGAAGCCGCCGGTGGAGGCGCCGACATCGAGGCAGACGTGATCCTCGATCTCGATCGGATAGCGTTCCAGCGCGCCGGCGAGCTTGACGCCGCCGCGCGAGACGTAAGGATGCGCGGGCTCGGCCTGGATCACCGCGTCCTCGGCGATCGTCTCGGAGGGTTTTGCGACCTGCTTGTCGTCGGCCGTAACGAGCCCGGCCTCGATCGCCGCGCGCGCTCGCGCCCGGCTCTCGAACAGGCCGCGCTCGACCAGCAGAACATCCGCGCGCTTGCGGGCAGGGGACAACAGACTCTCCGGAATAGAACTGGCGCTTATGTAGCGATCATTCGCGCGGCCGCCATCCGGACGCAAGTCTCGAACGCGGCCAGATCGTGCCAGACGTCGGCCGGCATCGTGGCCGGTGTCACCAGCGGGCAGCCATGCAGCTCCAGCGCATGGATCATCATGAGATTGTCGACGAGGCCAAAATCCTCGACGGTCAACCCGTGCGGGTCGACCAAGCGGCCGTTCTCGGGCGTCACTTTCATGGAGCGGCCGACCCGGTCGGCATAAAGAGCGGGATCGTTGCAATAGGCCAGGCAGAACTTGCGGCGGCCGGCCATGTAGCCGAGTTCGTAGACGGTGCCGGGATCGGCACCGGCGCCGCGGAACGGGGTGAGGTTGGCGATGATTGCATCGGCCGCGTCCATCATCGCCTCGTTCGCGCAAAAGATCTGCCGCGAGGCATCGGGCGCAGTGAGGTCGATCGCGTTGTCGAGGGGATAAAGGCCGGTCAGGCCATGGGCGGCACAGATCGCAGCCTTCTGCCGGCCGATCTCGACCGAATCCGGCAGGAACACGTCGGGGCCTGCCAGATAGATTTTCATGGACGTGACGTTGCTTCGTCGAGGAGTCGAAGCTCGCCCTCAGGCGAGCTTGACCGTATCGGCTTTGGCGTCCTTGCCGAGCGCTTCGAACACCTTGGCGACGATGCCCTTGGCGTCGAGGCCGGCGCGGGCGTACATCGCGTTCGGCGTGTCGTGATCCTGGAACACGTCGGGCAGGACCATCGTGCGGAACTTGACCATGCCGGTGTCAAGCACGCCCTGATCGGTCAGGAACTGCGCGACATGCGAGCCGAAGCCGCCGATCGAGCCTTCCTCGACCGTGATCAGTACGTCGTGGTCGCGGGCGAGCTTCAGCACCAGCTCGGTGTCGAGCGGCTTCATGAAGCGCGCATCCGCAATCGAGGTGGAGAGGCCATGAGCGGCGAGCTCGTCGGCTGCCTTCTCGCATTCGGCGAGGCGGGTGCCGAACGAGAGCAGGGCGATCTTGTTGCCCTGGCGGATCATGCGCCCCTTGCCGATCTCGAGCGGAACGCCGACGTCGGGCATCTCGATGCCGCGGCCTTCTCCGCGCGGATAGCGCAGCGAGCTCGGACGATCGTCGATCGCGACCTGGGTCGCCACCATGTGCACCAGCTCGGCCTCATCGGCCGCGGCCATGATCACCATGTTCGGCAGACAGCCGAGATAGGCATTGTCGAACGAGCCGGCGTGCGTGGCACCGTCGGCGCCGACAAGGCCGGCGCGGTCGATGGCGAAACGGACGGGCAGGTTCTGGATCGCGACGTCATGCACGATCTGGTCGTAGCCGCGCTGCAGGAAGGTCGAGTAGATCGCGCAGAACGGCTTGTAGCCTTCGGTCGCGAGACCGGCGGCAAACGTCACCGCGTGCTGCTCGGCGATACCGACGTCGAAGGTGCGGTCCGGGAAGGCCTTGTTGAAGATGTCGACGCCGGTGCCCGACGGCATCGCCGCGGTGATGGCGACGATCTTGTCGTCCTTCTGCGCTTCCTTGACGAGGCTCTGGCCGAACACGTTCTGATAGGCCGGCGCATTCGGCTTGGCCTTGGCCTGAGTGCCGGTGGCGACGTCGAACTTGACGACGGCGTGGTATTTGTCGGCGGAGGCTTCCGCCGGGCCGTAGCCCTTGCCCTTCTGCGTCACGACGTGGACCAGGATCGGGCCGGTCTCCATGTCGCGCACGTTCTTCAGCACGGGGAGGAGATGGTCGAGGTTATGGCCGTCGATCGGGCCGACGTAATAGAAGCCGAGCTCCTCGAACAGCGTGCCGCCGTCCATCATGAAGCCGCGGGAGTATTCCTCGACGCGGTTGGCGCGATTGGCGATGATCTTGGGCAGGCGCTTGTTGATCTGCTTGGCCGCGTCGCGCAGCGTGCGATAGGTCTTGCCCGAGTAGAGGCGCGACAGATAGGCGCTCATGGCGCCGACCGGCGGCGCGATCGACATGTCGTTGTCGTTGAGGATGACGATCAGGCGCGAGTTCATGGCGCCGGCATTGTTCATGGCTTCGTAAGCCATGCCCGCCGACATCGAGCCGTCACCGATCACTGCGATAACGTTGTTCTTGCCGCCGGAGAGGTCGCGCGCGACCGCCATGCCGAGACCGGCCGAGATCGACGTCGAGGAATGCGCCGCGCCGAACGGATCGTAGTCGCTCTCGCTGCGCTTGGTGAAGCCGGAGAGGCCACCGCCGGTGCGCAGCGTGCGGATGCGGTCGCGGCGCCCGGTGAGGATCTTGTGCGGATAGGCCTGGTGGCCGACGTCCCAGATCAGCCGGTCGCGCGGCGTGTCGAAGATGTAGTGGATCGCGGTGGTGAGCTCGACCACGCCGAGACCCGCGCCGAAGTGACCGCCGGTCACCGAGACCGCATCGATGGTCTCCTGCCGTAGCTCGTCCGCGACCTGGCGAACCTGCTCGATCTTGAGCTTGCGCAGGTCTTCCGGCGTACGGATGGTGTCGAGAAGCGGCGTCTTACTGTATGCGTTCACGGCGATTTCCAATTTGTCAGCGCCGGAAAGTCGTTCCGGTGCGCGATGGGTTTGCACAATATCGGCGCAGCGCGAGTCCTAAAACCGTCGGAGCCACCTGCATGGGGCCAAGCTCTTCTTCAAGCTGACAACCCCGTCTTCAAGCTTAGGTGAGCCTAAGTGCGCTCCGGTTCAGTCTCTGTGATCCCTGTCACTTAGATCGGCTTCGTCCGTCCCAGCCAATTTCATTAGCAGTTTGAAGCGCTTGTCGTTGGTATTCGGTGCCCACGGCAAGGCTAACAAAAAGCCACACTCCGCGCAGCTTTACACCAAAGCTTGGGCCAAAGCCAACCCGCAGGTCCGAATACGGGCATGCCAGTGCAACCCGCGGGCCAGAGTGGTTAACCGCGGCGCCGAGGGAGGGGTTCCTGTTTTGCCCGGTTCCGCGGCACGATTTTGGTCGAGACGGAAGCCATTTTGGACGGATTCAGGAGGGTAAAAGCTACTCGCGAACGGGTTCCCCGATCGCGGGGGCACAGCCGCATGTCCTGGCGGGCGGGCCTCAGCGGCGTGCGATCATGAAAAAATGCAGGCGGCCGATGCTTGAGGCGGGCGGCTTGCGTCCTGTCCGCCTTTACTGGACGTCGAGTGGCGCGGTGCCGGCGGCCTGGCCGCTGGCATCGGTGGTGATCTTGTCGACGCGTGCTTCCGCCTGGCGCAGCAGATCCTCGCAGCGACGCTTCAACGCCTCGCCGCGCTCGTAGATCGTCACGGATTCCTCGAGCGGCACCTTGCCGTCCTCGAGCCGCTTCACAATCGTTTCGAGCTCCTCGATCGCGCGTTCGAAGGTGAGCTTGGAGACATCGACTTGAGTATTTTCGGCCATATCCGTTTCCGATTGCCCGATTCGCTTGTCCCGGAGTGAAGGCGGGTTTTGCGGGCTTAATGTGGCGGGTCTGTCTAGGCGCCCATCAGAGCGCCGACATGCGCCGTAACAGATTCTTTCAGACCTTGCAGGTCGTAGCCGCCTTCGAGCACAGAAACCACGCGGCCGCCGGCGGACTTGTCGGCGAGGTCCATCAGCTTGCGCGTGACCCAGGTATAGTCCTCGGCGCGCAGGTTCAGCGAGGCCAGCGGATCGCGGTAATGCGCGTCGAAGCCGGCGGAGATGATGAGCAGCTCGGGGCTGAATTTTTCGAGCTGCGGCAAGATCAGGTTTTCGAACGCGCTGCGGAATTCCGGCCCGCCGTCCTCGGAGGCGAGCGGCGCGTTGACGATGGTGTCGTGGTCGCCGCGCTCGCCCTTGGCGCCGGTGCCCGGAAACAGCGGCATCTGGTGCGTCGAGCAGTACATCACGGTCGGGTCCGACCAGAAGATGTCCTGCGTGCCGTTGCCGTGATGCACGTCGAAATCGACGATGGCCGCGCGTTGGATGCCGTATTTGCGCTGTGCGTGGCGGGCGGCGATCGCGACATTGTCGAAGAAGCAGAAGCCCATCGGCTTGCCGATCTCGGCGTGATGGCCGGGCGGGCGCACCGCGACGAAGGCGTTGCGATGCTCGCCGTTCATTACCGCTTCGGTCGCCGCCACAGCGCCGCCGACGCCGCGCATTACCGCTTCCCACGTCCCGGGGGACATCGAGGTGTCGCCGTCGATATAGACCTGGCCGCTGGTCGGCGCGATGTGGCGCAGCTCGGTGACGTAGTGCTCGTTGTGGCAGAGCGTGACGAGGTCGAGATCGCCTTCGGGCGCGAGGTCGCGCACCAGGAACTGGAAGCGCTCATGCGACAGCGCTTCTTCCACCGCGCGCAGGCGGTCGGGTCTCTCGGGGTGTCCCGGAGGTGTGACGTGGTCGAGGCAGGCCTTGTGGGAGAGGAGGAGCGTGCTCATCAGGTCGGCCTCACAAAATACGGGCGCTTGACGTCGTTGGCGCATCCGGCGCCAAAACGCAATGCAAAACCCAATCTATGTGTTCCCCGGGGAATGGCAAAGACCCGCCCGGTGGCGCCGGTTGATCCGGATCAATTCACCCGCTGGATGCGGGTCGGTGGCAGTGGACCGATCGGTCCGTGCGCCCGGAAGAACGCGAACAGCGCATCCGCGTCATAGCCGCCATATTGCAGCGACGTGCCCGCTCTGGCGGCGGTGAAGCCGTCACCACCGACGGCGAGGTAATCGTTGACGGTGACGCGGTAGCCGGCGCCCGGCTCGAGCGGCCTTCCGTTGAGCATGATCGTCTCGAGCGCGACACGCTCGCCGAACGGCTTCGATGCATCCCAGATGTAGCTGAACCCGATCGAGACCTGGAGGATCCGCGGCCGCTTCGGATCGAGCCATTGCTGCTCCAGCATGTCCTTGAGCTGATGGCCGGTCAGCGTCATCGTGACGAGGCGGTTGCGGAACGGCTGGCTTGCGAACAGCTCGCCATAGGACACCGCGCCGTTCTCCTTCGGCACGATATCGGTGCGGATGCCGCCGGGGTTGGTGAGCGCGATGACGGCGCTGCCATCCTTTGCGTCCTTGGTCGCGAACAGCTGCGCGTCCGCGATGACGTCGCCGAGCGCGCTTTCGCCCGCTTCGTTAGGCACGCGCGACAGCGTCTGCGTCACCGATCCGGCCGGGCGATTGGCGATCGGGGCGGAAAGCTTGTCATAGGCGTCGATCAGCGCAGTCTGTTCGGGGTCTTTCGCCAGCGAGGCATTGGCGACGATGACGTTGTCCGCCTTGGCGCTGACGATGTCACGGGTCGCGGGATCGAGCTTGAGGTCGATCGCCGTGACCAGCGTGCCGTATTTGTCGCCGCTGGTGACGAGCCGCCCGTCGATATCGCAGACATAGGCGCGATGGGTGTGACCGCTGACGACGACGTCGACGGCGCGGTCGAACTTCTTCACGATGTCGACGATCGGCCCGGCAATGGCGGGGCATTCATTGTAGTCGCCCGAGGGTTCGCCGCCCTGGTGGATCAGCACCACGATCGCCTCGACGCCGCGCGCCTTCAGTTGCGGCACCAGCGCATTCACCGTCTCGGCCTCGTCGCGGAATTCGAGCCCGGCAATTCCGGCGGGCGAGACGATCCCCGCGGTCTCCTTCAAGGTGAGCCCGATGAAGGCGACGGGGATGCCCTCGAACTCGCGGATCTCGTAAGGCGGCAGCACGCTCTTGCCGGTCGCGGTCTCCACGGTTGATGCCGCGAGATAGTGGAATTTTGCACCGGTGAAGGGACGCGGACCCTGGCAGCCGTCGACCGGGTGGCAGCCGCCGTTCTGCATCCGCAACAGCTCCGTCTTGCCTTCGTCGAACTCGTGATTGCCGACCGAGGTGATCGCAAGCCCCATCAGCGACAGCGCTTCGACCGACGGCTCGTCGTGAAACATCGCCGACAGGAACGGGCTCGCCCCGATCAGATCGCCGGCCGCGACGAAGATCGTGTTCTTGTGTCCTTCGCGCAGCCGTTTCACCAGCGTCGCCATGTACTCGGCGCCGCCGGCGGCGACCGCCACCTTTTTGCTCTTGTCCTCGGGGTCGTTGATCCGGATGCCGCCGGTCGGCGGCCGCAGATTGCCGTGGAAATCGTTGATCGCAAGGATACGCAGCTCGACCGGCGCGGCGGTCTGGGCCGCGGCGGGGAGTGTGGTGATGGCGAGCGCGAGCGCTGTCAGGCGGAGTAGGTGTCGCATGGGATGAGATTAGTGGTTCAGCGCGAAGATTTCACGAAGCATTGTCGTGATCGTCCCGCGCTGTCTTCCTTCTCCCTTGCGCGGGGAAGGTGGCGCGAAGCGCCGGATGAGGGGGGAGCCCTACCGCTTCTTCCGGCTGGCAAACGCCTTGAAGGCGGCGATCGCTTCGTCGGATTTCAGGCGCTCGCCGAACAGATGGCTTTCCTGGTCGATGCGGCGGGTGAGCTCTTCGGGCGCGGCGCGCAGCAGCTTGCGCGAGGTCGCGACCGCCTCGGCCGGCAGCCGGCAGATATCGCGTGCCACCTTCCGCGCCTCGACCTCGGTATGTCCCGGCGAGACCACCGTGTTGACGAAGCCGGCGGTGTGCGCCTCCGCGGCGGTGAAGGTGCGGCCCATCACCAGCATCGCGAAGGCGCGCTGATAGCCCATCGTATCAGGCGCCAGCAATGTGGTCGCGCCGACCGGCACGAGTCCGAGATGGGCGTAAGGCGCCGAGAAGGTCGCGGCATTCGAGGCGAGCACATAGTCGCAGTGAAACAGCATCACGGTGCCCATGCCGATCGAGGCGCCGTCCACGGCCGCGATGATCGGCTTAACGTTGAGGGCGAGCGAATAGAGGAATTTTGCTCCCTCCGACAGCGTCTCGGAGTTGGACTCGGCCTGCATGAAGTCGTCGATGTCGTCGCCGGCGGTGAACACGCCTGAGCCGCCGGTGATGATCATGCAGCGGATATCGGGGTTGTTCTGCGCGGTGTCGATCGCGCGGCTCATCTCCCGGTACATCTCCTGCGTAATCGCGTTCTTCTTGCTCGGACGGCGCAGGGTGATGACGCGCGTTCCGCGCTCTTCGGTGACGACGATATTGCCGCTCGGCATGAAATCCCCCTGCGACCGCCGCGACGCTTTGCCTTGGCGAGTCTCGCAAGCCTCAGCCTACATGATCTTGCAGGCGTGCCAATCCGCCTCCAAGCACATTTCGAGGACGCTTCCGTGATCCCGCCGTGTAGGGCCGTCCGGGAACCTCTCCGTACGGGATCACGATGGTTGTATCGCTTCGCATATGCAGTTGCGCATTGCAACAAATGGCTACAATGTTTCATTTGAAAAACCGGGGGTTGTAAGGCACGATTGGCTATGACGATCCAACTTGACCGATGGCTCGACTGATGATCGCCGGCGCGGGCGTTGACGAATCTTCGCTGCGCTATCGCGGCTGGCGCGTCGTGCTGGCCTGCTTCCTGATGGCCTTCTTCATGTTCGGCTTTGGCCTTTACGGCCAGGGCGTCTACCTCGCCGAACTGCAGCGCGCTCATGGATGGCCGGGCTCGCTGGTCTCCGCAGCCAGCACGTTCTCGTTCCTGCTGACCTCCGTGCTCGTCATCTTCACCGACGATCTGCTGGCCCGCATCGGGCTGCGCGCGCTGATCCTGTGCGGCCTGTCGGCGCTCGGCGCATCGACCGCGTTGCTGGCACTGATGCAGTCGCCCTGGCAGCTTTACCTTGCCTATGCGCTGATGTCGGTCGGCTGGACCGGCATGGGCACCGTCGTCATCGCGACCGTGCTGAATGCCTGGTTCGAATGCCGACGCGGGCTCGCGCTCAGCCTCGCTTTCAACGGCGCGACCTTCGGCGGCATCGTTCTCGTGCCGCTGCTGCTGTCGCTGACCGGCAGCATCGGCTTCCGGTCCGCCATGCTGCTGGCCATGTTGGCAATGGTCGTTCTGGTGCTGCCGGTGGTGGTCCTCTTCGTCGGCTGGCCGCCGCAGATGTCGGCGCCGGCGGGGAGCCGTTCTTCCGCCGGCAAGGCTGCGCCGGCTCCTTCCCGCAAGGCTCTGCTTGCCAACGCCGCGTTCTGGACCATGGTGCTGCCGATCGCGGTCGCGCTGCTGGCGCAAATGGGATTCATCATCCACCAGGTGACCTTTCTCGAGCCGCTGCTCGGCCGCGGCAGCGCGGGCCTTGCCGTCACCATCATGGCGGCCATGGCGGTGGTCGGCCGTCTCTCGCTCGGCCTGTTCGTCGACCGGCTCGACCCGCGGCTCGCCTGCGCGGCCTCGATGACGAGCCAGGCGGCGGCGCTGTTCGTGATGGTACAGAGCACGAACCCGACGGTGCTGCTGGCGTGCTGCGCCGTCTACGGTTTCTCGATCGGCAACATGATCACGTTCCCGCCCCTGATCATCCAGCGCGAGATCGGCGCCGCCGCCTTCGCCGCCGCGATGGGCCTGGGCACGTCGATCAGCGGCATCGTCAGCGCCTTCGGTCCCGGCCTCGTCGGCCTCGTGCGGAGCTTGACCGGCAATTACACGACGGCGTTCGCGCTGTGCGTGGCGCTGGATCTCGTGGCCGCGGGCGTGGTGTTGTGGCGGCCGGGGAGGCGAGCACAAGAGACGCGCAATCTATCACCGTCACCCTGAGGTGGCCGCTTCTTCAGCGGCCCTCGAAGGGCGACGGCCCGGCTCTGGCCGCATCGTGGCCGCTGATCCTTCGAGGCTCCCGGCGCGATGCTTTGCATCGCGCCGCTCGCACCTCAGGATGACGGGGCCTACAGCAAGACCGCATCCGCCGCCGCGACCGACTCCGCGCTCTCCGTCACGGTGCGCTCGAGTGCGCCGGCCTGCACCGCGATGTTCTCGGCGAAGAAGCGCGCGAGCGAAACGTAGCGTGCGGCATCGGTGTTGCCGTCGGCCTTCGCGGCAAGCGCTTCGGACGCCAGCATGCAGCCGCCGAGCGTGGAGCCGAACTGCTGCAGATAAGGCGTCGCACCCGCAAGCGCCTCGTTCGGGGCGGAGGCAGCACGCTCCAGCAGCCATTTGCTGGTGCGCGTCAGCGCCTCCAGCGCCTCGCGCAGTTTCGCGCCTGTCGTGCCGAAGGCGGGATCGTTGGAGGCTTCGACCTGCTTGACCGTGGCGGAGAGCTCGTCGATCAGCGCCCATACCGAGGCGCCGCCATTGGCCGCGAGCTTGCGCGTGACGAGGTCGATCGCCTGGATGCCGTTGGTGCCCTCGTAGATCGCGGTGATGCGCGCATCGCGGTAATGCTGGGCCGCGCCGGTCTCCTCGATGAAGCCCATGCCGCCATGCACCTGCACGCCGAGATAGGCGACCTCGTTGCCGATATCGGTGGAATAGCCCTTGGCCATCGGCGTCAGCAGCGCGGCGCGCGCGGCGGCGTCGGCGCGCACCTTCGGGTCCTTGGCGCGCGTCGAGACGTCGATCGCAACGGCGGTGGCGTAACAGATGGTGCGCGCCGCAGCGGTCTGCGCCCGCATCCGCATCAGCATGCGCTTGACATCGGGGTGCACGAAGATCGCATCCGAGCCGTCGCCCTTCTTGCCGACGGCGCGGCCCTGCTTGCGCTCCTGCGCATAGGCCAACGCCTGCTGATAGGCACGATCGGCGACGCCGACGCCTTCGAGACCGACGCCGAGGCGGGCCTGGTTCATCATCGTGAACATGCAGCGCATGCCCTGGTTCTCTTCGCCGATCAGAAATCCGATCGCGCCGCCATGGTCGCCCATGGTCATGGTGCAGGTGGGCGAGGCGTGCATGCCGAGCTTGTGCTCGACACCGCTGGCGAAGATGTCGTTGCGTTCGCCGAGCGAGCCGTCGGCGTTGACCATGAACTTCGGCACCAGGAACAGCGAGATTCCTTTGGTGCCGGCCGGCGCGTCCGGCAGGCGTGCCAGCACGAAATGCACGATGTTGTCGGTCATGTCGTGCTCGCCATAGGTGATGAAGATCTTCGTCCCCTTGATGCGATAGGTGCCGTCGGCCTGCTTCTCCGCGCGCGTGCGCAGCGCGCCGACGTCGGAGCCGGCCTGCGGCTCGGTCAGCTGCATCGTGCCGGTCCATTCGCCGGAGACGAGCTTTTCGAGATAGATCTTTTTCAGCTCGTCGTTGCCATGCGCATCGAGCGCCTCGATCGCGGATGCGGTCAGCAGCGGGCACAGGCCGAAGGCGACGTTCGACGCGCTCCAGATCTCGGTGCAGGCAGCGTTGATCGCGAGCGGCAAGCCCTGGCCGCCGAAATCCTCAGGACCCGAGACCGCGTTCCAGCCGCCCTCGGTCCAGCGCTTGTAGGCATCCGGCCACCCCGGCGCGGTCGTGACCTTGCCGTCGTCGAGCTTGATGCCGTGCTCGTCGCCGACCTTGTTGAGCGGCGCCAGCACGTCGGTCGCGAACTTGCCGGCTTCCTCCAGCACGGCCGCGGCAATGTCGGCGTCGAAATCGCCGTAATGGCCGGCCTCCACGGCAGCCTTCAGGCCGGCGCCATGGTTGAGCGACAGCAGCATGTCATTGATCGGCGCGCGGTAGGTCATGGCTCACTCCCGTGGGGCAGGGTCTCTTGCAGCAAGGTCTTGTCGCCGTATTCCCATGAAACGCCGGAGGTCTCAATGGCCGGAATGCCGGCAGACGGCGGCCAATAATAAAGGGTGGCGGGCGGTCCGGAGCCGCCGCGTGAGGTCCGCATTTGCGTCCAATCGGATTTCTGGAGGCCAATCTTGCCTGCGTGATGCGCCTCACAGCGGGAAATTGGCGGCGGGAATATTCCTGGGATCACAGGTGCCGAGGGGAATGGTTCTCCTCACAAGGGGCGGAATGGTCCGCCCGATCTCGACAGGAGCGAGCGATGCAGAACTTGGATCACAGGAATTCAGACATCATCGAGCTGACGGATTCGGATCTCGAAACGATCGTCGGCGGCAACTGGCTGGGCGACGCCTTCCGCGCCATCGGCGGCGCGATCAAGGACGCCGCTGAGTGGGTCGGCGGCGTGATCTGGGGCGCCATCCATGGCCCCGGCAATTTGCGCGGCCCGTTCGGTCCCGGTTCGGGCCCCGGCCAGCCGCCCTTCTGATATCTCCGTCCAGACGTCCCCACGACACTTGGAGGCCGCCCCGGTTGGCGGCCTCTTCCTTGTGCGCATCCGGCGATCCGGGTTCCTGATGCCCGGGGGCTACATCATGCGGTGGATTGCAGCCATTTTGTCCGATCGCTGAAGCGGATGGCCGCGCCGCTGGGCACGCCGTATTTTGCCGTTCGGGCGGTTGAAATGCCGCTTCTCTCCCTATAGACCGGCTGCGACCGACCGGAATCCGCGGCAGCACGCTTACCCGCCATTTCCGGTCGCCTGATGGGGCGTAGCCAAGCGGTAAGGCAGCGGATTTTGATTCCGCCATTCGGAGGTTCGATCCCTCCCGCCCCAGCCACTGCCTTCGTGCTCGCGGTCAATGCTTACGAAGCCGTGAGGGGCCTGGAAGCTGTTGAACAGCTCAGCGAAACTTCGTAGCCGCGCCAACGCGACCGCGAAGCGACCAGATCTACAAGGTCAATTCTTGTTCCGAGCTGATGTTGAAGGCAGACCGGGACGTCGAATCTATGCGTTGCTGGTTCACCGTCCGATCCAGGCATTCCACGCGTCGAGCATCTTGGCCTGGTTCGCGGCGATCCATACGGAGTCGTGCTTGACGATCCCTTTGAAGGCCTCCGGCGAGTTCGGAATATTGGCGCGCGCCGTCTCGCTCATTTTGGCAATGGCATCCAGACTGGGCGGCGTGACGTTGAGCCGCTCGGCGATCTTCGCCTGCACCTCCGGATGGTCCAGATAGAACTTCAGGAGCGCTTCCGCTCCGCTCGAGTTCGGGCCGTCGCGCAGGATCTGCATGGTGTCCGCAAGCAGGAAGGCACCGTTATAGGAGGTGCCGACGGGTTGACCTTCCGCCTTGAGCGCGGAGGCGCGGGTGCCCCAGATCATGCCTGCCACATACTCGGCGTTGCGGAAGCCCTGCTGGCTTTGGTCGCCGGTTCGCCACCAGAGCTGGATCTGGGGCTTGATCGCGTCGAGTTTCTTCAATGCGCGATCGATGTCGAGGGGGAACAGCTTGTCCGCCGGGACACCGTCGGCCATGAGCGCGGCTGCCAGGACTCGCCACGGATCGCTGAAGCTCGGAAGTGCGCGGGGGCCGGGAAAACGAGCCGTATCCCAGAAGTCGGCCCAGGTGACAGGCTGGCTACCCTTGAACTGCTGGGTGTTGAAAGCCAGAAGCGTAGCATTGAGCGAGATGCGAACGCCGGCGCTGTTGCAGGTCTTCTCGATCAGATCCTTGCGTGCTTCGAACTGGGCGCAGAAGCTGGTGAGGTCGCGCGTGAAGGCGCGGTTTTGCGCGGACTCCGCGATGATGTCGACATTATTGATGATGTCCCAGCTCACGCGCCCCGCGCTCGCCATGGCCTGTGCGCGCGTGCGCTGTTCGCCGTCGGTCGCGGTCACCGTGCTGACCTTGATTCCGGTGGCCTGCGTGAACGGCTCGAACCAGACCTCCTTCAGGGCACGATCATAAGCGCCGCCGGTCGTGGCGACGATGACGTCGCTCGACTGCGCGACGGCGGCCGATGTGACGGCGAGCGCGAGTGCGATCTGCCGCCCGATGCTGATGGCTGTGCGCAGCGTGATCGGGCGTTGCGGGCGGCGGTGTGTCTTGGTCTCGGTCATATCAAACATCCCCGTTGGGTTGCTTCAAACACGTGACAGTCTGGTCTTCGGATCGAGCCTGCGAGACGTGTGTCAGACGAGCTCCGCCGCGGCCGGGGCGGGCTTGTCGAGCGTGCCGTCGTAAAGCGAGATCGCCGGATGAGCGGCGGGATCCGTGATGACCTCGATCAGGGTCGGGTGGCCGCTTCCGAACGCCTCCCGCAGGCTCGACTGAATCTCGGAAGGCGTTTCGACGCGAACGCCGGCGCAGCCGCAGGCGCGGGCGATCGCGGCATGGTTGACCGCGCTGAAATGGCAGGCCGTGGTGAAGGCGCCAAACTTCACGGTCTCGGCGTCCTTCTGGTATCCGAGAATTCCGTTGTTCAGCACGATTACGGTGATTGGGATGGCCATGCGGACCATGGTCTCCAACTCGGCCCAGGCGTGGGCAAAGCCGCCGTCACCGACCAGGGTGACAACGCGCGCTCCGGGGCGAGCCACCTTGGCACCGATCGCGAGCGGCAGCCCCCAGCCAAGTCCCGCCAGGCCGCGCGGTGTGAGGAAGCGCATGCCCGGTGCCTGACCGCGCAACTGGCCGACGATCCACATCGAGGAGTAGCTCGCATCGGCGACGACGATCGTCTCGGGCGTCAGAAGCGTCTGCAATTCGCGCATCACCCGTTCGGGCCGGATCGGGCTCGTATTGTGCTGGACAAGGGGAGCGCGCGCGACATCGAAGCGGCGCCAAAAATCGGCGATCCGGGCTTCGAGCGCGATGCGCGCCGCGCCGCGCCTGGACATATCCTGTTTCGCCATCGCGTCCGCCAGCGCGCCGAGCGTCTCCGCCGCATCTCCGACGAGGCGAACGGCTTCATAGTTGCGCCCGACCTCCTGCGGATCGAGATCGATCTGCACGACGCGCACGCCCGGCGGGATCAGCCGCCAGCTGTCGGTGCCGTTCTGGTTGTTGCGGGTTCCGACCTGCAGGATGAGATCGGACTCGGCAAGCAGCGCGCGGCTATGACGGCCAAGCGAGGTCGGGCCGACCAATGCGCCCAAAACGCCGCAGGACAACGGGTGATGCTCGTCGACGGCACCCTTTCCCATGTTGGTCGTGAAGACGGGAAGTGCTGCAACCTCCTGGAGCTTCGCCAGCGCAGCAGGAGCATTTCGCGAGAGTGCGCCGCCGCCCGCCATGATCACCGGATTGCGCGCTTTGGCGATCATGCCGGCGACGGCCTCGATATCCGCTTGGGCAGGACGCGTCCGATCGAGCGGAAACGTGCCGTAATTGCCTCTGCGTGTTGCCGCCGGCGTGATCGCGGGCTCGCGCAGCAGATCGGCGGGGAGCAGCAGCACCGCGGGACCGGGCCTGCCGCTCGCGGCGGCGATGAAGGCTGCATCGACATAGTCGTCGACGCGGTCCGCGCCCGACAGCTTGCGGGTCCATTTCGCGCAGGACGCGAACAGCGCGATGTGGTCGAGCTCCTGAAACGCGTTCCTGTCGACCTGGTGACGTTCGACCTCCTGCACGAGGGCGACGATCGGGATGCTTGCCTTCAGCGCTTCGGCGAGAGGCGGCACGAGCAGCGTCGCGGCTGGCCCGTTCTGGGCCGCGACGACCGAAACACGGCCGGACATGCGCGCATAGCCGTCGGCCATGGCGCCGCCCATGTTCTCCTGCCGATAGGCAATCTGCCGGATACCGATTGCTTCCGCGGCGAGAATGACGGCGGAGGGCAGGCTTTGCCCGAAGATGACCTCGACGCCGTGGCGTTGCAGGGCGCGGGCAATGGCCTGCGCGACGGTTTCATTGGGCATGGTCATGCTGCAAAATTCCCGATCAGGTCGCCGTGCGTGGTGAGGAAATCTTCGAAGACGGAGGCAACGAGATCGACGTCGCCGGTCGTCATGGGAGTCGAGAGACAGGACGCTGCGCCGTAGGGCAGAAGGATCCCGGCTTCGGCAAACACACGAGTCAGTTCCTTCATGACGCGAACGCCTTGTGCGTTCGGCGTCGCTTCGCGGAAGTCGCGCGGGAGCGTTGCCCTCGGATGAATCCTGAAGAGCGAAGCAACCCCTGATACCGAGAACGGAGCGCCGTGCCGGGCGATCGCGCCGCGAAGGCGGTCGCGCAGCCGGTCGCCGAGCATTTCGAGCCGGTCGAAGGCAGTCCGGTCGAGTGCGATCATCGACGCAAGGCCGGCAACCATGGACAATGGATTGGCGGAGAAGGTGCCGCCTTGCGGCAGCAGGGGCCTGCCGTTCGAGGCGTCGAATACATTCATGACGTCGCGGCGGCCGGTGATCGCGCCGATCGGCAGGCCTCCGCCGATGATCTTGCCGAGGGTGAACAGGTCGGGCTTCAATCCGTGGCGTGCCGAAGCGCCTTCATAGCCTTGCCGGAAGTTCAGCACCTCGTCGGCGATGAGCACGATGCCGTGGCGCGCGGCCGCCTGCTGGATCGCCGAGATGAACTCGGGCGTCGGCGCGATCAGGCCGGCCCGGCTCGGCATCGGATCGAAAACGATCGCCGCCAGCCGGTCGGCATGCTCGGCGATGCGCTGCTCGGCTTGCGCGGCGTCGTTGAAGCGCAGCGGCACGACCTCGTTCAGCACGGAGGCCGGCATGCCGCGATAATAGGGCACGCGGCTCGGATCGTCCTCCGGTCCCCAATTGTCCGGCGTGCTGGCCTGGCTGACCTCGACCCAGTCATAGGCTCCGTGATAGGCGCCTTCGATCTTGGCAATCGCGGCGCGACCCGTGAACGCGCGCGCGGCCTTGATCGCGAACATGACCGCCTCGGAGCCGGTGTTGACGAAGCGGATGGTCTCTGCGCCGGGCACACGCGCGCAGATCAGTTCGGCAAGATCGATCTCAGCAAGCGTCGGGTTGGCGAAGCAGGTTCCCGAACGGAGCTGGCTTGTCACCGCGTCGATCACGGGAGCGAAGCCGTGGCCGTGGATCAGGGTCGTGAAATTACCGTTGAGATCGAGGAAGCGGCGTCCGTCAAGATCGACGAGATAGGCACCTTCTCCGTGGTTTGCGTAGCGGGGAATGGGATCCCGTTCGATCGTCACCCGGGTCGTACCGTCCACAAAAACCTGTCGGGAGCGCTCGAAGGCGTCGCGGGACGCCCGCCCGATGGAGTTGTGACCTTCTGTCGTCGTCATCAGCACCAATCTCGATCAGCAAAGCCGCCGGACCGCCGGCGTGCGCCGAACCTACAAGATGCATGATGTTTGATGCAACAAAAATTTGAGGCTGGCTTTTCCCGCCACAAGGCGGCTTGCCTAATGCGCGATGAAATCGGGATGAATCAACGCCGCGTTTGAGGTTGTCGCTTGAGCATGGTCTTCCCGGAAAAACCACTTCGCGCTTTGCGCTAACGCGGTCCTTCGGGTCCCGATCCTGCCCTAGCGGCGCGCCTCGATCATGGCCTTGAGCCGCGAATAACCGTCGCGGATGTCCTGCTCCATCGCAGCGCGAACCCGTGCGCCATCCCTGGCCCGCAGAGCCTTGATGGCAGCCATATGATTGGAGACGCCGCGCCGGTTCTGGGCAAAATCCGGATACAGTTCGTTGAGCGACGGACCGACGCGAAGCCACAACGATTCGATCATCGTGACGAGGCGGGGCCATCCCGACAACCTGTAGATCAGGAAGTGGAACTCGCGGTTCGCCCTGAGAACCTCGTGATAATCCGCAGCGTCGAGGCCGTCATTGATGACGGATTGGAGTTTTTGGAGATTGGCGATGTCGGCGGGCGAGACGGCGAGCACAGAGCGCTCGGCCGCGAGCCCTTCAAGCGCCAGCCGGGTCGCGGCGATCTCGTCGAGCGCATCGAGCGTCAGGGAAGGGACGACGACCGTCTTCGGTCCCTCGTTGACGAGCGCGCCTTCCGACAGCAGCCGGTTGATCGCGTCGCGGGCAGGCGTCGTGCTGACGCCCAGTGCGGCCGCGACCGACCTCACCGTGAGCTTCTCGTTTGGCGGGAAGGAGCCCGCGACGATGATCTCCTTCAGCCGCTCATAGGTGATTTCACCGAGATTCGACTGCCGGGCGATCGGCGTGACGACGTTTGCGAGCAAATGCTCCGGCATGAGAGTCCCTTGTTGCTTGATGCATCAATTAACGTCGAGTCGGCAAAAGCGCCAGCCGAAGTCCGGTTGACAATTGATACACCAAACATCAAAATTGCGTATGTCCGTTTTCCACGATTGGGTTGGCCCAGGGTTCGAAAAGAGAAAATGAGCGAGATATCGACGATGAATCGTGCGGCCGGGCCCGCACAGGCGCTGCCGAAAGGCGAGGGGATCACCATCGCCGGCGTGTCAAAGCGGTTCGGCGCCATCGTCGGTGTCGACCATGTCGACCTGGACGTGCGGGCGGGTGAGTTTCTCTCTCTGCTCGGCCCGTCGGGCTCGGGAAAGACGACCCTTCTGATGATGTTGGCCGGCTTCGAGACGCCGAGTTCTGGCACCATTGCGGTCGGCTCGCGCGACCTCACTCACGTCCCGCCGAACAAGCGCGGGATCGGCATGGTGTTTCAGCGCTACGCGTTGTTCCCGCACATGAGTGTCGCGCAGAACATCGCCTTCCCGCTCAAGATGCGCGGCATCGGCAAGGCGGAGGCGGAGCCGCTGGTCGAGCAGGCGCTCGCCCGCGTGCGGCTGGAGGGCTATGGCGGCCGCATGCCAGCTCAGCTGTCGGGCGGTCAGCAACAGCGTGTCGCGGTGGCGCGCGCCCTGGTGTTTCAGCCGCCGGTCCTGCTGATGGACGAGCCGCTCGGCGCTCTCGACAAGAAGCTGCGCGAGGAGCTGCAGATCGAGATCAAGACGCTTCACGAAAGCCTCGGCATCACCATCATCTACGTGACGCACGACCAGGAGGAAGCGCTGACGATGTCGGATCGCATCGCGATCATGGACAAGGGGCGCATCCAGCAGCTCGGCAGCCCCGTCGCGCTGTATCACGAACCTGAAAACGACTTTGTGGCCGACTTCATCGGCAAGATGAATTTCCTGCCGGGCACGATCACGGGACAGGATGGCGAGCGGATCGCGATCGACGTGTCCGGCCAGCGCGTATCCGTCGAACGTTCGCAGTGTGGCGGACGGCCGCATCTTGCGATCGGCCAGGCCGTTCGCATCGCGGCGCGGCCGGAAGGTATCGCCCTGACGGACGAGAGCGGCGACGCCATCCGCGTTGCCGTCGAGACCTCTATTTTCCTCGGCTCTCACCGCACACTGGTCGCACGGACCGCCGACGGAGCCCAGCTTCAGGTTCAACTACCGTCTGCAAAGCAGGATGCGGGCCTCGAGCCTCGTGGAACGGCCTTTCTGCGGCTTGATCCCGGCGCGCTCCGCGTGTTTGCGGCGGAGGCCTGAACGATGGCCGATACGACCGCCGCAGGCGATCGCTCCCTCGCAGGGCAGCTCTCCCGACGCGCTTCGCTGGCGCTGGCGTTGCCGCTCGTTCTGCTGCTTGGGCTTGCCTTCCTCGTCCCGGTCGCGAAGTTGCTCGCAGGCAGTGTCTTCGCGCCGCATCCAACGGCGGAGCACTGGTGGCGCATCGTTCAAGAGCCGATCTTCCTGCGCATCCTCATGCGCACGGTGCAGACCGCGGCCATCGTCACGGTGCTGGCGTTCCTTCTCGGCTACCCGGTCGCGCTGGTGATGTCGAGGCAGGGAGGCCGTTCCGCCGTGCTTGTCGCGGCCTGCGTGCTGATCCCGCTCTGGACCAGCGTCCTCGTGCGATCATATGCCTGGATCGTGCTGTTGCAGCGAACCGGTGTCGTCAACAGCATGTTGCTCAAATGGGGTTTGATAGATCAGCCGTTGCGGCTCATCTACACCGAGGGCGCCGTCATCGTTGCGATGACGCACGTGCTGCTGCCTTACATGATCCTGCCGATTTTTTCTTCCCTGCGCTCGATCCCGCCGGAGCTTGACCGTGCCGCGCGCAATCTCGGCGCCGGTGCCTGGACCAGCTTCATCGCGGTGACGCTGCCGCTCAGCCTGCCGGGCGTCTATGCAGGCGCGATCATGGTCTTCATCCTGTCGCTGGGCTTCTACGTCACGCCGGCCCTCGTCGGTGGCCCGCAGAACCTCACGTTGGCGACACTGATCGGCCAGCAGACGACCGACCTGCTCAATTGGCCGTTTTCCGGGGCGTTGGCGGGGCTGCTGCTCGTGGTGACGCTCGGCCTCGTCGCCGTCTTCAGGCGCGTCCTGAGCTTCGGAAAGTCCATGTGATGTCGATCGTGTCAGAAGCGCGCAACGCTGGCGAAAGACGTCACTTTTCGGCCGTTCGTCGGGCCTTCGTTCGACCGGGCCTCGGCCGGTGGTTCTTGAATGGCTTTGCCGGTCTGGTGCTGGTCTTCCTGCTGCTGCCCACGCTCATCGTCATTCCGATGTCCTTGGGAGACGCCTCCTACATCCAGTTTCCGCCGAAGGGCCTGACCCTGAAATGGTACCAGCTGTACTTCTCCGATCATGACTGGATGGCGGCGACCTGGTTCAGCGTGAAGATTGCGCTCGCGACCACGATTGCGGCGACGGTGATTGGAACGCTCGCCTCGTTTGCGCTGGTGCGCGGCAATCTGCCGGGAGCGCGCGCGCTGCAAGCGCTGACGCTGGCACCGCTGGTCGTGCCGCACATCGTGCTGGCTGTCGCGTTGTATCTTGTCTTCGCCCCGATCGGGTTGACCGGCAATTTCGTCGGATTCGCGATTGCGCACACCATGCTGTCCGTTCCCTACGTGATGCTGACCGTGTCGGCGGCGCTTCAGCGCTTCGACCCGGCGCTCGAACTCGCCGCACTGAACTGCGGAGCCAGCCGGGCCCAGGCATTCTGGCATGTCGTGCTCCCGGACATCGCGCCCGGTGTTGCCGCCGGTGCTGTCTTTGCCTTCCTGGCCTCTTTCGACGAGGCGACCGTCGCCTTCTTCGTTTCGGGCATCGAGGGAAAGACGATCACCCGAAAGCTGTTCGAGGACATCGACTACAATCTGACGCCGGTGATCGCCGCGGTCTCAACCGTCATGGTCGTGGTGTCTCTCGTCCTGATGGGGGGCGTCGAGTGGCTGCGATCACGCGGCAGCAATCGCAAGCTCTGATCAGGGGGGGCTTGCGAATTGACCGGCGAGCTCCCTTTCTCCCGCGCGGCCGCGACATATATCCCGCCGACAAAATTGATGACGGGCGTGGCTGCGGCCGGTAGGGTCGGGGAGAGGTGAACATGACGGCAAGTTCAATGCGATCCCGCGAGGCAAAGCTGCCATCGGCCGGCAAATCTCAGCCGCCCCGATTGCTGGAGCGGCCCGCAACGCTCGCCGAAGGCGCTTACGAAAGCATCGCGGCGAGCCTGATGGAAGGCGGCTATGTGCCGGGCGAGAAGATCGCGACCCGGACCCTGGCGGCGCAACTGGGCGTCAGCCTCACGCCCGCGCGAGAAGCAGTTTTGAGGCTGGTTCGCGAAGGCGCGCTCGAGCTGTTCAACGCCCGCGCGACCGTCGTTCCGACATTGTCGCTGGACAGGTTCAGGGAAATCTACTGTATCAGGCATTCGCTCGAGCCCAACGTCGCCAGGGAAGCGGCCGAGCGCCTGACCGCGGATGATATCAAGGCGCTGGAGCGGTCTCTCGAGCGAATGACTGCCAGCTATCGCCGCGAAGATTACCGCTCGGCCTTCCGATGTGATGGCGAATTCCATTTCAGGATTTATGAAGCTGCCGGCATGCCGCTCGTGGTGTCGTTCATCCGGGCGGCCTGGCTCCGCGTCGGGCCGACCTTTCGCCTTCTCTATCCGGGCTTTGCCAATCCGGATGATGCGATCCGAATCCACGAAGATGCGATCGCTGCCGCAAGGGCGAGGAGCGGTCCGGAACTTGCTTCGGCAATTGAACGTGACCTTCGCCGTGGCGAAGACCTGCTCCGCCGGCTCCTGGTTTCGGAGCAGGGAAGACCGCGAAATGGCAGGCTTATCGCATTGAAATAGATAGATAAAACGCAAAATGATATATCATACTTGATATTTGATGTATCATAATATAGCCTCTTCGCAGTTGGCAGGGAGGCCGTCATGAAGACCCGTCGCGACGTCTGCAAAAGTCTCATCGCAACAAGCGCGTTCGCGCTCACCCCGGGAAGTGTTGCAATCGCACAGGGCCGCGAGGCCACTGCGCGTATCGCGTGGCCGTTCGACACGGCATCGCTGGACGCCATCGGTGTCGGTGCGCAACGCTCGACATGGAGCGTCAGTCTGCATCTCTACGATCGCCTCGTGACTTATGCTGCGATCGACCGTCCCGACGGAATGCGGCAGTACGATCCCGCGCAGGTGCGTCCCGAACTGGCGGAGCGCTGGGAGGTGTCCGCCAACGGCCGGACCGTGACGTTCCATCTTCGCCCGGATGCGAAATTCCATGATGGATCGCCTGTTACGGCCGAGGATGTGCGCTGGTCGATCGAGCGTGCGTTGAGCGTCAAGTCGGCCGCCGGTGTCATGGCCGTCGGTGCGCTGAAGAGCGGCGACCAGTTGAAGGTCGTCGACGATCGGACGTTCCAGGTGTCGCTGCCCGCGCCCAACCGCTTCGCTGTCCTGGTCTTCACGATCCCGTTCGCCGCGATCATCAACTCCAGGCTCGCCAAGCAGAACGCGACCGCGCAGGACCCCTGGGCCAATGAATGGCTGAAGCGCAACGCGGCGGGCGGCGGCGCCTACAAGCTGGAGAGCTTCCGCAACGATCAGGTGCTCCTCACGCGCAATGACGCGTGGGCTTGCGGTCCGAAGCCCAGCATGCAGCAGGTCATCTTCCAGACCGTCCCGGAAGCCGCAACGCGCGGCGCGCTGGTGGAGCGCGGCGCGGCCGACCTTGCGATCGAAATTCCGCCGAACGACTTCTCGGCGATCGAAGCCCGTGGCCAGGCGCGCGCGCTGTCGATCCCAATGCCGAACCAGATGGATTTCATGGCGATGAACTCGCAGGTTGCGCCGTTCAACGACGAGCGGGTTCGCCAGGCGATTGCCTGTGCACTGCCTTATGCGCAGATCTTTCAGGGTGTCTTTCGAGGGCGTGGGACACCTCTGTTCGGCGGCAAGGGCGAACCGAAGCCGGCGCTCTTCCCTCAGCCGACCGACTTCACCACCGACCCGGATCGTGCGTCAGCGCTTCTGAAGGAAGCCGGCCATTCCGGCGGCTTCGACGTCAATCTGATGTACAGCATCGGGAAGGCGGCCTATTTCGATCCTCTGTCGCTCGTCGTTCGTGATGCGCTCGGCAAGATCGGCATCCGTGTCACCATCGACCGGCTTCCGGGCGCGCAATTCGACGAACGCGTCGCCGCGCGCAACTTTCAGATCCTGCTCGACAATCGCGTGGCGTGGCTGTCGCTGCCCGACTACTGGTTCACCGCATTCTACTCGGGTGCCTCGACGTCAAATCTCGGCAATTTCGACGATGCGAAGCTCAACCAGATGCTGATGGATTTGCCCGGCGATGCTTCGCCGGAAGTCTACGGCGAGAAGACCCGGGAGATGACGAGCCTTGTCCTGACCAAGGTTCCGATGATTCCGCTTCGGCAGGGGGCGGTCGAGTTCGTCATGGCGAAGGGGCTCACCGGCTATACTTACTGGTTCCATGGGCTGCCCGATGCGCGCGATCTCAGGCGGGCTTGAGTTGAGGGACTCAAGCTTTCTGCAAGCGACTGTCGCCGGAGCCGGCCATGGCACGTAATTCCGAAATGTTGCGCTTCATCCTGCGCAGGGTGATGGGCGCACTGCCGCTGCTCGTCGGGGTCGGCGTGTTCACGTTCATCCTGGTGCGCGTGCTCCCGGGTGATCCCGCAGCCTATTATGCGACGGGCCCGATGGCCACGCAGGAGGAGATTGCCCAGGTGCGCTCCTCGCTCGGCCTCGACCGGCCGCTGCCTGAACAACTCGTTCGCTACTTCAAGGACGTGTCCGTCGGCGATCTCGGACGGTCCCTCGTCACCGGGCAACTCGTCAGCAGTGATCTGAGAGAGCGCCTTCCGGCATCCCTCGAGCTCACCATGGTCGCGATGCTGATCGCGCTGGCGGTCTCGATCCCGCTCGGCGTCGTGGCGGCTATTCGTGCGGGCTCGTGGGTCGATCATCTCGCTCGGCTCATCGGAACGCTTGGCGTCGCGATGCCGGCTTTCGTTGCCGGCATCGTTCTGATCTTCATCTTCTATTTCAAGCTGGGCTTGACGCCGGAGCCGATCGACCGCATCGACCCGTTCACGCTGAAGCCGCCTGTTGTGACCGGCCTTCTGCTGATCGACAGTCTGCTCGCGGGCAATGTCGAGGCCTTCCGCTCTGCGCTGGCGCATCTGCTGTTGCCGGCGTTGACGATGGCGGTGATCGTCGTCGCGCCATTGATGCGCATGACGCGCGCGTCGATGATCGCGGTTCTCGCGAGCGATTTCATCCGGACCGCGCGTGCAGCCGGGATGGGATGGTGGAAGGTCTATGTCAGCTACGGGTTGCGCAACGCGCTCGTTCCCGTGCTGACCACGATCGGCCTCGTCGTGTCCTACCAGCTCGGGGCGAATGTCGTCGTGGAGAAGGTGTTCGCGTGGCCCGGCGTCGGCTCCTATGCGCTCAACTCGCTGCTGGCGACCGACTACGCGCCCGTTCAGGGCTATGTGCTCCTGATGGCCGGAATCTATGTCGTCATCAATACTGCGGTCGACATTCTCCATGCGTTGACCGACCCGCGCGTGCGCATCCAATGACCGACATCGAGTGGACCGTCCCCGGGAGATCGGCCTCGATCGGACAGACGTGGCGCATACTTGCCCGCAATCCGGTCTCGGTCGCGGCGCTCTGTCTGGTGCCTGCACTTGCGGCGGTCGCGATCGCCGCGCCGTGGATCACGCCTTTCGATCCCAACGCGACCGATCTGGATCACGTGCTCCAGGGCCCGAGCAGCCTGCATTGGTTCGGCACCGACCCGGTCGGACGCGATGTCTTCAGCCGCGTCCTGATCGCCACGCGGCTCGATCTGTCGATCGCCGTCTCGGCGGTGTTGCTGTCGTCCCTGGTCGGCACGGCGATCGGCGGAGCGGCGGCGCTCTACGGCGGAGCCGCCGACAGGCTGGTCGGAAGGCTCACCGATGTCCTGATGACGTTTCCCTTGTTTGTCGTGGCCATGGCGCTCGTTGCGGCGCTCGGCAATTCCGTTCAAAGCATCGTGCTGGCCAGCGCGGTCGTCAATCTGCCCTTCTTCGTCCGCCTTGCGCGTTCCGAGGTGAGCGTGCTGCGGGCGCAGCAATATGTCGAGGCCGCCCGCGCCGGCGGAAACACCGAGCTTCAGATCCTGTTCGGCTTCATGATCCCGAACGCGCTGCCGACGTTGACGGTCCAGGTCTCGACCGCACTCGGTTGGGCGGTGCTGAACGCCGCAAGTCTTTCATTCATCGGGCTCGGCATCCGGCCGCCGACGGCCGAATGGGGCATCATGGTCGCGGAAGGCGCGGCGAACATCCTGTCGGGCTTCTGGTGGCTCGCGATCTTCCCCGCGGCGGCGCTCACCTTCACGGTGCTCTGCTTCAATCTGCTCGGCGACGGCTTGAGGGACGTGATCGACGTGAGGACGCGCCGATGATCGCCGGTGGTCCGCCGTTGCTCGAAGTCGAAGATCTTGCCGTGAGTTTCGAGGTGCACGGCGGCCGGGTCCAGGCGGTGAACGGGGTGTCGTTGTCGATCATGCCCGGCGAGACGCTCGGCATCGTCGGCGAGAGCGGATCCGGAAAGTCGGTCATGGCCTACAGCCTGGTTGATCTGCTGGCGCGCAACGGGCGCATCGATCGCGGCAAGGCCCGCTTCGAGGGACGCGATCTTCTCACCAGCCGCCACGCGGCGGCGGAGGTGCGGGGGAGGGGCATCGCCTTCATCTTCCAGAATCCACGCGCGGCGTTGAATCCGATCCGCAGCATCGGCGAACAACTGCGCGACGCGCTTCAGACGGCGGGTCGTGCCCGCCGGAATGAAAGCGCGGGCCGCGCGCTCGAGCTTCTCGAGCAGGTGCGGATCGAGCGCGCCAAGGACAGGTTCAACGCCTTTCCGCACGAGCTTTCGGGCGGAATGTGCCAGCGCGTTCTGATCGCCATGGCGCTTGCGGCAAGGCCGAAGCTGCTGATCGCGGACGAGCCGACCACCGGGCTCGACGTGACCACCCAGAAGGTCATCATGGACCTGCTCTACGAGCTCGGGGCCAGGGAAGGCTTGGCGACCCTTTTGATCACGCACGACGTCGGGCTGGTGGCGCGCTATTGCGGACGGGTTGCGGTGATGTGCCGAGGTGAACTGGTCGAGACCGGTTTGACCAGGGACGTGCTGGAGCGGTCCAGAAATCCCTATACGCAGCGGTTGGTCGCCGCCACGCCCAAGGTCGGGCGCAAGCTGGTCGAACTGCTGCCACCGGCGGAGCGCGCGCCTTATATGGCTGAGGCTTCTGCGCGAGAGCAGGCGCCGAGCGCCGAGACTCCACTGCTCGAGGTTCGCAATATCGGCAAGATGTTCGGGCCGGAGCGCTCGGCCGGTCCGTTCTCGACGCTGGCGCGCTGGTTTCGAGGCGCCGCGCCGGAGCAGGCGGCAGGGCATCACGCGGTCCGCGATGTCAGCCTGACGCTCAACCGCGGAGCCCGCCTCGGCATCGTCGGGGAATCCGGGAGCGGCAAGACGACCATGTCGCGCATGATCTCGCGGCTGCTCGACCAGACTGAGGGATCGATCACTTTCGATGGTTGCGACATCGGTGGCATTCCGAGTGCATCCTTTGCCGGCTCGGCGCTTCGTCGCCGCATTCAGGTGGTCTTTCAGGATCCGCTGGGGAGTCTCAATCCGCGGTTCACGGCGTACGAAGCCATCCGCAATCCGCTGCGTCGCTCCGAAGGGCGATTGCAGCATGAGATCGAACAGAGGCGCGTCGTCGATGCCGCGCGTCAGGCCGGCTTCGACCCGAAGCTGCTGGGCCGCTTTCCCCATCAATTGTCCGGCGGGCAGCAGGCCCGGGTCGGCATCGCGCGCGCGCTCGTGGTCAAGCCGGACCTTCTGATCCTGGACGAGCCGACCTCGGCATTGGATGTGTCGGTGCAAGCGGTCGTTCTCAACCAGCTCGCGCTGCTGCGGCGACAATTGGGATTGGCCTACATTCTCGTCAGCCACGATCTCAACGTCATTCGCCTCATGTGCGACCGCGTGATCGTGATGCGTTCCGGTCAGGTCGTCGAATGCAATGACGTCGAGGCCATCTTCGACAAGCCGTCCCATCCCTACACCAAGGAATTGATCGATGCGATTCCGGAGCTGCCGGCGTCGACCCTGGAGAACACTCAATGAATACCGCCCCGGTCGGACGTAGAGCGGGCTCGCCCGGCGCAGAAGTTGCGACGGCCCCCTGGCGGATCGGCGTCGATGTCGGCGGCACCTTCACCGATCTGGTCGTGGCCGACAGCAAAGGTGCTCTGTTCACGTTCAAGTCGCCGACGAACGTGCAGAATCCTGCGGCGGGCGTGATGGCTGCCGTCCGGATCGCAGCCGACGGTCTCGGGCTCTCGCCAGGCGATCTCCTGCGCAATTGCCGCGTCTTCGTTCATGGATCGACTGTTGCGACCAACACCATCCTCGAACGCAAGGGGGCCGTTGTCGGCCTGTTGACGACGGAGGGATTTCGCGATGCGCTCGAAATCCGGCGTGGCATTCGCGAGGACGCCTGGGACCACAGGACGCCGTTTCCGGAGGTTCTGGTCCCACGGCATCTCAGGCTTCCCGTGCGCGAGCGCATGGACAAGAACGGTCATCCTTTGCTCGCCCCCGATCCCGGCAGCATCGACGACGCGATCGCAGAGTTCAAGCGTGCGGGCGTCACCTCGATCGCGATCTGCCTGCTCAACAGCTACCGGAATGACGGCCACGAGCGTGCGTGCGCCGAGATGATCCGCAAGCGCTGGCCCGATGTCTGGCTGTCGATCTCGGCCGACATTGCTCCCGTGCTCGGCGAGTACGAGCGCACCTCCACGACGGTTCTCAACGCCTACGTCACGCCGCGCGTTGTCCCGTATCTCACGGAGCTGGAAGAAAGCCTGCGTGCCCAGGGCCTGACGCACCCGCTTTTGCTGATCCAGAGCAACGGCGGGGCCGCCAGCGTCGAACAGCTCGCCGATCGCGCCGTCATGCTTGCGCTGTCCGGGCCGGCTGCAGGCGCGAGCGCTCTGCGCGCCACGGCGGAGATGGCCGGCCACGACGATCTCGTGCTGATGGAGATCGGCGGAACCAGTTGCGATGTGACGCTGATGGATGGCGGCGAGATCGCGATGGTCGATGCGCTGTCGATCAACGATTATCACCTCACTTTGCCGTCCGTGGACATTCATTCGATCAGCGGTGGCGGTGGCACGATTGCGTCTGTCGACGCCGGCGGCTTGCTCAATGTCGGGCCGCATGGCGCGGGCGCACGTCCGGGACCCGCCTGTTACGGTCATGGCGGCACAGAGGCGACTGTCACGGACGCTCATCTCGTTCTCGGCCGGATGCGCGCGGGGGCTTTTGCCGGAGGCTTGATCACACTGGATCCGGCCAAGGCGCATGATGTGATCGAGCACAGGATCGCGTCTCCATTGGGGCTCGACGTCGTCACCGCAGCATCCGGCATCATTCGTCTGCTGGAGCAGAGCCTGCAGCACGCCATCGAGCGCGTCAGCGTGGAGCGCGGCTATGATCCAAGGCGCTTCACGCTCGTTGCCGGCGGCGGAGCCGGAGCGCTCCATGCGGTGCCGGTGGCGCGCGCGCTCGGGTGCCCGAAGGTCTACGTGCCGCGCCTTGCGGGTGTATTCTGTGCATTCGGCATGTGCCGAACCGATATCCGGGAAGACGCCATCGAGACGTGGTTGAAGCCGTTGGCTGTCGATGGATTTGACGCGATCGAGCGCAGTTTCGCCGACATGACCTCGCGGGTGCGGGCCCGGCTTGCCACCAGCGGCTTTTCGTCCTCCGACCTGACCTTCGAGCCCTCGTTCGATTTACGCTATATCGGTCAACAATGGGCGTTGCCGGTTACCGCCAAGGCGTTGGATGTCGAGGCCATCAGGGCCGACTTCGAAGCCCGGCATCAGCGCCAGTTCGGGCATATTCAGCCGAACGGCCAGATCGAGATCGTCCATCTTCGGCTGACCGGGATTGCTCGCCTGAGCCAGGTCGAGCATCGCCGTCTGCGGATGACGGATCGTGCTCCGGAGCCATATGAGCGGCGTGACGTGCACCTCGAATCCGGCTTTCTGAACGTGTCGGTCTACGACGGCAATCGGATGCAGCCGGGGCAGACGCTGGATGGCCCGGCGCTGATCGAGGAGAGCAACACGACAATCCTGATCGGCTCGGGTGACCGGCTGGAGGTCGATGCGAACCACAACTTCTTGATTCACGTGGCGCCAGCCGGCGGAGCAAGCCGATGATCGATGATCCGATTGGCCTCTCGATCGTGCAGAAACAGCTCGATCACGTCGCGCGCCAGATGGGGTGGGTGATGACGCGAACGGCGCGAAGCCCACTCTTCAGTCAATCGCATGATTTCTCCTGCTTCATCGGCGACGCCTTCGGCAACATCGTGTCACAGGCGGACGGGCTGCCGATCCATACCGGCGGGGGAGGCTTTGCGATCAAGGCAGTGGTCGAAACGTTCGGCGGAGAGCTGGCCGAGGGCGACGTCTTCATCCTCAACGATCCCTATCAAGCCGGCGGCAACCATTTGCCGGACTACACCATCATCCGCCCGGTTTTCGTGGGTGGCGAGCTGCTCGCGTTCTGCTGCAACCGCGCCCATCAATCCGACATCGGCGGTGGTGCGGCCGGCACGTATAACTCCGCCGCGACCGAGATCTATCATGAAGGTCTGCGGTTGCCGGTGCTCAAGCTGGTTGACGCTGGAGCGCCGCGCAAGGATCTGTGGCAGCTGCTGCTGATCAATTCGCGCTGCCCCGATCTGCTCGACGGCGATCTTCGCGCGATGATCGGATCGACGGAAATTGGCGCGATCCGCGTCGCGGAGACGCTGTCGTCCCTGAAGACAGGAACGCCGAGGGCGTACCTGGCAGGCATCCTGGACTACGCGGAGCGCCTGGTGCGCGAAGAACTCGCGACGTTGCCGTTCGGAGTCTATGAGGGCGACGACGCCAGCGACAATGACTGCTTCGGGCCCGCCGATGTCAGGGTTCGTGTCCGCTTGACCGTGTCGAAGGAGGGCTTGCACGTCGATTTCAGCGGCAGCTCGCCGCAGATTGCTGGCTTCAAGAACTCGTCGATCGCCAACACCTATTCGAGCGCTTATCTCGCCGTCATCGCGTTCCTCGCACCTCATTTGCCGAAGAACCAGGGGACGTTCCGCCCGATCACCGTGACTGCGCCGGAAGGCACCGTCGTCAACGCCAGGCCTCCGGCACCGATGACGATGAATACGATCTTTCCCGCAACCGAGATCGTGCATGCGTGCTGGAAAGCCCTGGCAGCCTGCGATCCCAGGCGAGCATGCGCAGGATGGGGCAAATCGCTGCATTGCGTGACGTCGGGGCGGCGACCGACCGGCGAGACCTTCGTGCTCTACCATTGGCACGCATTGCCGGCGACTGGTGCCGTGCAAGGACGCGATGGCTTCCCGAGCATGGGAACGGTGCCGACGCTTTGCGGGCTTCGCCTGCCGAACGTCGAGGCCTACGAGCAATTGTATCCCATCATGATTCATAAATATGAGATGCGCTGTGACGGCGAGGGCGCGGGCGAATTCCGGGGCGGTCCGGGAATTGATTACCTCGCGGATGTGTCGGTGAGTGCCGAGTACTCCTTCAGAGGAGAGGGCGCGCGCGGCCTGACGGCCTTTGGCGTCAATGGCGGCTTGGAAGGCCGGACGGGTCTGCTCGAGCTTGTGTCCGGGGAGGGAGCGCAGTTCGACGTTCCCCAGTATGGCGTTCGTCAGCTTCCCTCGCTTCGGGTCAAGATGGCTTCGCCGGGGGGCGGAGGCTACGGCGACCCGCGTCGCCGCGATCCGCAGGCGGTGCTTCGCGATGTCCGCGATGGGCTCGTAAGCCCCGAGAGGGCTCGCTCAGCATACTGTGTTGTCATCACAAGCGATCAACGCAACGTTGATGAAACTGCGACAGCCATGTTGCGGTCTAAGCCCAGCGAGATGCAACTCCGCCTTGCGAGTCTCCGCTAAGATCTGACTGCTATGATCCGATAGGATCGTTGCGGTCTGCAAGAATTGATCGAACTCTCGATGCGCCGAAGTACGACGCGCCTGACCGACGCTGCGTCAACGATCTCCGGCAGGCACGGCCGTCCGAGCAGTGCTATACGACGGAACGGCGGCCAGAGGCCTGGTACCAAACTTGCCGCGGAACGC